>WNGK01026700.1_pt1 | contig 10342 bp, 10 predicted proteins | sample 5400601 | NCBI WGS metagenome assembly WNGK01 (sample SAMN13153376, study PRJNA577476) | soil metagenome | isolation source: 60 cm soil or saprolite under Garry oak tree replicate 1 | place: USA:California | collected 2016-06-15 | reverse complement strand
CAATGCCTGTCCGGCCGTGGCCAAAAGGCGATCGACATCGTCGACGCTCAGGTCCTGCGCCGGGAGGCCGCCCAGGACGAGGCAGTCGGCGCCGCCGCCCGGCGCGGACGTGGACACTGCCGACAGGAGGCCCGGAAGCTCAAGCTCAAGCGTGTCGCCGCCGCCGCGACATCCGTCCAGATAGGCGGCCACGATCGGGGAGGATGGCAGCAGACCAAGTCGCCTGCAGTCCTCATACAACAACGACGCCATTCCCGCACCCCGACATTACGCGACCCGCCTCGGCGGCACCCCGATCAAAGCGGCGTATGGGCGCGGAATGGCTTCACGGACCACGATTTCACCATGGTCAGGCCGGCCCCCTCACGCAGCGCAACCGTACCGCTGGGCGGATCATAATCGAATTGCGGTCTCTGCACACCCGCCCGACGCGCCCATTCACGTAACTGCAGCGTCAGCGCAATCCGGATCGCCGCACGTTCCGCTGATCTGAATTCCGGCGACCCGCGAAGCCCTTGAAGCGTGGCGGCCGGGCGCGGCTCATCGGCGTTGTCCAACGGTTCCGTCTGCAGGTTCATGACCGGGAAGAGTCGCAGCAGGCGATGCTTGTTGGTCCAATCGCTGCAGCCGAAGTAGAACGCGACGAGGGCCTGGAACATGCCGACCGAGACTCCCTCGCGTGACCAGGCGCCGCACGTTTCCAGCCACGCCCGCGACACGGCTGGGAAACCTTCGGGCGCCAACCAGGCGTCCTCCGGCTCGGCATAGTATCGGGTCTTGTGCTCGGACGACTTCAACAGGAACACCGGGCCCTCGATGCCATCGGCGATCCGCAGAAGTTCATGGTCCCATCCCGCCGAGGCCGGCACGCGTTCCGCTCCGCAATAGACGGCAAGGCGCGCTTCCGGTGCGGTCATGGTCAAGAAGGCGGGTGCGCAGGGGTTCGCCAGGTCGCACCCGGTGGGGTCCTGAAAGACCTTCACCGAGATCCCCAGATCGATGATCGCCTTGGTCACATCCGGCAGCGAAGGCGGCACCGTCAAGTGCGGGACGCGCGCAATGATTTCGACCTTGTCGGGCGTCACCAGCGAGTGGGCGACGCGATGAAGCTGCGCTTCGCCATCGGGACGGTGAAGCAGGTCGAAATGGATCGAGAGCCGCCGGTCATCCACCTTGCTTCCGGTTCGGGGCGCGCTCGACGCATCCGCCCTCTCGGCGCTCGCTTCGGCGGCGGGCTTTCGCGCGGCAAGCAGCCTAAGCTGGGAGGTCGTCTCCCCCGACATGTACGCTTCGACTTCGTAGGTGCGGTCGATGAGCGCTTCGTCGATCTTGAACTCGTCCCAGGCGGCGAGCTCGTTGTATCGTTGAACGAGATCGATGGCCGCGGCATGGAGGCAATGGGCCTCGAGCACGACCGCCGCCTTCAGGAAATCCAAGCTCCGCATGGCGTCCGGATGCCGAGCGAAGATGAACGCCATTTCCTTCTCGCGCTGAAACTCGAGATAGGCCGCCTGGTGCGAGACGAGCTCGAGGTTCAATCGCGTGCAACATTCCATCATGTGATCGAACGCATCGGCATCGAGCGTGTCGACGGAGCCGCGGACAGAGAGGACCTTCACGTGGTCGGCGACGGTGTCGGGACTCGCAAAAATCGTGCGCAGGCGAGCAAGATCGTCGAACCGGCAGAGGATCGCGTCGGATGACGCCAGGCGCCTGATGCCCTCTGCGTCCAGCGAGTCCAGACTTTCGACGAGGGTCGCCGCCGCGATCTTGGCAAACAGCGTGCGCTCCAGCGCCCGCACCCCGACCACCGCGATCGCGAGCGATTGCGAATGCCTGGCAAGAACCTCCCGGGCTTTCCGGCGCAGATAGCCGCTGTAGATATAGTGCGTCATCCCCCCGCCCCATCCCGCCAGGATGGCAGTCGCGCCGCCACCCGGCACCCATGATCGTCTTAACGACAGCCCCTTCCAACTGCAATTTATATCTCACCGGTCGAGCACGGCGCCGTTCAAGACCGCGACCCGCTCGCGCCAGTAGTTGAGCAGGTCCGTCATCGTCTGCTCGAATGTATAGACCGGCTGCCATCCCGTGTGGGCCTTGAATTTCGCCGTATTGGGCACCTGCAGATCGGCATCGATGGGACGCAGACGCGCCGAATCGACCTCGACGCGGATTTCATTGCCGCGCGTGGACATGTTGATCAGCGTCTTGAGGATGTCGCCGACCTCGCAGGAATAGCTGCCGCCGATATTGTAATACTCCCCCGGCGTGGGCTTCACGGTGACGAGCAGGTGATAGGCGCGCACCGCGTCCCTGACATCGGCGATGGTCCGCAGCGATTTAAGGTTGCCGACCTTCACGAGCGGAGGAATGGCATTGCGTTCGATCAGCGCAATCTGCTTGGCAAAGGTCGATTCCGCAAAGACATCCCCTCGGCGCGGCCCGGTATGGGTGAACATCCGTGTCGTCATCACGCACATGCCGAAGGCTTCGGCGTAGTAGCGCCCGACCAAGTCGGTGCCGACCTTGGAAATGGCGTAGGGCGACGCCGGATGGAACGAGCACTCCTCGTCGATCGGCACCTTCTCCTTCGGCACGCGGCCGAACACTTCGGAGGATGCGCAGACATGGATGATCGCGTCCTTGGCATGACGCTTGAGCGCGTCGAGGACGCGCACGGTGCCCTGGATGTTGGTGTCGAGGGTGTCGAGCGGCGAAGAGAAGCTCGTCATCGGGAAGCTTTGCGCGGCGAGATGAAAAACATAATCGGGCTTCACCTCATCGACCGCATTGTCGATCGACAACGTGTCGCGCAGGTCGCCGTAGACCATGAAGACGCGGTCACGCGCGTTGATCTTCGGAACGAGGCTCGCAATGTTGTCGAGCGGACTGCGCCAGCGGCAGAGGCCGAAAATGTCCCAGTCTTCATGCTCGTAGAGGAACTCGGCCAGATGCGAGCCGACCATCCCGGTGATGCCGGTAATGAGAGCGCGTTTCTTGGCCATGCCTCAATGCCACCAATGCACGCGTCCGGATGTGCGCAGGCTCTCAGAACGGGCCACGGAATTTCTTGTAAATGTCGCTCATCGTCTTTTCGTGCGGCAATTCGATGCGATGCTTGGGCCCCATGATGAGCTTGGCGGCCGCGTCGACGACCGTCGAGAGGTTCGGATAGTAGAGGTCTTCGAGCGCCTTCGCCGTCGGACACGGCGCCGGCGCCATGCCGACCGTCTTGACCGGCGCCTTCAGCGCGGCCGGGTTGTTTTCGGCGACGATCCGGCACACCTCGGCGGCGGTTCCGAAGGCTGGCCAGCTGGTGTCGAGCACCAGGAGCCGGCCGGTCTTCGCGACCGAGGACACGATCATGTCGTGGTCGATGTGGGACAGGCAGTGCAGGTCGATGATCTCGCACGAGATGCCGCCATGCTCCTCGAGCCAGGTCGCGGCGCGGCGGGCCTCCAACACCATGATGGAGGTGGCGACGATCGTGAGGTCGCTGCCGCCGCGCACCAGCCGCGAGGAGAGCGGATTTTTCACCGCCGCGACGGCCCCGCGGTGCACTTCGAAATCGAGGTTGTAGAGCATGCGGTGCTCGAAGGTGATCACCGGCGCGCGGTGCTTCTCGATCAGGTACGGATAGGTGTCGAGCACGGTGTCGGATGACGACGGCATGACGATCGTGAGCCCGGGAATATGGGCGAACAGCGATTGCAGGCTCTGCGAATGCTGCGCCCCCTGCCCCCAGCTTCGCCCGACCACGGTGCGGATCATCAGCGGGATGCTGTAGAGGCCTCCGAACATGTATTTGTACTTGGAGATCAGATTGATGATCTGATTGGCCGAGAGCAGCACGAAGTCGGAACGGATGTGCGAAAGGATCGGATAGACGCCGTTGAGCGCAAGCCCGAGCGCGATCCCGGTCATGCCTTCTTCCATCAGCGGCATGTCCATGACCCGGTCTCCGCCATATTTCTTCGCCAGTCCCGTGGTCGATCCGAAAATGCCTTTGAAGTCGTCGGCCCCCTGCCCGAGGATCAAGACGTTCGGATTGCCGCCGAGAGCACCATCCATCACTTCGAGCAGCGCGTTGCTGTAGGACACCACCTCGGCGGCGGCGGCGGGCTTGGCTTTGGCCTTGGCGCTGACGTTCATGTCACGATCCGGGTTCGGGGTGGCTGTTTTACACGACGTCGGTCAGGAGTTCTTCCAATCCAGGCGGAGGACTGGCCTCGGCCCGCGCGACCGCCTTGGCGATCTCCGCGTCGACTTGCGGCAGCAGCTTCTTGAGCATGGCCTTGTCCTGCACGAGCGGATCGCGCGCCTCCCAATGCTCGTAGCCGTCGCGGTTGCGATAGCCGTAATGGAAGTCGTCACCGACCCCGACATGCTCTTTGCTGCGGAACGTGGCGACTTCGAGGAATTGCGGCTTGCCGCTCTGGCGGATCGCCCTGCAGGTCTCGACGCAGACGGCGTGAATCTTCATGAAGTCCCAGCCCTCGTCGATGTGCTGGTAGGGGAAGCCGTAGAGCCTGGCCATCCCCTCGACCGAGAAGCTGTGACGGTCGCGCAGGTGCGAGTGGACGGCGAGCCCGTTGTTCTCGCACAGGAACAGGACCGGCACGCCTTTGAGCGCCGCGAAGTCGCGGAAGCGCCCATCAGACCCTTTTCGGGGAAGGTCAGGTGCATCGAGCCGGCCTTGCCCTTGGAGATGCCGCCCTTGCGGCCCATCAATTCAGCCAACATCTGGGTCAGGTCGCCGCCGCAGGCGATATAGAGCGCGTGGCTGCGATAGGAGCCGAAGATCATGTCCTTCGGCTGCAACGCCGTGCACAGCCCCGCCGAAACGGCTTCCTGCCCGATCGAGAGATGGACCGGGCTCTGGATCTTGTCGGTCGGATAAATTTCAATGATCTTTTCTTCCACCCGCCGGATCAGCAAAGACAAGCGAAAGAGTTTTTCGTACAAATTCGCATCCAGCATAGGGTTTGCCCTATTTCTCGACAACTAAGGGTGATGTTTGCTTGTTGGACGACAAGTTCCCGACAAGTTCCACTGGTCGGGAATTTGGCTTGCCCCGGCGGGCTTCTTTAACACGACGCGCTTTGCTCCTGTCAATAGCTGGCCTACGCGGGCCCGAAGCCCGAATTGACCGGCCGCGCCAGCGCTCCTCTCGGGTCGCGGATGGCGCGCAGGAGCCGGCGCGCCGCCAGGCGGATGAAGGCCCCGGCGAGGCGCGGGAGCGAAGGACGGGCGGCCTTCGCCGGGACTTGCGCAGAGGGCGGGACGCGGGCGTAGGAGCGCAACAGCCATCGCTTGGCAAATTCCTCGTCGCGCCAGCGCTGCAACTGTCGCCTCGTTGCCGGCGGAAGTCCAGGCTCGAGCAGCAGCCGGTCGGCAAACGCCAGGTGTTCATTCAAATAGGCCAGCAGCACCGTTGCATTCCATGAGGTCGTGCGCGAGCCGGCGTGGACACGCATCCGGTAGACTTCGTGCGACAAGCGCGCGTGCCGTGTGCCGGCAAGCCAAGCGCGCAACAGAAGCTCACGGTCGTGAGCATAGGGATAGCGACCGTCGAAACCGTCCATGCGCTGCAGAAGCCGGCGCCGGAACAGCAACGAGGGAGCGCAGAGATCGCCGAGAACGCGCTCCAATGTCAGCTCTCGGGCCGGGACGATGCGGATCGGTCGTTCGCGCGAACCGTCGGCGGCGAAGAACGTCAACCCGCCCGAGGCCAGATCGGCTTCTTCGTGATGGAGCGCCTCGAGGGTTTGCGCGACCGACCCTGGCGGCAGCCGGTCATCCGACATGACGAACTGGATCCAGCTTCCCTGCGCGGCGCGCCATCCCTTGTTGGCCGCGTCCCACCCGCCCCGATCGGGCTCGGCGATCAGGCGGTCGATGCGCGAGACGAACGCGGGCGCGATGCCGAGCTCTTCGCCGGGCGAATGGCCGGCGACCACGATGAGCTCGGTCTCGTCCGTTTGCTGCGAGACGACGGTGGAGATGGCGTCGTTGAGAAACTCCGCCGGCTTGATGAAATAGAACACGATCGAGAGCAGCGGCTCTCGCGGCGTTCGACGACCGGCACCGCCGCCTGTTTCGGCCATCTCGCTATCGATCGGTTGCATTCAGCCAGAGTGCGGCCATGCAGACATGGCCCATCGACAGGAATTCCATGTTCTCCACGGCGCTGCGCACCTCCTCGCGGGTGAGGAAGACGAACTCATGCGGCTCGAGGTCCTCGGCGGTCGGCGTCCCCACGAGCTTCACGTCGCGCGCCTTGAAGAAATGCAGATGGCCGCAGCCCTGATTGGAATGCACGGTGTAGTGGCCGAGCGCAGTCCAGGCGCCGCCGCCATAGCCGGTCTCCTCCAACAGTTCGCGGCGCGCGGCATCGAGCGGCTCCTCGCCTTCCTCGACCCCGCCGCCGGGGAAACCGATGCCATGCCGTCGCGGGCCGTGCTTGTACATCCGGATCAGCACCATCAGCCCATCGCTGCGGGTCGCCGCGATGACCGCCGCCTGGCCCATGTGGATCTGATAATATTCCGGAATGACCCGCCCGTCCTGCGTGCGCACGGTCTCCTGCGTGAGACGAAAACGGTCGGTCTGAAGCAGCATCTCCTCGGCGAGCGTTTCCCAGGGCTTGGTGACATAGGCGGTGCGGTCGCCGGTCATGCCGGCCTCCAGGCGACATAGGAATAGGCTTCGTGAAACTGGTTTCCAAGCTTGACCCGCCGTTCGCCCAGGATCTCGATCACCCCGGAAGCCGCCAATGTTCTCAGTTTCGGACGCAGGCCTTGCAGGTAACCGCGCGCGAGATGGTAACGGCGCGCAATGTCGTCGAACGGATCGGCGGCGTCGTAGAAGTCGAGGATCGGCTCGATATGCAGGCAGCGCCGCGGCCTCTTGGCGATGAGAAAATCCACGACGCCCGACGCCTTGGCGCCAAGCTGCTCCAGCGCGTGGACGGTCAAGACATCGGTGCCGGAGGAAATCGGCAGGTCTTCGCGTCCGCTCTGATCGAGCATGTTGTAGAGCACCGGGACGAAGGCGCGGCCCTTGGCCTCCCCGAGCGCGGCGAGAATATCGAGAGTAGCGCGCGTCCAGTCGCTTCCGGCAAGCGATGCGTTCGAAAACAGGTCGGCGGCAAGAAGCAGGTTGATTCCGGTGCCGCAGCCGAGCTCGACGAGGCTTTCGCTGTCGGGCAAGAAATGCAGCATCAGCTGCCGGCGAACCGCGATGCCGGCGTAATACTCGAAGTAGGCGGTCTGCGGAACCACATACTCGCCGAGGAAGCGGAACGGCACGCCGGGGTGGAAATATTGCGGCTTGAGCGTCTCGATGCCGGCCGCGCGGGCGGAACGCACCTTGTCCGCGACCTCGCGCCAGCCCTGCTCCCAAACTCGCTGGTCGTCCTCCTCGCCGATCACGCGAAAACGGCGCTCGGCGATGATGCCCTCGATCTCGGCAAACAGCCCCTGCTCGCGCGCCTTGTCCACGGGCGCATAGTGCAGGTCAGGCAGTTCGTCGAAGATCGCCGCGCGGTGCGAAAGATCGACCTCGAGTCCGGTCAATGCTTCGAGCGTCGCGGGCGTCAACGTCGGCAACGCCACCCCCCTGTGGGCAATTCGAATTGGCAATGGGCGCCCTCGATCAGGCGCGGATGAGCTCGAACTCTTCGCGCTTGGCGGTGCGGCCGGCGCGGAACGGCTCCTTTTCGCGGATATAGGTGTTGAGCAGGGCGTAACGGTTCTCCTTCGAGCGGTTCTGATGCGACCCATGGACCACATAGCCATGGATATAAAGCACCGCGCCGCGCTTCATGTAGAGATCGGTGCTCTTGTAATGCTCGGGCAGCACGGTCTCTTCGTAGACCGTTTGCCGCTTGTCCTTGCCCTCGGCATTGACCGTGCGTACCGGCAGCTTGCCCTGCTTGTGGGAGCCGACGAAGGCGTAGACACAGCCGTTCTCGGGCGTGATGTCGACCAGCGGCACCCAGGCGGAGGCAAAAGCATCGTCCGGCGCCTCGACGAAATAGTTGTCCTGGTGAAAGCCCAATCCGGCGCGTTGCGGCGGGGTGAAGAAGAACTGGCTCTGGAGGCCGTTCGCCTTGCCGTGGATCAGCCGGTCCATGGTCTGGAGCACTTGGGGCTTGCTCATCGCCTGCAGGAAGATCCTGTTCATCTTGTGGACCTGCATGGTCGGCACGAAAGACCCGTCCTTGGCGGTCGGAAGCTCCTCGGCCGCCGCGATCAGGCGCGCGCATTCCGCGGCCGAAAATACCTCCGGCTCGACGAAGTAGCCCTGATCCATGTAGAGTTCATAAGCCTGTTTCGGGTTGTCCCGGAAGGTCGCCGTGGCCATGTGAGGCTCCTGTCCCTTAATCCCGCTAGCAGCCGCCGGATCAATTACCCGCCTGCCAACAAAGTGCAAGCCTTCTTCCCCTCGCTGAGATCACCGGGCCCATTAGAGCCCATTTCCGGAGAAAAAGTGGCCGCCAGGGGCGATTCTTCGCGATCAGCCGCGGCCCGAGGGAAACCTGCGCCATGACACGCCAAGTCGTCCTGCTGGCAGGCGGCCGCGGCACGCGGCTCGGGGAGCACTCGAAGACGATCCCGAAACCGCTCATTGCGGTCGCGCAAAAACCGTTCATCCAATACCTCGTCGAGGAATACCGCCGTTTTGGGTTCAAGCATTTCCTCGTCCTCGCCGGCCATCTCGGCGACCAGTTCCAGTCTTTTTTCGCATCCCAGTCCGCCACCGACATCGCGGTCAAGGTCCTGGTGGAACCAAAGCCGATGGGGACCGGGGGAGCGCTGCGTTTCGCGCAAGCGCAGCTTGAAGATACCTTTCTGCTTGCGAATGCCGACAGCCTGTTCGCGATCAACTATCTCGACCTCGTCCGCCCGCCGAGCGAGCCGAACTGGCTCGGCAAGATCGCGCTGCGCTGGATCGACGAGGCGGACCGTTACGGGGCGGTCGTGACCAGCGGCGAACGGGTCACCGGCTTCCGCGAACGCGGAGACGGGGGTCGCGGACTGATCAATGGCGGCGTCTACCTCCTGCGGCGCGAGATCATCGACCAGATCGGCGATGGCGAGGTATCGCTCGAGCGCGACGTCTTTCCTCCGCTCGCCGAGCGCGGCCGCCTTTATGGCCAGGTGCTGGCGGGGCCGTTCATCGACATCGGCGTACCCGACGCGCTTGCCGCCGCCGAAAGGATGGTGCCGGAGATCGTCACGCGCCCAGCAGCCTTTCTCGACCGCGATGGCGTCCTCAACGTCGACAAGAATTACGTCTGCCGTCTGGAAGACTTCGAATGGATTGCAGGCGCCAAGCAGGCCATCAAGCGTCTCAACGATATCGGCTATCTGGTGATCGTCGTGACCAACCAGGCGGGCGTGGCGCGGGGCTATTACAGGGAGGACGACGTGCGCGCACTGCATGGCGCGATCGCCGAGCAACTTCGGCACGAAGGCGCGCATGTCGACGCCTTCTACTATTGTCCGCATCACGCCGACGGCATCGTCGAACCCTATGCGCGCGAGTGCGACAGCCGCAAGCCCAAGCCGGGAATGATCCTGCGCGCGATGCGGGAGTGGCCGGTACGCCGGGCCGGCAGCTTCCTCATCGGCGACAAGCAGTCGGATATCGAGGCCGGCCGGCGCGCCGGCATCCCGGCGCATCTGTTCCGAGGGGGAAACCTGCAAGAGTTCCTGGAGCGCCTGCTCCAGGAGTTGCGGCCGCATTGACCTGCGAGTGTGGATGGTTCGGGGGAGGGAAAAGTTGCTCGCGACAGTTGCCTCGGAGGCGAGCGCATACGCGGAACAATAATCTTCTCGAAGTGCAATTTGTGCGCGCTCCGCAACTCGAATCTAGTCCGCCAAAGAAAAACTTGAGGGTGTCGCAGCGACGGGTGAAAATCCGCACCGAAGAAAACCCGTTTGTGTCCTACAGCAGTTAGCATACCACCTCCTAACAGGGATGTTTCGCTTAAGACACTTCTTCGGTCCGTACGCTCGCGTTTCAGACGACGGAGTGAGTCGCGCCGCCGTTGAACAACATTTTGGAAGCCCAAGCCAGCGGGGCAGCACGGTTCAATTGGGGGTTGACATGCCCTTAACTCTCGTATCAACTTATAGGAGTAATTTTGGCTGGAGTGGACAATCGAAGTGGCCCAAAAACTAAAAAAACCAAGAGCCAGGGCTTACATGAGTCCGTGCTTGGGTTAGCTATCAAACTCGTTGCCAATTAATGACCAAAGCACGGTGGACTTGGGCTCGGACGGGCGCAGGAACGACAGGTGCCTGCTCCATCATGCAACTGCGAACAAAAA
>WNGK01026235.1_pt1 | contig 10342 bp, 4 predicted proteins | sample 5400601 | NCBI WGS metagenome assembly WNGK01 (sample SAMN13153376, study PRJNA577476) | soil metagenome | isolation source: 60 cm soil or saprolite under Garry oak tree replicate 1 | place: USA:California | collected 2016-06-15 | reverse complement strand
CGTACAACGGTTGAACAGTCCGATCAAAATTGTAGGTCTATGAGTCGGATAGCCCTTTCATATGGAGGCGAAGAACCACGACCAATCCGGTTACGAAAAAGCTAGTCGGCTATGGGATTGTAGGGCTCGTGATTGCAGTGGCCATCATAGCCGGCTTGCAAGTGAGACCACAGAGCCTCCTCCCGTCAACGGGGACGCTCCAGGTCTTGATAACAGGCGATCCGCTAACCAGCGATCCACTAAGTGTCACTTGCCATGGCATTCACGGCGACCAGGTTCAGAATCTCTCAAGTCTGATGGTGAACATCTCCTCAGTGCAGGTTCATAGGACCGGCGTATTGAATCTCACGGGCGACTGGATCCCGATTCCAGGTGCTCCGAAGACTCTTGATCTTCTAGATCTCAAGAGTTTCACTCAACTGCTTGGTTCGACAAGTGCGCCCGACGGTGTGATAAATCTCGTGAGAGTAACTGTGGGTCCCACAGCGACCGCTAGCATCGGCACTGAGTCAGCGACAGTAACTGTTTCTAGCGGTCATGTGGATGCTCAGACGAGTGCGCAAATAACAAGTGGGAAAGTAACGAGCATTACTCTAGAAGTGCTTCAGCCCCACGTCGTATGCGAAGGGAACGGTACTTTCAGGCTCACTCCAGAGCTTACCGCGGTATCTAAGACATAGATTAACTCTAATGGGGAATCCGAATTTTCAGCTATGTTTGTTTTCGTAGTGGAATGTGGTAAAAACGATTTTACCTTTCCTACTACAAAATAATCGAATCCTCTTAATTCACCTCGAACCAGCCTCAAGATATCTTTGCGGAGAACTCATCACGACGTAAAGGCGGGAATTCTAAAGGCCTGCGGCTTCAACGGCCTCTCCATCAGCCAGTTGCTAGCGTCACAGAATCTTTCCTACAAGATCTTGAAACCGGCACTCAATCATCTGGTCGCCTGCAAGCTGATCGAGTACGCGGTCGATGGAAGGAGAAAGATGGTAAGGACGACCGAGCAAGGCCTGCTCGCGTTCAGGGCCTACGAGAACGCGCTAGTCCTCTTGGAGGGTTCTCACGAATCTGTCAGGTCGAGCGGGGCCGTTAGTTCGCTTGGAGGAACGTGGCAGAGATCATGGAACACTGTCATAGAACAAAAGGATAGAACAATTCTTCCAAGACCTATTATTCTCGAACAATAGAACAGCCGCTTCATGCGTTATTCCTCAGTCGGCCACGCCGAGAGGACGCTTTCAGTCGGTAATTCATCACCCTCCACAACTAAACTTCTCGCTATAACCACTACTGGTCCAACAATGCAATTGAATGTTCCAGATTTTAGGACGGAGGAATGGTGGCAATGAGATCCGCTTCTAGCTCATCATATTCTGTCAGAATGCCCCTTCCCGGAAGCAGAACCCGGAAGGCCGTAAAGATTCTCTTTGTAGCATGTTTGATCCTTCTGACAGTTTCCAGTTCCATCGGCAACTGGCTGCCAGGACTGGCAAGCTTCTTTGCAAGCTGGTTCCCCTCACAGTCAATATCCACGCAAACCCCGACCTGCACAAATCTTGTCGGAGTTGTAAGCTCTACAAGTCAATGTCCGGCCCCATCCACAGGGTCCGGGTCCAACGTTCCGAATTCCGTTGGTGCCGATGCAGTGCCAAACCTGTCACTACCCAGGACTGTCATGTCGAACCTAGATTCGCTGATCAACGACGGCGGAGTAGTTCAGGAATCGCCTCAAAATCTCACATTGTACAACCTCGACATCTCCATGAGATTGTTGGGAGGCCAAAACGCTCATGATCAGATTCTAGGATCAGACAACCGAATACTCGGGTCGTCCTCATTCTGGAGCGTCCAAGTCAACTCCTCCGGCCAGATGATTCCGCTCCATCCTACTTCTAGCAGTTTCAAGTTGCTGGGAACAAACTCGAGCGGAACAAGCATCGCTCGAACGATGGACGTCCAAGCCGGCCAGTACTCGGGCAAGTTTGCGATCATTTACACAGTAACTCCATCGGGACCGTTGAAATGGGATCTCCTCTTCACGCCCAACGCCACAGGGAATTATCAAATAACGTATGAATGGCAACATGGCACCCACAACTCTGTCCTACAGGCCGACGCGAAAACATTCACTGCAGACTATCCAATGGAAAACTTCACGCTCAACTGGAAGGACGTCCCCGCGAGCTTCGCAGCCAAGCCGATCCTTTCCCCCAGCGAGTTTTCACTTTCCATTAATCTTGGAACAATTGCATCGGGACATCAGATCACTATCGACCCGACGATAGCCTCCAGCGTAGGCTCAGGAGCAACTGCCTTTACGTTTCAACGCAAGATAGTCTACAACTCCCAAAGCGGGTACTACTTTGCTTTCTACCATAACGGACATACAGTCGGATACAGTACTTCGACCAATGGGACCAATTGGTCGTCCCAACAGTCTATGGCACCTGGGTGGCCCGGATACAACTCTACCGACTTTGAACTCTCCGTGGTGAGTGCCGGTCAAACAGTGGTTGTGGCTTCCGGGGTGAGTTCGCAAGCTGGCTGTGGCGGAAACCCCTGCGGCATAACAATCACTCCGCACATGGTATACGCCTACGGAACCATGTCGGGAGGCCAGATCAACTGGCAACCAACACATTACGTGGGAACCGCTAGCGCAACATGCTCCAGCAATGGTAGCGTGGCTTGTACAATCATTGCCGGATACAGATACGTAAGCGTAGCACTTAGTTCAACCGGAGCCCTCGTACTCTCCTACAACTATTTCGAAAATCATCAAAATGATTTTGGCCCTTGCAACAACCTTGAGGCCTATGAGGTGAGCTCTCTCTACATGAATTACAGTAACCACCTGCTAGAACCAGCATCCGAACAAGGTTGCACGGGCCCTGGTTATTCCAATCCGCCGTTCGCAACCGCGGATAACGACAGATCGATATTGATTCCTGCAGATTCGAATGGAAAGGTCCGACTCATTTACCAATTCGCCGGACTGAACTCAGCGCCCTCGCTGTACACCACTTGGTTCGATGGAAGTTCAACCGTGAATTATGGGACGTTGCAGTCCACTGTTCCAGACAATGATCAATTCTCGGCGGTGGCGGAAGCAAACTATGGGCAACACATTGTCTACGCTATGCCGGACAGCTCAGTTAGCTATGCATACCTACCCACCGTGGGTTCCTCGCAGTGGGCCACCTCTCCCAACATCTTCGGCGTACACGTCAATTCCACAACAATAAGCGTCGACTATTCCACTAACGTCGTCTACGTTGTTGGAGTAACACCGAGACCAGTACCACCATTCAGCAACCCCGGCTACTATTTGATCATGAAGAGTAAGGCCCTGAACCAGAACTGGTCTGACGAGCAGGCTATCTATCCTGTTACTAGTAGCACAAGCGCAATCTATGTGTCCTCCGTCGCAATTTCGGCAAGCGCTAGCAATGCGGCGCAGATTGCCGCTATCTGGACTAACGGAACAAGCCCGAACTTCAATGTTGCTTTCGCGTCAATTCCTATTCAGACCGTCTGGTCCCCCTATAACACGCCCCCACTCCCATGGGATGGAAACGGATTAGCCCCGTACGGCCAATATTTCTCGAATGAAGGAGAATATGTTTCTCCTAGCACGGGAATGCTGACTATTCGCCAGACAGACCTGTCCGTTTCTGGCCGTGGTCTCAATCTGGCCATAACAAGAGTATACACTGAGCCGTTCAGCTTCCTCGGCTGCCCTACGACTTGTCAACCCTACCTCTATGAATCATATCCGTGGGCCCCGATGGGAGCTGGCTGGCAGCTAAACTTCCCGTGGATGAATGACAGTTCACAACCACAGTTTCTGCATGTGGCAGATGGGCAAGGATATCTTATCCCCTCAACCTTCTGGACAGGCCTAAGTGCCACCTTCGAAAACCACCAAGGAGAAAACTTCAGACTGGTCAGATTCGTTAATGGAACTATCGTCCTCTATAACAAGTCAGGAACTACGTACGCCTTTGGAACTCCACCCACATACCCTAACCATGCTCTGCGATCGATCACAGACTCAACCGGTAACAATACCATCACTTTCAGTTACTCAAACAGTCTGATCTCCTGTATAACGGATACTGTCGGACGAGCATTCGCCTTCTCCTACTCGAGCGGCCTTCTCCAGAGCGTAAGCCAAGTCACTGGAAGCTGTCCGTCCCCTGGAGGAGGGCTGACCTATGGTGGGAGTAATCGTAACTTGAATGATGCGAGTGATACAGCGATCGTCGGGGTCTGTTTTGTCGCGGCTAAGGGTGGCAACATTGCCGAGGCTGATTTCTGGCTAGGAGGGTCGTCCGGTCTGACCGGCTCGGTTGTGGCTCAAGTGTACTCGACCTCTGGTTCTATTCCAAACTATCCTAGCGCAGGCAATGGATGTGCTGGGAAATCGTCGCTACTGTCAACTTCGATGACCAGTATAGACATGTCAACGCTGTCTACGTCCGGTGCTCAGCGGGTTGGATTCACTTTCAACTCCGGCTCTATCACACAGGGCCAAGAATACGTTGTCGCGATCAAGGCAACGTTCACGAACACCGCGTGCGGGCGATTCTGGACAAGCCTACGTTGACAATCTATACTTCTATCCTGCCCACGCATTCAACGATCCCAGCAACGATTACGAACAGTACACTTGCAATGGCCCAATCTACTGCACCGCATACACACTCTACCTAAACTTCGGCCCTAGCTCCGGAGTCCAGAAGATCTCGACCATCTTCTCCTCCGCCTCGCCCTTTGACGTGCAACACATCCAGTTCAGACTCCAATCTGTCGGAGCGCCCACGGGAAATCTCTACGCTGAAATCTACACGCTCACCAACTATGAGCCCTACGCATTCCCAACCGGATCGCCGCTCGCAACATCCCCAGCGATTCCCGCATCAAGCATTGGTTCGAGTTTTAGCTACATCGACTTTCCAATCTCAGGGGGCTACTATCTGACAAGCCCGTTCACCGACTACGCCATCGTACTAGACGGATCGCAAGCTCAGATGAACCAGACCAATTACATTCTCGCATCCGAAACCCCGATCGTAGGAACAAAGAATTCTGCGACAATGGTCTTCGGCTCGAGCGCTTGGGCGCCAAACGCCGGACTCTCGCTCAACTTCAAAGTCATAGGCAACACAGTCTACAACCGAGACATCTACTCATCCTCGGCCTTCACTTACAATTGGATGAACAAGATCACAACAAGCACAGACCCAATGGGCAACAAGGCCACCCTGCAATACGACTCACTGGGAAGAACCATTATCTCTACCAAACCCGACGGCACCTACACTCAGGAGTTCTACAACGACACTAGCTCATACGCGCGTTTCACTGACGAGAATCTCAACTATCGTTGCAACACATACGACCGGCTCGGTCGGCTAGTCTCCGTCATAGAGCAAGCCGATGTCAAATGCAAGACAGGCATAGTGACAAACTACTACTACGACGAGGTCGGAGACCTTCTCAAAGTTACGAATGCGAACCAAGCCTCGACACTCTACACATACGACAACTTGGGTCAGCTAACCTTCACGACTTACGCCGACGGAACATTTGAGCTACGCGGCTATGATAGCAACGGAAACCTTGCCAGCAAGACCGACCGTAACAATACGCAGACAAGCTACTCCTATGACTCCCTGAATCGTCTGGTAAGCATCGTTCGGTCCCGGACGGCGAACCTCCAAGATTTCTACACCTATGATCAGAACTCGAACCCACTACAGCTTAGGAACCAAAACTCCACCCTAGCTTACACTTACGATTCTCGAAACCGAATGCTAACCGAGAACTATACCGTCAATACCGGCTTCAACATCACCGCGAACCTCTCTTCGATCATTGTCGTCGCGGGCTACTCCAACAGTTCGACTATCACGTTGACCAGCGTCAACGGGTTCACTGGCACGGTACCTCTTGCCTACTCCGCCCCCTCCGGTGTTACCGTGTCCTTCAGCCAACCAAACCCAACCTTGTCTGCCGGCGGAACAGCGATATCTACCGCAACCATATCCACAACCAGCACTACGACCACCGGGACATACACGGTCACAGTGTGGGGAAACAGCTCCAGACTGATAAGGTCAGTCTCTATCTCGCTCAAGATCATAGGATTCTCCCTTGCAATTTCACCCAACCCAGTCGGAATCAAAACGGGGAACGGCGAATCCTTCACCGTTACAGCAACAAGCCAGAATGGATACCATGCTAGCTCGATAACACTATCGATATCGGGCCTACCGTCTGGAGTAACGACGTCAACACCTGCTTTCAATCCAAACCCCATAGCCCTGAATAGCGGTTCCTTCAGTACTTCGGCCCTCACACTCAACGTCGGCCGCACCGCCTCCGCAGGCACATACTCTGTAACAGTAACTGCAACCGCAGGAACGGTAGTTCGTACCACGATTCTGACCTTGATCATCAACTCTTTCGCCCTAACCACAACATCTAACCCCGTCACAATCGCGCCTGGAGCTGTAGGGAGCGAGACGCTGTTGGTTTCACCCTACATAGGCACGTCTGATACCCTAACCTTATCCATCGCATCGGGGCTCCCGTCCTGCGTCACATCAGGCTTCAACCCTACCACGGTGACCCTCCCCAACGGAGGCACCTCAACTCTCACCTTGACAGTGGGCTCAGCCTGTACCAACGGAAGCTACAGCGTCACAGTAAATGCGATTGGAAAGAAAACATCTCAGACTACGACATTTACCCTAATAATCGGAACAACGAGTGGTGGTAGAGGCCCCCCTCCACCTCCCACACAATCACCAACTATCAGCATATCTTACAAAATCAGATATTCCTACAACGGTGAACTGCTGAGCAACACAACATACCCGGATGGGCTGATCGTCGTCTATGCCTATGATGGTCTGGGAAGAGTCACAGCAGTCACCAAATCGGGATCGGCAAGCAGCTATGCCTCCTTCCAGTATAATACCGATGACCAGCCCACCTTCGTGACTCTCGGCAACGGAGCAGTGACGACCTACGCCTACACCAGCCTCTCAACATTGTCAAGGCTGACCCTAACAAACACGAGCGGGAAGGTGCTGCTTACCCTCTCCTATAGTTACACCAAGACCGGAGCCGTTACCTCCGTTACCGGCAACTCAACCTCAACAACAGGCGCGACGATCAAGATAGCCGAGCAATACAGCTACGATCCCCTCCAACGCCTCACGACTAGCCAGGTAGTTACCGGAGCCACTAACACAACAGCTTCCTACGGCTTCGATCCCGTGGGGAACATTCTGACTCAGACCGTGAACGGAGTCACAACCAACTACGTGTACAACATGGCCAACAACGAACTTGTATCCTCCTCAAACCCCAGCATCTCATTCTCATATGATCAGAACGGCAATCTCATAACCAAGACATCTGGAAGCGTCAGTGCATCCTACACGTGGGACACTTCGAACCGTCTCATCAAGGTGACTCAAAACAGCGCTCCCAAAGGAGCGTACGCCTACGATGGACTTGGACGCCGGGTCCAATCCGTCGAGTCAGCAACAGTTCTCTATGCTTACACAGGAACCGAGACCTTGTCGGAGCTCGTTCCTGGAAGCAAGACCAACGACTACATCTACGCCGGAGGAATGAGGATAGCGAATGTTTCAAGCAGCGCAGTAAGCTACTACCACAGCGACGCACTCGGCAGCACTCGCCTCATCACCGACTCTTCACAGAACATTCTATTCTCTAATGGCTATCAGCCCTTTGGCCAAGATAATGGGACACCTGGCGGCTCGGGGACTTACAAATTCACAGGCAAACCTGTTAGTCAAGCAACAGGTTTGTACTACTATTACCATCGCTGGTATGATCCGTCAATAGGACGCTTCATTTCGGTCGACCCCAGGCCAGGCACGCTCTCCAGCCCTCAGACTCTGAATCCGTACGTCTACGTCATCAACAGTCCCGCTACCTACAACGATCCCAGAGGTGAATTCTTCAACATACTGATAGGTGCGGTTGCTGGAGCAATTATCGGCGGAGCTGTTTGCGCTTGGCAACACGGTGGGTGGTCTAATTCATGTTTAGTATCCATTGCCGTCGGTGCAATTGCCGGGGCTGTCGCCGGGGCAACCTTCAATCCAGCCCTCGGCGTTGCTGCTGAGATGGGACTGTCAGGTCTTGGAGCGGCAGTCGCCGCTGGCGCTATTTCAGGAGCGGCGTCGGGAGCTGCTAGTTACCTTTCTCAGGGAGGGTTCGCAACCGCAATGGGTGAACAGTTCAACTGGTCCGCGCAAGACTTTGCGGTGAGCGTGGGAATAGGAGCACTCGGTGGTGCCGCTGGAGGAGCATTGGGATACGGCGTCGGTCGGCTTGTCTCATCGTTTGGAGAAGGAGGTTCAGGAGCTATCAATGAGGTAGCCGATGGCCTACAGCCAGGGGAAAGTGCTTCGTTCAGGCTATCTCAAGGAGCAGCTCTCAACAGGGTTTACGGAGGAGCCTCTAAACCATTTGGCAGCTACTGGACTACAATGGATCCCTCCTCTCCAGGCTTCCCTGACGTCCTTAAGCTTCCAACTTCCAACGAGATGAACGGAATCAATTCCGCCTACTTCTCCAGAGGAACTCCGGTCACCGTGTTCAAGAATCCCGAGGGAGGAATCGAAGTCACAATAAAGAGAGCTTGGTTCTGGGCTGTTGCTCCAACCACTGCCTCTTGGTGAACAAAGTTGGAGCAGTGAAATCATATCTTCCGCGACGGTAGGCCGAGAGCCCGAGAGGCTACTCGGTCGGACAGTCACCGTTCGATTGGAGGAGCATCCTTACAAGAAAAATTTCGTCGCCAAGATTCAAGGGGTCGCTACGGTCCGAAATGGTCATCAGGAGAAACTCTACGTCTTTCAGATTGATAGCGAGCCATCGAACCAGTTGTCGCATAGTTACATCCTGTTCCGCCCCGAGTCACTCGAGTTTGGGGGGCGCATCGCAAAAAAGTCCAAACAACCCGGAGGAATTCGATACAAGCCATCTCTAGAGGAGTTTGTCTTGCATCGTGACCCGACACACAAAGCACTATTCGGGCGGCTTTATGGATTCCCTGAGCAGCAACGAACTGACCAAATGGTTCTGACTCATGAAGAGCTCTTCGTTTTGGCCTACTGTCGGATCACCTAAGGTCACAAGAACCTTCTGAAACTAGGAAACCTCACCGGCCTAGGTGCTCTTGCCCATCGGATGCTCTTTGAGGCTACAGAAACAAGGTCCCAAAAATAATCAACCTTGGAGTCACGCGCAAGATTTCAATGTCCCCAGCCGCCGAGCCAGGTCTCACTTCGCGTCTCGCCAGAGCACATCTGACCTCTCAACTCGGAGAGAGTCTGAACAAGGAAGTGGTTCTTGCATGCTGGGTCCGCGACGTCCGGGTCCTGGGCGCAGCATCATTCGTGCTTCTCAGCGACATGAGTGCGATTGTTCAGGTGACGGCTCCTAGGGCGAAGGCTCCGGCTGTGGTCCTGAAGGAGATTTCAGGTCTACATCAGGAGGTTATTCCCAGTGGGTTGGAGGTTGTAAGTCGGGCTGAGACTCCTCTGCCGTTGGACCCCCGTGGTATTCAGAAAACTTTGTTGGAGACGAGGCTGAGCTGGTGGGTCTTGGATTTTGGTAGTGAGGAGTCTAATGCTATCTTCAAAGTCCAGTCGAAGATTCTGGAGTCTTCCGGAAGTTCTTTCTTCAACCACACTACGTGGAGATTCAGCCGCCGGTGATCATCACCGCGGCGAGTGAGGGGGCTGAGTGTTCTCGTTGAAATATTTCGAGAAGGAGGCCTAACTTGCCAAGTAGCCGCAATTGGTAGCGGGGGGTGGATTTTCGGGTCCCACTTGGGCCCTTCGAACCACCGCTTGAGGATCGAGAGCTTCGACCAATCTCAGGGTTATGAGCCCTGCGGGTTAAACCTGGCTACCCCACCCCGCTACAAGCGGGGAAACGGTTTTAACTGGTTTTAAAGGCTTTAATTTGAAATCTCCGACGCGTAGCTGAAAATCTTCTAATCGCAAATATTCGTTGGAAATGTTTCTCGGCTTCGAATCCGGCATTGTCAGGTGCCGACGAGCTCTCGGGGGAGGAACGTAGATAGTTGACTGAAGATGTCTCTGCTGTCGAACCTGGATCTTTGAAACGTATTCATCTCGCTGTCCACATTTCTTACATCTGAGCCCTTGTCCTCGACCCATTGACTCGCATCGACCTCCACAATCACTGCAAATCGGATTCGCATCCTCAACTTTCTCCACCAAACGAAGCACCTCAAATTTTTCTACGTTCAGTGTTG
>WNGK01032333.1_pt1 | contig 10343 bp, 7 predicted proteins | sample 5400601 | NCBI WGS metagenome assembly WNGK01 (sample SAMN13153376, study PRJNA577476) | soil metagenome | isolation source: 60 cm soil or saprolite under Garry oak tree replicate 1 | place: USA:California | collected 2016-06-15 | reverse complement strand
GTGTTGGAGGAGGAACAGGAGGGTGTCGATCATACCGTCGACCAATTGCTTGCCTCGGCGCCGCTTCTGTGCATCAGTGCGCGTCAGGTGCGCCGCTACATCGAGGAGTTCGAGCGGAGCGGCAGAGATATTCGTTGCCTGGTGCCGGCATACTATAATCGGGGAAGAAGAGGGGTACAGCTGCATTCAGAAGTAGCAAAGTTGTTGCAAGAGGCTGCGGAAACAGTCTTCAAGACCGAAGAGCGAGCTTCTGTGAAAAAAGTAATCGAGAAGCTGGAGTCCGATATCCTTGATGCGAACAACAAGCTCCCCGATGATCAGCCCAGGCTCGTGATGCCCAACAAGAGGAAAGTCTATCGATACATCGATGAACTGGACCCCATGGAGGTCGATATAGCGCGCCTGGGACGTCGCGCGGCGCAACGCGAGCATGCCCAGTACAAGCGCGGCCCCAGACCGACACGTCCGAATGCTCGCTGGGAGGGGGATGACACCCTCATCGACCTATTTGTCGTTGACGCGGACGATGGGTTACCCATCGGGCGGCCCTGGCTTACGGCAGTACGCGATAAGTACAGCGGTACTGTCCCCGGCTTCTCGGTGAGCTTCGAGCCACCGTCGACCCAGACTGTCATGGAATGCCTGTTCTATGCCATCCCTGAGAAACGGCATGTAAAAGAATTGTTCGGCCTGCGGCACGATTATGTCGGCTATGGTATACCCGAGACGCTGGCTGTGGACAGAGGGTCGGGATACCTGAACAACCATATGGAGCTCGCGTGCGCCCAACTCGGGATTGAGCTCGATCCGATGCCAGGAAGAAGCCCATGGCTGAAAGGGGGAATCGAACGGTTTCTGGGAACGGCTGAAACCGATCTCTTTCATGCGACCCCTGGCACTACCTTCTCCAACTTTTTAGTGCGGGGTGACTACGATCCGGCGAAGCACGCATGTGTCACCCTCGATGGCCTCTGGTACCTCCTGCATAAGTGGATCGTGGATGTCTACACACGAGACGGCCATAAAGGGTTAGAAGGGAAAGTCATAGGAGGGGTACCGGCAAAGTTGTCCCGAGTCGAAAGTCGCGTGATTCAGACGAGTGGAATCGAGTTTGAGCATCTGTGGTACCAGGATACCAGACTGTCACCCTTACGCGATATCCTCAACAGATCCCACCCACATATCCCGGTGCAGTTCAAGTATAATCCAGGCGATCTCTCACATGTATGGGTGATGTATCCTGGTCAAAAGCGCTATCTAGAAGTGCTCGCTGTCGACCAGGAGTACACAGAGGGCCTTTCCCTCTGGAAGCACCGCGTGATTATGCGCTATGTGCGCGAGGTGATGAAGCGAGACATCGATCGAGTGTCGCTCATCCTGGCGAGGGAAGAGCTCCGTCAGGCAGTGTACGAGGAGTTCCGCCAGCACAAAAAGTTGGGTGGGCGGAAGCGCGCCGCACGCTTTCTCGATATCCGGGTGAACGAGATACTGCGGAGGGCTCAGCGACCTGATCCCGATGCCGCTGAGACTTCTGCATTCTCGACGCTCATCGACTTCGATGCGCCAGGCATCGAACCCAAAAGACTCAAGCCGGTGGATCCACCTGCCGAACAGGAAATGGGGGCTCCTCAAGACGCAGTAAAGGACAGCGTCGCGCAATTGGGAGTTTCTCTACCGTCTATGGTTGAAGGGGTGACGCTCCCAGTGAATGAGGAAACGATGGCGGCGGGCGCGCGCTTGCCAGAGCCAAAAAAGTCTTCGCCGGGACAGGGAGTATCGGCGGAGAACGATGAAGCTGGGCAACCTCATCAAACGCCAAAGGTGAAAACCGATCCGGACGAATCGACTTCCTTCGGTATTTCTTACAGCTATGGCCATCGTGGTCCCACCTAATGTGGAAAACGAGTGATCAACGGATGAGATACTTGTGGCAGCATTTGCCGCCGCGCAGAGCAGAAGAGCCGGAGCAAGGCCAATCGGCTAGATATCGTCGGAAAAGCGGCTCTGTGTGTGGATTTTATCAACTTAGATACTAGATTGAGCCTGAAAATAGAAGTTAAATGTCCCCTTTGGTTGCGTCATACCAGGGGACGTCTTGATAGGCTGATAGAGCGGGCTCATCATGGATGTCTCTTTGGAAGACACAATATTGGAAGGAAAGGAGTTTTCAATGACTGCCGGGCAATCAGATGGGAGTGATTTCTTGTTCCGATATTATCGTTTCAAGGATCTGCTTAGCCGGATTGCCTCATGCATACCTTCTGAGGGAGGAGGCGGAATAAAACTGCTTTCCTGCATTGTCATCCTAGGCGGCACAGGCATAGCAAAGACGACGCTGGTGAGCACATGGGTATTGTCTACAAAGCCCGATGAGAACGAAGAGTTAGAAAGGTAGGTTCAACATGGATCAGGATCTTCCATATGAGGGCACATCCCCAGATCCAAGACAATGGCGAGCGCTGACGAAAGCTCAGCGTATTGACATGGTGGAGCAGGTCTTGCTCGAACATGAGCGCTTCAACACCCTGCGTGAGCGAATTGACTACTGCGCGCGATTTGGCACCGAGATAGAAACAAAAAACCCTCCTTGTCTCGCCATCCTGGGGGATACGGGCGCGGGGAAGACGACACTCATAGATACGTGGCTGGCAAATGCACCGCTACGCGTCATGGAAACGCCAGAGGGGAGCATCATCCCCTACCTCTACGTGCTTGTGCCGTCAAGTCCAAAGAAAAAGGGTGCAGCAGCTGCGTTTTTAGGCGCATTGCATGATCCAAATCCCAGCCGCGGCACGGAGTGGGATATGATCCGCCGCGTCCACAACTTAATAAAGCGATGCAAAGTGAAGATGATTTTTGTGGATGAGTTTCAGCATCTGATGGACAAGGACACGCAGCAGGTTGTACATGCCGTTGCGGATTTTCTGAAAGATATTATTAACCAGGCGCATGTCCCGATGATACTGATCGGGAAACTCAGGGAGGCCGAACCGATTTTAGAGGCCAACTCCCAGCTCGATCGCCGTGTTGGCACCCCCCTCGTGTTGCGTCCGTTCGAGTGGGACCGAAGCCGACCTGAGACGATCAAGGAGTTCCGCACGCTGATGCGCGACATCGACCGAGCGCTTCCGCTCGATCCATCGGGCTTGCAGGACGAGGAGGTGTCATTTCGTTTCTATTACGCCAGCGAGGGCTATCTTGGGTGGATTATGGAAATCATACGGGAAGCAGCCATTCGGGCGATTGATACAGGATGTAACTCCTTGAATATGCCCTTGCTTGCCGCGGGCTACGAGGCGCGCCTTGCTGGAACAGAGGTGGGGGATGGCAAGGTCAATCCTTTTTCGATGCAGGGCTTCACGCAGGCAACCGTTGACCAGCTGAAACCTGCCCCGACCAAAAAGCGACGCGGGAGTACCCCCCGACGGACGAGTAATAAAGGCCCTCGGAAAAGGAAAACGCAGGAAAGACGTGAGGACTAGATACTCAGAGAGGAACAGAGGGGAACTATGTATCATTCATGGACACAAGCAATCGCCCTGTTGCCAGTGCGCGCGATACCTCGCACTTTCGAGGATTTAGGATCGCTCATCTCTCGAGCTGCGGAACAGATGGGTTACAAGAACCCGATCTGGATTCTTCGTCCAGAAGTGATCTCCTACTCCGTCCAGGCCTTTAGCCTCGGCCTCCTTCGCAAGAGGATGGATTATCAGTTTTTTGAGCAACTACTAGGGCTGGACGAAGAGGCCCTCTATCGGCTCACCCTGCACCGTTTCGCATCAAGAGTACAAGCCCCTGAACTGTCACGTTCAACGAATGCAGAAATGATCCAGCGACCCCTTCTCACGCGCTACCTCTTCCAATCGCTTTTCCATCCGTACTCCGCGACCAAGGTCTGTCCTCGCTGTCTCGCTGAGGAGCCAGCCTATGGGCGCCTCTTCTGGAATGCCTTGCCTGTTGTCGTCTGCTTCCGGCATAAGATCTTCTTACTCGACCGATGCCCGGCCTGCCGTCACTCGATTCCCGTCTTACGCCCCTCCGTCACACACTGTCCGTACTGTCGCAGCGGCGATTACCGAGAGTCCCCGGTCGTCTCTCTGCCAGATGATACACTCTTTCATCTAGGGCAAGCACAGATTTTGGAAGGCCTGGGCATTGAAGCCGCCTCACCCTGCGAAGCACTTGCCGTTGGCTGGCTGTCTCCGCTACTTGATCTGCTTCCATGGCAGTACTTCCAACTGCTCGATGCTTTCCGCTGCGTTCTCGGTCCATTGTTCCCCGACGCCCCTTTGCTTCGAGCCGCCCCTGAATACCGTCCCCTCCTTCGCGCTCATCCGCGACCCCACAGCAACCTGTCTCCACTGGAGTGGGCGGTCTTCATCGCGACATTCCAGTGGATATGGCACTCGTGGCCGGACAACTTTTTCGCTTTCCTCGATGCCTTCAGAGAGGCTCGGGCGAGCAAGGGGAGAAAAAGAGATCAAGCGAGAATCTCTGGGGTGCAGCGCGACTTTGGAGTATTCTACGAGCGGTGGCTCTACAAACGCCTCACCGACCCCGCCTTCACCTTTCTCCACCAGGCCTTCGAACGCTACCTGGAGCGGCAGTATACTGGGGGAGAAATCACCAGCCGCCTCCTGCCTTTCAAAGGGGACAACAAGCCTTTGCAAGATCGACCCTACTTGACGAAAGTACAGGCGCGGGCCACATTAGGAATCGGAGAAGGCGTCCTGCAAGCACTGATCGGGCAGGGCACCCTTCGCGTGCTCAAAAAGCCGATCGGTTCGGCAGGGAAGCGAACAATGTTTTTGATCGAGAAGGCAAGTGTTGAAAGTGTGCGCCGAGAATGGGCTGGTTTACTCTCAGCGGAGGTTGTGGCACACTCGTGGCTGGGTGTGACGAAAGCCGTGGTGCTGATGCTGGAACAAAGAGGTGTACTTATGCCAGTGCGTGGTCCGGGAGAAGATGGGTACAAAGTGCGCCTCTACAGGGAAACTGATGTTGAACGGTTCGTGATTGAGGTGCTGAGGTGTACCGTGAAGTCCCCTGGCCCTCCTCACGATTGTGTCCCTCTCTCCCAGGCGGCCCGCATGATGGGCGTTCCATTGGCGACGCTGCTGGTGGACATCCTCAACAGTCATCTTACACCCGTCTCCTTCGAGAGTGATCAGCCTCTCCTGCCGCGCCTGGCACTCACACGCCACTCCTCGGTATCCACGACGAGGTCCTCCTTCGCTGGATGCAGCAAGGATTGCTGGCAAGCGATGGGGCGAGCCTGCGCGGGAAGAAACCGCTCTTGCTCATTCGTCGCACAGCCCTGGATGCATTTCGACAGACCTACCTCTTTACTGAAGAGACCGCAGGACGCCTGGGAGTGGTTCGCAGTACGGTGTGGAAGTATGTGCGCAAGGGAGTGCTCCATCCCATCGTTGGGCGCGGTGCGGGCGATGGCAGTAACCGCCTGCTCTTCCTGCGCGAGGAGATTGAGGGGCTAGTCGCCGCCGGGCGTCTTACTGTGCAAGAGGCGGCAATGGCGCTCGGATTGAGCCGCTCGCGTGTCTATGCCTTACTGCGTGCAGGGAAACTCCGCCACGAGGTGGCCCCCGGAAGGATGTCAAGGTCGATACGCCTGCTTCGTGCTGATGTGGACGCCTATCGGGTCGGCCTGAACTTCCCTCAAGACGAGGCGCTCATGGCTGGCGAGAAGGAACGGTGCGGCAGTAACGACTTACCTCCCCAGAACTGCTCGGGGATGGAGAAAAAAACTGAGCATGAGCGAAAAAGCTATCGTTGGCCTGGGTAATGGATGCCCTAGACCGGAAGTGGGAGCACATGCTCTGACCGGTGGGAAAAATAGGAGGAATAGCCGCTGATGCAGCGCTCGACATGGTACCATCAGGCCTTTCCGCTCCCGTTACGCGTTGTTCCCAAACTATGGGAAGACCTCCCTTCGCTCTTGACCCGTACGGCAGTGCGCATGGGCTATCCGAGCCCGCAATGGATTCTCCGGGCGGAAGAAGCGGCCCACGACATAGAGACGATCAATCCCTGCCTGCTGTACAAATCAGTGGACTACCAATACTTGCAACGTCTCCTGTCCCTGGGAGAAGAGACCCTCTATCAATGCACCTATCATCGGTTTGCACACCAGTTACGACCGTCCGGGGAATTCTTCGGAAGCGGACCGGATGAGATACAGCGTCCACTACTCGGGCGGAACGCTGCGATTGAAGTGTTCCACCCTTACCTGTCCACCAAAGTCTGTCCCCTATGCCTTGCGGAGGAACACCCCTATGGGCGGCTCTACTGGAACGTCCGCCCCGTAGTGCTCTGTCCGCAGCACCACGTCTTCTTAGTTGACCGGTGTCCACGATGCCTTAAACCCATTCCTCTGCTCCGTCCCTCTCCCACCTGCTGCCCCCGGTGTCACGCAGGTGATTATCGCGCAGCCCAGGCGGTTGTCGCCACAAATCCCCTCTTGCGGAGCGGTCAGCGCCTTACTCTGGAAAGACTTGGTATACAGGGGATGCAGGTGGAACACGAAGGAGGAGTACTTGCTAACTCGCCGCTCTTGGATTTGCTCCCGTGGCAGTACTTTCTCCTCTTCAATGCCTTTCGCCATATTCTTTCCGTCTTTTCCCCCGATGACCCTTTCCTACCGCTAGATGCCGAACTCCATGCCCTGATGAGGCAGCCCTCTTGGTCAAGACACGCAGCATCTTCCCCGTTGTGGCCGGTACTGGCCACAACAGTTCCCTTCATCTTCGCCTCGTGGCCGGAACATTTTTTTGCCTTTCTGCAAGCCCTGATTCGGAGGAGAGATAGAGAGGGAAAAACGCAGTACGAGGGGCTAGATTTCGGCCGGTTCAGAACTACCTGGCTGTACAACGCATTGCGGGATCCAGCGTTTTCGTTTCTGCGCGAGGCGTATGAAGCCTATTTGAAGAGGTACTACATCGGGCAGAGCCATCTCGCTCCACAGGATCGTCTGGATATAACAGTAATGGACGCGCAGGCCGAATTGGGTATTTCTCTATCTGAGGTTAAGGTCCTCATGGACCGAGGGCTGCTTCGCATCCTCAGGACACCAACAAGTATAGGCGGAAAAAAGAGCATGGCTCGTCTGGAACGGGCAAGCGTCGCTACATTACTGCACGAGTGGGAGGGTTTGCTTCCCTTGAGGAAGGTCACACGGATGATTTTGGGTGTGAACAGCGAGGTGCGGCTTCTATTGGAGCAGCTGGAATGGCTCCTTCCGATGCGTGGCCCTTTGATAGATGGCTACCCTATCCAGCTCTACCAGGCGGCTCAGGTGAACCGGCTTGTCACGACGTTGCTGCATTGGGCGGTGAAGATGCCTCTGCCTGTAAGGGAGGGCATAACGCTCTTTGAGGCACTCTTTGTTGAGGATCTGACACCGACCGATCTATTAGCCGATGCTCTCCAGGGGCACCTTACCCTCATCGATACAGGGTGGGGTCCGCTCTTCGAGCGCTTGCTACTCCCGCGAGCTGAACTCCACGGCCTGCTTGAGATATGGAAGCGCAAACGTGAAGAGCGTGGGTTACTTTCACTGGCTGAGGCCGCTGCGCAACTCGATGTGAAGAATTACGTGCTCGTACGCTGGGTGCGGCAGGGTTTCCTGCATCAGGCGCATGGAGACAAAGAGCAGGAACAACTCTTGCTCTTGCAGGATAGCGTGGAGACATTTCGCCATACCTATGTGTCCACCCGAGAGGCGGCTCGGCTGTTGGGTGTACGGCCTGCTACAGTCTATGAGTATGTAGCGGGAGGTCTCCTTCATAGAGTACGGGGGCAAGAAGTAGGCAAGAGCACCGGCAGTTCTCTCTTTCTTAGAGAGGAAATCGAGGCGCTGGTCGCCATAACTCGCGAGAATGGGCAGCGGCCAGCCTCTGCAACTCCGAAGAAAACTGCCTCGAGAACCTCTTCCCAGTTGGACTCGGCGTGTTTAACAATGCGCCAGACAGCTGCACTCCTGGGTGTGAGCCGTCAACGGGTACATCAACTGATACAGGCTGGACGGCTTCCTTATGTGAGGCAAGGTGTATATAGAGTCTACTTGCTCAGATCTGACGTGGAGGCTTTTCGGCAGCGATGGACAAAACGTGTACCGAACGAAGTACGGGAAGAAAGCGTTGAAAGAGGAGTGAGTGGGTGAGTGGCGATCCTCATTCAAGCAGTTTCTCGAAAGGCTCAAATAGGGGAGGACAAATGGAGACTTTTGGGCAAATCATAGGAAGTGAGCGTAGAGTACGTCGACTAGGCGTGAAGGATATTGCAGAACAAATTATCAAAGCGGATGGACACCATATCTCCGTTGGGTATTTGGATAATCTGGAAAGGGATCTACGTACTCCTTCACCTGAGCTTACCCCCAATTTGCTGAGGTGTTACAGCTTCCTGCAGACCTTCTTTATTCCGCTTTGGGCCTTTTTCCTCCTAACCTTCTAAAATCTGTTGAAACTCGTGATCAGCTTCTTTCGGCTTTGCAGATCTTCCGCAAGACGATACTAGCTCACGAAGGGAAAAAGCGGAATGACCGCAAACTGGTGCGTTACGAATTTGCTCCTACCCCACCGCATCTCCGTGGACCCGAATCTCTCCTCCGCAACCTCCAGGGTTCGCTCGCCCGAGGAGTGGAGGAAATCCATATAAACGGTTTATTATCCCGTAGGACTCCCGAATATATTACAACTACGTACAGGACAAATAGACGCATTCATCGATCCGCTGTTTTTTGCAAGTGAAAAGCGGTTCAACTGCATCATCTGTACTCAGCATTTGTCATCGTCATACAGTAGCGCATATAAAATGCGTAGTTCGGCTGAATAACTCCCAATAGCCTGCATACTCTCATCATGGTTTGCAGTGATAGGAACCTCAATCACATCTCTATTGCTGAGTACGGAAGATGCGGGACACCCCAGTCTTATCCCGCGTCGATATTATATTCCTCCCGACGAGTTTGAGTTAAATACTTGACGTGTTCATAACTTGGTGGTCTGCACTTTTGTGGAGCACTATACAAATAAACTGTCAGGAGAACTGTCAATAAGCCTCTTTCTTACAGAATGTTATTTGGTCACACAATTCTGTGAGGCAAGGCAAAGGCATTTTCTAGAAATTACTGAGCAGAAATTGGCGATGGGTATCGAAGAGTATGTTCGCCCCCCTGTTGCTGGGTGGTTAAGCTGGCTATAACACAATCCGGTGAAATGAAGAGCTAACCACTGTGACATCATCTGCTTTCTCATTGCAAAAGGTTGCAAACTCCTTCGGGATGAGTATAATAGGGTACAAAGGCCGGATAGACCAATAAAGCAGAATAATCATATCGACGAGTCTGCAACGGGGACGACCAGATCAGGCAAGATGAGTTCGAGTCTTACTGGAAGTGCAACCCTCCAGGGCGCCGCTTGTCGTATCAATAAGAGGTGTGGTGATAACGCAAGATCATGCACAAACCCAAGATAGAATGCTATATCTCCGTTGATATTGAGACTTCGGGCCCGGTACCTGGCATCTACAGCATGCTGTCGCTGGGCGCTTGTCTTGTTGGTATGCCAGAGCATACGTTTTACGCCGAATTGTGCCCGGTTACAGCCAATGCTGTGCCAGAGGCACTAAGTGTAAGTGGATTCACGCTTGATCAGCTCACTAGGACAGGACGCGACCCGCGGGAAGTGATGGGAGCCTTTCGCGACTGGGTGCAAGCAGTCTCAATAGGCAAGGTTCCCGTGTTTGTCGGCTTCAACGCCAGTTTTGATTGGTCTTTCGTCAACTGGTACTTCCACGTATTCCTGGGTGAAAATCCCTTTGGATTGGATGCGCTTGATATCAAAGCATATTATATGGGGTTTTCTGGTTGTTACTGGCGAGAGACAACCTCTAGCCAACTGCCACAGCAATTTCAGCCCATACACCGGCCCACCCATAATGCTTTAGATGATGCGATCGCGCAAGCCCAAATTTTCAAAAAGCTGCTCGTGGCCGCCCAGGGTATTGCAAATAAGGAGAGTTCAGAACAAAAGCTGTGATTACTGTACTAGCTTCTGGTGGGCTGGATTCTACTACCTGTCTTAGTTATTACCTAGTGGAAGGCTACACCGTCCATGCGCTTTGGATCGATTATGGGCACCCCACTGCACTAGCGGAGGAGAAAGCTGCGAGCAGGTTACAAGCTATTACTAATTACCCCTTCAAAAAGTTCGTATGACAGGAATCAACTGGTTCAAACTGGGTCTTATAGCGCTTAGTACCCGTTAAAAAATAACTTCCTGCCCTACTGAGGCTTGAGTCGCCCCAGAAAGGGCAGCGAGACG
>WNGK01031959.1_pt1 | contig 10344 bp, 4 predicted proteins | sample 5400601 | NCBI WGS metagenome assembly WNGK01 (sample SAMN13153376, study PRJNA577476) | soil metagenome | isolation source: 60 cm soil or saprolite under Garry oak tree replicate 1 | place: USA:California | collected 2016-06-15 | reverse complement strand
CTCGGCGTTGGCGGCGCGCTCGCGACCACGCAGGTCCTCAGGGCGTACCTCTTTGAGGTCGGCCCGCGAGATCCGGTGGTGCTCCTCGCGGTGGGGCTGGTAGTCGTGGCGACCACGTTGGTCGCGAGTTATGTCCCGGCGCGTCGCGCGACAAAGATCGACCCGATGGTCGCACTCAGGTCCGAATGATCGACGCTCTCCTCGCCGACCTGCGCCACGCCGTGCGCCAGCTCGCGCGCAGCCCGGGCTTCACGCTCGGTGTCGTCCTCACGTTGGCGCTGGGGATCGGGGCGAACGTCGCCATGTTCTCGGTGGTGGACCGGATGTTGTTTCGGCCGCCGCCCTTGTTGCACGATCCCGGCGCCACACACCGCATCTATCTCGCGCGGACCTTCAGTGGCAAGGAGCAGGCGTCCAGCTACATGCAGTACGCGCGCTACGTCGATCTGTCGAGCTGGACGACCGCGTTCGCGCGCACCGCCGCGTTCACCGAGCAGGACCTCGCCATCGGCGTCGGGGCCGAGGCGCGTGAAATGCGCGTCGGCATCGTGAGCGCAGGCTTCTTCGGCTTCTTCGACGCGCCACCGGCGTTGGGCCGCTATTTCACCACGGCCGAGGACAGTCCTCCGAACGGGACGGCGGTCGCTGTGCTCGCATACGCATTCTGGCAAACGCGCTATGGCGGCCGGCGGGAGGCGCTCGGCTCCACGCTCCAGATCGGTCCGACGCTGTACACGATCATCGGCGTCGCGCCCGAAGGATTCGCCGGCTTGTGGCCGGTGCAGCGACCGGTGGCGTTCATCCCCATCACGAGCCATGCGAGCGCGATGGCCGTCGGCCGGCGGGACGAGAGTTGGTGGACCACCTACCACTGGCAGTGGCTGTCGATGCTGGCGCAGCGCAAGTCGGGGGTGAGTGTCGCGGCCGCGAACGCCGATTTGAGCAACGCATTCCTCCGCAGCTACGCCGCCCAACGGCCGGGCAGTCCCGGGCTGACTCCGGCGGAAATCGCGCGACCGCGCGCTTTCGTGGCGTCGGTGTTGAGCGAGCGCGGACCCAACGAGTCGAGCTTTGCGAAGGTCGCGACGTGGATCAGCGGGGTTGCGCTGATCGTGCTGCTCATCGCCTGCGCAAACGTCGCGAATCTGCTGCTCGCCCGCGCGCTCAGGCGTCGCCGCGAGATCGCGATTCGACTGGCGCTGGGCGTGAGTCGAGCGCGGCTCTTGTCGCAGCTCTTCACCGAAAGCGTGCTCCTGGCCGTGCTCGGCGGCCTCGCCGGCGTGGTCGTCGCCGAGTGGGGTGGCGCGGTGCTGCGCGCGCAGTTCCTGGCGAAGTCGTCCGAGGTGAGCGTCATGGGCGACACCCGCACGCTGCTGTTCGGCGCCGTGGCGGCCCTGTGCGCCGGACTGCTCACCGGCCTCGCACCGGCCCTCACCCAACACGCCGACGTCGCCGGCGATCTCAAGGCCGGTGCGCGAGAAGGGACATTCCAGCGGTCGCGCGTGCGCATCGCGTTGCTCGTGCTGCAAGGAGCCCTTTCGGTCGTGCTGCTGGTGGGCGCCGGCCTGTTCGTGCGCAGCCTCCGCCACGTGCGCGTGATTCCCCTGGGCTATGATGTCGATCCCGTATTACTCGTGGACTTGAACATGCGGGGCGTGCGGCTCGACAGCGCGCGGGCCGTTCAACTGCGTCGGGAGTTGCTCGAGACGGCGCAGGCGATGCCGGGCGTCGAGCAGGCCTCGCGGCAGCTCACGGTGCCCTTCTGGAGCACCTGGAACATGGACCTGCATGTCGCGGGGATCGACTCGGTGAGCCGCCTGGGTGAGTTCGATCTCAACGCCGTGACCCCGGAGTACTTCGCCACGCTCGGTACGCGCATGCTGCGCGGCCGAGGCATCGGTGCAGAGGACACGCCGCATGCGCCCCGGGTCATGGTGGTGAGCGATGCGATGGCCAAGGCGCTCTGGCCGGGTCGCGATCCGATCGGTCGGTGCGTCAAGGTGGGTGCGGATACCGCGCCGTGCAGCTACGTGGTCGGCGTCGCCGAGAACATCAAGTCGCAACAGCTGGGCGATGATCCGGGGCTGTTCTACTACCTGTCCTCGGCGCAATGGCATCCCGAGCAGGGAGGACTTTTCATCCGGACCCGTGGGGAAGCAGCGCGCTATGTCGAGACGATCCGTCGCCGGCTGCAATCGGTCATGCCCGGCGCAGCGTACGTCACGGTGACGCCGCTGCGCGACATCCTGGGCGAGCAGACGCGCTCGTGGCAGCTGGGCGCGACGATGTTCCTCGCGTTCGGGGCGCTGGCGCTCGCGCTCGCGGCGATCGGACTCTACAGCGTGATGGCCTACAACGTCGCGCAGCGGACGCAGGAGATGGGCGTTCGCGCCTCCCTCGGGGCACAAGAGCGGGACCTCATCAAACTCGTCATCACCGAAGGCTTGCGGGTCGGCGTGGTCGGAATCGTGATCGGCGTGATGATCGCGCTCGCCGGAGGCCAATGGCTCGGGCCGCTCTTGTTCCAGGAGTCGCCCCACGATCCGCTCGTCTTCGGGTTCGTGACGGTGCTGCTGCTCGGCACGACGGTGTTGGCGAGCTTCGTGCCCTCGCGGCGGGCGGCGCGGGTCGATCCGATGGTGGCGCTGAGATATGAATAGGGGCTCGGGATTCGGGGCTCGGGACTCGGGGGTGCGGTGGTTGAGCGCCGTGCCCGAGCACCAGCTCTGGCCCGGTGACACCCGAAGCCCGAGCCCCTAGTCCCGAGTCTCCATGACCGACCTCCGCTACGCGGTGCGCCAGCTCGCCCGGAGCCCGGGCTTCACCGTCGTGGCGGTGCTTACGCTCGCGCTCGGCGCTGGAGCGAACAGTCTCCTGTTCAGTGTCATCTACGCGGTTCTGCTCCGCCCGCTTCCGTATCCCGATCCCGACCGGATCCTGTCCGTAGGCCTCGCCCCCGAAGACAAGGCGTCAGCCCGCTCGCTCGGGGGCCAGGTGTCTCATTGGGCTTACCTGGCGTGGCAGGACGAGAGCCGGTCGTTCGCCGACCTCGCAGCCTACCGGCAGGCCGGACCGTTCGACGCCGACCGTCCGGGCGGGGAGCCGATCACGGGCGCGTACGTGACGCGCCGGTTCTTCGCGCTGCTCGGCGTCCAGCCCGCGCTCGGCCGGACCTTCACGGCGGATGAACAACAGGGAACGGGTCCCGGGGTCGTGCTCCTGAGCTATGGGCTGTGGCAGCGGCGGTTCGGCGGCGACTCAGGGGTTGTCGGACGTACGATGATCCTGGATGGTGAGCCCGCGACGATCATCGGCGTGCTCCCCGCGAGTTTCGGTTTCCCGAGCGGCGCAAGCGTCTGGAGACCGTTCTTTGGACTCCCGACGAGCGGCGGTAAGACGTGGACGACTTTCTTCGTTCGCGTCCTCGGCCGGCTCGCGCCCGGAGTCGGGATGACTCAGGCCCGAACCGAGCTGACGGGGCTGTTGGCTCACGCCAAGTTCTCGCCCCCGTTCATCCGCGACGCCGCTGTCGACGTAATGACGTTGCACGAGCGCCTGTACGGGAGCTCACGACCGTTGCTCCTGATCCTGCTCGGCGCGGTGGGGTTCCTGCTGCTGATCGCCTGCGCCAACGTCGCGAGTCTGCTCGTGGCGCGTGCCGCGGTGCGTGAGCGGGAGTTCGCGATCCGCGCCGCGTTGGGTGCCGGCCGCCGCCGGTTGATGCGCCAGTTGCTGGCCGAGAGCATGGTATTGGCGATTCTAGGAGCCGGTGCCGGGCTCGTGGTGCCGGCGCTCGGGTTACGCCTGTTCATGCAGGCGGCGCCGCTGCGTGCCCTCCAGGGCGTCGACGTTCATCTTGATGCGGTTGTGCTCGCCTTCACCACCGGGCTGGCCGTGCTCACGGGGGTTGCGTTCGGTGTTGCGCCGGCCCTCGCGGCCTCGCACCCGAGCCTGGTCGAGGGCCTGAAGAGCGGAGCGGGGCAGGCGGGCGTTTCCGCGCACCGCGCGCGGCTCCGCGAGGGCCTGGTGGTCACTGAGCTGGCGGCGGCGCTCGTGCTCCTGATGGGGGCGGGCTTGCTGACTCGAAGCCTCTTCACGTTGCTGGCGGTGGACCTCGGGTTCAGCCCTGGGCACGTCGTCGGCGTACACCTGGGACGACTCTCCAGCTACAAGTATCGCCAGGGACCCGCGGGAACTGTGTTTTACGCCGCGGTCCTCGATCGCCTGGCGGCGCTGCCCGGCGTCGCATCGGCTGCCCTGGCCGATGTCCTGCCCCTTGAAGGTGTTGCGAGGACCGGCACCGTCCGGATCGACGATGCCGCGCCGGCGACCGATGGGAGCGGGGACGCGGCGTTGGGTGCGGTCTCGCCCGAGTATTTCAAGACACTCGGCGTTCGCGTCGTCGCGGGCCGTCCCTTCACTTCGGCGGACCGAGCCGACGGTGCGCCAGTCGCCATAGTGAACTCGGCCTTTGGGCGTCGTTTCCTGAGCGGCGGCGACCCTGTGGGACACCGGGTCGAGGCGGGAGGCGCAAGGCGCACCATCGTTGGGGAAACAAAGGACGTCTTGCAGATGGGGCGGGACGCGTCTGCCACTCCGCAGGTTTTGGTCCCCGCCTCACAGGCCGGTTATACGCCCGGCGCGATAGCCATCCGGGCCAACCTGGATCCTGAAAGGCTGGTCGAACCCGTCCGACGTGCGATTCGAGAGGTCGACGCGGATGCGGGTGGGCCTGGCCGGCGTCATGGCGTACCTGGTCGCACACCGTACCCACGAGATCGGTGTGCGCGTGGCGCTCGGCGCGGGGCGAGGCGACGTGCTCCGGCTGGTCGTGTTGGAAGGAGCACGTCTCGTGGTTGTTGGCGCTGGTATAGGAGTCATCGCCGCGGTCGCTGTCACCCGTGTGCTCAAGAATCTGCTGTTCGGTGTGACCGCCACCGATCCCCTGACATTCGTGGTCGTTCCGTTGCTCCTTGCAGCTGTCGCCTTGGGCGCGGCTGTGGTGCCGGCCCGCCGGGCGATGAAGGTCGATCCGATGGTGGCGTTGCGTCATGAATAGGGGCTCGGGATTCGGGGCTCGGGACTCGGGGGCTCGGTGCTCGAGTGTCGTGTCCCCTCGGGTGGCGTCCGACCGGGTTTCCTGAGCCCCGAACCCCTAGCCCCGAGCCCCGAGAACGGCGTGCTGCTCCGGCCGTTGCCCTTCGCCGAGCAGGATCGGCTGTTCATGCTGGCCGAGCAGAGTCGTCAAGGAGCGTTCCGCCCTCCATCCTATCCGACGTTCCTGGACTGGCGGGCTCAGAGCTCGGCGTTCTCCGGGCTTGCGTACGTACGGGGCGGGGGGCAGCGGCTCGCCGGCTCCGAGGGTGTCCAGAACCTCTTGGTGTCCGCCGTGTCGACCGGCTTCTTTGCGACCCTCGGCGAGCGCCCGCTTCTCGGACGGCTGTTCACGCCCGATGAGGAGCGCGCGGGTGCCCATGTAGCGGTCCTGTCGTACGCGCTGTGGCAGGACCGCTTCGGCGGAGACCCGGCCATCCTCGGCAAGACGCTGTCGCTCACCGCCGGAGTGTTCACCGTCGTGGGTGTCCTTCCGCACGACGTGGCGTACCCACCGTGGGCGCGCGAGCAGCTGTACGTGCCGATCGCGACGGCCGCCGCGACCGACCGGGCGCTCACCCAACGCGGCTTCCATGCCGACTGTCGCATCATCGGCCGTCTCAAGCCGGGGATGACCCGGGAGCAGGCGAAGGCCGATCTCGACGGCGTGGCTCGGCGTGAAGCAGCCACGTACCCCGGGTTCAACGCCGACTGGACGGCGGTCGCGCTGTTTCCGCTGCGCGACGAGATCCTGTTCGGCACCACGCAACAGCTGCTTGTGCTCGTCGTGGCGGTCGGGCTCGTTCTGATGATCGGCTGTGTCAACGTGGCGAACCTGACCCTGGCGCGCGCCGGCGCGCGCGGGCGAGAGCTCGCGATTCGCTCGGCCTTGGGAGCAGGACGCGGCCGGGTGGTCAGACAGCTGCTCACCGAAAGCGTGTTGCTCGCGTCCCTAGGAGGGGGACTGGGCGTGGCCGCCGCGTACGCGGCTATTGCGTTGCTCAAGCGTGCCGCACCGTCGGTACTTCCCCGGCTCGAGACGGTGCAGGTCGACGGTTGGGTGCTCGCATTCGCGCTCGGCGTCACGCTCATCACGACCGTGGCCACCGGGCTCTTACCCGCCCTGCGAGCGGCACGCCCCGACCTGACCGACTCTCTAAAGGAAGGCACGGCCGGAGCGGGCACCGGACATCGGCGGCAGCGGCTGCGCGCCGCGCTCGTTATCAGCGAAATCGCCCTGTCCGTGGTCCTCGTGGTGGGCGCCGGGCTGTTGATCAGGAGCCTGTGGCGACTGCGGGCGGTGAATCCGGGATTCGACCCCCAGGGACTCGTGACGTTCTGGATCTCGCCGCCGCCGCTTCGGGCCCAGGACCCGGCAAGGCTCGCGTCCCTGTATACGCAGGTCGAGGACGCGGCGCGCGGACTCCCCGGTGTGACGAGTGTCGCCCTCACGAATTTTCCGCCCCTCTCGGGCGGTGGACTGCCGTCTCCCGTCGAGATTCCGGGGCGCGCGCCGGACCCGCTGCGCGATCCGCGCGTCTGGTTCATGACCGTGTCCCCGGGCTATTTCCGCACGATGCGCATCCCAGTCCGTGCGGGACGCGAGTTCACCGAGGCCGATCTCGCCCCCGGCGCGGCCGTAGTAGTGAATGAAGCGTTCGCACGCGCCTTCTGGCCCGGTCTTGACCCGATTGGTCGCCCGGTGACGCTCCACAAGGCGGTGCAGGGACGCCCCGACTTTGGTGAGCCGCTCCCCGGCACGGTGGTCGGCGTGGTGGGAGACGTGCATCACTTCGGCCTCGACACGCCGGCCGAGGCCCAGGTCTACGTTCCCTTCACGCGGAACGTGTGGGGGCACATGAGTCTCGTCGTCCGGACGGCTGTTCCTCCGGGCGGGTTCCTCCAGACGCTCAGCCGGGCCGTCCGTCAGGTCGATCCGGATATTCCCATGACGTTGACCGGCAGCACCGGAAGCATGTCGGCAGTGGGGACGGTCGATATCGCCGGGGGCCTCGCGTCACGGCGGTTCGACGTGTGGCTCCTGGGGAGCTTCGCCGCTGCCGCGTTGCTGCTCGCCGCGATCGGCATCTACGGACTCCTGGCGTATGCGGTCGGGCAACGGCGGCGCGAGCTCGGCATCCGGCTCGCGCTCGGGGCGAGCCGGGGCGACGTGATGTCGCAGGTGGTGGGCGATGGGATCCGCCTCGCGGCGGCGGGGATCGTTATCGGCGTCGTGATCGCGCTCGCAATCACTCGTCTGCTCTCGGCGTTGCTGTACGGGGTGGGCGCAAGCGATCCTGCGACGTTCGTAGGCGTCGTGGCTCTGCTCGCGGTCGTCTCGCTGGTCGCGAGTTATCTCCCCGCGCGACGAGCGGGGCGGGTGGATCCGATGGTGGCGCTGAGATATGAGTAGCGATTCCGTATTCGAAGCGCGCCACGCGCTGCGTCGCCTGGTGCGCCAGCCCGGGTTTTCGGTGCCGGTCGCTCTCACGCTCGCCTTGGGCATTGGGGCGACCGCGGCAGTCTTTGCTCTCGTGAATGGAGTGTTGATCAGGCCGCTCCCATACGCCGAGGCAAACCGCCTGGTCGAAATAGGACATACCGCATCGCGCGTCGACCTGCCCATGACGGGCGTCTCCTCGGGCACTGCCGATTACTACCGTGCACACAACCGCGTTTTCGAGGATATCGGCGTCTACGTGGAGCATGTCGGGACGCTCACGGATCGCGACCAGCCTGAGCGGGTGCGTTGGGCGTTTGCGACCCCGAGCGTATTCTCGGTGCTGCGTCCCGCCGTCACCGCCGGGCGTTTGATCAACCCGCCGGACTATGAGGCCGGGGTCGTTGGAGTCGTCCACGGGGCACTCATCAGCCACGACCTCTGGGTCCGGCGCTACGGAGCCGATCCCAGTTTGGTCGGGCGAACGGTCGAGCTGGACCGACGTCCTTATCCTGTCGTGGGAGTGTTGGAGCGCGGTTTCCATTTCCCGCACCCCGAGACCGACGTCTGGCTGGCCTTCGGGTGGCCGTCGCCGGCGAAGGCCGGCCTTGGCGCCCTCTGGGCCAGCGCGGTGGCTCGACTCAAGCCGGGGGTGTCGCTCGGCGAGGCTCGTCGAGACCTGCAGCGCCTCGTCCACTCCCTGCCAGACGCTTTCCCGGACGTGACCCAGGCGCAGCTCGACGCGATGGGGCTGCGCGGGGCGGTGGTACCACTCAAAGACGCGATAATCGGCGACGTGAGCGTGGCGCTCTTGCTCCTGCTCGCTACCGGCGGGTTCCTGCTGCTCATCACCTGGGCGAATGCGGCCAACTTGAGCCTCGTGCGCGCCGAGGGCTTGCGGCACGAGGTCGCTGTCGCGCAGGCGCTCGGCGCGACAGACCGTAACCTCGGCCGTCGCTTCCTGACTGAGGGTGTTATTCTCGCAACCGTTGGCGGTGCCCTCGGCTTCGTCCTGGCGAGCGCGGCAATCCGGGTCCACTTCGGTTTCGCGCCGGACGACATTCCGCGCCTCCGCGAGGTGGGTGTGGACCTCACCGTCGTCGCCGTCATCTTTGGCCTCTCGCTCGCGAGTGCCGGCCTGCTCGCGGGCGTGGCATTCCTGAGCGCGCGGCGGCGGGCTGACCTGGCCGGCACGCTCGCCGGGGCGGGCGGCCGCACGACGGCCGGGCACCGCCAGCAGGTTGTCAGATCGGTTCTGGTAGCGGGGCAGGTCGCCTTTGCGCTCGCGCTCCTGATCGGTTCGGCTCTGATGGCGCAGAGCTTCTGGCGACTCAGGCACGTGCGGCTGGGATTCGATCCTGACGGTGCCGTCGCGTTCCGCCTTCCGCTCCCTCCACCGACCGGCACGAAGAATTACTACCACGCTACCGCCCGCATTCATCAGGAAGTGCTCGAGCGGCTGCGTGCCATCCCCGGCGTTGTCGCTGCGGAAGCCGCGAGCACCAGCGGCTTTCCGGTGACGCCGGTACCGTCGTTCTACAACATTCGCCTCACGGCGGCGGACCGAGGGGCAGACAGCTCACGGGACCGGCCGTACGCCGAGTTGAGCTTCGCGACGCCGGGCTACTTCCGGGCCATGAGCATTCCGCTCCTGCAGGGTCGCACGTTTCGCTGGGAGGACACGGGCCGCGAGGGGCACGGCGTGATCCTGAGCGCGTCGCTCGCGCGTGCGCTCTTCGATCGCGGAGACCCGATCGGGCGGCGAGTGCGTTGGGCTCGCCCGTCCAGGGATCCTGATTATACCGTCGTCGGCGTGGCCGGCGACGTGCCAAGCGACAGGATCCAGGACGGCCCCACGAAGGTGCTCTATTTCCCGAACATCTATCCGCCTAAAGCCGACACGATCACCGGTGTTGTGCATATCTACATTCCCGACGACGAGTTCTACGTGCTGCGGACGCACCTCGCGCCGATGTCTTTGGCGCCGGCGATCCGGCGAGTGATCCGCGAGGTCGACCCCAAGCTGCTGATAACGCAGATCGGGACGTTGGAAGCGCTGGTGGACGGCTCGATGGCGCGAGCTCGCCTCACCATGGTGCTGCTTCTCGTAGCCGCTGCGACCGCCTTGGGGTTGGCGATGACCGGGATTTACGGCGTCCTGTCCTACGCAGTGAGCCGACGCACCGCCGAGCTGGGCGTACGTATCGCCCTGGGGGCGAGGCCCGCGACGGTCGTCCGCATGGTCGTCCGTCAAGGCGCGCTGCTCACGCTGGTGGGCATCGGCGTCGGCGCGGTTGGTGCGGTCGTGCTTACCCGATACCTGCGTGCCGTTCTCTACCAAGTCAGCCCGACCGATCCGGTGGCGTTCGCGGCGATGGCGGGACTGCTGTTCGGGGTCGCTTTGGCGGCGAGCTACGTGCCGGCGCGCCGAGCGGCACGTGTCGACCCGATGCTAGCGCTGAGGTCCGAATGACGGAGACTCTCCTCCAAGACCTCCGCTACGCTTTTCGCACACTCCGGAAGAGCCCCGGTTTCACGGTCGTTGCCGTGCTTACGCTCGCGCTGGGGATCGGGGCGAACACCACGATCTTTAGTCTGGTCAATGGCGTCATGCTGCGACCGCTGCCGTTCCGGGATCCGGGCGGGCTCGTACGCGTCTGGGAGAGCAGCCCGTCTCGCAACTGGACGTTCTTCTCGATGTCGCAGGCGGATTTCCTGGACTACCGCGAGCAGAACCACAGCTTCGAGCGACTGGCGGCCACCATGGGGTTCCCTGTGACGCTCACGGAAGGCGATGCGCCGGAGCGGAT
>WNGK01035542.1_pt1 | contig 10345 bp, 8 predicted proteins | sample 5400601 | NCBI WGS metagenome assembly WNGK01 (sample SAMN13153376, study PRJNA577476) | soil metagenome | isolation source: 60 cm soil or saprolite under Garry oak tree replicate 1 | place: USA:California | collected 2016-06-15 | reverse complement strand
TCTGTTCCCCGCCGCGTGCGTAAGAGGCTCAGCATCAAGCCTGCCGCCCCCGTGACCTCCCGGCGCCCTTCCCCCTCGGTAACATCTCAGGTGGCGCGATGATTCATGCTTCGGTCACATTCTCAAATGGCTTGACAGGGAGCGCCTCCGGCGTCCGGACGTGCTCGGGCCTGATACCAAGGCCGATGAGCCGGGCGGGAAGGCGCGGCAGCCCCGGCAGCCGCAGAAGGAGACGCAGGAGCAGCGATGGCCGGGGCGGGGCCGTCGTGCCCAGGACGGCCACGATCACACGCTTCTGGACGATGACCTGGAAGCGCTGGATGACACGGGTCGGAAGCTCGCGCCGCCTCTGGACCCGGTCGAGATCAGCCACCGTCACCCGCCGCTCAGCAAGCGGCCCGGCAAGGAGATTGGCGGCGGCCACGGCATCCTGAATGGCGAGGTTGATGCCGACGCCGCCCACGGGTGACATGGCGTGCGCAGCGTCGCCGATGCAGAGAAGGCCGGGGCGATACCATCGAAGGAGCCGGTCCACCCGCACCGTGAGGAGGCTCACGTCGCTCCACTCACGCAGCTCGGTTGTCCGGTCTCTCATCCAGGGGGCGGCGAGGGCGACCTGCTCGCGGAAGGCGTCGAGCCCACGGGCACGAATGGACTCCAGCGTCCCCTTGGCGATGACGTAGCCGCACTGCCAGTAGTCCCCGCGGTTGAGCATGATGAAAATGCGACCCGCCCCGAACTGTCCCATCGCCGCGGAGGGATCGTCGGGCCGGCGCGACAGCCTGAACCACAGCACATCCATCGGCGCCCCCAGCTCCTCGATGGCGAGCCCCGCCCTTTCCCGCAGGACGGAGTGGCGGCCGTCGGCGGCCACCACGAGATCGGCCCGGACGTCGCGCTGCCCTTCCCCTGTGCTGACGCGCACGCCGACCACGCGTCCCGACTCCTCCAGCAGATCGGTCGCCTCGGCCCGCATCCAGAGACGGAACCCCGGATAGCGGGCCGCGCGCAGGGTGAGAAAGTTCAGAAAGTCCCACTGCGGCATGAAGGCGACGAACTTGCAGCGCGTGGGCAGGTGGCGAAAGTCCGCGACGGTCACGGGAAGGGAGCCGACCAGCGCCCTCAGCTCGCTGACCTTCTGGTGGGGCAGCCCGAGAAACGCGTCGAGCCACCCGAGCTCGTGCATGATCTCGAGCGTGGACGGGTGGATGGTGTCGCCCCTGAAGTCGCGCAAGAAATCCGCATGCTTTTCCAGGACGAGGACGTCGACGCCCGCGCGGGCCAGGAGCGTGGCCAGCATCATGCCGGCGGGACCGCCCCCCGCGATGCAGCAGCGGATCGGATCACCCTCGGCGGGCATGCCCCACCCTCCGTGTCGAGATTCGGGCGCTCGCGCCCCGATCGGGTTGCGGTACACTGCCGGCTGACGCGAGCGGGACGATAGAGACGGCCAGGCTCACAACCAGAGGAGAACCCGCCTTGGCACTCACCGGCACTGTGTACCACATCGATCTCGGCAAGGGCAGCATCGAGAAGACGACGCTCTCCGAGGAGGTATACCGAAAGTACCCGGGCGGGAGCGCGCTCGCGACATATCTCCTCCTCCAGCAGATCCCGGCGGGCGCCGATCCGCTCGGCCCCGACAACGTCCTCGTGATGGCCGTGAGCCCGCTGACCGGCCTCGCCATCTCGGGGCAGAGCCGCATGACCGCCTGCGCGCGCTCTCCCCTCACGGGCGCCATCGGCGACAGCCAGTGCGGCGGCTTCTTCCCGGCCGAGATGCGGGCGGCGGGCGCCGATGCCCTCGTCTTCACGGGGCAGGCCAAGGAGCCCGTCTACCTCTGGCTGCACGACGGCGAGGCAGAGCTCAAGCCCGCCAGGCATCTGTGGGGCAAGGTGACGGCCGACGCGGATCGCATGCTCAAGGAGGAGGTCGGCGATCCGAAGGCGGAGATCGCGCAGATCGGGCCCGCCGGTGAGAACCTCGTCCGCTTCGCCGCCATCATGAACATGGTCAACCGCGCCAACGGCCGCACCGGACTGGGCGCGGTGATGGGATCGAAGCGCCTGAAGGCCGTGGTCGTCCGCGGCACGAAGAGTCCCAAGCCCGCGGCGCCCGAGCAGTTCCGCGGTCTCGTCAAGCGCCTCAAGGAGCTGCAGGAAGCCAACCCCGGCATCGTGTGGTTCGGGGAATACGGCACGGCGGGCGTGCTCGCCATCCAGGACAAGACGGGCGGCCAGCCCACGCGGAACTACACCGAGGGCACCTTCGCGCAGGCCAAGGACATCGACGGCTCCACGCTCGCCAAGACGATCCTGAAGGAGCGCGACACCTGCTATGCCTGCGTGGTCAAGTGCAAGCGGACGGTCGAGGTCCACGAGCCCGGCCTCGACATCGATCCCATCTACGGCGGGCCCGAGTACGAGACCCTGACCTTCTTCGGCACCATGTGCGGCGTGGGCGACCTCAAGCTGCTCTCCAAGGCCTCGGCCGACGCGAACATGTACGGGATGGACACGATCTCGGCCGGCGCGACCATCGCCTGGGCCATGGAAGCCAAGAGCAAGGGCCTCCTGGACGACAAGGGCCTCGGCCTGACCTATGGCGACGGCCACTCAGTGCTACGGGCCATCGAGGCGATCGCCCTCCGACGCGGCATCGGCGACCTTCTCGCCGAGGGCAGCCTGCGGGCCGCGAAGAGCATCGGACAGGCCGCGGTGGATCTCACCGTGACCGTCAAGGGCCAGGAGTTGCCGGCCCACATGCCCCAGGTCAAGCGCTCCCTCGGGCTCGTCTACGCCGTCAATCCTTTCGGCGCCGATCATCAGTCGTCCGAGCACGACTCGGCGCTGCGCGCGAAGCCCGGCAGTCTCCATCACGGGCGGCTTCAGCAGCTCGACATCGCGGCGGCCCTGCCCACGACCGATCTCTCCGACGCCAAGGTCCGCTTCGCCTACCGGTCGCAGTGCTTCTACTCCGCCCTGGACACGCTCGGGCTCTGCCAGTTCGTCTGGGGCCCCTCGTGGCAGCTCTATGGGCCGTCCGATACCGTGGAGCTCGTCCGCGCGGGCACGGGATGGGACGCGACGATGGAGGAGCTCCTGACGGTGGGCGAGCGACGCATCGCGCTGATGCGCGCCTTCAACGCGCGCGAGGGCATGGGCAAGGACGCCGACACGCTGCCGAAGAAGCTCTTCCAGCCGCTCGGAGGCACGGGGCCGACGGCGGGCGTGGCCCTGACCACCGAGGAGTTCGAGCGCGCGCGCGACAGCTACTACCAGCTTGCCGGGTGCGACCCCGCCACGGGCTACCCGACACGCGCCAAGCTCACCGCTCTCGGCCTCGACTGGCTCGCGGACAAGGTGCCCGCCGCGCGCTGACGCGCATGGAGTTGTTCATCTTTGCGCGATTTCACGCGCGGCCCGGCAACGAGGGCGCCGCGGCCGAAGCGCTGCGTGACATCCTCGCTCCTACGCGGGGGGAGCTGGGCTGCCTGAGCATTCATGCTTTTCGGTCGATTCGCGACCCGCAACTCTTCTACATCCATTCGTGCTGGAAAGATGAGCCGGCGTTCGAGTATCACGCCGGCTTGCCGCACACGGTACGCTTCGTCGAGCGCGTGCAGCCGCTGATCGACCACCCTCTCGAGGTCACCCGCGCGGAGCGAAGGCTTGACCACGATGCGCGCGAGGGCGCCGTCTACCCAGCTCGCCCCGGGCGGCAGAAGGACGGAGGCCGAGCGCACCAGGAAGGACTCGGGATTGCGACCGGGCGCCGGGGCGCCTCGCTCGAAGAGAGCCCGCGCCGCGCCGAGGAGGCGCTTCCGGACCTGGAGGATGGCGGCATCGCTCGTGCCCAGACGCTCCCGCGTGCGATCGACAACGATCCCCTGGCTCTCCTGGATCGCCTGATCCTGGACGCCGAAGCCCGGAATGCCGCAGAACATCTTGCCGCGGTGGACGTCCCAGTCCATGCCGTAGTCGTTGTCGCGGTTGAGAGCGGTGCGAATGTCCCCGTAGGGCTCGGAGGTCGCCGGCGCGAAATCGCAGACGTGAGCGCCCTTGCCCTCGAGATGAACCTGGCGCTCCTCCGGCGTCAGGGCGCGGTCCGGATGCCAGGTCACCATCCAGTTGACGACCTTCGTGTCGTCCATGGGCACCCAGATGTGCGACTGGACGATCCTCTCGTCCCGGTCCGTGGGCGGCATGGTGTGAAAGGGCAAGAGAAACTGCGTGATCCGCCAGTAGTGCCGGCCGTCCGGCCAGCTCCGGCGCGCGCCGATCAGGACGCCGTAGTCGGTGTCCACGACCTCGAAGCGTGGCGCGCGATCGGCCGTCTGCACCGCCTCGCCCACTCCGAAGCTCGCGCGGTCCAGCTCGCGCGTGACCTCGCTGTCCGTGTGGTGAAGGGGCGCGTGGAGGAAGGAGATGTGGCTGGAGTCGATGCCGCCCTCGAGCGCCTGGAACCAGTTGCACTCCTGGACGCGCTTCGAGATGAACGTGTTGCTCTCCGGCAGGAGCGTCCACTCCAGCGCGGGCAAGGGCGGGGGCGGGCTCGCCGGCCCCATGTAGGCCCAGATCACTCCTCCCTGGTCGACGCAGGGGTAGGCGACGTGACGCACCTTCGACGCGAAGCTCGACTCCGCGGGCTCACAGGGCATCTCCAGACACTGCCCGTCCAGGCCGTACTGCCAGCCGTGATAGACGCAGCGCATGCCCGCGTCCTCCACACGGCCGAAGTACAGCGAAGCAAGCCGGTGCGGGCAGAACTCGCCGATGAGCCCGGGCTGGCCCCGCTTGCCGCGATAGACCACGAGACGCTCGCCCAGGAGCTGGACGCGCTTGACCTTGCCGCCGGACTCGACCTCGCCTGACTGCACGACGGGCATCCAGTACTCGCGCAGGAGCGCGCCCATCGGCGTCCCCTGCCCGACCTGTGTCAGGAGAAGGTTGTCTTCATGGCTCAGCATGGTGTTTGCCCTCCGCTCATCGGCTCGGCACTCGCTCGAAGATTAGCATGCCGCTCGCGGCGCGGGCCACTAGGCCGGGCGGGCCGCCTGGAGCAAGGCCACGTTCTCCTCGACGGTGTCCTTGGCGGTGATGGCGCGGAGCACGATCTCGTCCACGGCCCCGCGCCACTTCGCGAGAGCGGCCGGAACGTCCTTGGCCGTCTGCGCCGCGATCGCTGTCTCCACGGGCTTGACGCCCATCCGCTCGAAGTGGCTCGCGTAGGCGGGAATCGCCGCGTAGCGGGCACCTTCCTCGCCGAGCCGCTCGATGGCCGCCGGCCCGAGCGCGAAGCGGACGTAGGCGTAGAGCGTGGGCGGCTTCCGCCCCGCGGCCTTGGCGCCCTCGCGCACCCATCCGGCCGAGAGGCGCGCGTGCTCGGGCGTGAGCCAGTTGAACAGCACGCCGTCGGCGACCTCGCCGGCGAGCTGGCACATCTTGGGGCCGAGGGCGGCCACGCCAGGGGCAGCGCCGTGGCCTTGACGCCCTGGACGATGCTGGCCGGCCCGCGCGTGTGAAGCGGGATGACGCCGATGCCCAGCTCGATCCGCCGCGTCTCGCCGGCGGCCTGGGCGAGAGAGGCGAGCCCGTCGGTGGAGCCGGGATGATTGACCCAGAAGGAGCCATAGCCGAGCGCTTCCGCCTCGCGCGCGGCGGCGCGAATGACCTCGGGCGCCGTGGCCGCGAACATCGCAAATCCGTGTGCCATCACTGTCTCCTCTCCATGGTCTCCGGGTGGCGGTGGCAATTCAGTCGCGCGTAACCCTACCACGAAGGCGGACGGCCGAGGAGTCCCGTCCCGCCCACCTTCTCAAGCGGTCGCGGATGGACTACCATAGCCCGGACATGGCAGAGATCGTCGGGGCGGCATTGACCGCGCACGCACCGCTCATCACGGGGAAGCCGGAGGTCTCGAAGCCCGAGCAGCGAGACCGTCTCTACGCGGGCTTCCGCGAGGCGGGCCGCCGGCTCCACGCCGCCCGCCCGGATCTCCTCGTGATGTTCGTGAACGACCACCTCCAGAACTTCGCCTACAACAACCTGCCCGCTTTCTGCATCGGCCTCGCCGGGTCGTACGAGGCGCCGAGCGAGGGCGGGGCCGCCTTCATGCGCATCCCGGCCCGCACGCTCCGCGGGAATCCGGAGTGGGCCATGTCGCTGCTCGAGGCAGGCCTCGCCGCGGGCATCGATTTCGCCTATTCTCACGACATCGAGAGCTGGGACGAGCTGTCGGTGCCGCTTCATTTCCTGATGCCCGGTGGCGAGGTTCCGCTGGTCACGGTGTACACGAACTGCGCGGCGCCTCCCCTGCCCACTCCCCGACGCTGCCAGCAGGTGGGAGCCTTCGTGGGTGACTTCATCCGCGCCCGGCCCAGCGGTGAGCGCGTCGCCCTCGTGGCCACGGGCGGGATCTCCCACTGGGTAGGGACGCCGGAGACGGGGCGCATCAATCCCGAGTTCGACCTGCGCGTGCTCGATCACGTGGCGCGCGGCGACATCGAGCCGCTGACCCGGCTCACCTGGGAGGAGATCGAGCGGGAGGGCGGCAACGGGGGCCAGGAGATACGGAACTGGATCGCCCTCCTTGGCGCCGTGCCGGGATGGAAGGGTGACGTGCTCGCCTACGAGGGCGTCGCCGAGTGGATCACCGGCTGTGCGACCGTCTGGGTCCATCCATGAGCCCGGGCGGATCCATGATCAAGATCTCCTATCCCCTCAACAAGCTCCTGACGGCCATCGCGCGCCAGCATCAGATGAAGGAATCGCTCACCGAGCAGGAGCTGGTCGGACACGAGCTCACCCCCGCGGAATGCGCCGCCCTCAAGGCCGGCGATACCGGAAAGCTCTACGAGCTCGGGGCCAATCCTTACCTGATCCGCCGGGTCTTCAGGCGCCGGTTCACCATCTGACCGCTTCGATGGCAAAGTTCGGCATCGGCCAGTCGGTGACGCGCTTCGAGGACGTCCGCCTGCTCAAGGGCGAAGGCCGTTATCTCAACGACGTCAATCTTCCCGGGCAGGCGCACGCCGTCGTCCTTCGCTCCCCGCATGCCCATGCCCGCATACGCGCCATCGACGTCGACCGGGCCCTCAAGGCTCCCGGCGTCCTCGCCGTCCTCACCGGCGCCGACGTCGAGCGCGACGGCCTGGGCACGATGAAGATGACCCTTCGGCGCAAGCGGCCCGACGGCACGCCGATGTTCGCCCCGCCCCACCGCGGCCTCTCGCAGGAGCGCGTGCGCTATGTCGGCGATCCCATCGCCTTCGTGATCGCCGAGACCCTGGCCCAGGCCAAGGACGCCGCCGACCTCGTCCAGGTCGACTACGATCCGCTTCCCTCGGTCACCTCCACGGCAGCGGCGGGGCCCGGAAGCGCGACGGTGTGGGACGAGTGTCCCGACAATGTCAGCAACGTGTACGAGGCGGGAGACAAGGCCGCCGTGGAGGCCGCCTTCGCGCGCGCGGCGCACGTCGTGCGCCGGCGCTACGTCATCACCCGCGTGCACGCCCAGTACATGGAGCCGCGCGGGGCGCTCGGCGTCTACGATCCCGGCGAGGACCGGTACACGCTCTACGCCGACGTGCAGTATCCCCACCGCGTGCGCAACGCCCTGGCGAGCATGGTCTTCCAGATCCCCGAGCACCAGATCCGCGTCATCGCGGGCGACATCGGGGGCGGGTTCGGGACCAAGGGCTGGCAGTATCCCGAGCACCGGCTCGTCCTGTGGGCCGCGCGCAAGCTCGGGCGCCCCGTGAAGTGGGCCTGCGAGCGTCACGAGGCCATTCCGGCCGACGAGCATGCCCGCGACAACATCAGCGACGCGGAGCTGGCCCTCGACGCCGAGGGACGCTTCCTCGCCCTGCGCGTGCGCACCATCGCCAATCTGGGCGCCTACATCTCGTCCGATCGCAACCTGCTCGCGAGCTTCTCCAACGTGGTCACCCTCGTGGGCGTCTACACCATCCCCGCCGCCCACGTGCAGGTGACGGGCGTCCTCAGCAACTGCAACTCCACCGCGCCGTACCGCGGGGCGGGCCGGCCCGAGGCGATCTACGTCCTCGAGCGCCTCATCGACGACGCCGCGCGCGACCTGGGGCTCGACCGCCTGAAGCTCCGCCGGATGAACATCATCCCGGGGTCTGCCATGCCCTACCGGACATGCCTTGGCGTCACCTACGACTGCGGAGAGTTCGAGAAGGGCATGGACGAGGCGCTGGCCCTGGCCGACGTGGCGGGCTTCCCCGCGCGGCGCGAGGAGTCGCGGCGCCGGGGCAAGCTGCGCGGGCTCGGCATCGTCAACGCCATCGAGCGCGCCGCCGCGCCCGGGCTCGAGTACGCGGAGATCCGCTTCAACCCGAGCGGCACCGCCATGGTCCTCATGGGGTCGAAGAACCAGGGCCAGGGCCACGAGACCATCTTCAAGCAGATTGCCCACGAGAAGCTGGGCCTCGACCCCCGCGAGGTCCGCTACATCGACGGCGACACGGACCGAGTGGCCTTCGGCATCGGCTCCATGGGCTCGCGCTCGACGGTGATCGGCGGCACCGCACTCTCCATGGCTGCCGACAAGCTCATCGCCAAGGGCCGGAAGATCGCCGCCCGCCTCCTCGAGGCGGCCGAGCCGGACATCGTGTTCGCCGACGGACGCTTCGCCGTGAAGGGGACGGATCGCGCCGTCGTCCTCAAGGAGGTGGCCCGGGCCGCCTTCCAGCTCGACAAGCTTCCGTCGGGCATGGAGCCCGGGTTCTACGAGACCGGCACCTTTTCTCCGCCCGCCGATACCTACCCCAACGGCTGCCACGTCTGCGAGGTCGAGATCGATGCCGAGACCGGCGAGGTCGCCCTCGTCAGGTACGCCGTGGTCGACGATGTCGGCACCGTCATCAACCCGCTGACCCTCAAGGGACAGATCCACGGCGGCATCGCCCAGGGCGTGGGCCAGGCTTTGATGGAGCAGGTCGTCTATGACCCCGAGTCGGGCCAGCTCCTGACCTCCTCGTTCATGGAATACGGCATGCCACGCGCCGATACCTTCTGCGACATCGCGGTGGCGAGCAACACGGTGCCGACCAAGCTCAACCCGCTGGGCGCCAAGGGAGCGGGCGAAGCGGGCACGGTGGGCGCCCTGCCCGTGGTCATCAATGCCGTGATGGACGCCCTCGCCACGGTCGGCGTCCGCGACTTCGACATGCCGGCTACCAGCGATCGCGTGTGGCAGGCCATCCAGGCCGTTCGCGTCACCCGCTGACATGGCCCCGCCCCCGGAGCGCTGGCCGTCGAGCCCGGCGCTGTACCCCGACTCGGCCATCGAGATCGTCGACGAGAGCTTCGCGAAATACCGGATCGGGAACGCCGCCGTCGAGCGCCTCGCCACCGGTTTCCGCTGGGCCGAAGGCCCGGTGTGGTTCGGCGACGGCCGCTATCTCCTGTGGAGCGACATCCCGAACAACCGCATCATGAAATGGGAGGAGGAGACGGGGCGCGTCAGCATCTTCCGCAAGCCGTCGAACTTCGCCAACGGCAACACGCGCGATCGTCAGGGGCGGCTCGTCACCTGCGAGCACGACAGCCGGCGCGTCACGCGCACCGAGTACGATGGCACCATCACCGTGGTGCTGGACCGCTTCCAGGGCAAGCCGCTGAACTCTCCCAACGACGTCGTGGTCAAGTCGGACGACTCCATCTGGTTCACCGATCCGCCCTTCGGCATCCTCAGCAACTACGAGGGGCACACGGCCACGCCCGAGCTGCCCACCAACGTGTACCGCGTCGACAGGAACGGCCAGGCCACGGTGGCGACCGGAGACATTCCGCGGCCCAACGGCCTCTGCTTCTCGCCCGACGAGAAACGCCTCTACGTCGTGGTCAGCGGCGCGATTCCGCGTGAGATCCGCGTCTTCGACGTGGTGGAGAGCGGCACCAAGCTCGCCAACGGGCGCGTCTTCATCAACACGGGGGCGGGAATCCCGGACGGGTTCCGCTGCGACACCGAGGGCAATCTCTGGTGCGGCTTCGGCGGAGGCGAGGGGCAGGACGGGGTGGCCGTCTTCAATCCCGACGCCAAGCTGATCGGGCGCATCCGGCTCCCCGAGCGCTGCGCCAACCTCTGCTTCGGCGGGGCCAAGCGGAACCGGCTCTTCCTGGCGAGCAGCCAGTCGCTCTACTCCGTCTACGTCAACACCCAGGGCGCGACCCTGAGCTGAGCGTATCCAGCCTCACGAGAGGACCCACATGTACGAGGTCTACGCCCTCAAGTACGGCGAGCGGGACACCACGGCCTGCCAGTTCTTCTATCGCGAGTCGTCGCACGCGCCGATCACCCTTCACTACTTCGTCT
>WNGK01029097.1_pt1 | contig 10346 bp, 9 predicted proteins | sample 5400601 | NCBI WGS metagenome assembly WNGK01 (sample SAMN13153376, study PRJNA577476) | soil metagenome | isolation source: 60 cm soil or saprolite under Garry oak tree replicate 1 | place: USA:California | collected 2016-06-15 | reverse complement strand
TCACCGCGCTTTTGATCGACGATGCCCGCGCGGCGCATCGCCACGACCGATCCCTCGAAATCTTTCAGCGTGTTGCTAATTTCAAAGATCCTGCTTTGCAGCTTGATCTGAAGCTCGCGGTTGTTCTTTCCGAGGTTCTGCAGAACTTCAATTTGTTTGTTAAAGGCATCGATCAAGAATGGCATGAAGACGTCCTGGTTGTAAGCGACTGAATAACTTTCACGATAGCGACGCGTCGAGCCGGGATATCCCATGACCATTACAAACTCATTTTCCTTCACGCCGCCCATCGACAATGTCATGAACTTCTTTGGCTTGAATGGCACGTTGCTGGTCGAATACGCAGCCGGCTTGCCATCGGCGCCGACATAAGCCCGGAGGAAGGTGAAATCACCATCATGGCGCGGCCATTCGAAATTATCCGGATCGCCGCCAAAGAACCCGATATTCTTTGGTGGCGCATAAACAATGCGGACGTCATTCAACGTAAACGTCGTGAAAAGATAATAGGCCTGGCCTTCATTGAGCGGCAGAACCGTCGCCGTTATCCCGTCGGCAGGCTTGGTATTGCCGTTTCTTACGGCCGCCGAATTGCGCTGAATCGCGACGTTGCGCTCCGGTGGCGACATCGTATCGGCGACGCCCTTTAACACATCGGCAGTGACATCTTTTAGATCCTGGGTAATCGAGATTGTGTAGCCCTTCGCGGGTAATTCATCGCTGCGATTGTGGGCCGTATAGCCATTGGTCGCGTAATCCTTTGCCGGATCGGATGCGGAAACGAGGGCGTCGAAAGCTACGTGATGATTGGTAAGGACCAGGCCTTCTGCTGAGACGAATTCGCCGGTTCCATAACCCGGTCCAAACGCCACCGTGACGACGGCGTCCTTGATTGACGGACCGCTTGGATTGTAGAGATCGGTGATCGGGATCTTCAGTCCGCGCTGGTTAAGTTTCTTAAGCGGCAGCTGGTTGAGCGTATCCGGTAAGAACATGCCTTCGTCCGCTAACGCTGAAAACGAAAACAGGCTGACAAAGAGCAAAACCGACAGTAGTAGCGCACTGCGTCGGGAATATTTTGAAGTCATTAAGTCTTTCTTCCTATTACTGATTGAGATCGCGAATTCGTGATGTTACCAGACGGTTAAGTCTTCTGAAAGCAGGCGAGGAGGCAGGCACTTTCCGTTTTTTGCTTCTTCTCTGGGAGCTCCGTGTAAGAAGTGGTGAGATTGTGCCAGCAGGAATTCACCACAGGAGGCACGGAGAACACTGAGCACGCGGAATTACTTGTCTGATCCGGGCAGGTACATCCGAGGATCGACAGGTTGATTGTTAATTCGCACTTCGTAATGAAGGTGCGGGCCTGTCGACCGGCCGGTCGATCCGACGAGCCCGATCATTTGTCCGCGCGTCAAAGCCTGGCCAACTGTGACGTCTATCTCCGACAGGTGCCCGTAACGCGTCGACAAACCGCCGCCGTGATCGACGTAAACAACTTTGCCGTAACCTCTCTGCCCTCCGGCGACGGTAACTCTTCCGGTCGCGGCAACCTGGACCGGCGTGCCATAGGCCGCATCGATATCCTGACCTTCATGATATTCGAAGCCCCGGCCGCCAAAAGGATTGCGGCGGCCTCCGAAACCGCTTTCCAGTTTTCCCACCACCGGCCAGATTGATGGAGTCATCCCATGCTCGCGGAGAAAGCCTTCGTACATTCTTAATTCGCGTTCCAGCTTCTCCGTTTTCAGATCTAATGCAGTCAGCGCCGCGGCGCTGTCAACCGGGCGCGCGGGACCGCCCTGGCCATGCACAACCTGATCGTCGGGAACGCCGGAGATTTCTGCCAGCTTCCGTGAGGTATCCTCGACGGCGTTGACTCGATTATTAAGATTTTGCAGTTCCTGACGCTGCCTTTCGGTCTCAGCACGCAGTCGTTCATTCTCGTGCTCGATTCGCAAGTGCCTGGCCTGCTGAGTCAAACCATAGAATCCGTAAACTAAACCGCAGATAACGGCGAACAGAGCAATGACGTAGAATTTCATCCATCGCTTGTGCACGTAAACGCGCCGGATTATGGCTCTTGATTTGGATGTGCGGGTGACAAAGAAAGCGGAAAAAGTATCGTCCCGGGTCATCATTCTGCTCCTGGCGGTCACAACCCGTACGCTGGCGCGAAGGGGCCGCATCATGACCGCGAAAGTAACAGACGCCACGAAGGCGACTGAAAACCTAATTTTTGCGAGGCCTTAAGTTAAGAACCTGCCGAAGATCTAACCCTGCTTGAAGACCAGCAGCTGATATCGATCTGAATCGCCGGGTTTACGTAGCACCTAGACTCAGATTCGGATCACGGATGCTGCTAGAGCGCGAACCCTACCACACGAGGAAGGAGAAGGCAAACGGAGAAACAGCGTGCAGTGTATGGAATACCGGTGGCAAATCAGATCTTTGTTGAGATCAGGACTCGTTCATTTCGGCTTTTTCCCGGGTTCGAGAACGCCAGATGGCGAGCCCAATCATGGCAATCAGCGCGACGAAGGCAATGATGATGGCAAATTTGACGAGAGCGAGCAGAAAACCGACCAGCATGATCAACTGCTTGAGCAGCGCCACGACTAAGAGAATAAGTGCGATGACCGCGCCACCCCGACCAAGTGCTGCTAGTATTGACATGAAAGTTACCTCTTACTTATTCAGCCTAAATATCAAGTCCCACGCCTACCCCTCGCGATCGCAAGCGGTCCTATATCTACCGCGATTGAAACCCGGACGACCCTAATTGTCGTGGAGGCACCTGCGTCACAAACTCGCCCGTGCCAAACCGGTTGTTCATCAGCGGATTACTCGTAACCACAGAGGGTGGCGGACTGTTAACATCAAAAAGGCGCATTTCCTCGCGCCGGCGATGACGTTTCAGATAATCAAACAAGATGTATGCGCCCAGGATGACCAGAGCAACCGGCAGCGCCCGCCGCATGGGAAATTGCAAACCCAACAAAGTATGTGAAAGAAACATCGTTCCCAGGACGATCAGGGTCACGCCCCACGCCAAAGGATTGCCGTACAGTTGACGAGTGATAGCGTCTTCTTCAGCATCGGGCGCCAGGCCGGCGCGTATGAGCTGGGCCGTTCTGCAGGCATCTACCGCCGCGAATAACCAGGTGCCAAACACCCCGAGAACGAAGAAGCTGATGCCGTCCGTAATCACGGCCATCTGAAAGAAACTCGCGAAAATTGCAAAATGAACTATCGCCTTCGAAGTTTGCCCGTTATAAGCGGCGCCAAGACCTGGAACAAAAAATGAAAGAAAGGTCGCGATGAAGGGGGACGTCTTGCGACGTACCACCTGGTTGCCGGTTAACCGTGACTGCTGATGGCGAAGTAATTCAACGCCTGCAATGATGCAATCCTGGCAAAACGGAAAGCCGCGAATGCGATGATCGCACGCGGGGCAGAGCGCCCGTCCACACTGATTACATTGGACAACGGCTGGATTCCTGGTATGAAATGCGCAGTTCATTGATAAAGTGTCAAGTCTCAAAAGCGCTCTTGCCTACGCGTGGGCTTTCTCAACGATTGCTCGATTGCGAGTTTCGCTGATTTTGTTTTCCCTTGCCTGATGCGTCTTGCGGCGCGCTGTTCTTATTCGACGGATTCTGATTCTTGTTCCCATCATTCGCGTTATTCGTACCTTCTCCTTCGAGCAGTTCGTTTACGCTGCCGGCCAGTTGCTTAACTCCGGGGTTCCTGGAGGCGCTGTTCGCGGTGCGTTCGGCAAGTTGCAGACTGGCGTGATACACGCCGCCGATTGTGCCATCGGCGGAAACGGTATTCGTCAGGACAAAAATTGACACCAATAGCATCGTCGCTACGGAAGCCAGTTGCGGTGAAACAATCGGATCAAGCACGCCGCGAATCCATTCGATCAATCTGGCGGTTGCCGGCGGCCTCACCTCGCGCGATATCACATTGCCTATCGTGGCGTGAAGAATGCGCGCCTCAAGTCCGGCGGGGAACGGCAATTCTTCCTGTTTGTACGTATAGCAGGCGCCGATCGCGCGCACGACCTGCCCTGGTAGTTCACTGCAATCGGAGCACAATGCCGCGTGCCGTTCCCAACGGTGATAAAGCGGCGCCGCCAGGAAACCGTCGAGATAATCCGTCAGATAATTTTCAAAATCTGCGCAGGCCAATGCCGTTTCCGGCATCGTCTTGAGCAGGATGCGCGCCTCGAGACCGGCATCAGCAGTCGGAGCCTCCGAAGATGAACAGGCGACCAGCGTGTTCTTAACATCGCTCAACAGATCATGACAGACAGGACAACGCATGGCGTGCTCAGCGAATTCCTGATGTGCCTGCACGTCGAGCGCGCCGTCAAGATAGTCTGTCAGGATTTCTTCAAATTCGTTGCAAAGCATATCGTTGTTTACGATCTCGGGCGCACCCGGTACTCGTGGTCGCTTCCGCTTTAACCTTCTCACTGCCCGCAGGCTCTCACGCGTTCATCTCCACTACTCGCATACGTCGAAGTATCTTCGCAAGTTCAATTCGGCCACGATTGATACGCGATTTAACCGTGCCCTCCGGTATTTTAAGGAGATCGACGATCTCCTGATAGCTCAACTCCTCGATATCCCGAAGAATTACGCAAGTCCGCAAGTCGGGCGAAAGCTTATCGATGCCGGCCTGCACCTGTACGCCAAGTTCTCGCCGTTCCATCTCGCGCTGCACGGATCCGCCGGCGGCGCGCAGGTGGTAAGTGTGATCTTCCAGATCATCGGCGGCGGTGTCCTGCGGCGCGCGCTGTCGCTTGCGGTAGTCGTCAATAATCAAGTTACGCGCCAGCCGCATCAACCAGTTTTGCAGGTCACCCTGCTTGGGGTTGTACTGATCAAGGGAACAGTACGACTGCACAATCTCTTCCCACGCCGCGCCGTCGCCCGCGCGACATCGTCGAACCAATTCAGTTCCGGTGACAGCCAAGCTTCGTGCGGCCCCCAATTTGAGTCCTCGCCCTTTCGTGGAACTGAAATTAACAGGAGGGTTTACCCTGCCAGGAGCGGTTTACGAGGAGCGCCTCAGTAAAGTTCCATCGGGCAATTCAAATCCAGGCGACTGACGCAATTGATCTTCGTTGCGTGGCGAGAAGAACTGTTGTAGCCTAACCGCGCCACCCCATATCTTGTGGTCAACGTTCTATTGAGTCAACTATTTGCGTCTGACCTGAATAATAGTCAGCCCTTGTGATCTTGGCAAAGTACCGGAAATATTTGGAATTTACTGCGCTCCTGCTGCTTGCCGTCGGAATTGTCTGGTGGTTTGGCCGCAAGCTTGATTGGAAGCAGGTCAAGGCAGCGGTTAAGCAGTCTGACTGGCGTTTGATTGCCCTTGCCGCAATCGTGATCGCGATCGCGTATTTTTGGCGAGCTGTTCGCTGGCGGGCGCTGCTTGCTCCGTTAACTCCCGCCAAACTCAGCCAAATTTGGATTGCGACAACCGTCGGCTTTGGCGCCGTGCTGTTGATTGGTCGCGCGGGCGAAGTCGTGCGGCCGGTAGTTTTGCCGATGCGCGATCGGCGCGTCAGGCCGGCAGCATCGTTTGTCACGATCATGGTTGAGCGATTGTACGACTCAATTACGGTGGTATTTATTTTTGCCTTGAATCTTTTGTGGTTTCGACCATCGGGCATGTCCGCTTCGGACCTCTCGCACATGCGTGAAGTCGGATGGGCCTTCTTAATTGTTCTGGGTTTCGCCGTTTTGGCGCTGGTTCTTTTCCGGCGTCGATCACGGACAGTGATCGCCTGGCTCGAACGGAAATTCGACGTCTGGCCGGGGGTGCCGGGGCGACTCAAACGCGCCGTCCTGAGCACTCTGGATCAACTCGCCGGTGCGTTAGTTGTGCTGTCAAGCGCTCGCGCTCTGGCGACCACGGTCGGCTGGTCATTGATCATGTGGTTCTCGGTTGCGGCAGCGAACTTACTCGTCTTTCGCGCGTTCGGTTTGCAATTCGGCGTGACGCACGCGCTTTTTGTTTTGGGTTGGTCGATGGTTGGCTCAGCCATTCCAACACCGGGAGGCGCCGCCGGCGCATTTCATGCGGTAACCGCAGCTGCTCTGGTGCTGCTTGGAGTTGTCCGTGAACAGGCCGCCGCCGTCGCGATCGTCTTGCATTTGGTTGACTTTGGTCCGGCGGCGCTTTTCGGATTCTTCTATTTCCTGCGTGGCGATGTGAACTATGCCCGGTTGCGCGCCCTCATTTCGGCTGAGGCGGTCGAGCATGCGGTCGAAGACGAACAGATTATTCCGGCCGGCGCCGGCCAGAAACCCGGGATCATTCCGGCGAGCGATTGAGCATACCTAATGTGAGGTTGATATGAAGTGTCCATTCTGTGGCTTTCTCGAAGACAAGGTCGTCGATTCGCGCGAATCGCGCGAAGGCGAAGCAATTAGACGGCGGCGCGAGTGCCTGAAATGCGAACGGCGATTCACTTCGTACGAACGCATCGACGAGATCCCCTACATGGTGATCAAGAAAGATGGGCGCCGCGAGACTTTCGATCGAAACAAAGTCATGGCCGGCCTGCTGCGAGCTTGCGAGAAACGGCCGATCCCCCCGTCAAAACTTGATGGGATCGTAAACGCGATCGAGAAATACGTGCAGGAGTCGCCCGAGCGCGAACGGCCGACTACAAAAATCGGCGAAATGATCATGCGCCGTTTGAAAGAATTGGATAAGGTCGCCTACGTGCGATTTGCTTCCGTATATCTTGAATTTGAAGACGTCTCGGAATTCATGCATGAGCTGAAGAATCTGGTCAGGGCCCGAGCGAGTGGCGCGACGAAACGAGTTTCGTGAGCAAACTCCTGAGTTTCAGCAACGTGCCTGGGAAATTGAAATGATAAAAGTGGTTGGATCGGCGGGGCTTGAACGGCTCGAATTAAAACGGCTGACTGAGCGTATCGCCCGCTTATTCTCGGCTTTGGAAGAGGCTGTCGAGGCAGAGACCCCACTGGCCGCCGGTTCGTGGGCACCAGCCATAGACATCTGCGAAAACGCCGACAAGATTTGCGTTCGGGTTGAGTTGCCTGGTGTCCGAGCCGATCAAATCAAATTAGGACTGACCAGTACCCAACTGCGCGTCGCGGGAGAGAAAAAACCGATCAAATCGCGCTTGCGTAACGTTTCGCACCTGTGTTCGGAACGCAGCTACGGGCGGTTTAATCGGGTCGTGCCGGTCAGGTGGTCGATTTGTGTAAAAGACGCAGCCGCAGAATTGAAAGATGGAGTATTGCTAATTCATATTCCAAAAATAAAGGATCGCCGCGGTGCCGAGTTCAAAATACCAATCAAGGAAACCGACGCTAAGAAACAACCGTCTTAATACAGTGGATAGGATAAGCAATGGCTGAATCCGAAACAGACAAGCAAAGTTCCGAACCGATGGCGATGGAGCCGAGCGACCTCGACCAGCAGCTGCAGATTCCTCCGGAATTGCCGCTCCTGCCGTTGCGCGACATTGTCATCTATCCATTCATGATCGTCCCGCTGTTTGTTTCGCGCGAAAGATCGATCCGCGCGGTCGACGAGGCCCTGGGCGAGAGCCGCATGATCCTGCTCGCCTGTCAGAAGGACCTCGATAAGGAGGAACCGCAGCAGGAAGATCTTTACACCGTCGGTACAGTCGCGGTGATCATGCGCATGCTCAAGTTGCCCGACGGCCGGATCCGCATTTTGGTCCAGGGCATTTCGCGCGCCAACATCGAGTCGGTCAATGCCGAAGGCAATTATCTGCGCGCACGGCTGCACCCCATGCAGGAAGTAATGGCGCCGGAGCGTTCGCTGGAAGTCGAGGCGCTGGTCCGCAATGTGCGCGCTTCGATGGAAAAAGCCGCGAGTCTCGGCAAGAACATTTCGCCGGAGGTCATGGCGATCATCGCTAATCTTGATGACGCCGGCCGCCTCTCCGATCTATCGGCTTCGAACCTCGAACTGAAGGTTGAGGACGCCCAGTCGGTTCTGGAGATTGCCGATACTACTAGTCGCCTGCGGCGGGTGAACGAGTTGCTGAACAAGGAAATCGAAGTGCTCACCGTTCAGCAGGAAATCAACACCCAGGCACGCGCCGACATCGATCGCTCGCAACGCGAGTTTTATCTCCGCCAGCAAATGAAGGCGATCCAGGGCGAGTTGGGTGAAGGGAACGAATTGGCTGAAGAAATCGCGCAATTCCGCGAGAAGATCGAAGCGGCCAAAATGCCAAAGCCCGCCGAAGACGAAGCCCTGCGGCAATTGAAAAAACTCGAGCGTATGCATCCTGACGCTGCTGAAACCGGTACCTTGCGCAGCTGGATGGAAATGATCACCGAACTGCCGTGGTCGAAGTCTTCAAAGGACAGTCTGGATCTTCACAAGGCCGAACGCATCCTGAATGAAGATCATTACGCGCTGGAAAAAGTAAAGGAGCGAATCCTGGAAGCGCTGGCTGTGCGCAAGCTGAAAGAAAAACCGAAGGGCCCGATCCTCTGCCTGGTCGGCCCTCCCGGAGTCGGCAAAACCAGTCTGGGCCGATCGATTGCGCGCGCGCTGGGCCGCAAATTCATTCGCTTGTCGCTGGGCGGCGTGCATGATGAAGCCGAGATCCGCGGTCATCGCCGCACTTACGTGGGCGCGATGCCGGGGCGAATCATCCAGGCGATTCAGCAGGCGGGCACAAATAATCCGCTAATCATGCTTGATGAGATCGACAAAGTGGGCGCTGACTTTCGTGGCGATCCTTCTTCGGCGCTGCTTGAAGTGCTGGATCCGGAGCAGAACAACAGCTTCCGTGACAACTATCTCGGCGTCACGTTTGATCTCTCCAACGTCATTTTTATGACGACAGCAAACATTCTCGATACCGTGCAGCCCGCGCTGCGCGATCGCATGGAAGTGATCCGGCTGTCAGGTTATACGGAAGAAGAAAAACTCGAAATTGCGCGCCGTCATTTGCTGCCAAAGCAGATGGAAGAAAACGGCATCAGCGCGCGAGACGTTAACATTTCGCGCACCGGACTGCTTTCGATCATTCAACGTTACACCCAGGAAGCGGGCCTGCGGCAACTCGAGCGCGAGATTGGATCCATTTGCCGTAAGATCGCCCGCCGCATCGCCGAAGGACGCAAAGGCGCAGTGCGCGTCTCGCAGAAAAACTTGCACGAGTTTCTGGGCGCGCCAAAGGTGATTCCGGAAGAAGTTCTCAAGAAGGATCAGATTGGCGTCGCCACCGGCCTGGCGTGGACCGCAGTAGGCGGCGACGTTCTTTTCATCGAAGCAATGCGCATGCGCGGAAAAGGCAATCTGATGATGACCGGACAGCTCGGCGAAGTCATGCGAGAGTCAGCTCAGGCTGCCTATTCGTACGCCAAGTCGCGCGCCAAAGAGCTCGAAATCGATCCGGAGGATTTCAATAATTACGATGTTCACGTTCACATTCCCGAAGGCGCGATTCCTAAGGATGGCCCGTCGGCGGGAATCACCATGGCTACGGCAATGGTTTCAACCCTGGCGCAGCGACCGGTGCGGAAAGATGTTGCCATGACCGGGGAGATTACCTTGCGTGGAAATGTGCTGCCGGTCGGCGGTATTAAGGAAAAGGTTTTAGCGGCCTTGCGCGCCCGGGTATCGACCATTATCGTGCCGGCCCAAAACCGGCGCGACCTGGACGACGTTCCCAAGGAGCCGATCAAGCACATTCGATTTGTTTTCGTCGACAATGTACGCCAGGTATTTCGCGAAGCTTTGAAAGAGAAGGTTACTGTGCCTGTAACCGCAGGTACCCGGCCGAATCGCTTGCCACAGGCGGCCGGCGGACGACGAAGCGCTAATCTGAGCGTTCGCTCTGTCCGTGATGGGCTTAAGTGAGCGGATAAATTGGCGCTTTTACTATCAATGGCCAGCCAGCGAGATGATAAGCAACCGGAAACTCTCAGACGCATCCTAATCTGGCTATTGTTGCTGCTCTTAATCCTGGCGCCGCCGCTCATTGCGCTCTTACTTTTCATGAATCTGTGATGATCGCCGGATAAGCAGGAAAGTCAGCGGCAGGATATTGATAAACCCGCAGCATTTTGCACGCAAAACAGAAAGTTGAATGGATTGACTAGGCCAAAACCCATGTGATAACCTCCGCTACTGTTGCGGTTCGCAGCCCGAACCTGCTAAGCGGACCGCTAAAAAGCGGAACTTTTTGAGTTTCAGTAATGTTTTACCAGTAGTGAATGCCGCAGCGCGACTCTTCAGGGAAGTCGCAGTCGTGGATTCGCCCGACGCTTTACCAGAGGAGAACAACGATTGATGACCAGTAA
>WNGK01008949.1_pt1 | contig 10346 bp, 16 predicted proteins | sample 5400601 | NCBI WGS metagenome assembly WNGK01 (sample SAMN13153376, study PRJNA577476) | soil metagenome | isolation source: 60 cm soil or saprolite under Garry oak tree replicate 1 | place: USA:California | collected 2016-06-15 | reverse complement strand
TTTTTGAGTTTTGCGAGCGCGATGCGCGGATCGACATTGCAATAATAATCGGCCCCTCCGACAACGATGTGCGCTGTATCTTTCGAAGTCGCCCCAAGAAACGTGCCGATACGGTTGGCGGGTGAAGTCACCTTTTTGATGACTTCCTCGAGCTTTTCGATCACCCGGCGCGCTTCGAGCATCGTCTCTTCGCGATCGGAAATCTCCGGACGTAAATCGAGCAGTTCGCGCCGAATTGGATCGCCCGGGGGTAAAGACGCGATTACACGATCAAACGCATCGAGGAGATTGCCTGGATCCAAGTCCCCTTCTCTGCCCTGAAATCCTTCGCTGCGCTCGTCGCTCATTATGGTTTGGGTCAATCCGCCGAACCGAGTGCGATTATAGCGTATCGCCTTCTTTGCGCAATCTTCGACGCCACTCGTGCACAGAATGTTCAACCAAGATGCCGCTCTTATGTCGCGAAAAGATTCAAGAGGTGGCTCCTTAGGACGCGGACCAATGCACATCGAGTGACGAAGCACTCGATCCACCTGGAATGCGGTCTGTCTGTGAGAACACCATGAAAAGTTGCGACTGGAGAGGGCCGCCTTTACACTCTGATTTTCGGGGAGCCTTAGCTCAATTGGTTAGAGCGCCGCCCTGTCACGGCGGAGGTTGCGGGTTCGAGCCCCGTAGGCTCCGGACCTGTTTTTCCTGTTCTATTCTGCCTGCGAGCATCGCCACCATCGTCGCCTCTTCCAACGCGGACAATTTATCTAAAACGCACACATCCACTTGCGACACGATGCACGTTAAGGATGATAATGAGAAACGGCACTACGATATCGAATGGGTACCATGCTGCCGATGGGACGTTGGCAGCGATGAAAGAAATGGAGTTGTATTGTGTGTCGCATCCGCGGAGTCCGGCCGCGGTGCGTCGTCCCCGGTTGTCGATTCGCGGTCGCACCTTTGTCGCTTTGCTAGGTCCGGCGATCGAAGAAGGCATTGCTGGCTTCGGCGATAGCGTCCAGGCCGCCTTACGCGCCTTCGACGTGCAATACTCGCGCTCTCTCACACCGCCTGCTGATCGGGATTGAGCTGAGTTAGCTCAGCTGCTGCTTCCCGACGCAATCGCTGCATCCACTGACCATTTTTTGCCGGCACCAATGGTGAGCAGGAAAAGCAGTCCGAGCCACATGGAAAAATCCGTGCGCGCCTCGTGCATCATGCTCCAGAAACCCATAGCGAGGCAGTTTGGAGAGCGAGAGGCCCCAGAAGCCACGGCCGAGAAGGACTGGAATTTTCGTTGAGACAATCGCGACGCTGATATCGATGGGCAACACCATGGCTGCCAGCCGGGTTAGCAGTCCAATTATCAACAGGGCGCCGCAGGAAATTTCGCATCCACCAACGAACGGTCCCATGATTTCCGGAGCGGGAATACCGATTTTTGCAAAGCGCCCGGCCCCCAAGCTCAGCCGGATACAGAAACTTCTGGATGCCTTCAGAAAGAAAAATGCTGCCGACCAAAAGCCGCACAAGAACGGCCGAGGCAGGTGCGCTGGTTGACAAAAGACGGCGAAACATCTTCAAATTTTCGGCGTGAATTTCGCGAGATCGTAAATGCCAAGTCGCTTTTCGATTCCAGCCACCTTGTCCACCACCTTCTCAAAACCGTCATCGCCAAAGAGCTCGTCTTCCTTCTTCTCAAAATCCTCGCCGAGAGAATCGAACTCATGCGGCGAAACGATCTTGCGGAAGGCCGGAAAGAGAACTGTGTCCTCGCGCGCTTCGTGCGGGTTGTACATGCGGATGAATTGCTGCATGGAGCTGACGAGCTGCGCCCGCTCGGATTCATTCCTGAGCGATTGCAGATTCGCGAATCGCATCGTCACATCTGTGACGCGGCGCCCGGCTTCGTGTTGTGTGCGAAGCACTTTGACCAAGTCCACGAGCTGATTCGCTTTTTCGAACCGCGGGAAAAGAAAATCTTCCTCGAGCTTCTCGTGATAATCTTCCACAAAACTGCGAATGATTCCCGCGGCATCGGCCAAAGCCTCAGGAGGGAAATCCTGTTTCGTGTCGATGCGGCGCAAGGCTTCGCCGTAAATTAAAAGAACCCGCTTCAAAACGCCGTGCTCGCGCATCAAATCTTCCGGGGGGCCAACCTCTGCCTCCTTCTCGTCACTCTTCTTTTCCGTTTCCGCGCCGTGCAGTAGCCCGACACCTGTGAGTGCAGCTCCACTAAAGATAATGCCGCTTTTGAGAAAAACTCTGCGATGAAAAGGCCGTTCGTCTCGATCTCGATCTTGCACGTTTCGGTCAGGCTTCCTTCCGAATGATAATCGCATTCCACTCCGGCAATGACTGCCTTATAGGGGCATTCGTAGTCAGAATTTTGGAAATGCGAACTTAACAAGCAGCAGACCTGTGACTACGCCAAGAATCGCACCCGAAGGCACAACGACGGAGCATCCATCGATTTGAACCCGCCCTTGGCTAGAAAGATCACTAGAGCGAATGCAAAGCCGTAGAGCAATCCATACCCGGCACCTTTCCACCACGCGCTGCGGTTCGTTAATGAGAAACCGATAAGAAGACTGACTAGAATTCCTTTTAGGATCGCCGCAAAGAGAATTTCGGCTTTGAAGGGCTCGCCTGGTGCGAAGAAAATTCCAACACCGTCCAGTGCACCGATTACTCCGCCGATCACCAAAACGACAAAGACGTGCATCTTACCCTCGCCCCACTTGTTCCGCTGATCATTTCCTCCAATTCATCGCCGCATAATGTGGATGGCGAGAATGCGGCTTTGATGACGTGCCAGCAGATAATCGATAAAATCGCCAATGATTGAGTGAGGTTTATGCCCGAGCTTCGTCACAACACGACAGGTGAGAACCCCGGTGCGACCGTGCCATTCGAGATTAATCGCGCCATGTGCGGTTTCGCTGTGAATTTTCGCCCAGCCGTGCGGACGACCCGGACGTTGGTGTTCAGTGGGAATCAAATCAAACTTCCGTAGTTGCGAATCGGTCATGATTTTTTCGCGCAACGATCCCCTCCCGCTCGTGATTACCTGAATCACTGTCTGCATTGCGCTTCCAGATTCAACAGTTGGCGCTCTTTTGCAACGTTTGTTTGAAATCTGTCCCGGCGTAGCTACGTCGCTGGGTTACGTGAGCGCGAGCCTCCCAGAGATGCGGCTACCGAAGTGAACGGAACATGACATAAACGTCGACATATCCCCTGTGCGGATGCCGAAAAGCGCCTGGCAAAGTGCCGACGATCTTAAACCCGAGCTGCTTCCAGAGGCGAACGGCTGCGTCGTTCGTCGATACAACAAAGTTGAATTGCATCGCGCGAAAGCCAAGCCGGCGCGCCTCGCTTAGGCAATGCTCACCCATGCTTCTGCCCGCTCCGAGCCCGCGCGCCGTGGGTGCGACCATAAAAGCGCCGTTTGCAATGTGAGAACCGCGCGCCGGTTGATTCGGCCTCAGAATGTAAGTGCTGACAATTTGTCGATCTTGTTCGGCAACGTACGTGTGCGTGTCCGGGCGAAACCAATAGGCGAGCGCATCCTCGCGCGACATTTTTGGATCAAACGCGTAGGTGTCACCCGGAGCAATTACAGTATGAAAAATATTCCAGATCGCTTCGCGATCGCGTTCAGTTGCGGGGCGAATGTTCAGCACCAGGGTAAGACCTAACGAATGAAGACCGATGTCAGGAAGCCAGTGCGAACCAGGCGGCGATGATCGCGAGTTTTTGTTCGGCGCGCCACGGTCCGCGTGTTGTTCGTTTCATTTCGTTTATTACGCTCTCTAATTTCGCGGGCGATTTTTTTAGCAAAGTTTCCGTCTTAGCGAGTGCTTCGCGTTCGCTTAGCACGACGCACACGATTTGGTGCGCGCATAAGGCATCGGCGAGCGCGGTTCGAAACAACTGTCCTTCCAATGCATGTGCGCGAATGTGCGGATTTGCGATCAAGGCCGGGTCGATTTGGCTGCCAACGACGAAGCCGGCGACGCGAATCTCGTGCCCGTCACGGCGATAATCGGAGACAATCTTGGCAACCGATTGCTTTGTCACGCAACGCACAATCTGCAATCGAGACCTCAGCTTGGCTGCGTTTATTTCGAGCTCTCCCATCGCCGCATGATACGGCTGGCGGGTCGCGGGAATTTTCGGGTCGCTTAGATCGATCACGCGAATATCGCACAACCGCGGCAAACGAATCGGTCCGGCCAGCAAGATCGCTGCCGTCCAGCCCGATTTTACGCGAAAGCCAAGAGCGGCACTCTCAGATTTGGATTTCAATGCCGCGTCTTGCAGGCTACTTCAGAAACCAAACGTCCGGCTTGTCGCGCACTCCGGCCTTTTGCATCGCCTGACGCAGATCGTCCGATGCGGCGAACGCTTTCGCCCTACCAAGGTCTTCCGCCGAAAAAAGAAGGATCACTTCATTCGGGTCGTCGGCGTTGTGTAAAAGGTGTTCTTCTTTCAGCCCTGCATTCTGCCGCGCTGAAGCGTGCGCGTCGTAGACCGGTTTCCATTTGGCGAAGTCAGCGACTTTGTGACGAACTAGCATGTGTGTCATGATTGATCTCCTCCTTCTCCTTGTTTCGTTGATGCAGCCAAACGAGTCAATGCCGTTTAAAGTACTGCACTGCTCGTTCATGTTTCCTCGCCGCAGCTTTGGTTTTGAACGTGCCCAGATTCCTTCGCTTGCCGGTCTTCGGATTCTTCTTCCGAGAATAGAGTCGATAACCGCCCGACTTAAGTTTCCTGATCATGTGGATTCGCCAGTCCTGCGTCGAACGCCGACGCAGATTTTGCCATCGCGGGTTTCCACCTTAAAGCTTTTCAGATCCACTTTAGCCGGTCCCTGGGTGACCTTTCCGGTACGAATGTCGAAACACGAGTTATGCCAGGGGCATTGCACGTTGAAACCCTCGAAGGCACCCTCGGATAACGGGCCGTAACGGTGCGTACAAAACTCCTGGAACGCATAAAAGTTTTTGTCGATCTTCGCGATCGTTATCACCTGCCCGTCGATCTTCACGCGCAACGTTTCTCGCTCGCCGAGGCGGTCGGCTTCCGGGATCGGAACGAAGGCAAGATCTCCGTCGTTTGCGACATTGGTCGCGGAGAGGTGAAGCGTGCTTTCCGGCGTTGGCGTGCGCCGTTTATGCCGGCCGACACCGATCCCGTCGTCGTAAACAAGACGCCCGCCAAGATAACCGGACACGGAGAGAAGCGCGATACTGATAAAGGACAAAATCAAAGGTACAGAATAAATTTTTGGATCGACCAGGAGTGAGGAGCGCATGCCCAGGTTGATTCCGTAGAGCGCAACGACAATCAGATTCAAGGTCAGATGCGCTGTTGCGGTGCGTTTGGCGGGATGATCGCTGCGAATATCCGTGTAATCGACGAAGCCGGGCACCGCGGCCATGAGGGCGGTGATAACTCCGAGGAGCATCGCATAAAAAGAATCACGGACCAGATTCGGCACCGATGGAAACGCGAGACTCGCCAGATCGAGCAAGAGGCTCAAGAGAAACAGCCCGATCGGAAAGTGGACCAGCATCGGATGAAGCGGATGCCGCAGCGGTTTGCCTTCGAGAAATCCTTCAACATGGCTTGCCTCTATTCCGGCGGAAGATTCGCACCAGCGGCTTCAGCGATCTTCCGCCATTTCGCTTTCGACATTCGCGCGACGCTGATGCCGTAGGTGTACACCATCCGCCCGCCCAGATAAGCAGAACCAATCAGCAACCCCGTGCCGATAAACGAGAGCCCGAGCGGGATTCCGGCTACGGTCGTCGCTTCGCGGAAGTCTTGCATCCGCAGGCCAAAGTTAATCGCAAACAACAACGCGGCGATGAGATTGAGCATCATGTGATACAACCCGATCTTCCACGCCGGCTTTTCTTTTTTAATACCGCTCCAGTCCAACACACCGGTCGGCACGGCTATGAGCGAGGCGACCAAGCCAAAAATGATGGCGTAAAATGACAAGCGGACCATGGCGTTGCCGCCAATTTGCCATTGGGAAAGGAGATCGAAGATCAGTGCGCTCGGCCACATCGCCATCGGCACATGGACAATGATCGGGTGCAACGGATGCTTCAGCCATTTTCCCTTTAATAAATCCAGCGACCATTTCATGGGAAGGCAACGAGATCGTTCCTATCGAATATTCGCAGGCCGACAGGACTGCGCGCGTCCGCACATGATATCATCAACACCAGGCTTTAGCCGGTGCGGATGACGCTCACGGCAGCCAGCCGTGTCTTGTCGCCAACCGAATATTTAGCACAGCGCGCCGAGACTCTCGTAGAGTACGCGTCGCGTGGCGCGGGCGTACTTTTCCACGGTCTCGAATTGGATCGACATCATGCGCAGCGCAAACGGAACGAGTGCGCTCTTTTCATGCGGCAGTTGGACCGCCCCGATGTTCCCGCCGCTGATTTTGCGGAATGGCCAATGATTGAAAAGCCATTGCGCGCCGTAAACCCCTTCCCATACGACGCTGTGGCCCGCTTCGATTGCTTTGCGAGTGATCGTTCCCAGCTGGATATCGTGCAGCACGATCCAGCCTCCGCACCTGACGCAAGGCGCCACCCGGAGCAAATCAAGCAAGGGCAGAGGGTGACGATGGTCCGCGTCAATAAAGGCAACCTGCAATTCGTCGCGTCTGGCGATTTGCAGGACAAAAGTTGCATTGCGCGGGACGTGCAAGCGAATCAGCGATACAAGTTCCGGAAACGTCTCCGGAATTTCGAAACCACTCGGACGTATTCTGTCGATGGCGCACTCGACGTTGATGTCGATTGTATCAACCCAGCTCGCGCCGTCGCTGCCGTGCCGGCGGGCAAGCGCAGCCGCAATAATTCCTGCCGAAAAGCCGGTCAGCGTTCCGATTTCGATCACGCGTTGCGGAGCGAGAATGCTGACGAAGGCGGTCAGGAAAAGATAATCGCTCGGCCCGATGTTGCCGGGGTAACTGGTCCGGCGCTTCGCGATTGAATTGAGAAATTCCAGCTCGCCAGGCGATGGATTCCTGCCGGCATGGCCGAGCATCGCCGCCAACCGTGCGTACCTTGAATCGAAATCGGCCAATGAATTGATCTCGCAAATCTCGGCGGGTTCAGCCGGAGCCGGCGTGGAAAGAGAACGAATTGTGCCCCGAAGGATTTTTGCTCGACAGCTGCGCGGCGCGTGACGAACTGCACCAAAAGAAATCACCACCGGAAGTCTGGTTACTGCTGCGATTGCGCGGTCGATCATAAAAAGCTCGCGTCCGGCTTTTCGAACATTTCGCAGCCAATCGCGTGCGGCGTGTGAGACCTCCCTCATTGCCCCGATCGTCATAGATGCTGCCTTACGTGAACTTACGGTACTCTGCATTCCTGCCGCTGGCAGTGAAATTTCGCCCACACGCGCACAGCAGAAAAATTACGAGTCCGAGCAAAACCAGATCAAGCACGAGGTGAGTGGAGAAGTTCCAGTTCTTGCTTGCATGACCAAAGCAACCACAGGCGATATCGAGCCCACGGATTTTTGCCGCGATTGTCGCGGCGATGAAGATCGAGATAAGCGCGGTCAAGATCGACAATCCGCCAAGGTATAGACGGCGCACGATCAGAGCGACTCCACACAAAATTTCCAGCCACGGCAAATAAAACGCCAGAGCGACGCCGATCGTCCACGGCAGAATCTTATAGTTATCGATGTCATTCGCGAAACCAGCAGGATCGGCGAGCCGAATGCTCTGAAGATCGATAAGCAAATCACCGAGGCGAAGATGCCGAATATCGGCGATCACATGATCCAAATCGAATATTTTCGTCAGCCCAGCGACGATAAAGATCCCAGCGACGACAAGATCAACAATTCGCCAAACAAATTTCACTTTCGCGACTTGAGCCATTCTTCCCAGCCGCCTTGAAGAACGAACACATTTTTCAGTTGCGCTTCGTCGCGCAGACGGCGGGCGACTTCGCGGCTGGCGTTACAGCTTTGGCTGCTGCAATAGACGACAACGCGCTTTTCTGGCGACCACATCGTCAGAAATTGCGGCACCAATTCGTTCCAGCGGTCTTCATTCAACAACACAGCGCCGGGAATATGCTCCCGTTCAAATTCCGCATCTGGCCGCGCGTCGACCCAGATCGCATCTCCGTCCCAGGCGCGGGCCTGTGTCAGCGTCACCATTTCCGAAGCCGGAATCGGCGACCGCCACGAGACTTTGTCGCGAAAATAGATCGCCTCCCCGATTCCTGGTAGCAGCGCAAGCGCTGCCAGAATAATCGCCTGACGCACCAACGAAGATCTCACGACCTATTGGATCGCCGCCGCATTGGTCACACGCGCCATCGCATAAAATGTTTTCGTCGAACCCTCCGGTTGAATCGTCAGAGTCGCAGCCATGTTCCGGCTGGTATCGCTCGGTTGGATGTCGATCTTGAACTGTCCGTTACCCGTCTGTTCGACGTTTGTTTGAAAATCCGGGCTGGATGAAGTGACCTTCAATTGTTTGACCGGAAAATCTTTGCTAGCGCGAACCACAATCGATTTTGGCTTGAGCGCTTCGCCCTGTCCCCAGGATACAAATGTTGGATTGATCTCAAGTTGTTGCGGGATCACCGCTTTGAGAGTGAGTACCGTCGTTGCATTAACCGGATCGTCGGTCTGAACCGTCACGCTCTTTACCTGGGTGCCGGTACGATCGCCAATTTTGAAGGTTGCAGTAATCTCGCCTTTTTCTCCGGGCGGCACTTCCTCCTTTTGAGACTGCGCAGCTGTGCACCCACAAGAGGTGTGGACGGATTTAAACCGCACTGGTTGGCTGCCGGTGTTCTGATATTTGAAATGACCAACCGCCTCCTTATCCCCGGCTGTCGGATGCAATTCGACCGCGGTTTGTTCCCATTTCAGTTCGGCGCGCGCGATGGTGCAAAGAAAGATCGACAATGTAAAAGCGAAGATGCGTGTTTTCATTTTTGTGAATAGAAGTGCCTAATATAGTCAGCGACAGCATCACGCCAAGCCCGCGGCGAAACGCCCGTCAGCGCACTGTATTTGGCTGTAGAAAGGACTGAATAAACCGGACGGCGCGCGACCCAATTTTTCATGTCGGTTAGCTTAAGCGCGCCCACGGTTTTCGCTTTCAGCGCAATTCCTTCGGTGGCGCAGCAATCGAGCGCCCATTGCGCATACTCCTGCCAACTGCATTCGCCCGCGTTGGCAAAATGCAAGATGCCGCCTTCAACATCTCGTTCAAAAAACTGCGGCAACATTTCGGCGATGTCGCGCGTGTAAGTAGGTGTGGAAAATTTGCCGGCGATTCCATCAATCTGTTCGTTTTCGCGGGCCCGCTTGATCATTCCATCGATAAAACTCGGCCGGTCAGGACCAAAAACCCACGAGACCCGCACGACCAGATGTCGCCGAACCCGGCGAAGCCGGGCAGCTCCTTCAGCATCAAGCGCAGCAACCGCGGAAGGCCCTAAATCGAAGGAGCTAGGTGACCCAGCTGATTGATCCAATCGGCTGCTCTCTGGGCGCGAGGCGGGTCGATCTTGGGTTTGCAAGACGAATTTCTCCCCTGCCCTTTTCGATTCGCCGTAAACGCTGATCGGATTTGACGGATCGTTTTCGATATAGGGTTCGCGTTTTTCGCCATCGAATACGTAATCGGTGCTGAAATGGATGAGCTTCGCGTTGTTGTCTCGACAAATTTCCGCGAGAAGGCGCGGCGCGTCCGCATTGATCCGAAAAGCCTGGTCGCGCTCCTTCTCACAAAGATCGACATTGGTAAACGCAGCGGCGTTGATGAGAAGATCGAAATCGATCGCGCACAGTTTCCTGCGCATTTCATCGGGGTTTGCGAGATCGAGTTGCGCGTGGTCAAATCCAATGACCGAAAATTTCTCGTGATATTCGCGGGCAAGCGCGGTACCTAACCGACCGCCGGCGCCTACAATGACAAGTTTCATTGTTTACCGCAGCAGCGGCGTTGTCTGAAACTCGACTTCTTTATCTCGACGGTCCATACACCTCAATAGCGCTCCGCGCGTTCGAGCAACGGTTGCCACCACGATTGATTGTCGACGTACCATTGAATCGTTTCGTCGAGTCCGTCCTTAAAGTTGCACCGCGGTTTCCAGTTTAAATCCCGCTCGGCAAGAGAAGAATCGATCGCGTACCGGCGGTCGTGTCCAAGTCGGTCGATCACAAACGAAATCAAGCTGTGAGGTTTGCCCAGCTTATCGAGAATCATTTTCACCACATCGATATTCAGCATCTCGCCGTCGCCGCCGAAATTGTAAATCGATCCCGGCTTCCCCTCG
>WNGK01008948.1_pt1 | contig 10346 bp, 4 predicted proteins | sample 5400601 | NCBI WGS metagenome assembly WNGK01 (sample SAMN13153376, study PRJNA577476) | soil metagenome | isolation source: 60 cm soil or saprolite under Garry oak tree replicate 1 | place: USA:California | collected 2016-06-15 | reverse complement strand
GCCGACTGATTATGTTCCTCCTTCGGATCCGCAACCTGATCATAAAGTTCGGCACGCGGTGCATCGATATAGAGATACTTTCCTGTTCGCAGCGCCCGTAGCGGGCTCCATCCAAAGGTGCGGTGCGGATAGTCGCTCTCGGCGTACGCTGGACGATCCGGAACCGCCGCCGGCGTTTGACCTTTGGCGCCGGAAGCCGCAGGAGGACTCAACATCGCGAGAAGGGATCGTCCCTGCATTTCAGGTGGGGGGGCAACTCCCGCTGCCCGCAGGATGGTCGGCAGCGCATCCACCAGCTGGACGCGACTGTCGATTCGTTTCCGCGCAGAGCGCTCTCCCGGCAACTTGAATAGAAGGGGGACGTGAATCGTCTCGTCGTAGAGAAAGATCCCGTGCGTGGATTCTCCGTGTTCCCCCAGCGCCTCGCCATGGTCGGCCATTACGGCAATGACCGCGCCTTCATAGAGTCCTCGTACCCGCAGTTGCGTCAGGAATTTACCGACTGCGGAATCAACATACGCAATCTCGCCATCGTAGGGCGCAGAGGCGTACTGGCTCTTATAGGGCTCTGGAGGGTCGTAGGGATCGTGCGCATCATAAAGATGCACCCAGATGAAAAACGGCCCACGCGGATGCTGGTTTAACCAGGCTAATGCGTGCGCAACCACCTCACCGCCACGGCGTTCAATCGCCTGATAGCGGCTTTCGCGCGGGCGCCGCCGGTGGAATCCAGCATCAAATGTATCAAATCCTCGGTCAAATCCCGGAGCCGAGCGTGTGGCAGGGTCCAATACCAAAGAACCGACAAAAGCCGCGGTGCGATATCCATGGCTCTTAAAGATGGCAGGAGCGAACGGCACCTCTGGGGGCAGCGGGACTCCAAAATCATTGACCTGGTGATACTGCGTATACGTACCCGTCAGGATCGTGGCGTGCGACGCCGTTGTAAGCGGAACTTGAGCGTATGCGCGGGTAAACACAACAGACTGCCGGGCCAATGCGTCAAGATTCGGCGTCAGTTTGCGTTCGGAACCGAGAAAGCCCATTCGGTCGGCGCGAATCGTGTCGAGAGTGATCAGAATGACGTTAGGTCGGATGTTCGTGCGAGGAGGCGTGGAGGTTGCGGCTGTGAGGCTGGACGCCAGCCACAGTACCCACAGCAAACGGCGGATCAAAGGCATAACTAAATCGAGTTTATCATCGCCAGAATCCAATTGGGGCGTGGGCAGGAAGGCGGTAGTGGCTAAATCTGAAAATCTTTACCACGAAGGCCACGAAGTCACACGAAGCAGATCATTTAAATGACGTCCTTCGTGATACTTCGTGTCCTTCGTGGTTCATGGTTTTTGTCTTCCCGCACCGAAGGCGTCATTGGCTGTTGGATGGATTCGCCTGTAGCCGCTTGAGCAACACTCTCGCCTTTTGTGAAAACTGGGCGTCCGGAAACTCCTTGAGGTAAATCTCCAATTTCGCGACGGCGTCCGAGGTGCGTCTCTGCTGCAGGTACAAATTTACCAGCTGAAGATACGCTTGCGACATCTTGGGATCGAGACTCAGCGCCGTCAGCAGGCTTTTCTCGGCGAGTTCCGGTCGACCGGTATGGGAATACAGAGACCCCTGCAGAAACTGGCCGAAGGCCGAGACCGGCTGGCGCTTGAATCCCTCCTGGATTTCTACCGCAGCATCGTCATAATGCTGGGTCAGCAGGAGCACGTTCGCCAGGTTAAAACGCGCCTCAGCGTCATTTTGATTGTCTTTGATAGCGGCCTCAAACTGCTTTTGGGCCTCGCCAAATTTTTGCCGGCTCAGGCAGGCCGAACCCAGGTTGTTGTGCGCGGGAGAGAAGTCCGGAGAATTGGCAATCGCTTTCTCGTAGTGGATGATGGCATCATCAACGCTGCCATGCTTCTCCGCCTCTACACCCTTCTCAAATTCTTTGATCGTCTTTTTCGGGAACTGCCGCAAATATTGGCCAGGATCAATCAGGTATGGATTACTTCCCGGCACCTGTCCGTGCACGGGATCCTGAGGCTTCTTGCTCTCCCGGGGCACCAGGTAGAACTGTACGAAATTCATTGGTTCGACGTCGGGGTATACCGATACATCCTGGGAGACGGGCTGGTAGACGTCGTCATCAATCGTGACTCGATATTGGTTCGCAGAAAGAGCGTAAAAGCCGAATCTGCCCTGACCGTCGCAGTACACGCTTTGCATGGCAGCTCCGCGTAATTCCAGAGTGACGAGAACGGGGGTTGCCGGAAAATCGCCCTTGGCTATCCGGATGCTACCGATGATTTTTCCCAACGGAGCCTGCTGTTGCTGGCTGTGAAGGCAGGTCGGAAGCATAAGCGCTGCGAGAAATGCGGAGAAGAGAACGGAGCGAAAGGTTTTACCCAACTGATACCTCCGCATACCAGACCAACCATCAACGGAAAAAGGCTTGCTGCCGGAGAACCAGCAGCAAGCCCTTTGAAAGACAGCCAGTTCTTCGGCTAGAAGCTCAGCTTCAAACCGAACTGCATATTACGAGCATTTAGAGTACCCGCCGCCTCGCCAAAGGCAGAGTCCGTGATTTTGTTGTGGGCTCCGCCTCCCGCGGTTGCGAGCAGGAAGTTAGCGCGGTTGAAGACGTTAAATCCTTGCGCATCAAATTTCAAATTCACGCGCTCGGTGAACTTGAACGTCTTCGACAACGTCATATCGGCGTACCACTGGCCTGGGCCGACAAACGTATTGCGTGCCAGGTTGGCGACGCAGCCCAGACAAGTGGGTGAACTAAGGGTTGGCAGACCTGACTGGTTCGGGGCGGTAGCTCCGAACCAACCATTCGCCCATACGTTGCGGCTGAAATTACTAAAGCCTGGGAGGCTGCTATTGGGCCGGTCGTTCTTACCACCGTCCAGGTTATAGTCGCCGCCAGTATTGAAACAATTACCTCCCGCTACGTCAGCGACGGTGCAGTGTGTAACGCCGTCGGCCTCCCTGAGGTGTGCACTTTGCGACGTGTAAGGCTCCCAGTGTGCTCCGCTCTGAAACGCCCAAATGCCGTTGTACGACCAACCACCGGCGACCCAGCCTAGAACACCCTTCAAATTCCGGCCAGGCAACTGATACACGTAGTTCAGCACCAGCCTATGGCGAATGTCATAGACTGAGTTACCTCGATCCAATCCTGGCAGGGTCTGGTCGGTGGTGAAACCCTCACCAGCGGCGGAGCCGTTGGCAGTGGTCGCGCCACTATGCCAAGTTGAACCCTCGTCCAAGGAGTGGCTGTAGGTGTAATTGACGTTAAACAGCAGCCCGCGACTCATCTGGTGCTTGACGGACCCTTGCAGCGAGTTGTAGTTGGAGTTCACCGCGTTCTGCCAGTTCCGGAGCCGGCCAAAGTTCCCATTCAACCGACCGCTTAAGCCAGTCAGCGTCCTACCCAGGTTGTCAACAACTGTAGCTCCCGCAGGCAGCAGAGAGCCAGCTTCGCGGTTGATATCTTCTGCGCGGAACAGTTTATGGCCGGTTGTGCCGACGTAGTCTATCTCCAGTATCGTCTTCGGTAAAATCTCGCGCTGGATGCTCATGTAGTAGTTATAGACATAAGGATCCCGAAGGCCCGTGGGGAAGACGATGCCCGTCAAGACAGCGAAATTCGGGTTGTTTGAATCCCAGCCATTGATGTTGCCGGTAGCCTGCGCTTGGCCGGCAGGACCCATATTGGGATTTGTTCCAGGCCCAAGGAAGGTCGGTGCTACTGTCGGAGTCTGATTGCAAACGCCTGCAGCACAGGCACTTGGTCCGTAGACAACGTCTCCTCCCGGTACGCCAACCCCTCCCGCGATACCATTAAACGAATAGTACGGGGGATCCCAGCGTGAGTTCGAGAGAGGATTGTAGAGTGTTCCCTCGTAGGCGACGCCGAAACCACCGCGTAATGAGGTCTTGCCATCGCCGAACACATCCCAGGCAAAGCCGACGCGCGGCCCAAAGTTGTTGTGATCGCCCTGGCCAAGGGTTGCAGAGGGCGCGAAACCGCCAGTTCCGGCTCCGCATCCGCCAACCACCTGAGCCAACGCAGGATTGACACACGTCGCAGGGTTGCTCGCATTGTATAGCCGGTTGAGCAAGCCATTGCTCCCGCCAAGAATGAACGAGTTTGGCGTGTTGTCACCCAGCAGGAATGTCGTGGCCAGGTTGTTCAGTTCGTGATGACGTTGATAGAGGTCGTAGCGGATTCCGAGATTCAGGGTCAGGCGCTTGCTGACTTTCCAGTCATCCTGGAAATAGGACCCAAATTCGATATTGCGCCAGTGGCGGAAGTTGCTGCTCAACTGCGACTGTGGCGCCGGGTTATACGAAGTTGTCGGGCAGGGCGCCTTGCAGATCCCAGGATCCACACCGGCTGCTTGATAGTAAGGTGCGTCCGCGGCAAAAAACACTTGATCGTAGAAGTAGTAGGAAGGGCGCGCCACGTTGAACTCGCTGTTTTCGATATTGCGCCGGAAGTCTACCCCGATCTTAATGTTGTGATTCTTGTGGCTGATCGAGACCAAGTCGGAGTAGGTGTAGATGTTCTCTTTGAACGACTGCGGATAGCCGTTGTAGGAGCCGAATCCAGATGTCCCGTCAGAGAATCCGATGGCTGGCACTCCTGGTACGTTCGTTGAGATTTTCGTATTGTTCTGCAAGTAACCGACGCGGAGTTCGTTCAGGACGCTCGGGCCAAAAGTGTGGACATAGCTCAAAGAACCCTGCGGGAAGTTATTGCGCAAGGGATTGGAGAATCCGCGGGTGCAGGCGGCGTTGCAAGCGCCGTATTTATCAGTTTGGCGATTGTAGTTGTATTGCAGAAAGAAGCGGTTGTTAGTGTTCCAATTGTAATCCAGCCGCAACGAGGCTTCATTCCCATTGAAAAGGTTGCCCAACGTCTGGGTCTGGCTTTTGAATGTGGCAACGCTGCTCTCCTGGATCGCGTCGGTCGCACGATTGATCGTCCCAGCCTGAATGCCAGGTATGCTGCCACAACCGTCTGCCGCCATCTGGGTCTGATCCGCCGCCGTTACGCCGAAAATGTTCGCCATCTTTTGGGCTTGAAGAGTCGTTAACGGCCACCAACCAGGACACAGCCACGGAGTGTAGTCGTTCGCAGGCAGGCCCAAGTTATTGGCTGCGCTGAAGGCGGTCACATAGGCATCTGACGTCAAGCCAGTCGAGGCCCCTGGGTTTGCGGGCGCAAAACTGCTGTAGAGCAAGGCCGCCGTTGAATTCGTTGGATTCGTACCCGCATTGGCGGCGGCATCTGCCTGGATGACCGCATTGCGCCAAGTAGCAGTCTCCTGGGTGTTTGTCACTGGCGTTCCAATCGTGGTGAAGCGATCTCCCTGCAACGACAGGAAGAAGAATAACTTGTTCTTTATGATCGGGCCGCCGACGGTGGCGCCGAACTGGTTGAAGCGCAAAGCAGGCCGGGCAACGCCCTGTTGATTCAGGAAGTACTCATTCGCGTCGAGGGCGTTGTTGCGGATATATTCCCACGCGCTGCCATGCCAGTCGTTCGTGCCGGATTTGGTCACCAAGTTCACGCTGCCGCCGGCGCTATTGCCGTACTGGGCCGACATGTTCAACTGCAGTTGCTGGAATTCTTCCACGCTATCCTGAATGGGCACGTTGACCGCACCGCCGCTCAGGCCCTTGTTCGACACGCCATTGATGAGGAACCCGTTGAAGTCTTCGCGCACGCCGTTGACGACGGTGCCGTGACCATTTTCAAAATCCACGCCGTTGACGTTGACCGCGCCGGCGGCGAGTTGCATGAGATCGAACACGTTGCGACCGTTCAGCGGCAAGTTAGCGATCTGCGTGCTTGACACCGTCGTGGCCAGCTTGGACTCTTCGGTGTTGATCTGGGCGGCTTGGCCCGTAACTTCGACCACTTCACGCGCTTGGCCGAGTGTCATTTTCGCGTCCACGTGGGCGATCACACCCGCGTTCAGCGTCACTCCGACGTTGCTGAAAGTCTTGAAGCCCGAGGCTTCGACTGTGATTTTGTACGTGCCAGGAGGGAGTTCCGGAATCGAGTACGAGCCGGTCGCATTGCTTGTAGCGGTCACCGACAAGCCGGTCGCGGCGTTGGAGACGGTGACTTTCGCATTGGGAACCGCCGCACCGCTAGGATCAGTCACGGTGCCTGAAAATTGACCGTTCTGAACCTGCGCGGCTAGAGTCAGCGTAAACAGCAGAATACACAGAGAAATCAAGCAACATCGCAACTTAGTCATGGAGTTCCCTCGCGCAACGTTGAATTCAAATCTCAACATAATGGCGTAGACGCTCCGCAGACACGAGTCCGCGAAACGAGCGGCATTGTGCCTTGTCTTAATGACGACTGTCAAGAAATGTTTATGATGTGCTGGTCATTTTCGGCTGCGAGCCCGCTCTCAGCCGTTCCAGTCGCGGGCGCGAACCCCGCACGGTCGCAGGACCGGGAGGTTCTCTCTCCTGCTGGGTTACTCTATATACTGGAATTTAAACGACTTACATGTCTACCGCAGCGCTACATCGACGGCGATTCGACGCACTGCCCCATCTACTCAAGAGGCGAGCTGTAAAAGATTTCCGATGATGGAGGTCGCAAGTTTGACTAGGAACTTCATCGCGGCCGGACGCGGGTTTCGTGCGTTTTCTTCGACAGAATATGGGGTGCGGACTTGCGTACCAGGCCCCGATCTTCCTCTATGGTGATTTCCTGGTTGGCGGGCACAGAGCCGATCCGGTCGACGACCCCAGACGGCCAGTGGACTTCAATGGAAACGACCTGAGTCGCGGAACCCAGGCCGAAGTGGAGACGGGGATCGCTGGCAGATTCGAAGCTTGAGTTAGAACGAACCTCGGCGGACTGAGTCAATCCCGCGGTTTTTACAAGAATGCGCGCGCCAAAGCCATCGCGATTCGATCGCACGCCGATGGTTTTTATCGACAGCCAATGACCCTCCTGCTCGCTCTGATTGCGCAATAAAAGAGGAGAGCCGTCGAGGACGCTGACCAGCAGGTCTTGCTTGCCTTCATTGAAAAAGTCGGCGGTGGCCGCGCCGCGCGCTACGTAGCGGCGGGACATGGCTGGGCCGGTGTGCGTGGCGATATCTTCGAATTTTCCGTTTCTTAAATTGTGAAACAGGAGCGGACGTTCGGCATAGGTGACTCCGAACGAATGCTGATCCACTTGCGGATTCACGTGGCCATCGGCGACGAAAATGTCTTTCCATCCGTCATTATCGAAGTCCAGAAACTTCATACCGAAACCCAGAAACGGGATGCTGATTGGGCCAAAGTTTGCAGGCCCGGCGAGATCGGTGAATTCCCCGTTGTGATCGTTGTGAAACAGGTTATTGCTATCATCCGAAAAATTGGCTTTGGCGATGTCGGGCCAGCCATCATTGTCATAGTCAGCGGAATCGACGCCCATGCCCGCCTGCTCGCGGCCGTCGCCGCTGAAGGCAACTCCGGCCTCTGCACCGACGTCGGTGAATCCGCCTTTACAGTCGCCGTGGTAAAGCATGCTGGGATTGGAATCATCGGCAACGTACAAGTCGAGACAGCCATCGAGATCATAGTCCAGCCATAGGACACCGAGGCCATAGTAAGAGCCGGAATCGATGTTGAGCTTTTCAGTCACGTCTGTGAACGTGCCGTCTCCATTGTTGTGGTAGAGGCGGTCGCGACTACCTTTGAGTCCGCGCGGTCCACAGGAGACAGCGAATCCGCGATACGAACAAAGCGGACTCTCGCCGAGTTCCGGGAGGTGGTTGAGGTCGAGATCGACATAGTTGTCGACGTAGAGGTCGAGATTGCCGTCGTTATCGTAATCGCCGAAGGCGGCGCTGGTGCCCCAGCGGCCAGCGTTGCCCACGCCGGCTTTGGCCGTCATATCAGTGAAGGTGCCATCGCCATTGTTGTGATACAGGACAGCGCCGTCGAGGTAGGTGATGTAAAGATCTTCGTGACCATCGTTGTCGTAGTCGCCGACCGCGACGCCGAATCCCCAGCCGCAGTGGTTGATTCCCGACTTGGCCGTTGCATCGGTAAACGTGCCGTCGTGATTGTTATGGTAGAGCTTGCTAGGATGGCACTTGCGGGCCTTAAGATCTTCGAGCGTCGAGCCGTTCACCAGGAATATGTCCATCCAGCCGTCATTGTCGTAGTCAAAAACCGCGACGCCGCCGCACATCGACTCCATGATGTAGCGCTTCTCGGCGCCGCCGCAGGTGAGGTGGAAATCAATGCCGGCGGCTTGAGCGGCGTCAACGAAAGAAATACCTGGCCAACCCTGCTGCGAACGCGACGGGATGGTGGGTTGCTTCTTCGGCGACGAGATCTGTTGCGAAAATCCAGAGCCCGACAGGAGAAGGATGAGCCCGATTCGCACGCACATTCGCCAGCCTCGCTTGAGCATCATTGGATGGGGCCGGACGCCATCCCTCCGATGACCGGCTGAGCTTTCTTCAGCGTGGCGAAGATCTCCATTTCCTGCTTCGACTCTGCTTTCTTGCCGGACTTTTCCAACGCTCGGGAGAGTTGATAGGGCGGGCTCGGATCTGCCGGCTTCAACTCAATGGCTCGGCGCAACGGTGCGGCGGCGGCTTCCGCGTCCCCTTGCAGGAGGATGGCTTTCCCCAGATCGTAGAAAGCATCGGCATGGCTGGGATCCGATTCCGTGGCCTTTTTCAGATGTTCGATCGCAGATTTCAGATCTCCGGCCTCCACCTGGCGGTGGCCGAGTTGGTAGAGAACCTCGGGATTGCTGGGCGAGCGTTGAAGCTCCTTTTCATACTCTGCGATGGCTTCCACATTGCGGCCGAGACTGGCATAGGCGAAACCGAGGTGGTAGTGCCCCAGAGGGAGATTCGGATCGAGGCGCAGCGCAATATGAAATTGTTCGACGGCGTCCATGGTGCGATTTGTATTCTGATAAGTTCGTCCTAGCAACACATGGGCCAGCGCCGCTTTCGGATCAAGCTTTATTGCTTGCTCTAACTCGAGCGCGGCTTCGGTATCGTTGGAATCCGAGAGGAACAGCAAGGCTATGTCGAAGTGAACATCGGAATGCGATGGGTCCAGATTTTCGGCGCGCTGCAGGGCTGCCAGCGCGGCAGAATGTTGGGATTTCTTGAAGTAGACCAAGCCAAGCCAGTGCTGCAGATCGGCGTCTTTGGGCCAGCGCGCGACTGCCGTCTGACCAATCTCTTCTGCCTGTTCGAGTTTGCCCTCTTGAAGATAACTGAGTAAGAGCCCACGGTTTACTTCGAGGTCATCGGGAGCGATCTGGCGAGCCTGCTCGAAATTCCGCGTTGCGCGCGAGAAATCACCTGCTTCGAGAGCGGCGTGCCCCTCATGGATCAGCGACGAGACTCCCTGATTCTGAGAGAAAGAGACCGGGCATACAATAAGCAACAGCACTAGAAACGTGCCCACCCGAACGATCACTTTATTCCATAAAACCCAGCTCACGTCACTGTACCCGCTATATCCATGCAGTCGAGCGAATCGCAAAAACAGCAACCTCCAAATGCAATGCTAACAAACTGGTTGCAACCAAGTGCGAAAGATAATACGGTTCCCAGCTGAATGCACTTGAAGGGGGCGAATATGTCTAACCGAGTTCTGCAACTTCTGCGAAGGCCTCTAGTTGTTGTTGTGGCTGCCGCTTCCCTATCGGCCCAACAGCCGTCCATACCTTCTGCCACGATCCGCGTTTCCACTCACATGGTGCTAGTCGACGTGGTCGTAACTGACAAGCAAGGTAAAGCGGTCAACGGTCTCCGACCCGAAGATTTCATCGTAGAAGAAAATGGCAAGGTACAGAAGATCTCAAGTCTGACGACCCCGAGCGAGAATGCACCGGTCTCGGCGCCAGAGCTTCCTCCTGGCATCTACTCCAACCGGCCGGAATATCGTTCGCTCGGTGGACCAATCACCGTGATGTTGCTCGATGCCCTCAACACACCATTCACGAACCAGGGCTATGCGCGACATCAAATGCTCGCATTCGTCCAGCAGCAGTTCAAGCCGAATGATCGAATGGCCGTCTTTGCGTTAACCGGTCCCCTGACTGTGTTGCAGGATCTGACGGGCGATCCGAAAGTTCTTTACGCAGCGTTACAGCGTTACAAACCTCAATCACAGGAGTTTGCGAGTTCCGGTCGACCTGCCACCAGCGCCGCGAGCGGCACGCCGACCACTGCCAGTGTTGTCACCAGCCTCGACGCCAGCACTCCCCCTTTGAACGACAACTCCGCCTCGGCCAGTGTAAGAGGGGGCGCGGCCTCAGCCTCATTTTCTACTGCGCAGGCGGCACTTGC
>WNGK01038816.1_pt1 | contig 10349 bp, 8 predicted proteins | sample 5400601 | NCBI WGS metagenome assembly WNGK01 (sample SAMN13153376, study PRJNA577476) | soil metagenome | isolation source: 60 cm soil or saprolite under Garry oak tree replicate 1 | place: USA:California | collected 2016-06-15 | reverse complement strand
CCGGATTTGGATCGACCCAGGGCAGCAGCACCGTTAAGTTCAATGGCGTGACGGCGACGATCGTTACTAATAGCTGGACCAGTACCAGCATCCAGGCCAGGGTTCCGACGGGTGCGACGACAGGCAATATAGTAGTCCATGCCAGCGGCGTAGACAGCAATGCAACACCATTCACCATTGTGAGTATCACCGGTCTATCGCCAACTTCAGGTGGTCGAGGAAGCATTGTAACCATTAGCGGATCGGGGTTTGGATCGGCTCAAGGCATAAGCACTGTCAGGATCGGCACAGCGAACGCGATGATCATTCCGCCGTGGACCGCAACGAGCATTACCGCCGCAGTGCCCAATGGAGCAGCCACTGGTAGTGTGACAGTTAGAGTAAGTGTGGGCGGGGTGACCAGCAATAGTGCCACGTTCACTGTAAATCTGGCGCCCGGAGTTTCGACCCTCGCGCCGACGAGCGGCGCTCAAGGCGACTTTGTGACCATCAACGGAGCTGGCTTCGGTTCAACCCAGGACACGAGCACCGTTACGTTCAATGGGACTCAAGCATCAATTTTTCCTGAGTGGTCAGACACGAGCATTACGGCAACGGTTCCTAACAATGCGACAACGGGGAATGTAGTCGTAACGGTTGGAGGTCTGGTCAGTAATGGCCTACCATTCACGGTGGTACAACGTTGGGCTCAGACCGGCAGCCTGGTTGGTCGTCGTCGCGGCGAAACGATAACGCTGCTCAACAATGGGAGGGTGTTAGTTGCCGGAGGCTCGGATCAGAGCGGCAACAGCTTGGCCACCGCTGAGATTTACGACCCAGGGACTGGTACTTTTACTCCGACAGGGAGCATGATTACGGGGCGCACTGGGCACACCGCCACCCTTCTGAAGGACGGGAAGGTCCTCATTGCCGGGGGAGTCGGATCATCATTTCCCCCGTTGGGATCGGCTGAGCTGTATGACCCTGATACCGGCGTGTTTAGCGCCGTTGGCAACCTGAACCAAGTTCGGGTCATGCATTCAGCCACCTTGCTTCCGAACGGACTTGTGTTGTTGGTAGGCGGACTAGACAGCAACGACTTCGATATCGCAAGCGCAGAGCTTTATGATCCCCAAAACCAGACTTTTGGTTTTACTGGTAGTCTCCAGACGCCGTGCGATGGCCATACGGCAACGCTATTAAACAGCGGCAAAGTTCTTGTTGCGGGTGGTCATTACTGGAACAACGGATATACAGAGTTATCTCGGGTCGAGCTATACGATCCAGCTTCCGGCACTTTCACGTCCGGTGGAAATTTGACGGAGCCAAGGACGAGCCACATTGCTAGTCTCCTGAACAACGGAAAGGTGCTTCTTGCTGGCGGACAGTCGGCGACGACTGGCTCGTCTTCGGCGAGCGCTGAGTTGTATGACCCGGGTGCGGGAACCTTCGCCCTTACCGGATCGATGAAAGAACCCCTGATGTACCACACGTCGCACTTGCTTTATAACGGCAAGGTCCTCGTTGTGGGGGGAGTTAGCGCCCAATTGTTCGATCCTGCGACGGCCACATTTTCATACACCGATGAGTTGAATACACCACGCAGCTCTTATGCCGGTGTGGTTCTGGGGAATGGACAAGTCCTTGTGGCGGGAGGAGCGGACTGCGACGAGTGTGCGGATAGCGCAGAGCTATACCAGCCCAGCACACTGGCTCCCGCCGGTTTGGTTTCTATTGCTTTGAGCCCGGCGGCACCTTCGATTTCCGGCGGAGGGGCGCAGCAATTCACCGCAACCGGCACCTTTACCGATAGCAGCACGCAGATTCTCGGGGCCATCAATTGGTCGTCATCCAATAACTCTGTTGCAACAGTGTCCAGCGATCCGGGCAATCACGGTCAGGGTTTTGGCCTGACTGCCGGCACTACAACGATCAGTGCTTGCGCTGGCTCAATCTGCGGATCGACCATCCTGACGGTGACGGCGGTGCCTCCCAGCATTCTCGTGCTGTCCCAGGGCGCGGGAGCAGTGGGAACGTCGATCATCATTACAGGAGCTAACTTCGGCTCGCAGCCCGGAGACAGCACGGTTACTTTCAATGGGACGCCGGCAACACCAACAAGCTGGCACGCGAACAGCATTGTTGTCCCAGTTCCGCCAGGAGCTACGACCGGTAATGTCGTGGTAACCGCTGGAGGCGTGGCCAGCAATGGCGTGAATTTCATTGTTGGGTCGCTGAGTTCAATCAGCATAGGACCGTCCACTCCTTCGGTCACCGTAGGAAGTGTCTTGCAATTGGTCGCGACGGGAACATATTCCGACGGCAGCACTCTGAACATTACGCAGAGGGCAATATGGAGTTCCTCAGCAGAAAATCTGGCGTTCGTTGAGAGCGCGGGCTTGGCGAGGGGTCTGACTACGGGCCAAACGACAATCCAGGCTGCATTCGGAACGGTCACTGGCTCGGCTACCCTCACGGTCAACTCAGTTCTTAGGCTCACCGGCAGCCTGCATAGTGCGCGCGAGAATCATACCTCAACCCTTCTCAACAATGGGATGGTTCTTGTTACCGGTGGATGGGCTTTTCCCTTTCCAACCACCACAGAACTGTATGACCCGGCGACTGGCGCCTTCAGCATCACCGGATCTCTGCATACCCTGCGTTACGCCCACACGGCCACTCTTCTGGGTAATGGCCTTGTCTTAATTGCAGGTGGCTTCGGACAAAACGGGACTGCCCTTAGCAGCGCGGAGCTTTTCGATCCCGGCTCTGGCGCATTCCTGGCTGCGGACAGCCTCAGTACAGCACGGTCCAACCACACGGCAACCCTTTTGAATAACGGCAAGGTGCTGATTGTTGGAGGCCGTGATCTAGCAGGGAATGTGTTCGCGACCTCCGAACTTTACGATCCAGCGACCGGGACTTTTACGTCCACGGGCAGTTTGAATGCCGCACGCGAATGGCACATAGCAACACTGCTGAACAATGGCAAAGTACTTGTTTCCGGCGGTGGTGGTCCAGGCAGTAGCTTCGTCCTCAACGCCGAGATCTACGACCCCACAACCGGGACATTCACCGTCGCTGCAACCACCTCGTTGGCGGGAGAAGGTGTGGCCGCCGCGTTGCTCAACAACGGAAATGTTCTGCTGGTCGATGGGATTACCGATGCGATGTACGACATGGGGTTCGGATCGTTCAGCCTGATCAGGTGGAGCACCGTTGTCAACGGTTCGACGGCAACGCTGCTGAACAATGGGACCGCGCTTCTCACCGGCGGAGGCGGGTTGAATAATGCAGAGATCTACGATCCTGTCACCGGAAGGTTCACGTCTTTGGGCGGGATGAACAGCGTGAGGGCTTTGCACACGGCGACAAGATTGAGAGACGGAAGCGTTCTGCTCGTTGGCGGTTTGGGTAACAATGGAGCATTGGCAAGTGCGGAGATTTACCAGCCTCCAACACTCGCCCCCGCCGGGCTGGTTTCAATCTCGATTACTCCATCGAGTGCCTCGCTTGCCGCCGGCACGGCGCAACGCTTTGTGGCTACCGGGACGTTCAGCGACAGCAGCACGCAAACCATGGCATCGAGCCTTTGGAGTTCTTCGGACAATTCTGTATTGGTCGTTTCCAACGACGTCAGCGACTCTGGCCAGGTTTATGGTCTGACGGCGGGCCCAGCCACCGTGACAGCTTGTGCCGGAACAATCTGCGGTACTAGCGCGGTGACAATTGGAGCGTCAGTTCCAACAATTACGGCAATCACCCCAGCTTCGGGCACGGTGGGCACTCTCGTGACAGTGGCAGGCAATGGCTTTGGCCCATTGCAAGGCAACAGCACGGTAACCTTTAACGGCGCTCCCGCGACGGTAAGCAGATGGTATTCGGGTTCAATTAATGTAGCGGTTCCGGCCGCGGCGTCAACCGGGAATGTAGTGGTGACTGTATCTGGCGTCGCAAGCAACGGACTCCAATTCACCATGCCTCGGGTCATCACCGGCTTGAGTGCTACCACCGCATCACCGGGAACCGCAATCACGATTTCCGGGAGCAACTTCGGCGCCAGCACCGGCATTGTCACGTTTAACGGCCAAGCCACCACTACTTCGAGTTGGTCCAACAACAGCATCGTGGCCATCGTTCCCACTACGGCGACAAGCGGCAACGTAGTGGTGAGCAACAGCGGCATTCCAAGTAATGGCATCCCGTTCACCGTAGGGCCAGTGATTTACGGCTATGAGCGCACGATCACAATCGATCATCGTCAGGTTCCAAATACTGACCAAGTAAATTTCCCCGTCCTGATTTCGGGGACCTATGGCGATCTGGCTGCGGTCGGCAACGGCGGCAAAGTCCAGAATCCCAACGGTTATGACATTGCCTTTACCAACGACGCCGCGGGCAACAACAAGCTGGATCATGAAATCGAAAGCTACGATCCGGTAACCGGCACGATCAATTTCTGGGTACGCATTCCCTCGTTTTCCCATACGGCGGACACGGTGATTTATCTGCAATACGGGTCTGCGGTAGTCATCACCAGCCAAGAGAATACAAAGGAAATGTATTGTGACGCCGCAGCGTCAAAGAACTGTGATTGCCCGATCTTACCCTGCGATGGCGATGGGTAGTTCTCGACTGGTAATGGCTATGCCAGCAGCGGCGGGAACTACCCATCGCCATCGCAGGGTAAGATCGGGCAATCACAGTTCTTTGACGCTGCGGCGTCACAATACATTTCCTTTGCGCCAGCCCAGAGTCCTAGCCCGAGTAGTGCGATCACCATGGAAACCTGGATCAAAACGGCCCCGACTACAAATTGGCAGCGGGGCATACTCGGAAAAGGGAGCAATGATGTCAATGCTGTTGACTCATATGGGCTTTACTTCAGCAGCGGCAGCGGCAACTCAAGCTCGCTGGGCTCGCTCCGTTCCACCGACGAGAATTTCGTCGATGTTGTCGGAAACACCGTAATCAACGATAACAACTGGCACCACCTTGTCGTTACGGCGCCCTCAACAGGGAATGTTTCTATCTACATCGACGGCGTGCAAAACGCTACGTTCAACAATTCGCATCCGCTTCTGGCTACGATCTCAGACCATTTACTGATTGGGGGTGCCGGCAAAGCTTCGGGCAGTTCGTTTACCATGACCGGATCTCTGGACGAGGTGCGCATCTCAAACTCGCCCCGTTCCGCAGACTGGATTGCCACCGAATACAATAATCAGTCATCACTTTCGACCTTCTATGCCCTGGGCCAAGAAAACGGTCCTTCCATCGCCGCCCTCAACCCCTCGAGCGGCGAACGCGGTGCTTCCATCACAATCGCAGGAACTGGCTTTACCAGCACCACGGGCTCTGTAAGTTTCAACGGACAGACAGCGACTATTGTGAGTTGGTCGAGCACCAGCATCGTCGCCATTGTTCCGTATGGGGCCACTACGGGCCCCGTGATCGTTACCGCCGGAGGAATACAGACCAACGGTGTTGGTTTTACCGTGCTTATGCCGACGATTGCCAGCCTTAGCGTGAATGCAGGAAATCCCGGCACCACAGTTGCAATTGTTGGTGCCAATTTCGACTCCGCCCAAGGGGCCGGTGGTGTGACCTTCGGGGGTTTGGCTGCGCCTATTGTGTCGTGGGGCCCCACGATCATTAGTGCTCTTGTCCCTAACGGCGCTGTGACGGGTAACGTCGTCGTAACCGCCCCCAACGGTGTGGCTAGCAATGGCCTGCCATTCACCGTCACGGATGACTTCGCCATCACGTTCTTCTCGCCGGCAAGCGGCCCAGTCGGGACGGTCGTGACTATCACTGGTGGCGGCTTTGGCGGCTCCCAGGGCAGCGTGGCCTTCAGCGGCGTAGCTGCCACGGTCAACAGTTGGAGCGATACACAGATCGTGGCCACGGTAGCTCCCCTGACTGAATCGGGACCAATCACAGTCTCGTCTTCTTACACTTCGGCCGCACTCGGCGGGGCCTGGGTTAGCTTGAGTTCTACCGGATCAGGATGCTCAAGCTGCACCGTCCGCGGGACTCTTAGTAATACGTTCGACAGCAACGGAAATGTGCTGTCATCCACGGACGAACTGGGGCACGTTACGTCTTTCACCTACGATGCCGGCAATAACATGGCATCGCAATCGGGCCAGCTTGACTCCAGTACCACGGTCACAACGTCGTTCACCTACAACAGTTTTGGCGAGCCGCTCATTGTGACCGATCCGCTGGGGAACGTCACCACCAACACGTATGACGCTAACGGTAACCTGAAGACGGTTGTATCGCCCAAGCCTGATGCTCTCACTGATAACAGCGTCACACAGTTTGATTATGACCCCAAGGGACAACTGACCCAGATCACCGATCCACTGCATCACATCACCACTCTGACCTACTACCCAACCGGGCTGATCAACACCATTAAAGATGCCCAACAGAACATCACGACGTACGAGTACGACTTGCGCGGGAACCGCACGGCGGTGGTGGACGCTCTCACCAACCGCACCGAGTTCCAATACGATCTCGGCAACAGACTGAAAAAGATCATTTATCCCGACACCACCACATTTGTCACCTTCGAGTATGATTCTCGCGGCCGCCGGAAATCCGTTACAGACCAGAACGGTAAAATCACTACTTACACCTACGACGACGCTGATCGTCTCACTGACGTGAAAGACGCCGCCAACAACATCACCCACTATGAATATGACACGGAAAACAACCTGCTCAGCATCACCGACGCGGCCACACATTCCACGGCATTTGAGTACGATGCCTTCGGACGTGTGAAGAAGACTACCTTCCCGTCGACGCTGCAAGAATCTTATATTTATGATGCGGTGGGAAATCTGGTCAGCAAAACAGACCGCAACAACCACTCGATTCTGTACGTGTATGATGCGTTGAACCGGCTCACCCACAAGGGTTATCCGGACTCAACCGGCGTAGACTACTTCTACGACTTGGCGGGAAAGATCAAGCAGGTGACCGACCCTACTGGTACTTACGGAATGGCGTATGACAACATGGGCCGACTCCTTGGGACGACGACGCAGTACTCGTTCCTGCCAGGGCACACCTACAGCAACTCATATGCCTACGACGCAGGATCGAACCGGGCGGGATTCACGGCACCCGACGGAACCACAAACACCTACGTGTACGACACGCTCAATCGGTTGGCCAACCTGACTGATTCTCAGACCGGACAGTTCACGTTCAGCTACGACGCCCTCAGTCGCAGGACACAACTCGCAAGACCGAATGGAATTACCAGCAGCTATGCATATGATCCCGTTTCTCACCTGCAATCCATTCTCCACAAGTTGGGAGTGAACGCGGTTGATGGTGCGACATATTCTTATGACTTTGCCGGAAACCGCACGAGCAAAACGAATGCGTTGAACAGCACAGCCTCCAATTTCGCGTATGACAACATCTATCAACTCACCGGGGTTTCAGGCGCAGTTTCTGAGTCTTACACTTTTGATCCTGTGGGTAATCGGCTCACCTCAGCCTCAGTTCCAAATTACAGCTACAACAGCTCGAACGAGTTGACAGGTTCTGGTTCTGCGACTTACACGTACGACAACAATGGCAATATCGTGACGAAGACAAGTCCCGCGCGGGGACTACAACTTACACTTGGGATTTTGAGAATCGGCTAACATCGGTACAACAACCAGGGCCGACCACGGTAACTTTCAAATATGACCCCTTTGGGCGGAGAATTGAGAAAGGGAGCAGCGTTTACGTGTACGACGGAGCCAATCTGATTGAAGAGACCGATTTGGGCGGCAATATGGTGGCGCGGTACGTGTTTGGCTCGGGGATTGATGAGCCGCTCGCAGTGTCTCGCGGGACTTCCACCGAGTTCTACCAAGCCGACGGCTTGGGATCTGTCACATCGCTTAGCACAACTGCCGGCGTGGTGAGCGACAGTTTCGTTTATGACTCGTTCGGCAACGTGATCTCCTCAACAGGAACGTTCAGCCAGCCGTTCCGGTACACCGGGCGGGAGTGGGATTCAGAAACAGGGCTCTATGATTACCGGGCCAGGTATTATGACCCCGCCATTGGAAGGTTCTTGAGCGAAGACCCGATTGGGTTCAAGGGCGGATTCAACTTTTATGTTTACGTGATGAATGAGCCTACCACCCTCATTGATCCGTTTGGCCTACAATCGCCAGGACAGCAAATGGCGCAAGCTTTGAGTTCTATCAACCCTGGCCCAATCGATGTGACCGGAAGGAGTAATGTCTCGTATCCCGAACGCCTTTTTGGAACCCGTTGGTGTGGACCAGGAGGAGCAGGTCCTCCAGTGAGCGGTAGATCGCACGAACTCGATGTAGCGTGTAAGGAACATGACGATTGCTATGATGCTAATGGTATTACCATTAGCGACAATTGGCCGAGTAGCCCCGAGGCTTTTCAGCAGTTGAGGGCCAACGGCAAACTAGCTGCTCTACAGAAATGCAATAAGGATTTATGTGATAAAACCAAGAAACTTAAAGGAATTGCTCCCTGGCTCGTTTGGGCGTACTTTTACGAGTTTGGTGCTGGCAACGTAGATTCGCAGCTGCACCAGCCCGTTTCTCGACCCCATCCTTTGGACTGGGACTGGCGGCACCCGATCAAAACTCTGTTTTGATGCTCTGGCATATATGAGTTAAGAATAGAAGTTAGGGGAAAAGCATTGAAGAAATGGATATTGATGTTCACTGTGGTGGGTTTTGTGGTACCGCTTTTCTGGCTATTCCTGTCTTTCATCTTGTTTACTGCTCATCAATCTAGGTGGACTGATATCTATTGGCTGATAGTTCACATAACCTGTCCGGTGTGGAACTTGCAAGGTAGTGACATTGGGTTGCTCCTGGTACCGTTTGCGAATGCAGCTTTGTATGGGCTTGTCGGCTTTCTCTTGATAAAAATCAAGAGAGCTGTAGTTCCCCCGCGCAAATAATGCCGGCAGGTGGCCTTGGTGCCCTGCCCTTCCGTCCTTCTTTTCTGGCTCTCTCTCGACACGCGCGGGTGCCCTGTCCTTCGCGGGTGGCAGCAAATTTCACTGGCATGCTGAATGTTTTGAACGACGCCACGTATTGACCGCTCCCCAAAACCTGCACCCTGCACCCAGGCAAGTATGATTTCCTATTTGCGATAGGGCAGTTCATGTCGAAGAGCTGACCTGCTCCCCAAAAACAGCGAACAGGTAAGTATGATTTCCTATTTGCGGAGAGGGGAGTTCATGTCGAAGAGCAATCACACCGAGGCGCAGATGATTGGGGCGCTCAAACAACTGGAGGCGGGACGGAAGGCAGAGGACGTGGGGCGAGAAATGGGAGTGTCAAAGCACACGATCTATGCCTGGAAGGCGAAGTACGGGGGATGGACGTAAGCGAAACGCAAGAAGCGAAGCAAATGCGGGAAGAGAACACGCGGCTGAAGAAGTTGGCGGAACTTTAGTAGCGCGCTACGTTTTCGGTGGAGGCGTCGATCAACCGCTGAGCGCCTCTCGTGGGGGCACAACAGAATTCTACCAAGCCGACGGCTTGGGTTCTATCACCTCGCTAAGCACAACTGCAGGCGTAGTAAGTGACAGTTTCGTGTACGACTCTTTCGGCAATCTAACCTCCTCAACAGGACCATTTGTTCAGCCCTTCCGCTACACTGGAAGAGAGTGGGACGCCGAAACGGGACTCTATTATTACCGCGCCCGCTACTACGATCCCGTTATCGGGAGATTTCTCAGCGAAGACCCGATCGGCTTTGCGGGCAGCGTCAACTTCTACCGTTATGTCGACAACGGCCCCATCAATTCGATCGATCCCGGTGGTTTGGTAGGGAGAGCGTCGCCAGCCGAATGCAAACGACTGCTCAAACAGATTGTTGGCATAGGCTGGGCGTTGGCGAAGGAAATTGCTAAGTATGATCCGATCTCGGACGGTCAAGGAGGACCGATCTGGGATCCGGGCGGCCACCACAGGGAAATGGGAATGTACGTCGTTGGTATCATCAACCGCACAGCTCAGTACTATAAAGATTGCGGTGGAAAAGGGCTTGGAAAGGTTCCCGAGTGGTGCTGGCAGAAAGTCAAGGACTTCAAGAAGGTGCCGCTACCCGTGTTCCCCATAACTTCCTTAGAACTGCAATTAAATGAGGAATCGGCACGGGCGATGGAGAGATTTTGGGAAACCATAATATGGGGCGATGCAGCGCTCGCTATTGTAGGCACTGGAGGGGCCGCCGGAGTCTTTGGAGGAGCCGGAGTAGGAGTAGGAGCCGGGTCTGGCGCTGGCGGGTTGATTCCAATTCTTGCCCATTGACAGGCAATGACATGAACAGGGCGGTAAAATACCGATGTG
>WNGK01012903.1_pt1 | contig 10349 bp, 9 predicted proteins | sample 5400601 | NCBI WGS metagenome assembly WNGK01 (sample SAMN13153376, study PRJNA577476) | soil metagenome | isolation source: 60 cm soil or saprolite under Garry oak tree replicate 1 | place: USA:California | collected 2016-06-15 | reverse complement strand
AGGGAATTGCTTCGAGCAATTCGTGGAAGAAGCGGCGGTAATTGATGGTGGTGTTGCCGGTCAAACAAATCACCTCGCTGTCGGGTCTCCTGTTTGACATGGAGAAGGGCCACCGAACCTGGTGGCCCTTTGATGGGGCTCCCCGAACAGGATTCGAACCTGTAACATCCCGGTTAACAGCCGGTTGCTCGCAAAAACACCGGTCGGTTGATGTAAAGCAGCCCCGGAAGCCATTTCGCGTCGATAACAATTGTGAAAGCACGAAAAAGTTATTTGGTCATAACTGGATAGAGCCGGTTGCTCAGTGTTTCCAAGGAGCATTATAGCACATCAAACAGTGCAATGCTAATTTCCGCCCATAAATTCGCTCTATATATGTTATCCAATTGAAGAATAAGAAGCTACTTGGAAGACAGGAACTTAGAAAATCACTGTTCTTAGAAACTAAAAGAACTTGCACTTTATCTAAAGGTGAATGGTTGTGATAAAGTTATAGATTTCTAGTTTCTATATTTTTAGAAATATTTTCTTGACAAAAAAAGGGCTCTATGAAATAATGTCATAGGCATTCCACGATGTTAAGGTTAAATACATGCAAATGTGGAAGCTTTTCAATTTGAAGATGCTGCAGTCACGAGAATAAAAGGAGTTCAAAAATGGCAAAAGAGGTCATTTCCCTAGATGTATTGACAGAAAGACCTGTAGTAAGAAATGATGAAGCATCAGAACAAGATATTGTCATACAAGTTAGCTCAAGACAAGAAAGCGAGGACAAACAAGAAGATCAGAAGTTTTTGAACTTATGTATCGTAATTGATAGAAGTGGTAGTATGGGAGGAGAGAAGATCGAAACTGCAAAAAAAAGCTGTATTGATATCTTCAATCGTCTAAGAACCGGTGATTTGTTTACTGTAGTTGTTTTTGATGACCAAGCTCAAATTGTTGTCAATCCGCAAACTCCCAAAAGCGAAGTTGTCAGAAGGATAGAAAATGTTGTATCAGGGGGGCAAACAAACTTATCGCTGGGCTGGTATCTTGGCCTTCAAGAGCTACAATCGTATAAAACAGAAAGATACGTGAATAGACTTATTCTTTTATCTGATGGTCAAGCCAATCAGGGCGAAACGAAAAAAAACGTACTAGCAAAAGAGTCCGCCAGATTCAGAGAATTAGGTATCACTACATCTACTATTGGAATAGGAAACGATTTCGCGGAAGACATTTTGGAGGTTCTTGCCTCAGAATCAGGAGGCAGGTTTTGGTACATACAGGACAGCAAGATAGAAGATATCATCAATGAAGAGTTTAAAGGCTCTTTATCAGTAATAGTAGAGAAGCCAAGAGTAGAACTCTCCATTCCACAGGGCATTAAAATAGCTAAGCAGTTGAATGATATAAGGATAATCTCTGGAAAATATCGAATTAGGCCAATTACAAGTGATTATATATTTAATTTCGCATTAAGGCTCGAATTTGACCCATCGCTGCTCGGTGGAATTAACCCTACACTAAAAATAGCTCTCTATGATGGAGATGATCTTATCAACGAAAAAGAAAAAGAGATTTTACTAAGGCCACTTCAGGAATATGTGACGAGTGAAGAGAATCCCCTCGTAAAGAGTGTGGTTCAACAGTATGAGATATCTGCATCAGATGAAAAGATGATAGAAAAGCTTGATAAAAGGGATATATCAGGCATGGGAGAGATGATGGCAGGACAGAGAGGTGATATACTCCAAGCCCAGAAAATGCTCCAAGGTAAAATAAAGACGGGCCAACAGGTAGATGAATTCCTGCGAGAACTTAGTCATATGGACATTAAGATTCTTGAGGACCAAAATATGATTATCATAATTCAACTTCTTCAATGGGTACAAAATCGCCCATTAAGGGGCGTAGTAGGATTCCAGGTCGACAATCTACTAATGAGATTAAGAAAAACACTTATGTACAGGATGCATGGGGAGAAGGGACGTCATTACGAGCATCCACATGACAGATCTGTGCATGAAGATTTGTTAAATGACGCATTAGGGCTCGCCAACGACCTAGTGAAAATGTTTCCTGATCAATCAGATTTAATTGAAATTAGAAGGAAGATAGATGAGCAATTGGCAAGGTATTAATGAGGATACTTGGTCTTGTAGGAGTGATAAAATTTTCGGATATGGTGGCGGTACTGGAAAATACAGGACTTCTTATGCTCTCGACCTAGAGGGAAATCCCTTTCTCAATGGGAAAATCTCAACAGATATAAAAATTAATGAAACCTCTTTAAGTGGTGCAGGATTAGTATGCAGAGCCGATGAGATGTGGACTTATCTAGCATTGTATGCATATACAGCTACCAGTACAGAAGGTAAGTCCACAATGCTACGGATAGCCGTTTTCAAACAAGGTGCCTTCCTTCATATAAAAACTCTCAAGGAAAAGATAGAATTAGATAATGGTTTCAATCATTTTTCCTTAGATTTTTTCTCAGGACAAATCAGAGGGGAAATTGCCACCACTAAAAAAACTTATACACTGGAGTGTTTAGTACCACACATCCCTTTCCCTGGCTATGTTGGCTTGATTAGATTTTATGGAACAGGTATCATCGCCAAGAACATAAAAATTGAAAGAATTAACTACCCTTTAATTCCTCTAGTGAAGAACGATGACTTAGTAGGTAAAAGTAAGACATATAAATATGATGTGTTTATAAGCCACGCCTCAAATGACAAGCCAATCGTCGAAAAGATAGTCCAGGACTTTAAAAATGCTGGAATATCTTATTGGGTTGACTACGAACAAATCAAATTTGGTGACCCTATCACCAATAAAATAGAAGAAGGATTAGCGGAGAGCAAAAGCGTTTTAGTGTGTATAAGCTCAAGCCTTGGCCGTTCTAATTGGAGTAAGGCTGAGTATGGTCCTATACTTAACAGACAACTATCTCACCCATCAGGAAAAAGAGTTATTCCTCTCAGGTTAGATGACTGTAACGATGAGGACATACCAAATTTGCTCTACAACTTAAAGAGGGCAGAATACTCGAATAAGAAAGAATACAACGATCTTCTAACATTTCTCAAAACGTGAGGTATTTCCTAATCCCCAGAAATACAAGTCTGAACAAAGCTGAGTTATAATACATGCGTTAACGTGGTAAAATATTTGTCAAGAATAAAGAAGAAAACGGATCATATTAGGATAGGGAGATATTGAACATGGCAAAGCTTACATCCGTCAAAGTTTCTCTTACGCTTCCCTATATTGGTGGAATCGAAGGTACATGGGAACCTGATGAAACTGAGCAACGCGCATCTTGGGAAATGTATGTAGAATTGATCACCCGTATTTCAGTTGTCGAATTAAAACCTGGTGAGGGATTGTTACGCGAAGCACTTACATCTTTATATTCACTCTTTGATACAACGCGCAAAATCCTACGTGAATACGGTCCCTCCGTAGCTCGACCAAAGGGTAAAAGTGATGTATCATTCGGCTATCTTGCTGTAGCTATTTTGAACACCGTTCTACGTCCAGTTTTAGCAAAATGGCACCCAAAACTCCTTGACTACGAAAGCACGAGACCAAGTTCAGTTTCTCCCGTAGAGTATGAACAACAATGGGAAGATAGCGAACTCCTACGACAAGAACTCAACAATGTTCGAATAATATTGATCGAGTACGCAAATTTACTCGCCCAAGTGGCAAAAGTGCCTTCATTAATAATCAAAGCAGAGTAAGTTAAATTGCCTGTACATTGATTGAGAAGATTTACCTTAATTGAGGAGAACCAAGATGAATATATCGGTATTTCTCAGTTATCCTAAACCTTTCCTTCAAGAACAAGAGAAGTTTCTACATAAAATACATTTATATTTCGAATCTCGCGGATTATCTCCGAGAACTCTTGGAGTGACAGACTACGACATGAATGCACCTTTGAGGGCGATTCGAAGTCTGATGCTAGAATGCAATGGACTCGTCACTATCGGTTTTAGGCGAACCTTGATTAGAGAAGGAATTACTAAACCGAATGCAAATATAAGTAATTCATCACCAAGCACGTTAACACATACCTGGCTCTCAACTCCATGGCCCCATATTGAAACAGCTATGGCTTACCAACTGGGCCTACCGATACTCATATTTAGAGAGAAAGGCGTTATCGAGGATGGAATTCTTGAGAAAGGCGTTGTAGGCATATACATGCCAGAATTTGATGTAGATGACAATAGGTACTTTAATTCCTTGCAGTGGAAGGAAATTATAAATAAATGGGAAGGTTATGTACGAGCGGTAGTTGAAAAGAAAGGCAACCCCCCTCAGCTTTACTAAACTAAACCGCAACTATTAGTTAGTTTTCCTATACCCTACATACAGCCAAAGGGCCAGCGCTACCTCTGGATCAAAACGATAATCCTCCCGTGTCGCCGCTAGAGCTTCATCTAGAGTAAACGTCTTCACCAGTATCTCTTCGCCATCCTCCATATCCAGCGGGTCCCACTCCAAATCATGAGCCACAAGCAGATGAACCTTATGAGCAATATAACCGGGGTGACTGTAGAAGTCTAGCAGTTTCTCGAACCTACCCGCACGGAAACCCGTCTCTTCTCTCAACTCACTTTGCGCCCGCTCCACTATCCCTTCGGGTGTAGAGTCGATCACTTTTCCCCCCCCGGTAGTGTCAATTGCCAAGCACCCGCGCCTAAATCGTATTCCTCGATCAAGATCACGTTATTCTTTTGGCCCACAGGCAGCACCAGGACACTCTCAGGACGTTCGACAATATCCCGTTCAATCTCATCACCATTCGGTGTACGCCATCGATATTGATTGACGGTTAACACTTGCCCTTGATACACTGTTCGCTTTGTCGCCGCCAACTCTCGTCTAGGGACGCCGTAAGTCGCCCCGGAATCCGCTAATAGCTTGCCATACTGCTTTGTCGTGTGCAGCCGAGTGTGTATGTGAATGAAAGGACGCCTCACCAACCTTGCATAACTAGCTACATCGGCTGTACCGCCCTTACCACCCGCCGGATAGCCATTCCATACCAGTATGACGAGATCACTAAAGTCAACAATCCCATGACCGGCAGCAAGATACGCATCTTCTGAACAGCCTTCAAACGAAAGCCGATGCACGTGCTGGCAGCTATTCAACAGTCGATGATATTCATCGCGAGCTTCAGCAGTAGCAAATATGTCCTCATACCGAGCGCAGGGGATAACTACCTCGATAGGAACACCCAATTCCAGGGCTATCTTTACAAAAAGCTGATCTGTACCTACCGCCAGCGCAGAGTAAGCCAGTAAATCCTGGCTGCGATCTCGTGCTTGTCGCTGATAGGTGATAAGCAATTCGCGGAGCTGCTCAGATACATATTGAACGGTAGCTTCATCACCAATCTGCTGGTGACCGCTACACCCGATACGAAAGGTTGACTCGCTCATAGTCATAATCGCCTCTTCTCACCATTCATGGCTACCATAGTATACCCTAATCTATAATCACTACGGTAGAAGTAGCTCACAAGCTTCCTCTTTCTTCAAGCACTTATCCGAGCACAAAACATCGTTACAAGCAGCGTCCAAACTCGTTCAATGTGGTAAGTGCAGTGGTATTGCGTCTTATCATTTCATCTCTCGCAACATTGCTCGCCCGGACACCTCTTCGTAGGAAGGGCATGTCTGTGAGTCTAAACGTTCATGAAAGAAAAGCACACAACATTTTCTCAGAAGGCTATTAAGGAGCGTAATGATTATAAATCCTCATCGATTACTCGGACAGAACCTTGGGAACTGTAAACTTGAGCGGGTACTCGGACAGGGAGGTATGGGAGCCGTCTACCTGGCCCAACAGACACGACCACGACGTACTGTAGCGGTGAAAGTACTGCTGCCTGAATTGCTTCCCGAGACAGGAGGGGTCTCTACCGCATTTCTAGCGCGATTTCGCCGTGAAGCCGAAGCTCTTGCTACACTCGATCATGTGAACATCATCCCCATTTATGAGTACGGTGAACAAGAGCAGATGGCGTATCTCGTCATGCCCTATGTGACCGGTGGCACCCTTCGTGATCTTCTCGCTCAACGCAGTACGCTCCCGCTCAGTGAGGCCTTACCCATCATTGAGCAAGCTGCTGCTGCGCTCGACTATGCCCATTCCCACGGTGTTATTCACCGGGACCTCAAACCTGGCAATATGCTCTTTCATGCCGATGAGCGGCTGCTCTTAACCGATTTTGGGATTGCTAAGATGGGGAACGAAACGCTATCTCCAGATCACACTTCACTGCATACCTTGACCACCATCGGTATGATCATTGGTACACCAGAATATCTCTCGCCGGAGCAGGCCACGGCTAGCCCTGTCGATCGACGCTCGGATGTTTATTCACTAGGTATCGTTGTATTTCAAATGCTTTCTGGGCATGTTCCTTTTACCGGCCCAACCGCTGTGGCAATCGCACTGAAACATGCCATGGAAGAGCCACCATCCCTCACACAATGGAATCCCGCTCTTCCAGTGCATATTGAGCAAACCGTGAGAAAGGCCATCGCGAAAAGACCTGAGGAACGGTATGCTACGGTCGGCGATCTTGCCCATGCGTTAGCTGCTGCCTCTCATACTCAATCTTCGGGCTTCTTCTCTGAGAAGACGGCTCAAGACAAGGATAGAGTACCCGTAGTGCTCATGAGCGAGCAAAAAATTGCCGGGGTTTCTCTTGCAACGGAAGCTGAACCTACCCCCATCAACGTATCCCAGATCCCGCACTTCCAGGAGGAGGTGGACGCACGGTCAACAGTTCCTCCGCACCGATCTCCTGCCCGGCGCAGGAGCAGTTTGGGGGTGGGGATGATGCTCCTGAGCGGACTCCTTCTTCTTCTTGTTGTGGGGAGTTCGGCCATCTTCTTGCGTTGGTTACCAGGGCAGTCTCATACACCAACAGCAGGCACAAAGCAACAGCAGACGAGTATGTCGACGCAGATGGCCACCCCAACTAGCACCAATTCACCGGCTGCACTACCCAGACCTCTTGTATCCGTGGGGAGGCTTCTCTATGGCGTGTCGCTGCCAGCATGCCTCCCCCAGGAGAGGAGTTTATGGAATGCGACCTCAAACACACAAGTCACATGTACTCCCTCTGCTATGCAGTTAACCCCCACCTCAGGGGGACCGATCGGGGGAGTTTTTCTGAACAGTTTGCCCGCAGGAGCGCTCATACCTGAGAACTACGTCCTGGAAGTGCAGGTCAGGGAAAGCCCATCATCTCAAGGTGCCTTCGGCGTCTTCTTTCGCGTTCAAACTGGAACAGCTCACAAAGGAGCGTTTTCTTTCATAATCACTGCTTCTGGCCGCTGGACTGGCAATATCTATGCTGATACGACGGGCCAGGCGAGTCAACTCTATGGACGACAAGGCCCAGCACTCACTGCCAGTGATTTCACGACCATTGATATTGTCGTACGGGGGAGCTCTTTTTCACTGTATTTCAACGGAGTTGAGCAGGGAGGTGTAGAAAGCGCCAATTATCCCGCTGGCATTCTCGGCCTGGTTGCTGAGCCAGGAACCGAAGTGCAGTTCAAAAATATGGCTCTCTATGCTCTCCCTGGGAACATATAGTTGGGCTTCATGGCTCATCGACATGAGTCACTTGCTTGGTGCCTCTTAAATGCGGGATGATTCATGAGTAATTACCACAGCGCCTAGGAAACCAGTTCCTGGGCGTTTGGCTCCCCGAACAGGATTCGAACCTGTAACATCCCGGTTAACAGCCGGACGCTCTACCGTTGAGCTATCGGGGAAGGTATGCTCTTACGGACAACTGGAGTATACACCAATTGGTGGAGGTGCGTCAATAGGTGTTTTCATAAGGCTCTCCATCCTTTAAGGTGATGTAGGAGGGCAGGCCGATAAATCGGCGGTGGCGGCGATCAATCGCGCCCTACGGCTCACTCAGACATTTCACCCGCAATGATGGAGACCCTTTCATGATGAAAGCATTCACACGTGCAAGAGGCCAATCAGCCAGAGCGCAACCAGAAGGAAAATGCTCAGGCTCACAAAAGCGATGATCGGGTCAAGCAATGGCGCGCTCACCAGGCTGCCGCGCAGGTGTAGTCGCTGGAACACTGTCGGTAGGAGCAGGCCGCAGATGGCCGCTACCAGCAGTGTAAAACCAAAGCCAAGGCCAATAGCTACTCCCAATGTCCATGAATGGAAGAGCAGCCAGGTTAATAGACCTACAGCTATTGTTGCCAGCATGCCGCCGATGGTCCCTAACCGCAGTTCGCGGAAGATGCCAACCCAGAAATCGCTGCCCCTGGCGGAGCGAAGTTGCCAGCCCGCTACGCCAAGCGCCTGTGAGCCGACCCAGAAATCGCTGCCCCTGGCGGAGCGGAGTTGCCAGCCCGCTACGCCAAGCGCCTGTGTGCCGATGCTGCCTCCCGCCAGCAGCAGCATCGGTATGAAACAAATTACCCCGTTGAGAGCCACGGGTGAGCGTAAGCCAGTGATAATGCTCGCCGCCTGGACGGGCACGAAGTTTTTGCTTAATACAGGTCCAAAGAGTTGATAGAGCAGGAGAGCCAGCGCAAAGCCTGCCACGACATTCACCGCAAGCCATGTTATGCGATTGGCGACGGCACGCCAGGAAAAATGTTCCTCCTCTTCGAGCTCTTCGACACTGGCCCCGGCGATTTCGGAAAAATCCTCCGCCTCCTCTTCGTGGAGCACATCGATCACATCATCAACGGTAATCAACCCTACGAGGTGATTCTCATTGTCCACAACCGGGACGCCCAGCAGGTCATACTTAGCAATGATGCGCGCCACTTCCTCCTGGTCGGTGTCCGTGCTCACTTTGATGACATCTCGATCCATCAAGTCTTCGAGGTGCGTGGCTGGATCAGCCACCACCAGTTCGCGCAGCGAGACGACTCCCACCAGCCGGTGCTCGTCGTCTACAACGTAGAGGTTGTAGATCATCTCTAAGTGCTCAGAAGATCGACGCAGGTAGACCAGTGTTTCCTCGCAGGTGAGGTGCTCTGAAAGCGAGAACACCTCTGTGGTCATAATCCCACCAGCCGTCTCTGCCCCGTAGCGCAGTAGTTCGCGAATGGATTGCGCGTCCCCGGCTGGCATCAGGCTCAGCAAACGCTCCGCCTCCTCCCGGGGCATATCCGCCAGGATGTCGGCGGCATCGTCTGGCGCGAGCTGCTCCAACAGCTCCGACGCGCGCCTGGGGTCCAGTTCGCTCAAAAGTTCGGACTGCAGCGGTGTCTCAACTTCGTTCAAAGTGTCCGCGGCCGTTTCCGTGCTCAAACGGTCGAGTACGGCTCCCGCGTCTTCAACATCGAGCTGCTCCAGGATATCGGCGATGTCAGCTGGATGTAGATCGGCCAGTTTTGTATGGCTCACACTGAGCTGGACTTGTGACACAACGCCCGCAGCCCCGGCTCCTGCCCCGGCCAGCGCGGGCGTCAACTGCCCGGTTCCGGCCCTTTCTACCTGGATAGGTTCGACGTAGTTCCAGGTAATAGTTCTCTCGGGAAGGTGAACTGGTAACACACGCCCCACCAGTTCTACCGGCGCCAGCAGTCCCAGGCGCCGCAGCAGGCCGCTCAGGCTAATATCGACGCCCACCAGCCGCACTGTTTTCTTGATCTGCGCCAACTTCAAGTCGTTGACCTTGACCACGCGAAAGCCCTGGGTATCGACTATTTGCTTGTCCAGGATGTCGCGTCCCAGCAGCAGGGTGTCCGCACCCGGTACATAGGAAACGAGCTGCGACCGCTTCACCGTCAGATGTATCTGTGGCTCTTCTAGATTGTCTACCTGGGACCAGGGGATAATGATATCGTTGTTGCTCAGTGTGGAACGAACGACGAGCGCTGTTACCACAGGAAAGGTTTCATTCAATGTGATATACACATCGCGCAGAACGCCCAGGCGCCGCCCTTCGAGATCATAGACGCTCTGGCGCAACAGTGTGCTCAAGAAGATCATGGCAATCACCGCCTTCCTCAGAATCCGTAGGATATCTATATACTTATCCACAAGAATGTGGACGAGTGTGGATAACCAATCCACCCGTGCCTTGCTGTATGCAAGACAATACCAGTTCTGGGGCATGCGTATAGAGGGCATGCCACGCAAAACATGGCTTCGATGCAGGGGGACTGCTGCACATAGGAGCAAAGTGGAACTCGACACGAAAGCACTGCGCGCTTCTAATGCCGGTTTGGTGCTCCCAGGATACGCAGCGGACTTGCTGGCAGATGGGGAAAGTGCTTACTCGACATCAACCACAATGTACATTCATCGAGTGAAGCGACGGTGATGGTCCACCG
>WNGK01008944.1_pt1 | contig 10349 bp, 12 predicted proteins | sample 5400601 | NCBI WGS metagenome assembly WNGK01 (sample SAMN13153376, study PRJNA577476) | soil metagenome | isolation source: 60 cm soil or saprolite under Garry oak tree replicate 1 | place: USA:California | collected 2016-06-15 | reverse complement strand
GTCATGGTGGCCTGGTGGGAGATGGACCCGCTGCTGGCGGTGAAAACGATGGAATAGGTTCCAGGATTGGTGTTGTTGTTTCCAGCGTTGACAATTATCTGTCCTGTCGCGTTTCCGCCGGGGCTCACGTTTACCTGTGTGGTTCCAATTGCGAAGGTGCAGTTTGTTCCGGGGTTGCAGACTTGTGGGATGGTCGGCGTGACTGTTATGGTCCCGCTGAACCCGTTGATGCTCATGATATTGTAGAATGAGCTTTTGGTTGTTCCTATCGCGACTGTTTCAGAGCTTGGTTGGAGGGAGAAGCTGAAGTCAGCGGGGCTGGCTACTATCAGGCTTACAATCGCGGTGTGGGCTATCCTGGATGCTTGAGCGAGAACTGTGATGGTGTAGTTTCGAGCTGGCGTCGTTGAGGTTGTCGAGACGAAGAGAGTGGACGTCACGTTCGTCCCGACTCTTAGTCTGACGCTAGTTGGGTTTATCGAGAGGGTTGGACTGGACGCGTTGGCCGGGGATATCGTGGCGGAGAGGGTGATTGTTCCCGAGAAGCCTCCAACACTAGAGAGAGTCAGGTTGGAGAAGCCTGACTCTCCAGGCTGAAGCATGAGACTGTTCGGGAGAGGTGTGAGAGTGAAATCACGAGGTCGAGGGCTTGATGCGGCCTGAGCGCCTGGGAAGGCGGTTGCGGCGCCGATGGTGAGGATTAGGATGATGAGGGCGGATGCTGCGGAATGATATCTGAATAAAATCAAGAAGGACACTTTCTTAAAACTGGTACAGCCAATGGGTTTTGAATATAATGCGGACGTTTACAAGTGAATACATCTCAGCGCCCAGCTTCGCTCTATGCACTACGAGGTCTGGCTAGTCTGCTCCGATGGTGAATACGACTTTTCCCTTGGTTTGCCCTTCATCGAAGTATCGGAAGGCTTCCCTCATCTCCTCTAATGGATAGCGCCTGAACTGTCCGAGTACGTCATTCTGTCCCTAGATGTAATCGGTCTCGTGAATCTTGCGAGAAGCGAGCGAAACCGAACACGACGGTCGGCGGGAGAGACTTGTACAAAGATACCAAGGTCAGCGGCTTAGGCGATAACTAAGCCCAGCAACCCTTTTTTCTCGGACACTCCTTTCTTCAACCCGGGACGCGGTTGAGAGTTAGAACGACGCTCCTTGTAGCTTCTTTCATCATAGCCTATTTTCTGGGGTTGACTTACGCCATTTTGAGAGCGGGTACATATTATGGCATGGAATATTTTGCATTCCTTGTTCTCGCCGCGGCCGTCCTCGGAATCCTCGCGGTAAAGTACACAACGAGATTCGCGGCACCTTTTCTCGTACTCTTCAACGCATCTCGGATATTCTTCTTCGGTTTCTGGGCGGTATATTCTCTGAGCGTCTTCGGCATAATCAGATGGCCCTTAGGCATCGTAAGCGCCGGGTCTTTGATACTCTCCTTCGGCGTCTATGCAATTCTAAACAGGGTGTACGCTTCCGGTTTCAGCGACCGGAAGCAGAAGTACATCTTATTCTCCTGGGTTAGAGACTCCTCTAGCTCAGAAATCCACCTCTTCTGAGAAGACCAGCTACGATCCTCTTCTCACCAATAGACAATGATTGAAGTGGCTCCTTCAAGGGTCCGACCGGCATTCCGATTAGGTTCATTGCCTCTTTCAGCGCGGCTGGATATTTTCCGACGCTTAATGCCATGATTATTGGCAGGAGTCTTTCCTGAGCCTCTCTCGCTCCTTCAAGGTCGCCTTTCTTGTAGTCATCGAATATCTTGCTCGCGACCCTAGGGGCCACGTTCGCCGAGCCAATTATAGCTCCAGCTCCACCAAACTCCAGGTTGGAGTACGCCATTGCATCTGACCCGGCGAAGATCGATATTTTGCTTCGACTCGCCTTTAAGAACCGGATGAGATTCAGAAGGTTATACTCGGTATATTTCATTCCTACAACGAGTTTTTCGTCGGCTAGACGCTGAACAGTCTCTGGAGTGACAAAAGAATGGGTCCATTCAGGGATGTTATAGATCAAGAGCGGAAGGTCGATCCCCTCCGATATTGTCTTGAAATGATGACAGTGTCCTTCATCGGTCGTAGTAAAGTAGTAGGGTGGCGTGGCTATGACGGCATCAGCTCCGGCCTTTTTCGCGTCCGACGACAGCTGTAAGACATTCTCTATGGAGGGATCTGACACCCCCGCCACAACCGGGACTCTGCTGTCCGCCTGATCAACTACCGTGTTGACCATGACCTCGCGATCTTCTCTTGAAAGAAGAGCGAACTCTCCAGATGTGCCTAATGGGACGAGGCCGTCTATTCCAGCTTCGATGTGAAAGTCAACCAGTCTTCTGGTTGCGTCCGTGTCAACTTTTCCGTGCTTTGTGAGAGGTGTGGGAATGGGGGTCCAGATTCCCTCAAGCTTCAGCTTCATTCCTTGCCGGGTCAGCACGGTTTCGATTTAAGAATTGCAGAAGCAGGAATCCTTGAGGAAAGAGTTTAATCAAGTTCGAAGAGACGGCTTCGTAAATCTGCCGCGACTCCCCAATGAGAATCTAAGGAACTGATAACGCGTGTTAGTTGACCTTGTTAGAGCCGGGCTAATAGTAGTCCTAGGCCTAATCTTCGCGTACCTCTACGGTTTCATCGAGCACGGTTACATTCCTCCTGCCGAACACCTCGTCCTTCGGTTCTTCAACCATTTCTCGAACTATCACATTATCATGTTCGGTTTGTTCTCCGCACTACCCCTCGCAGTGCTGATCTATGATCCATCATGGGTCGGGATCCTGATCGCCTTCGGCCTCTGGGCCTTCCTCCCATTGGGAGAGGACATTTCATGGTATCACTTTGCTGGAGCATGGCCTGGTCCGGAAGACTGGACGTCTTGGGGAGGAGGATACTACGTGAAAAAGTACTGGCTACCTAAATGGTATCTTGTAAACTCGATAGCGACTCTCTTCTTCTACGCCCTCGCTTTCGCAGTAGCTACTCTGTGACTCTTGATAACTTCCGCTTCGGCATGTCTTACACCGACCTTGACAATTCGTACTTTCACCTTCTCACCAGGAGATGCTCCACTGACGAAAATGAGCAGCCCCTTGAGGCGGGCCAAACCTCGGCCATCCCTTGACTTTTGCGTGATCTCCAGTTCCGTTTCGTCGCCCTCCTTCAAACCGTGATATGTGGACAAATCAGGCTTCACATCCGACACTTGATTGTTTTTCGATTCATGTTCGCCGACCTTTAAGACTGTTGTAGGCAACGATTCTTGATCACGGTCTAGCGGTTATGTTGGCTGACAAAAAGAATGCATGATTAATCCCTGCGGAGTTCCTGACAATCTAGGGGTCCGAAGGGCCGTTCGCCAACTGTTCTTCTCTTAAAGAGGCAATTCCGACCGGTAACTTTATGCAGACTCTACTATGGGGGTTTTGGAGTAGGCTCCCTACGCCGGCCTGCTTCCCCCGCTATGAACAGAACCGTTCCCACAACAGCGACGACAAGCCCGGTTTGCCCTGCCAACGATGACAGATTGCACGGGCCATAGGCAAACAGGATGAAATACGGACAACCGGGGAGAATTGCCAGGGTTGCGAAGAATGTTAGAAAAGCCCCGAGAATCTCGACATACTTCCAGCGAAATCTCATCTCTGGTGTTGCCTATCCACTCTTGAGCTCTAGCGAGCTTTGACGCTTCGCCCGCTCGGTCGAGACGGTAGTAGTTGTGCGACTACTTGGAAACTTCCTAGTCAGACCCCCACATTCTCGACAATACAGCCGTAGCTTGTGGAAGACTGCCCGACCCGTCACATATTCTCGTTCACTCCTGTGCGAGAACCGCCTTTTCAGGCTAAACGAGGTTGGAGGGAAACCTTCGCCATGCTCCATGGAGCACGCAGAGTTATCCCTGAGCAAGACTTTCCGTTTGAGGATAGCGGCCAGATCGACGCAATTCCTCGCACTACCGGCAACACAGATAATTGACAAGCGGGTCACCGTTCCAAATTCTCAGCTAGGTTCGACCAACCTAGCTGCTTCACGTTCAACTTTGTCTGCGTCGGAGGCCGAGTCGAAAGTAAACGTGACTCTTCCATATCCCAAGAGTCCAGTATCGAGCAGGAGAGTAACGTCACTTGTCCGCGAGACCTTCTTAGGTTCCATCATGACGAGGTCTTTTCCCGGCTGTTCAAGGATAAGATGGATCGGCTCAAACTTCACTAGGCATCTGCCTTTAACTCCAAGCCTTCCATGATCGTTATCACTTGCGATTGTAGCCCAAATTCCTCCATCTTTGTCCGTCGACTCGTTTTCAGCGGGTGGTCTTAGTGACCTCCGGAATTTCTTTAGATCCAGCCAAAAGTCGAGCCACGGGTCTGGAGGAGAGATATAGTCTCCAATGAGCACAAGTGGAACGCCAAGTGCGAAGCTAGCTATAGCGACTACAATGCCAATGACAAAAAAGCGACCCGCTTCCGGAGACGGGTTGGAAAATGACCAAAGATAGAGATACTCGGTTAGTAGGAGCCACACCGCTACCAGGCTCACACCGGTTAGCCTGAGAATTCTTGCGAATAGCAGAGAGGAGTGCGCCACGCCAACCGCCCTCGTCACTTAAGAATAAGTTACGCCTGGAACTTGGGTGTTTCCTAAGCCCCTTTTTAGACGTGTTCGTTCATATTCAGCCTCGGGAGGGTTTGACTCTTCTTGGATAGTCAGGACGATGCTGCAATTATCGAGGTCGCCAGGGAAGTTGCTGGGCAGTGCGGGATCTCCGGGTTTGACCTGAAGAGAGTTTCGTGGGTGTGGCCGGATCAGTCCGACGAATGCCGTTTCCTCGGCCGTAACCGCAACGTCTTGCTGCTTCCAAAGGCCCTTGCGGGAAGACTGCAACCCAGTGAGTGGAGGCCTCTCATAGCCGCATCGATAATTTCTGCGAGTTCTGGCGGGAAACTGATAAGGCGGGAGGCGCTAGCAAGAATGATCATTCCGGCAACTCTAGTGGGACTTGGTCTAGTGGCCGTTGCTCTAAGCTTTCTCAAACAGCAATGGACGCCCGGTGTTCTTGAAGTTGCAGGCGCGACCGCATTCGCTTTCCTTGTTTTCATGTTTGCCCCCGCTGTAAAGAAGAACTCACTCTTCGTTGACAGGCTTGCTGCGGAGGTTGTCGGAAGGGAGAACTTCCTACAAGTGCTTCAGAAGATAGATGCGATGGGCCTGAAGGATGTCGAGAGATTGAAGGCAGGTGGAGTACGGAGAAGATTCAAGCCAAGCTTAACCGAGCGGATTGAAAACCTTCAACGTATCTTGGGCTAACGGGAATTGAAGAGAGACATAACGATTGAGAGTTCTTGTGGTATCTCAGACGTCGAAGGTCATGTTGTCAGATAACAACTGACCTAAGGCGTTTCATTTGAGCCACGCTAATCACAGGGAGACCAATTTCGGTCGTGCTAGGCGGAAGTATCGGCCCCACAAGATTCGTTTCCTCTTGATCGCCGAGTCTCCGCCCAGTTCGGGAGGATTCTTCTACTTCGAGACCACGATCGGCAAAGATCATCTCTTCCGAGAGACGATGAAGGCTCTCGAATTCTGGCCCCATAACCAACCTATGCACCGTGGCGTCGACAAGCGATCGATGCTTCGAAGGTTCCAATCAATGGGCTTCTACCTCCTGGATACTTGTGTCTCCCCAGTGGACAGGATGCGACCGGGTGATAGGAGAAAGACAGTTCTAGCCCAAACACATCGACTGGTCAAAGATGTAACCAAGGCCAACCCGTCTCACATCTTCATCGTGAAATCCTCCATCTTCAGCCCAGTAAGCAAAGCGCTGAAAGAATCTGGCTTTCTTCCTCGACTCCTGAACGTCCGACCCGTTCCGTTCCCTTCCCATGGGAACCAGCGTGTCTATAGATCCATGCTGAGACGCGCTGTCAGAAAGGCAACGCTACTGGAATAGCAAGCCTCCGGGGCAGTATGGTCACTGTTCCTAGTACCCTTTGGTTACGGTGTGGCTAAGTGATTCTTCTCCAAGGTTCTCGTTACTAATCATGGTGCCTTATCGTGAGTGAAATATCGATAGAGAAAGTAGTCGTGGAGCTTAACGGCTTCCGACAACGAACGGCAATGATCAAAGAAGAGATATCGAAAGTGAGCAGAGCTCTCGGGGAGCGAGCTGCCCAACTCAACGATATAGTTGGGAAGAGTCTGTCGAACCTTCGCGAACAGCTCGGTGGAACCACGTTAACCGGGTATCTTGCGTTACAGGGAAAGTATAGTTCTGGTGAACTAAGCGAGCAAGAGTACACTTCACAGAGAGACTACTACAAGAACGAGATGCAGAGCATGCTCAGGCGATTGGACGAGACTCGGAAGCTCATGATGCTAATGGCGCAGTTGGACTCACGACAGCCAGGACAAGGACCGGCGGGTCCACAAAGGCCTCCCACACCAACAAACTAGGTACTATTCATCCCTCTCTCCTAGCTGAGAACCCTTCTACGAGGGTCCGACTAGTTCCAACTAATCATCCGTCATAGGCTCGCTCCGGAGAGGGTCAATGCGCTCCGGTCACCGGTCGCCATCGAAAGCACATTATGCAGGCGATCCACGGCGACCCCATAGTATTACGAAAACAATCACCAAAATGAACAGAATGACGGCTACGATTGTCAGCCAATCACGTTGCTTCCCTTTCTTAGGTTGCGCGTTCATGCACGCTCACTTCTCTGCCCCGGATCTGTCTTGTTCTGGTGTCTTGTCTTTTACGTGTCCTATGTGTGTGCTCCTTGAGAAGTAGGGGGACGTGAGTAGAGCAAACTAATCATATCCTCCGGGCTTTCAGCCAATAGTATTCGAAATATCTGTCCATGACTCCAGCGAACTCCTCGTCCGACAACCGGAACGCGATACGAGACCCCGGCTCGTTAGGGGTTTCAAGATTCCAGAGATATGTTAGGACGGTATCTCTCCCGTCCACTGCGCATACATTGTAGGGTTTAGGAGACTCTTCGCCCGGTTCCTGTATCACTCCAACTTCTGCCTCATCGGAAAGTAATGACAAGCTCTTCTGATCGACAAAACGAGGATTAACGAACGACAGGATTTTTACGGACACTCCCCTTTCCCTAGCCGCTTTCAATGGTGACCGAAGATCTTCAACGTCCTTGGGGATCAGAATCGCAAATTGGAGATATGCTCGCGTCTTCGCGGTCGATACTATCTCTCCGATCTTGTCAGAGATCTTATCCCCCCCGTGGATAACCCAGAGGCTAATGTTCTTCACCACTTCGCGACGTTCGTAGATCGCCTGTAAATCCTGTTTCATCAGGTTGGTAAAAGCGACCATTTCGGACTGTTTCTGTTCCAGCTCTAGCTCTGCCACAGACCTCGGTGGATTCGCCTCGTATACTACCGGTCTTCCTGGTCTTGCTCTGATCCATCTTCTCTTCTCCAAGCCTTCGAGTGTCCCGTAGACTCGGGCGTAGGGGATCTGTACGCTCTCGCTTATCTCGAACGGAGTGGCGGGTCCGTCGAAGACGAGTTTGAGATAGGTTTTGATCTCGTATTCCGTTAGCCCGTGGTCTTTGAGTATTCGATGGAGGTTTTCGTCGATTCGGGACATGTTGCGCTGGATGACCTACTTTTTTGCGTAAATCGGGTAGCGAGTATTAGAGGTATTTGACTAAAATAGGTAACGTACAGTGGAGTGTCGCGTTGACACCCCGAGACCACGCTAGCGAATATTCTCAGCTACGGGTCAACTCAGGCTGCCTTCCAACCTCTTACAACATTCGAGTTCGAAGCTCGATGGAGCTAAGCTAACAAAAACAGGTCCTCGTCGGACCGTGTCCATTAGACAGAGACACTATTGGCATTTCACGTTTAAGTAACATTTCACGCCTAGAACACAATATGGCGGACATGAAGTACACTCCCCTGGGTAACACTGGGGTCGACGTTTCAGTTCTTGCTCTCGGAGCGATGACGTTCGGCGCGAAGGATGCTTGGAAGCTGGGCGGACTCGGTCAAGATACTGTGGACAAGATGGTGTCCAGAGCGATCGATGCTGGAATCAACCTCTTCGACACTGCCGACGTGTACGATGAGGGCGAGTCAGAAAAGACCCTTGGAAAAGCGCTTCAGCCCTACCGAGACAAAGTTCTGATTGCTACCAAGGTTAGAGGAAAAAGTGGACCAGGCATCAACGAGATCGGACTCTCAAGACACCATATTCGCCAGGCCGTCAGGCAAAGTCTCGAACGCCTCGGCACTAGATGGGTTGACCTTTACCAGTTTCATTCATGGGACGCCCACGTCCCTCTCGATGAATCGATCGAGGCAATGCAAGATCTGGTTGAAGAGGGACTCGTAAACTATCCAGGTGTATCGAACTTTACCGCGTGGCAAATGGCCACCGTTCAAGCAAGGGCGGAAGAGCGAGGCTTCTCCAGATATGAAACGGCTCAGATGAACTATAGCCTTCTGAACCGCGATGTCGAGCATGAGATCCTTCCATTTCTCAATTACAGCAAGATGAGTCTACTGGTCTGGAGCCCCCTCCACGGCGGCGTGTTGAGCGGGAAGTACTCCAAAGATTCCAAGCCTCCTGGGACCCGAGCCGGTAACCGGGGACTCTTCTTCCCATTCTTCGACGAGAAAACAGGCTTCGACATTGTCGACAGAGTCAAGCAAGTTGGTAAGCAACAGGATGCGACTCCCGCGCAGGTAGCCCTTTCCTGGTTGTTATCGAAGGGCCACATCGTCCTTGTAGGAGCCAAGACAATGGAACAGTTCGAAGAGAATTTGGGCGCACTGGACGTCAACCTCTCCGGCGACCAGATCGGAAAACTAGACGAGCTAACAAGACACCGAGTCCAATATCCAAATTGGATGATCGAAAGGCAGAGCTCAGGGCGGACTTTCCCAGTTTCAGAGCCTGCTTGGACCAGGAAGAACTAGGGGGAGAGGATTCGATTATGGACTCACAACAAGCTTCTGGCAGGGATCGAGAAGTAGCCACGTTAGGTGGAGGATGCTTCTGGTGCACCGAGGCCATTTTCGATCAACTGAAGGGGGTGGAGAAGGTTGAATCAGGATATTCCGGTGGAAAAGTTCCGAACCCATCCTACGAGGACGTCTGCTCTGGAACCACTGGACATGCGGAGTCGATCCAGATAACCTTCAATCCCAAACAGATCTCCTTCAAGGATATCCTGCATATCTTCTTCACCACCCACGACCCGACGACGCTCAACCGCCAAGGAGCGGACATAGGAACCCAGTATAGATCAGCAATTTTCTACCACAATCCTGAACAAGAGGCTGTGGCGAAAGAAGTTATCAAAGAAACGAACGCGGCGAAAGTCTGGAAGAAACTCATCGTAACTGAGGTTGCGCCTTTCAAGGCGTTCTACAAGGCTGAAGATTACCACCAGGAATATTTCAAGAACAACGCCCGACAGCCCTACTGTCAGGTTGTGATCGCGCCGAAGATCGTAAAGCTACGCGAGCATTACCGGGAAAAACTCAAAACAGCATAGCCTCCGAATCCAACTTCGTCGATAATACTTCCAAGCTCAGAAATGATCGAAGGTTAACGGCATGTCACTGGTACTTCACCCCTCTCAAGCCTAGTTACGAATTGCAAATATCTGAAAAATTGGCTAGGCTCCCTAGCTTTGATAGATGAGCTAGAAAAGGCTGAGATCAATCCACGCGGCGCCCGACCGGCCAGGACACCAGCCATTGTCAAGACATTAGTGATCACAGTCTTTGTCTCGGCGGCTCTATTTTCCACTTGGACTCTTCTCAAATATTTCAACTATGTCTCCCTTCAAGGATACATCCAAGAGGGCATTGAACTCAGTCTTTCGAACTTTCAGATGGAGATGGGATTAGCTGGGCTAGCAGGCTTGATAACATCACTTTTCCTGCAGCGTCGAAGACGCTCGAGAAAGTCCAATGCTAAACGACCGAAAATGATTCCAATGAACTTCGGAAATGAGAAACCGAGTCACCCTCTTATGATGACTCAAAGACCAGCTAGGGACACGAAGTTCGTTATCCGAAAGACGCGGAATCCGGGGAGAATTTCTCGGAATCGAATGGGCGAGAGATTGCCCGCTAGCTATGTAGGCGGACCCGAAACAGAGAGCTCGACTTAACCTTGATCCATTACTGCGCCTGATGCATCCCGTCATGGAACCACTTCGCAAGGCTAACCTGGTTCGTGTTTCCGTACTTCTCAACTTGGACGATTCCGCGCTCTGACAACGCTGCGACTACTCTGTGCGTTTTCAATCGTGATAGACCCGCTTCCTTCGTGATGTACTTTTGCAAGTA
>WNGK01032943.1_pt1 | contig 10351 bp, 11 predicted proteins | sample 5400601 | NCBI WGS metagenome assembly WNGK01 (sample SAMN13153376, study PRJNA577476) | soil metagenome | isolation source: 60 cm soil or saprolite under Garry oak tree replicate 1 | place: USA:California | collected 2016-06-15 | reverse complement strand
TTCGCCGCTTTCGCGTGGTCGGCGTACTGGCGCACGCGCGGCGGCAGCGATGAGGTCGCTGGCACACCTGCCAGCGCATTTGATGAGTCGGTCACTGAGCCCTCCTGGTGTCGGATACATCACAGTTATCATAGCCAGCCCCACGCAAACGAACGACTACCCAAATAGTCCTCTGTTTCTTGTTCGTGTCACTCTCGACGAAAAGCGACACCGCCTAGCAGTGCTCGACCGGCGCACTGTGAAAAGCAACACTCGTTCGCAATGCGGATAGCCTGGAGCGGAACGATTCCTCTACGGTGAATTATACAATGTTTTCTTTTGTTCTTCTACACTGTTGTGGCTTTTCTTACGGTTATTGCATCGTCTTGAGAAGGGCTCCCACAACATGAGATCGAGGTTTGACCTGCTTGACACACCGTCCATTCCCAGTGGTATCAGCGCAGAACAGCCGAACGACTCCAACAACCTCTCAGCCTCTTTCTCGTATGTGCATATCGCTCGTCACTATCGCGATACATAAACTCAGCAATGAGAGGAATCGCTGCGCTCCACCATTGGAGCATCGTGCAGCCTGTCCATTCCTCCGTTTCTGCTAGCCAGGAGCGCGGGCGATGCCGCCCTTGACAGAGGAGAGCGACCAGGTGACTTCAGCAGTTCATCAATGCAGGACCAGGTCGCTCTCGGCGCGAAGCGCTCACCCTCCTCTGTCAAGGGCGGCATCGCTTGCTCCGCGCCCCTGGCATGAGCCACATGACAGCACCCCGACCGAGCCTCAAGCTCGCAGGATGCTTGATGAGCCTATGGCTCTCGACCTCCACCACCTGAAGAGGCCCCCAATCAGCTTGTCGCACGTCTTCAGCAGGTGCGTTCAGGAAGATGAATGACGTTGCGTTGGCTGTGATTACGCCATCGCTGCTTGCTGCTTGCTCCCTGGTTGATAGTGCGGATCAAAATCCTCCTTGTTGGTTCCGACGGCAAAGGCGAGATGCAACAATTTCCGTGCAGCCGCACAGCGTGCAACCTTGGCCGGTTTGCCTGCGGCACGCAGTCGGTCGTAAAAAGGTTTGATGACGGGATTGTGGCGTGCAGCAGAGAGCGTTGCCAGGTAGAATGCGGTCCGTAGCCGCCTATTGCCGGTATGGCCGATATAGGGGCGTTTGTGCATGCTTGTGCCGGATTCTCGTGGCATGGGAGCCAAGCCAGCATAGGCTGCAGCTTGTTCTGCTGAGGAACACAACGTGAAATTCATCGTGGTCACCACGATCCACAAAGCTGTGAGCAATCCAATGCCTGGGATGGTCTGGAGTTTCGCAACAGTGAGAGCCCATGCGCGATCAAGAGAAGGTTCTCCTTCCTCAGGGGCTTCCAGGTCCTCTGTGGGCGGCAGAGCAGCCAGTTCGGTTTCAATGTCAGCCAGTTGGGTGGTGAGGGTCTGATCCAGGGCCTGCATCCGTTGACGGACCGGGGCCACCACGACGGGCAGATGTCCAAGCGCGTGGAGTTGATTGCGCAGCTGGCCGCGCATCAAAAGGAGAGCATCCCGTTGGGTCAAGCGTTGCTCCAACGAGCTCGGTCAGCGTTTGGGCATCAATGGCATCGGTTTTCGCACGCTTGAGCAGGGCTTTGGCAAAATGATGGGCCTGGGTGGGATTTACCACGCTGACCGCATAGCCTTGTCGCGACAAAAAGGTGGCCAGGGAGAGCCAATACACTCCTGTGGCTTCGAGAACCACGAGCGTCTGCTCTGGCGTAACTCCGGTTTTCATCAGCCGCTGGTGTAACGAGGCAAAGTCTTCTGTCGTTTGCTCAATAGTGATCGGTTTACTCGGTTTCTGCCTGGGGGCTTGCCACGCGACGGTAGCAGTCATCGCCGCGATATCAACACCAACAAACAGCTGGTACGGAGTGTCAGAGGAACAACGCATGATCTCTTCCTTTCTGTGTGTATCTGATGAGCGTGGGTAGCAGTTCCGGCGGGCTTCTCTCTGTGCTCATAATACGTGGTCAAAGCCACTTGATACGGTTCAGACTTGGGCCACGCCGAGAGTGGCAGGGATTACTCTAAGCCGCGCGGTCCATGCCGCAAGCGTTGTACCAACCTCTCTGCCACTCTGGAACGCTATGCATATTATATGAGCGTTGTAAATTTCGTTGGCGGGCCCAATAGGCCGTATATCACTTCCTTAGCAAGCGAGTAGGCTTCACCAAATGCGACAGCGTTGGCGAATTCCCCACCATTATCCATCTCAAGTGACCATCCCCCACCTCCATCATTCGAGACGGAAGCAGGTAACACTGAGGACACCATTCTTTATGCTCTTTTAATAGCATCGTGAACAGACTTTCTGTATACTGCATCCGCATGGACTACGGGGTACATCGGAAGGTAGGGGTAACCTGTGGACACACGAACTCTGCTCATCGTCATTTCGATTTCCGCCCTTGTACTCATAGCTGGCCTCGTCATCGCCTTCAGGCGTCAAGCACGAAGAAGCATCGCAAAAGAGTCGAGGCCACGATCACACAGATTCAGGTAGAAGCATCCACTGTAAATAGTTGGTGGATTGTGACAGCAGAGTGGTCAGACCCGGCGACCAGCCGGGCCCTCACCTTTCGCAGCCGCCGTATCAACTTCCCTCCACATTATCACATCGGGGAGCGTATCGTCGTAAACTTTGATGCCAACCAGCCGAAACACTATCGGATGGAACTTTGATACAGTCGTTTTGAATTCGCCAATGCTCTCAGTTCTGATCCTCCTATCAAAAGCAGAACGAGCAAACAAGCGGTTCACTTCATTCGGGGAAGAGTTGGAATCGTTGCCGTCGCAGGATTCCTATGAGGAGATGAGATTTGACGCTTTCAGAAGGATATACCTTCTTGCCACCCACTTTTCACCGCTTTCTCTGATACGCTCGCGCATAGATTTGTCTTGCAGTTGTTGCGGGAAAATGTCTGCGAGGCCATAGAGGATAGTACTGTGCTCACTGCGTAGCCTCTCAGCAGCATAGACTGCGTAGCTCGAAAACTCTTCGGGAAGATCAGCCTTGGCCCTTCCGGGCTGATCTCCCGCAAGAGTAAAATAATCGTCCGTACAGTGTGTCCTGATGTAGTCCATCCAATAAGGATACTCAACGATGGCGTGGAGGATATTACCGATGGCATAGTTGAATGTCTTGCGTTGTTGTATGCTGACCCCACACTTCTTTCTCAAAATCGTCCCAAGATTTGCTGAGCCATGCATCAATGCCAGGCTCCAACTTGCAAGCTCACTCACGGGCACCCTCGCCCACTGGCTTCGCGCAATGTTCGTGAGGGCGCGCCGTAAAGCGTCTACTCCAATGCCATATGCATACTCATTCACCTGGATGACCGCCGCAAACGGGGGTTGGTCATAAAAGTTTTGACCAGAGTCAAGCGTGGGACGGGCGTCAAGTATGAGCGGCAATTGGGGATTGGCGTCTGTATCTCGTAATGACTCTCCTTCTGACATAACAGGTATTCTCCAGTATCTCTCCTAAAGACACCTCAGCAAAGCAATCAACTGTCAAGGTATAGTTTCCCTATCGGTATTTCTCCACCACAGTGCAACTGATGAACAACCCGGCAGATTTGATCAACGCTGCCATTGAGACCTTCGTGGAGGGAATGGAGAAACAGAGCCAAAATGGGGCCTTACAAGAGGCATTGCATCACCGCTATTGACAGCCAGCTAAAATCGCATGCTCAAAGGGTACTCCACCTCTGCGAAAGGAGCAGTTGTCCCTCTCGTCCAGGTGCATAGGCGGGTTTCTTGTTGATGAGGACGGGATTGCTTCGCACGAGCGCGTTTCAAGTTCTTTGCCATCTCCTACCTTCTAGAGTTCAAACGTCTTGCCCGACTAGTAGACACATTTCCCGTGTCAGGCGATAAAAGCTCACCTTCCCATACCAGGAGTCCAAGCTCTCATGAAGCTTGCAAAGCATAGGAGAAACCGCTACAATGGCATGAAACGTCTGTTCTTGTTTGTACTCCAAATTTGGATAGTCTTACCAGCAAGGGAGGTCCCACGTAATGGATGAGCGTGAGCCAGCGGTCATGACGCAAACGACGATCACTCTCCCCTTTCTCGATGATGAGGTTCCTGCCCTCTATCTGGCGGACGGCAGGCCCTATATTCCGGTCTTCGCCGTTTGCCACGCCCTCGGCATCCCTCCTGCCAGCTCCATCCGGCGCTGGCGGAACCTGGCCCTGTGGGTCACAGCGCGCAAGCTGCCATTCCAGACCAAGAAACAAGGCAAGCGCCTGGTGTGGTGCCTGCTGATCTCTCAAGTGCCGTTTCTGTATAGTCTCTTCGACTGGAAGCTGGTTGCTCCCGAGCGACAAGCGCAATTGCGCCAGGCGACCGAAGCCCAGATCCAGCTGGCCCATCAAGCCTATCAAGAAATGCAGCAGCGCTACAAGGCCACGCGCCAACTCCTCTTTCAGTTCATGACTGAGTGCGCCGACATCGAGCGCTTTTTCCAACGGAGCGTGGAGATCGCCTCCATGCAGCTTGACGGACAAGCTGCTCTCGCCTTCGAGACCCTGATCGAGCGGGGACGGGGGTTGTATCGCGATGCCGCAGCGCATGCGCGGAAGATGCTCCAGGATCAAGGGGAACTCCCCATCGTCGACGCGGTGAGGGTCGACGCCAACCACACCGTTGTGGATACCTTCTCGATGCCGTTGCTGCCGATTGTTCCTGAGGAGGACAGCATACGCTTTGTCGAGTATAGGCGCCAGTTGGCAGCCTGGCACGTTGAACTCGCGGCATTGTGGCGCCAGGCACACGAGCGAACCGACCACGAAAGCCAGGGATAGAAGAGCAATATGAGCATCCTCATATGAGGAAGGACGATCACGCCTTGCTCTGAGGTATTACCATCCATCGCTGGAAACAGCACTCATCTAACAATGCCTGTCGCCTCTATTTCCTTGCCAAGTGGCTGCTATTGGCCATTTAGCAAGGAAGCATTTTGATATTCTGACTAAATGCTTCCAGGTAAAGGATGCGGAGAAGTGATACAATGAGAGGGAGAAAAGTGGAAGAGAGAAGAAAGGAAAAAAGAGATGACTACTCCCATAACGCTCCCACCATTGGACGAACAAAGCCTAAGCGACCTGCGCCATCGCTACGATGAGGCCTCCGATGCCGAAACGCGCACCCGCTATCAGATGCTCTTGCTCTCTGCAAAGGGCCAGACCTCGACCCAGATCGCCAGACTCGTGCTGCGAAGCCAGGAGTGTCCTCAAACGGTTCTTCACGGGCGGATTGGATGCTGTCCCCCGACGAACCGCTCCCGGCCGAGATCGAAAAGTCACAGCCGCCTGGGAAGCTGAGTTGTTGCGCATCATCGAATTGGACCCCCATGAGGTTGGAGAAGAGACGGCGAACTGGACCACGGAGAGACTTGCCGAGTATTTAGGCCAGCACACAGGCATTCAGGTCACCGAGGAGACGGTGCGCGTCTACTTACATGCCCATGATTACGTCTGCAAGCGACCGACTTGGACGCTCAGGCGTAAGGCCGAAGACAAAGCTGACTACGTGGGAAACGCCTGCGGGGAGAGGTTTTGTTAGCCGGTGCCACCGCACCCGAACCTCTACCCGCTCAGCACTTGGTCGAGGCTGATCTGTGGGATCAGCTTCCTGCCGATCTGCCAGCCCTGCTCGCCCTGCTGCCACGCGCTGATCTCTACTTACAGGACGAAGTGCAGTTTGCCTTTCATCCGACCCTCACGCGCCTGTGGTCGCGCAAAGGCCGACGAGGGCAACGTCTGATCGAGGCACCCGGTGATAACCGCAAGGTCTACGGCTTTGGTCTGCTCGACTGGCGTGATGGCTGGTTCGATGGTCGGCTGGCACCGGGACGGACAGCTGATGTCTTCTGTGAGCAAGTGCGTGCTGCCGTGGCTCATTCGAAGCAGCGTGGACGTGTGGCCATCGTGATTGCCGACCATCTCAAGACCCACACTCCGGCTGGTTCCCTGCTCGTGCGCAGTTTGCTCAGTGAGTTGAAGGAGGAGTTGTACCTGGTGTATACGCCCGCCTATGATCCTGATGCCAACCGCATTGAATGGCTCTGGCGGGTCTCACGACGAGTCGTGACCCATAATCACCATCGCAGCGATTTCGCGCTTCTGCTCGCGGATGTGGAGAAGCATTTTCAGACACTGGCTCGGACTCCCGCAGAGCTCCTTCGTCATATTGGGAGTCCGTTTGCCCCAGGCAAGGATCAAGATGCTCCTCTCTCACTCGCTCAGGCCGCATAATCATCTTGGAAGCATTTAGCAGCAAGACAGTAGGAGAAAGAAGACCGGGATGACGATATCGCCATCTCTTGAAAGGAGCCAAATGATGGAAGAGGATGCCGCTCTGGTGACGCGCGAGCAGTACGTCGAGATGCTCATTGACGCCTCGTTCCGGGAGGCCTCGGAAATGGAGGCAGGCTTCCTGTCCTGGTGTGAACGGCATGTCCCCACCTGGCGGAAACAGGGCTACGATGAAACGTGGATTCGTCAGCGCATCGAAATGGCGCAGACTACGCGAGGGCTCCACCGCACACTCAAGCAACAGGGCCTGACGATGCCGGAGATGCGTGAGGAGCTTCGGAAGACGTATGCAGATGCTCCAGAACTCTATGATTTGGCGCGAGAACGCGAACGTCACCACCCTGGCCTCCTTCGCTATCGTGGGAATACGGGCGATCTCCGCCAACGCTATACGTTGCGCGTCCTGATCTATGAAACCGACAAGCTGGCCTATGAGCAGTTTTGTCGCTGGAGTGGCCTGCCCGTGCCTGGTCCCGAAAGCGTTTTCTGTGAGCAACCGGATGCTATACGAGTGGTGCGTGATCTGAGTACCGTCGAAGAATTGGAACTGATGCTGGCCATGAGTCGGTATGCGCTCCACCTGTTTGATGCGCCGCAAAACCTCACCAAAGACCGGATCGCTTCACTTATGGAAGCTCACGGGAAGCGACTCCGTGCGAGCTTTATCACCACGCATGGATACCCGCCGGAAGACTCGACCACACCATACGTCCCCGTCACGATTGAGGGCCCCCAAGATCATGATGCCTATTATGCCAAAGAGTATCCGTAACTGTCAGAGCAGCAAGGACTGAGAGCAAGCAACTGGCGAACAGGACAGGAGCCTCTGCTTGTCCAGCGGGCTGAAAAACGCGAGCACGGTGAAACCGGCCTCGCCTCTGAGAAAGACGAAAGGAGCAGTGTGGCATCTGGCCGTATGATGCTGGGTCTCTCGACCTCTCGATGAGCACAGCGAGCAAGTTTCCAGGAGCATGAAGATCAGGTGGCATAAGAAGTGGATGTCAGAACGCGATCAGCAATGGTCAAAACCGCCATACATCCTCTTCATGGCAACACACTCCCAGATCATCAATAGTGCGTGAGACCTGCTCTGATGAGGAGTTTGAGGAAGTGATCAACGAGTGGCTCAGCGAGAACCAGGGAGATGTGAGTGGCTGATGTCCTCGACGGCGTTCGTCACCGTTTTTTATTTTCGCACATCATCTGCGTCTAAGTAAGTAGCAAGAGGAACATGTCACCAAGTGCTGTCCTCTCCTGCGCTGTTTTCGCCCATGTGAAGCAGTTCAGCTGTTCACGCCAACTCTCATGGCTTCTTCCACCTTGTGTACAACGCGATTACAGCAAGCGAGCTATGTGGTATGAAGCGACTGCGCAAGCCATCTTAGTCACATCGCTTGCCCGGCTTTCGATGTAGTAGCTGTTTCGCTCGAGTCGCAGAAACCATGGGTGCAACGAAGAACGGTCCAGAGCCATTTCGCCTGAAAGAGACATCTCGTTGCGATTTCCATGAGAGAAGAGGAAAAGTGCTGCAAGAACATGAAATGGAACGCAACTCGGTGTATACTTCATGTAACGCATCTTCCCTGAGACGCTTGTTCTGACTGGTAATATCTGTTGATTGATTCCTTTATCCAAAAATCTCATCCCGACTACCACTATCTCTTGCTACGAAAAGTTCCGAAGAGGTGTTCATATCATGGCCCGTATGTTTCCAGATCGCTTGGATCCAGCCACCAGAAGCCCCGCGGAGAGCATGCTGTACCAGGCCTTCCGCGAGCAACTCGATGACGCCTATATCGTGTTTCATCATGTGGCCTGGCTGGCCTTGGATCGGCGCAAGCACCCGCGTGATGGAGAAGCGGACTTTGTGGTCGCTCATCCGGAGTTGGGCGTGCTCGTGCTGGAGGTCAAGGGTGGGGCGATCACTCGTGACATGAGTTCGCAACGCTGGACCAGCACCGATCTCTCTGGTCAGGTCCATACCATCAAAAACCCAGTAGAGCAAGCCATGAGGAACAAGTATTCCCTGCTTGATCAACTCAAACCAACGCTGCATCGCTTTGTTGACATTGGTCACGCGGTCGGGTTTCCCGACGTTCTCGTTGGCGAGCAGTTCTTGGGACTCGACTTGCCGCGTGAGATTGTGCTCGATCAAACGGATCTCCCTCATCTGGCCCGGTGGGTCCGGCGCACCATGGAGTACTGGAGCGCCCACGCTGCTGAGCAGCACCCTCCTCTTGGGGCAGATGGCATTCAGGCTCTCATCTCCCTGTTAGGCAAACAATGGGAGTTACGTCCCGCACTCTGGGAGCAATTTGCAGCAGAGCGCCAGCAGTTCATTCGCTTGACCCAGGAGCAATTTCGCCTCCTCGATAGTCTCAACCGCCATCGGCGCGTGCTCATTCTCGGTTTTGCCGGCTCGGGCAAAACGCTACTTGCCGTGGAAAAGGCGACCCGACTGGCCCGTCAAGGGTTTCGCGTCTTGCTCACATGCTATAATCGCCAGCTAGCCATCGACCTGCGCAAACGACTGGGTCTCAAATCAAGACCGGGACACGATTTGGATATCTTCAATTTCCATGATCTGTGCATGAAGCTCGCACAGAAAGCCCATGTCCGGTTGCCGGAAGCGACGAATACTGCGGCGTTCTATGAGCAGTTCCTGCCCAACGCACTCTTGGAGGCCAGCAAGAATCCAGCGTGGTGTTATGATGCCATTCTCGTCGATGAGGGGCAAGATTTTCTGGAGAGCTGGTGGCTTCCTCTGCAATGCCTATTGCATGAGCCTGATGATGGCATTTTGTATATTTTCTACGACGACAATCAGCGTCTCTATGATCGGAAGCAGCGCTTCCCGATTGACCAGCCGCCTTTTCACCTCACCGTCAACTGCCGGACGACCCGTCGCATCCATGAGCAAATCCTGGCCTTTTATCAGGGGGAAACCGCTCCGGTTGCCCACGGGCCAGAGGGTCAACCCGTTGCATTCCTCTGGTACGAAGATAGGTCGTTGCTGCAGGAAGCAGTGCTGGCAGCGCTTCAGCGTCTCCATCGCGAGGAAGCGATCCCGGTCAAAGAGATGGTCGTGCTGACTCCCTTTTCGCAGCGCACCAGCCGGCTCAAACCGCAGGAGGCTTCCGCTGGAAGCGTTGGGTTGGACTGGTCGCCGCTGCGGGACAACCAGGTGGAACTTGAGACGATTCACTCTTTCAAAGGTCTGGAGCGGACGGTGGTCGTCCTGGTGGAGATTGAACGGTGGTTCACGCAGGGAGTGAAAGCCATCGAGATTGAACATCTCTTATATGTGGCCTGTTCGCGAGCCTGCCATTATTTGCTTATTCTGCTGCCAAAGCAGCTACCGGAAGAGGTTCAGCGATTATTCGGGAAACGTCTATGAGGGAACTGAGCATGCCATAACCTCTTCGATTCCCATCCTCAGCGCTCTCAATGCTTCCCTATTGCATGTGCGGAACCGCCGCCGAGAATGAGATTTATGAACTGATGTCGAGCCATACAAGGCGCGGTATCTTCCGCACCTCTTCACTGGAAGCATTGAGGAGGCATCCAAAACACGAATGGCTCACTGGTGATACACTCTCACAAAAGAGACCTGCGAGAAGCAATTCAGATCTGAACGTTTGGACACTATTTCCACTTTTGACCTGAACGTTGAGAAGAGAAGGGTTGTTTTTGTCAATGATATTGGGGACCAATTTCTCATCAGATTCGGGGCAATTGCTCCCTTTTAGCATGACAATGCCAATCAGATTCGGGGGCCATTTGACAACGAAAAAAGGGACCACCTCGCTTTTGACAACGAAAAAGGGAGCCACCTCTCTCCTCTGTGTTCATCTTGCATCACAGCCTCATTCGTCCTAAGAAATACGCTTTCACCTGTGATACACTAGGAAACGCAACCATCAAACATGTTGAAGGATAAGCGATATGACATTTTCAGCAACCAGGCCACGGGCGGCGGCGGCTGTTCTCCGTTCA
>WNGK01023353.1_pt1 | contig 10351 bp, 8 predicted proteins | sample 5400601 | NCBI WGS metagenome assembly WNGK01 (sample SAMN13153376, study PRJNA577476) | soil metagenome | isolation source: 60 cm soil or saprolite under Garry oak tree replicate 1 | place: USA:California | collected 2016-06-15 | reverse complement strand
AGACATTCACCGTGGGCGCGATGGCCGTCTCCCGCAATCCCAGGAAATCGATGACCGGAGTATCGAAGGCAAAGAATCCCCGCTCAATGAGCTGCAAGGTTGCGATGGCAGTAAAGAGCTTGGTTACTGAAGCTGTATCGAAGCGTGTGGCAAGGGTGTTGGGTATGTTCCAGGGGCGGCTGGCATAGCCATAGGCACCTGCAAACAGTTGGGCACTGCCCTGCGTTATCAAGGTTACTCCTGAGAAGGCATCTTGTTGCGCGCGCTGCTGGAAATAGCGCTCGAGTTCATCCGGAACGCTCATGAAAGACTGCTCCCTCCGTTGCGTGAGAAGTCATCGTTCAAAATTACGTCGTCGAACCCTCCTTAATGAGCAGAGATGCATCCTGGTTTCTTTATCCGCTGGGAAGAGGCACAGGCCTGCGTAGAGCGGGAAAAGAGCAGATGCATCCCTGCTTCCAGGTGTTTCCTCACGTGGTACTGTATTTTATCACAAGTCGCGGGGGCCAATTTCTAACGGGTATCACTTCGCCATCCTACAAAATGGGATGAAAGCAGGATGATGATTTTTCGCAAATGGTGGGGAAAGGATTATTACACTTTCTTCTTCTCTTGCCAAGCACTTCAGTCAACGCTATACTGGTGATGCGAAATGCTGAAGAGTTGAAAGCTTGCGATAAGGAAACACGTACAGGAGGCAATTATTAATCATGTATAACGACCCGAACCAACCACAGCCACCTTATGGACAACCGCCCAACTACCAGAACCCGTATGAACAGCCACAACAGCCCTATGGGCAACCACCCTATGGGCAGCCACAACAACCCTATGGGCAACCGTCCTACGATCAACCGCCAGCATACGCACCGACACAGTATGGTGCATCACCATATGGCGCTCCACCCGCACCTGGTTATGCGCCGCCACAGCAACCTAAGAAGTCGAACCGCTGGTTATGGATCACCCTGGGCATTATCGGTGGTGTCCTTCTGCTTGGCTGCGTCGGCTGCGTTGTTGTCTTTGGACTTATTGGCAAAGGAGTCCAACAAACCGTGAACAATGTCGAGCAAACCGCGACGGCTGTCAGTGGAGAGGGAGCGCAAGCCACAGCCAACGCATACTACACCGCCATCGAGACCCAGGATTACGCGACGGCCTACACGTACCTGGATTCCGGCCTGGTCGCGTCAAATAATCAGCCTCTTACACGGGATTTGTATACGCAGGCAGCGCAGGGACGGGATACAAGGCTTGGTAAGGTTACCAACTATACCGTTTCCGCCGATCCGAATGATCCAAACAGTATCAGTGTGTCGGCCACGCGCAGTAAAGCACGCACCTGCGGCTGACCGATCCAGGCCGCTGCTCTGCTAGCTCGGTGTTAAACAGGTCTGGTGGGAAAGACGAGTGCATCGAGCATCATGCCGCCTGTGAACACGGACGAGGATCACTTCACCTTCCCGGCAACGGGAAGCGATGCCTCTTGAGGAGGCTTCCGAAAGGAAACACGCATGTCACGCGTTTTTGTGCTGGATGCCGAGCGCAGGCCACTCTCGCCTTGCACGCCTGCGCGTGCCCGCCTGCTGCTTAAAGCGGGGAAGGCCACCATCTTGCGCCGGTGTCCATTCGTCCTACTCCTGAAAACGAGCCGACCCGATGCAGTCGTGGAACCGTTGCGGGTGAAAATCGATCCGGGCGCTCATACCTCTGGCATCGCTCTTCTCAACGATGGAAGCGGAGAGGTCGTGTGGGCTGCAGAAGTGAGCCATCGGGGGCCAGAGATTCGAGAAGCCCTCAGCAGAAGGCGAGTTGTACGTCGCAGTCGCAGGCAGCGCAAAACCCGCTACCGCCCCAAACGGTTCGCCAATCGCCGACGTCCTGCTGGCTGGCTGGCCCCCTCCCTGCTTGCGCGTGTCCTGAACCTGCTCACCTGGGTAGCGAGGCTGCGACGCTTTTGTGCGGTTGGAATGCTCTCGATGGAACTCACCAAATTTGACACTCAGGCCCTACAGGATCCTACGATCGCAGGTATCCGGTATCAACAGGGGGCATTGGTCGGGTACGAAATCAGAGCCTATTTGCTCGAAAAGTGGCACAGGCGTTGTGCCTACTGCCAACAGTCCTCGCGGAAACTCCAGGTCGAGCACTTGATTCCCAAATCGCGGGGAGGCTCAGACCGCCTCTCGAACCTGGTGCTGGCCTGCGAAACATGCAACCAGCAAAAAGGCGACAGGACGGCAAAAGAGTTCGGTTTCCCTCATCTGATGGAGCAGGCGAAAGCGTCCCTGGTAGGTGCGGCGGTGATGAATGCCACGCGGTGGTCGTTGTACCGGGCTTTGCAGCAGAGCGGGCTGCCGGTGGAAGTGGGCACCGGAGGCCGAACCAGCTACCATCGAGCCAGTCGGAACCTGCCGAAAGCACACTGGATCGACGCGGCGCTGGTGGGGGCCTCGACCCCAGAACGCCTCTGCCTTCAGCATGTGCGCCCCTGGCTGATCAAGGCGACCGGCTGGCAGAGCAGGCAAATGTGCCTGATGTCCAAACACGGGTTCCCGCGGACGCGTGCGAAGCAGCGATCCCTGGTCAAAGGCTTCCGCACTGGCGATCTGGTGCGTGCAGTGGTCAAGGAGGGAGTCAAAGCGGGAAGCTACCAGGGACGTGTAGCGGTAAGAGCGAGCGGGTCCTTCAACCTCACGACGCAACAGGGAACTGTTCAAGGGATCCACGTCCGCTGGTGTCGCTTGCTTCAGCAGAAAGATGGCTATCAGTATCAGCAAAAGGAGGCGGCGTTTCCTCCCGCCCCCTGAACGGGGCGGGTCTCCACGCCGATTTTTCGATGAATGATTACGACTTAATAGCACCTTTTTACGATATCGAGCATGCACATTTCGATGAAGATGTGGATGTATACCTGAACTTTGCCGAGTTGTCCGGCAGTCCCCTGCTCGAGCTGGCCTGCGGCAGCGGGCGTCTGCTGCTGGCGTTAGCGGAGGCAGGTTTCGAGGTGACCGGCGTCGATAATTCTACGGACATGCTGAACCTGGCCGAGCAGAGATTGCAGCAGGCAGGACTCGCGGCCCGCTGCACGCTGGTGCAGCAGGATATGTGTTCACTGCACCTCGACCAGATGTTCCGTATGGCTTTTATTGCGCTGGGATCATTTGGGCACATGATTACGCGTAAGGAACAGCAGCAGGCGCTGCGGGCCATCCGCAATCACCTGGTCACGGGAGGCAGGTTCATCCTGGACATCAGTAACGCGGATGCGCGCTATATGGAGAACCTGAGCGGGCAGGTGCTGCACCAGGGCACGTGGCAGCCTGACGACGGAGCTTTTGTGTCTCACTTTGTGAGTCCAGCTTCGTCTACAAAGAAACATCTGCTGGAATTGACGCATTTCTATGATGTGCATAGGCAGGGTATGCCCGTGCAGCGTACCATAAGCAGGACGCAGCTTTATCTTTTTGAGCGCGGTGAAATGGAACTGCTGCTTGAGCAGGCGGGCTTTGTAGTCAAGGAGGTCTATGGCGAATTTAACATGGGAGCATTTGAGCTCGAAAGCCCGCGCATGATCTTTTTAGCGGAAGCAGCTACCCAGTAGGGGAGGGCAAGGTTGTCGAGAGTGCAGCGTTTCCCCACCCCGGGGCGGTGCAAGCACCCCCTCCCACCACATCCCCACTCCCGCCCCTACTGAAGACGAAAGGAGTAATCCGATACAGCGTTTACATGAATGGGTCGTTGAGCCAGCTGAGGCAGTTGCGCTGCAACGCGAACTCGCGAGTCGCATTATACGCGAGGATCGCATTGAAGAACCGGTCCGCTCTATTGCAGGTGTAGATATGGCCATCAATGAAGAGAGCGGTATGGCACGTGCCGCCGTCGTACTCCTCTCCTTTCCAGAGTTGGAGATAGTGGAGCGGCACGTTTACGAGGAGCCTGTGCGCATGCCCTATATTCCCGGCCTGCTCTCGTTCCGCGAATTGCCGTGCATCCTGGGAGCATTCGATAAGCTTAACCAACATCCAGAGCTGGTGATGGTGGATGGTCAGGGCATCGCACATCCGCGCCGCCTGGGCATCGCGTCGCACCTTGGGTTGTGGCTGGACCTGCCGACCATCGGGTGCGCGAAATCAATATTGCGTGGTAATTACGACAAAGATGCCCTGGGAGAAGAGCCGGGCTCCTGGGTTCCCTTGATCGATACAAATCAGCCTGGAGACGAGCATACGCTATGTGATGGCATGTGGTAAGGGCTATCGTTTGCCAGAGCCTACGCGCCAGGCGGATAAGCTGTCGAAAGACAACGCGTGGCGTGAACCGGAAGCAGCTGAGCAGGAAACCTTGTGGGAATAAATCGGCCCCTACGTAACGTGTGAAGCTACATACAAGGGGGCCATGAAGTAGAAAGTAGTACCTTTTCCAGGAATGGTATCAAAGCCGATATGCCCACCATGTTGCTCGACAATCAATTTAGCTATGGGGAGACCGAGGCCGTAGCCACCCGTTTTTGATTGCAGATGGTGATCGGCCTGGTAAAAGCGCTCGAAAATGTGCGGCTGGTCCTCGATAGGAATGCCGTAGCCGGTATCTTCAACCGAGATCATGAGGAAGCGTTTGTCGTATGGGCGAGCGCGAATGGTGATGGTTCCGCCGGGTGGCGTATATTTGATGGCATTGGTGACCAGGTTGTTGAGAACCTGCTTCATACGCTGGGGATCGACATACAGTACGGGCGAAGGCGCCGGTATATTCTTGTTGAGGATTACCGTGGCTTTGACGACCTGGGGCTGTAAACTGGTGAGAACCTGCCGGGCAAGCACGCGCAAATTCACCTGCTCAGGTTTGATTTCAAATTGCCCCGAGTCAGAACGCGTCAAGAAGAGAATATCTTCGACAATCGAGATGAGTTGCTGCACTCCTTCCTGGGCATAGCCGAGATACATCTGTTGCTCCTCGGTCAGCAAGCCGATATGCCCTTGCATGAGCAGGTCGATGAAGCCATGCACGGAGTTCAAAGGGGTACGTAATTCATGCGAAACCATGGAGACGAAATTGGCACGCAGGTGATTGGCAACGCGGACGGCTGACATATCGCGTGCGCTGAAGACTACGCCTGAATCACTACCACTATCATCAGAATGATCCACGTGGACGGGGGTCACACTGATGGAATATTCATGCGTGTGATCGGGAATGGTGCCGAGCAGCAGCGACTCGTTCGCGAGCGGTTCCTGGCACTGTATGACGCGCTGCAAGGGACAACTCGAGGTACCACAGAGAACCATGCCGTTGAGATTGCGACACTTGAGAATATCCGAACAGAGGCGACCATGGATATCTGTTTCAGTCCAACCAAAGGTGTTGGCGGCTGCCGGATTGCAGTCGAGGACGTGAAAATGCTGATCGATTGTGATGATAGCATTGGGCGAATTGGTAAATAAGACTTCCAGATATTGACGTTGCACCTGCTATTTCCTCTCTCCACATGTCATTTTCCCAGGAACTTATAGCCTATACCTCGTACCGAGATGATATATTGCGGATTATCGGCATCGTTTTCCAGCTTGAGGCGAAGCCGGCGAATATATACATCGACGATGTTACTGTTGCTTTCATTATCGTTCCAGACTTCGGAAAGGAGCTGGTCGCGATGCACAACCTGGCCTGTTGATGCCATGAGCGAGCGCAAGACGTACATTTCGGTAGGGGTAAGCAAAATGGATGTGCCATCAGACAGAACGACTTTAAGATCCGCAGGAAAGAGTTCGAGATGGCCGCTGCGGAGGCTGGTAATATTCAACTGGTTATTCTTTTTGATGCGCCGCATGACGGCCTGGACACGCGCAACCAGCTCCTGATGATTGTAAGGTTTGCAAATATAATCATCCGCACCGATATTGAAACCCTGCAATTTCGCTTCGATGCCATCCTGGGCAGTCATAAAGATAAGCGGGGTGTCGTATCCCTCAGCGCGCAACTTTGCCGAAAATTCAAAGCCGTTGATATAGGGCATCATGACGTCGAGGATGAGCAGGTCGGGTTCGCGCTTCTGGATCATTTGCATGGCACCACGCGGGTTGTCAGTGGTTTCAACTTCATACCCTTCTTTGCTGAGTACAAATTGAACGAGTGTGTTTGCGAAACGATCATCATCAACGACAAGAATATACACGTTTTTCCCCTCTTGAGCAACTACAGCGAGCCAGGGCGACCGCAAGGATTCCTAAGGTCGGCCCCTACCATACCACGAACAGGCGTGAATCTTGACAAACACATCGAGTGATAAGTTCTGCCAAACCATCATATGATTGAAGCGTTAAAATTCATCTTGCCCCTCTACCGATACTGTGTTGGGGAAAAAGCCTGCACCGGCGAGAAGCGACCAACCTGCAAGGCCGCCTTTAGATAGCATCAAGTGAATTTATCGGGATGCGATGTATCACACCCTGATACCATGGTTATGTTACACGCTTATTTATGAGATTGTCAAGTAAGCATAGACGTTGTCTTCCCCTTTTGGGCGACGTAGTGCATTTTTTCAAGATAGACCATCAGAATAGCAATATCGGCAGGCGTGACCCCTTCAACACGTGAGGCCTGACCGATTGTGCGAGGTCGAGTACGCGTAAGTTTCTGGCGAGCCTGTGTGCGCAAATGCGGCACGGCCTCGTAATCGATAGGCTCAGGTATGAGATGTTCCTCCAACCGCCGCGCCCGGTGTACAATCTGTTCTTGTTTGCGCACGTAGCTTTCGTACTTTACCTGCAATTCGACTTCTTGCGCGGCGGGTTCCGGCAGCGGAGGCAGGAGATCAAGCAGCGTGTCTCCTCCTACACGCCGCGCCAGCTGTGCTACCTGGGCATAGCTGACCTCCGGCCTGCGCAGCAGGTCACGAGCGGAAAGCATTTGACCCAGGGGGTCGATACCGATTTCCTGCGCGCATGCTTCTGTAGAGCGCGAGGAGGTGAATATGACCTGGGACAACTGCCCAAGTGTGCATGTAATGCTCTCACGCTTTTGCACCACTTTCGCATAACGAGTATCGTCGATCAGGCTATACTTATAGGCATAGTCGCTCAGGCGCAGATCGGCACTCTCTGGCCGCAGCAGCAAGCGATATTCGGCGCGGGAGGTATGCAGGCGATATGGCTCGCTCATGGGCCGCGTTACCAGGTCATCGATCAGCACACCGATATATGCTTCGTGACGACCGAGTACAAAAGGATCTTCGTTGCGTACCCGCAGCGCCGCGTTAATGCCCGCCATAATTCCCTGGGCAGCCGCTTCCTCATAGCCGGAAGTGCCATTGATCTGGCCGGCAAGGAAGAGGCCCACGATGGGTTTGGTTTCCAGGGTTGGAAACAACTGGTCCGGGGGCACATAATCGTACTCGACGGCATAGCCGACGCGCATCATCTCCACATGCTCAAGGGCTGGAATACTGCGCATCATGGCAAGTTGTACATCTTCGGGCAGGCTGGTATTCATCCCTTGCACATAGACCTCACCAGTACGCCATCCCTCCGGTTCCAAGAAAATCTGATGCCGGCTCTTATCGGCAAAACGCACGATTTTATCCTCGATGGAGGGACAATAGCGGGGGCCAATACCCTCTATCACGCCCGTGTAGAGCGGCGACCGATGCAAATTATCGCGAATGACCTGGTGAGTACGTTCGTTGGTATGCACAAGATAGCAAGGCAACTGCGGCCGCCATCCATGCAGGTCTTCATCCGTCACTGGATAGATGGGGTTAGGACGACCGCCAGGAAGCTGCACATCTTCGCGAGCGGATTCATCCTGTGAAAAGTAGAGCGGAACGCGGCTCCCCGGTTGTGGATCCGTTTTGCTGAAATCGATAGTCCGGGCATCGATACGCGGCGGGGTACCTGTCTTAAAACGCCGCACTTCCAGCCCCATAGCACGCAGCGAGTCAGAAATACCCAGCGCGGGCCCTTCTCCGGCTCGCCCACCCGGCTGGGTCTTCTCTCCCACCACGAGGCGTCCATTGATGAAAGTGCCCGTAGTCAGAATAATCGCTCCAGCCTCGTATTGCCAGCCATTGTTCGTGACGACACCCGTGATCACGGGTCGTCCATCATCTCCAACATGGCTGAGCAGGCGCGTAATGGTGGCCTGTTTCAATTCGAGGTTCGGCTGGCTCTCCAGCGCGAATTTCATGGCAAGACGATAGGCCTGTTTATCGCATTGAGCGCGCAGGGCTTGCACCGCGGGGCCTTTACTGGTGTTGAGCAGGCGAATCTGAATGAACGTACGGTCGGTATTGCGCCCGGCCTCGCCGCCCAGCGCATCAATTTCCTTGAGCAGATGTCCCTTGGCAGGGCCGCCCATCGATGGATTGCAAGGCATCAAAGCAACGCTATCCAGATTCATAGTCAATAGCAGCGTTTTACGCCCCATACGCGCACTGGCCAGCGCCGCCTCACAGCCCGCGTGCCCGGCCCCCACGACAATAACCTCATAACTTCCCCGCAAGATTTGCTCTGAAGGTAGAGCATGATGTTCAGTTGCGTTGCTCATATATTTAGACCTTGAATGTATATTCAGGATTTGCCCTTACTTGTGAATGATCGTTCATACTATTAATGACTCGTATTATGCCTTAGTCGTAATCATCCGTCAATATCCATGAGAAGAAAGCCGTAGAAAATCGAAATGGTTGTATGCAACTCCTCGCAATAATTATACAAAAAAATGTAACTTTTTTTCAAAGATATGCTACTTATGCAATTTTCCCCTTGCGTCAACCTCCTTATTCTGCTATCATTAGCACCACAGAGGTATCGAGGGGTTATTTCGGTATTGAGTGAATGATATGCAAGAAACGCACACATGGCGTACATTACTGGGAACAATCTTACAAGATGCCCAGGAGCGCCAACGTATTGCTACAGAGTTGGGAACAAACCCAATGACCCTGATGCGTTGGGTCAACAACAAGACAAAGCCGCGGGTTCAGAATCTTCAACAGCTACTGCGGGCACTCCCCCTTAAATATCGAAATCCCATGATCGAACTGCTGGCTACAGAATTTCCAGAGTTTCCCGATCTGATAAAAGGCTCCCTGGAGGAAGATGCCTCGCAGGAGATTCCTTCCGCGTTCTATACCGGTGTATTGCGTGCGCATGCCACCACTTCTAAGCAGCAGCGCTTCTGGTCCATCAGCAACCTTATCTTACAACAGGCGCTCGGGCAACTTGACTCTAACCAATTGGGTATGGAAATTACGATAGCTCAATGCATGCCTCCAGACGTTGAGGGCAAAGTACATAGCCTGCGTGAACGAGCAGGACGCGGCACAAAGCCCTGGGATACAAATCTCGAACATCGAGCCATTTTCCTGGGTATAGAATCGCTGGCGGGATATGCATTGACTTCATTGCGCTTGCTCGTCATCCAGGACCGCTCAGAACGACAGATGCTATTCTCTGGTAGTTGGATGGAATACGAAGAGAGTGCTGTGGCCTGTCCCATAATGTATGAAGGGCGTGTGGCCGGCTGTTTACTTGTCTCAAGTACTCAGCCTCACTATTTCCTGCCCTTTCGCCAACAACTCATCCAAAACTATGCTGACCTGATGGTGCTGGCTTTCGACTCTGCCGAATTCTATGCACCACATGATATTCAGCTGCATCCCATGCCACCCCCAGAAGTGCAGGTATCACATTTTGCTCATTTGCGGCAACGTATCTCTGATGTGATGGTGGAGTCCTACAAAAAGCAACGGCCAATCAACGTTCTTGAAGCCGAGCAGGTCGTCTGGCAACAGTTGGAAAAGGAATTCTTACAGCTACCACCCCCCTAGTCGAATCACCGGCACCTATCCGTCTTGCCAATGCTGCTACCTTACATTCAACGAAGGCCGTACTTCAGCATAGACAAGAGTGTGAAACGATTGACGAATACGCCATAGAATGTTAATATCATGGCACGTCAACACCACCAGGGGCGGTGGCGAAATGGTAGACGCAGGAGACTTAAAATCTCCGGGACGGTGAGTCCGTGAGGGTTCGATTCCCTCCCGCCCTACTTCGATGAGAAGCTCATTCGCATGGAGGAGCTTTTTGTTTATTTTGGGCGAGTCTTGGTGTGGCAAACCTGAAATCCTCGTGTCTGAGAAAAAGTGTACTATACAATGGCACGGATAACTACCTGACAATCTGCAAATGCAAATCCCGGCTCTTTTCAGGTCTCCTGCATCTCTCATTTCGCCACTGCCCCTTGTTAGCTGGCTGGTTTGTTGTGCCAGGATGAAAAAGTTGAAAGACGCGGGAGTACAATCGGTCGGTGGCTCCCCTGCTCTGCTTCCACCGAAAACACGAAAACG
>WNGK01012201.1_pt1 | contig 10355 bp, 5 predicted proteins | sample 5400601 | NCBI WGS metagenome assembly WNGK01 (sample SAMN13153376, study PRJNA577476) | soil metagenome | isolation source: 60 cm soil or saprolite under Garry oak tree replicate 1 | place: USA:California | collected 2016-06-15 | reverse complement strand
CCGCAGCAAATATGATGCCGCCAAGATCATAGCAGCTTACAGTGCGACGCTGCGTCAGGAAGTGGACCTGGACCAGTTGCAGAACCACTTGCTGGCGGTGGTGCAGGAGACGATGCAATCGGCGCATGTCTCGTTGTGGTTGCGCAAATCCGAACAGGACGGAAAACAGCGGGCTCCTTGGAGAGCCACTCCTTCTGGCTCCTCTGAGGGAGGATGAAGTGGTGCAAGGGTGCATGGATCATCCGCATGCCCACGCTTTGCGCATGAAAGGCGACTCCAATGATGGGAACCAAAGAGCGGCACTTTGCCCCGCTCATCCATGTCTCAGTCGAAGAGTTAGTCCCACACGATCACTTCTATCGCCATCTGGAGCGCACACTCGATCTGTCGTTTGTGCGCGAGTTTGTGCAAGGGACCTATGCCGGTGGAGGTCGTCCCTCCATTGATCCGGTGGTCTTCTTCAAATTGCAACTCGTGATGTTCTTTGAAGATATTCGCTCCGAACGGCTGCTTATGCGTCAAGCGGCAGATCGACTCAGTGTTCTGTGGTACCTCGGTTATGACCTGGGTGAGCCCTTACCCGATCATTCGAGCCTCACACGTATCCGTGAGCGCTATGGGGTAGAGATCTTTCGACGCTTCTTTGACCAGATTGTGGAACAGTGCCAGCAGGCGGGACTCGTCTGGGGAAAAGAGCTTTACTTCGATGGTACCAAGATGGAAGCCAATGCCTCGCTGGATTCCCTCAAGCCGCGCTTTGCCGTTGAGGCGCACCTGGCGAACTTGTTCGAGCGAGATGCCGAAGAACCAGCCCAGGAGAGGGAGCAGAACCCCTCTCAAGAAGCGGCACCGCCTGAGCCAGGCCAGCCGGAGGAGACCAATCTCCCCACTCCGCTTCCGGTTGCACTCTCGCCAGAGGAGCGTGCGGGGAGCAGATATGGGCTACCACACGCACTATGTGGTCGATGGGGGCAAAGCACGCATCATTCTCCACGTCTTGGTGACCCCTTCCGAGGTGATGGACAACCAACCCATGCTCGATTTGCTCTGGCGCGTGCGCTTCCGCTTGAAACTGTGGCCCAGACAAGTCACGGGGGACCGCAAGTACGGCACCGAAGAAAATCTGGTTGCCATCGAGAGCCAGCACATCCATGCCTACATTCCCTCGCCCGATCTGGACCACCGGACGGAGTTCTTTAGCTCAGACCGCTTTCGCTATGAGGCAGAGCGTGACATCTACCTCTGTCCAGCAGGCAAAGAACTGCGCTTTGATCGACCCCATTCGACTGAGCAGTCGCGCCGCTATCGAGCCCGGGCTAAAGACTGCAACCACTGCCCACTCAAAGCCCAGTGTACCACCAGCAAACAGGGGCGCAGCCTCTGCCGCAGTGTGGATGAGGAGTATCTGGATCGGGTCCGTGCTTATCAGCCGACCGAGGCGTACCAGAAAGCCGTACGCAAGCGGAGTGTGTGGGTCGAACCGCTCTTTGCTGAAGGGAAAGACTGGCATGGGATGAGACGCTTTCGCTTACGTGAACTGTGGCGCGTCAACTGTGAGGCGTTGATGCGGGCGGCTGGGCAAAATCTCAAGCGCCTCTCTTCTTGGTGTCTGCCTCATACTTTTTTGATGGAGTGCTCTGTTTCCTTGGTATCAACTCGAATTACCTCATAAGCAAGAGGGAGGGAGTGCTTTTCTCATACTGATGAGCTTTTGGGAGGCTTTTTCAACAGGCTGATCAATTTTGCGACGTGTACATAATTACTAATTATTTTTAACAAGTCTTTAATTTGGTATATAATAGTCAATTGGCGCAAAGCATGTTACTTTGCTATAAATGTAATCTTTTTGCCATGATTTTGAAATTGAGGGCACGGTATGCTGAACAAGTGGTTAAATCAACAGAAGAGGCATCCGCCGGTATATAAGTTTCCAGTAACAGATATAACTGAGTTAGGCTTACCCGATGAGCAGGTATTGGATTATCTTGCATTAGCTCTATTGCTTGCTCACGCAAATCCACAACAAATTAGAGATCAATATAAACTTCTTCATAAGGACGCTGAAGATAACTCATTAAGCATTTTGAAAAAGTACTTAGAAGGACGCTTTTTCCCAGATCCAAAAGTAATGAAAGGGATTGCTCGCATAGGCAATTTTGGAGAAGTATTAGTATCTAGGTATCTGATTGAGTTTGAAGGTTTCTGGTTTCCGATCTATAAACTGCGCTTCCGTGAAAAAAAGAATTGGGCAATGCGGTTAAGTGATCTTTGTTTAATCAAACGTCTAGATGGTGCGAAACCCTTAGTATGCTATGGAGAAGTTAAAACTGTATCTGGAAAATATAATAAAAATATTGCGATTGAAGGCCATGATAGCCTGGTTTTAGGTGAGGTGAAGGATGTATTATCGGACCCAGAAATACTCCATTTTATTAACACAATTTTGTATACAGCTAACAGGTTTGATGAAGCTCAGTTCGTCTCTAAACTTGAATATCGCACAATAGAATATGATAAACGATATGATCTGTTTGTTGTTCACTCCAAAGAGATGTGGAGAGATGAGATATTAGATGGCCTTGAGAAACACCCTTTGGATCAAAAGCTCGTTAATTTCTCTACTAAAGTCGTTTTGATTTCTCAACTAAGACAACTCATTGATGCTGCTTACGAACGTAGTACACCAGTTGCAAGCGCTTTGATCGAAACAATGGATAGACTGGAATATCTTCAAAGTACCTATATCAACCTTGAGTCACTGATAAAAGATCGACAGTTTCTAAATGAACTGGCGCAGGTGCAATCACGCTCAATCTTGGAAGAGCTTACATCTCTCCCACCCGATATTAACTATACATTCAATTCAAAGGAAGTTTGGCGAAAGTGTGACTATATCTTTTCAAGTAGCTCTCTTTTGTTGCGCGAGGGAACCCAAATACAGGAAAGCACTGAAAACAGAAAAACAATTCTGGACTTATTAAAGACTGTTGCTCAGTCTTTCGAATTTCTCTCTAAGCTTGCCACTGATGAGGATGGAGAAATTTTATTAATAAACTCTGCAATATGCTACCATATTGCAGGGTATCATGCGAATGCTCAATGTATCGCAAAGAAAATAGGCGATAAGTATGGATATGTTGAGCGGGAAGAAATTGCTCTCTCTGATGATCCAGACACAGATTTAACCTGGTTTTTTCGACAAGCACTCTTCCATTTTCTAAAAAGGGACATTCTTAAACTACAAAGCATAGCTCAAAGGGCAATTACTTATATACGTAGTGTTCAGGAAAAATTGGTTACGGACTCCGAAGAGGAACAAATCATTCTAGATCTACAAAACCTTTATGGGCATCTCTTTTTCCAAAAGTCACTGCTCTACTTTTCAGAATATTGCAAACGTGGAAAGTTGGAAGATTTTACTCTTGCTCAAAAAAATATAGAGAAAAGTCACGCTTACTTCCAAAAGACAGGAGATACCAGATTAGGTATTATCGCTTCTGAGCTTAGAACAGTGTTGAAACTCTTCGAGGAGCAAAGTACTTGGGCAAATCTAGAAAGACACGGAGGAGAACTACTACAAAGTGAGGTTTGGAATACATACTTAAGAAACTTAGCTATTAAAAAGTCAATTGTTGAGTTCTGGACATCTCAGTTGAAAGCATTACAAGCTGATCTTTTAACGTCAGACGATAGCTTTGTTATACAGATGCCGACTAGTGCTGGCAAAACCTTTATTGCAGAGCTTTCCATTCTGGCAACTCTCACAGATCCTCTCCCAAAACGCTGTTTATATATTGCTCCTTATCGCGCTTTAGTCAATGAAATTGAAGAGAGATTAGCTCAAACACTTGGGACACTTGGGTATCGCGTTTCAACCCTTGCAGGAGGATTTGAGTTTGATATCCTTGAAAATATTCTTGCTGTAGAGTCTGATGTATTGGTGGCAACTCCAGAGAAAGTCGATTTGCTTTTTAGAACACACCCAGAATACTTTAAGACCTTATCAACTGTTGTCATTGATGAAGGTCACATGTTAGATGATGGAGTACCTACAAAGAAAGAACTGGATAAAGGTAAAACTCTTGCTGAAGCATTAGCGCAAAATGGCACACTTGGGCGTGGTGTTTCGTTAGAAATGCTTATTTCTCGATTAAAAAAGAGGCTTCCCCAAGCTCACTTTCTATTCCTATCTGCTGTATTGCCAGAAGTAAATGTTGATGACTTTGTGGCATGGCTTTCGAAAGGCTCTCAAAAACCTCTTAAAATTGAAAAAACTGAGCGACCTTCTCGCCAAACGATTGCATCCTTTGAATGGAAAGTTGTTCCCTCAAAAGCTCAAGGGGGTTATAATGGTCAGCTTCAGTACCTCAATTCTGTACCCTCTACATTTGTTCCATATTTTCTGAAAAGGGAGTGGTATTATACAGGTAAAGTTACTCCTACCGGTATGCCGCAATACACAATGTGGCCTAATCCAAAAAATAAAGCGCAAAGTACAGCTATGCTTGCCGCTAAATTTGCACAGACAGGTCCGGTGTTGGTTTTTTGCGCTATGCCTTTCGAAGTAAGGATGTTGGTTGAGAATATTATTACCTCTTTGAAGTATCTCGAAGAAGATAGCCAAATTTTTAATACTAATTTGAAGTATAAGATTAATCCTAATCTTGAGTCTTTTGACCTGGCTAAAGAATGGCTAGGAGAGGACCACCCTTTGACGAAGGCTCTCCATTATGGAGTTGGTTTGCATTATGGTCCTTTACCCGATCCTGTTCGTCAAGTGGTAGAAAGTGATTTTCGAGATGGGAAAATCGCAATTCTTGTCAGCACTAACACATTGGGGCAAGGAGTTAACTTACCTGTTAAAACTGCTATTATTTATAGCCTTGTACGTAAATATCCAGATCCTAACAACAAGAAGAGGATGATCGAGAACCCGGTAAAAAAGAGAGACTTTTGGAACATGTGTGGCAGAGCCGGGAGAGCTGGCAAGGAAACCGAAGGGCAGATCATCTTTGTTATTAATTCGCCTACCGATACTAAATTATTCAAAGAGTTTAGTAATGAAAGCAACATCGAAGTTGTTGAGAGTCCATTATATAAGCTGTTGGAAGCTTTATACGACAAACGAATTAGCCAAGAAGAGCTGATAGACTATCTTGATCCGCACGTATTAGCATTACTTGCGGAGGAAGTGGTAGATACAGATGATGAACAAGCTGTTAGTGATTTTTTACAGACAAGTCTTGTAGGTGTTCAAGCAAAGAGAAATGATCTAAGCCTAGTCCCATTAACCTCAGCAATCAAACGAACATCGACAAGAATACATCAAAAAGTTGCAGACCAGGATTTACGAGCGGTATTCTCTACAACAGGTTTACGTGTCAGTAGCTGTCAAATATTAGAGAGTGCAGTGGATTCATTCCTTTTAATTCGCGGAAGTGAAATACCAAGTGGGGGTTCGGAAGCTATTTACTTAGATGAGGAACTTTTAGAGTTTGCATTTGACGCATGTCGAAAAATCCCCGAGATGAAATTATCAAGAAGTATCAAGGCTATTGAGCCAGCGGATGAATTGAAGCTTGTTATGGATTGGGTGCGAGGAAAGTCGATTAGAGAAATACGATCTAGGCATTGGACAACTAAACAGGAAGATGATTTTGGTTTGTATGTTGCAGAAAGATTGATTTATAAAATGCCCTGGGGTTTGAATGGGTTTCTTCGTATATTAGCTTTCAAGCTTCATAAAAAATTTGATGAGTTGCCTTTAGCATGGCAATTTCTACCCTCAATGATAAAGTTTGGAGTTAACAGTGTTTTTGCCTGCTGGATCGGAAGTTTTGGTGTATCATCACGCCAACTGGCATTTGAATTAGCAGAGCATTATCCAAACCCTAGTGATAATTCGTTCGCAAACTTTCTAAAGTGGCTAATCACCATACCATATGAATTTCTTTATAAAGATTTGGCTGTAGGCTCAGTGATTGAGAAGAGAAGGCTTGTAAATAAACTGAACAAGATGGTAGTTGGAAATACTCAACTCCAATCTATTCTACAAAGACAGACGGTATTTGAGACTCCTGTTCAAGGTGTCCCATATGAAAACCGAGCTAGTATAGCTTCATTGGTGCGTGTAGGGGATCAGTTAGAGCTACGAGCAGAGTTAGATAATCCATTCGATCCTTCAGCAGTTAGCGTGTTATTTGAAGGAGAACAAATTGGTTATGTACGACGTGATACTGCAAAAATTATATCAACAGAAATGCAATCAGGAAGGGAGTTTCGAGCTGTTGCAAAGCTTGTCAGACCTCCATTACTCAATTATCCCTATCCGCATATAGAACTAACTATCACTGGATAAGCCCTTGAGATCAAGAATTGTCCTCGTTTTGTAATATGACCAAAAGGGGATATAACCTGCTGTCATTCCTAACTCTCAATTGACAGCAAGCGGGGAGAGGTGCTATTGTCTTGTCAGAATGTCAGCAGGAATACAAATAGGGGAAAGAAGATTGGCCTTAGTTGATAACTTCTTCTCTGATATAGGAACTGTCCCAACAAGCAGCGCTGCCCTTTCCGAACGGGTTGACTTTTTACGATTGGATGCAAGCCGCAGGTTAAACGAGGATAGCAAGGCAGCAATGGGCCAGTTTCTCACTCCTATGCCCATTGCCCGCTTGATGGCTACTATGCTTGCGTATAACACCCCAACAGTGCATATTCTCGATGCCGGAGCCGGTGTCGGTTCGCTTTTTGCAGCTTGTGTTGCTGAACTTTGTCACCGGCAAGTGAAGCCGAAACTCATACAGGTAACTGCATACGAGTTAGACGCTGGCCTTGCAGAATATCTTGCTGAGACGATGCTTCTTTGTGAGAAAGAGTGCCGACAAGCAGATATCCAATTCACAGGTACAATTCTACAGACAGATTTTATCAAGAGTGCTGTGGAATATCTTGACGGAGGACTCTTTTCACCGGCAAGTAAACCCTCCTTCACCTGTGCCATTCTCAACCCACCCTACCGGAAAATTCATACAGAGTCAGAAACCCGCAAGCTCCTGCGCCTGATAGGAGTTGAGACCAGCAATCTTTACACAGCCTTTCTTGCTGCATCAGCGCAACTCTTAGAGCCATCAGGGGAACTTGTCGCCATCACCCCCAGAAGCTTTTGTAATGGGCCGTATTTTACCAGCTTTCGGAAATCGTTTCTCAAAACTATGGCCTTAGACCGCCTGCATTTGTTCGAGTCCAGGCAGCAGGCCTTCAGCGACGATGAGGTACTTCAAGAAAACGTCATTTTCCACGCAATAAAAGAGCAAACGAAACCAGAACATATAACTATCACTTCAAGTGAAGGCCCGGAAGACGAGTTCATGTCCTCACGCGAGGTAAGCTATTCCCAGGTTATACACCCGGAAGACACCCAGGCATTTATTCATATCGTCCCTGACAAAATAGGCGAGTGGGTCGCAGAGAGGATGGAGCAATTTCACTGCACTCTCGAAGACCTAGACCTTGAGGTATCCACCGGACGTGTGGTCGATTTCCGTGCCAAAGACTTTTTACGGCAGCAGCCGGAGGCGGAAACAGCGCCTCTTATCTATCCCACCCATTTTGAGCAGGGGTATGTCGCCTGGCCGAAGAGTGAGACGAAAAAACCCAATGCGCTTATCCATACTGATGAAACCCAGGTACTTTTAGTGCCTAACGAGAACTATGTTTTAGTGAAACGTTTTTCATCTAAGGAGGAAAAAAAGCGCATTGTCGCTGCGATATACGAGTCAGCTCGTGTACCCGGGACGAATGTGGGTTTTGAAAACCACCTGAACTATTTCCATCGTAACGGGAATGGATTACCTCTTATCCTGGCTCGCGGGCTTGCCGTGTATCTGAACTCAACACTTGTAGACGAATATTTCCGGCAGTTTAACGGGCACACCCAGGTCAATGCTACTGATCTGAGGAACATGCGGTATCCTACCTTGCACCAACTGGAAGCACTCGGCTCAATGGTCCAGGATGTACTTCCTGGCCAAAACGAACTTGATGAACGTGTAGATGGGAAATTACCCGGTATGTCTGGCTCACAAGGAGGCGATCCGGTTCAGACGAAGAAGCGGATAGAAGAGGCGCTGAAGATACTCAAAGACCTTGGACTGCCACGGGCGCAGCAGAACGAGCGCTCAGCACTGACCCTGCTAGCACTGCTTGACCTCAAACCAGATACGCCTTGGGCAGAAGCCAGCAACCCCCTCTGTGGCATCACACCGATGATGGACTTCATGGCTCAGCACTATGGGAAGAGTTATAAACCCAACACCCGCGAGACTGTCCGGCGTCAGACAGTTCATCAGTTTCTTGACGCCGGTCTTATTGTCGCAAATCCTGACGAGCCAGCCCGCCCGATCAACAGTCCGAAAGCTGTGTATCAGATTGAGAGAAGTGCTCATGAATTGCTGCAGTCCTATGACACCCCAGCGTGGGATCACAACATACGAACCTATCTGATCTCAAGAGACACGCTGAGCAGCAAATACGCACAGGAAAGAGAGATGACACGTATTCCTGTGAAGGTAGCCGAAGATCGCACGATTACACTCTCACCAGGCGGACAGAACGTACTTATTGCGCAAATCATTGACGAGTTTGCTCCTCGTTTCACCCCGGGCGGCACGGTTCTCTATGTAGGTGATACGGATAATAAATTTGCTTATTTTGATGAAAAAGGTTTGTCGGAGCTAGGTGTAGAGATCGAGACGCATGGGAAGATGCCGGATGTTATTATTTACTACACTGACAAAAGCTGGCTCATTCTCATTGAAGCAGTGACTTCGCACGGCCCGATCAACCCCAAGCGGAGAGATGAACTGAAACACCTCTTTCGCGACTCTAAAGCGGGGATCGTCTACGTTACAGCCTTTCTCACAAGGCGGGCTATGGTAGAGTATCTTAATGAGATTTCCTGGGAAACAGAAGTATGGGTTGCAGACGCGCCATCACACATCATTCATTTTAATGGAGAGAGATTTTTAGGCCCCTATTAGGCATATTTTTGGACAACGCATCCAAGTTCTGAGGAGGGCCCTGGTGTTGTTTCGTATCTACGGACTAAGACGTGCAGGTGATACCCACATATTCCTCATTGGCCAAACGCACCAGAGCTTGCAGAGGAGAAAAGAGAAGCATATTGCGTTTGCGAGAGCGATGCTTGACCGTGGGTTTCGTACTCCAAAAACAATGATGATTATGCAGGCATTGCAGAGCGGTGGTGTAGAGATCATCCAGCTTGATGAGTTTGAAGCGGTGCCTGAGTATGCAAGGAATAGAGATGGGAGTCGAGGGTTTGCTCATTCATCGCAGTATGTCATTGATCGGGAACGATGCTGGCAGGCCGTCTACTTATATTTCCAGGGAGGTCCTCTGGTGATTGACGGGAAGCTCTATGAATAGGGGGTAGTATCAACAATGTTGTCACCAGACAGGACAAACAAACAGTTTTGAGAAGAGGCAAACTATGAGCTACCAGCAGCAGGATAGACGAGCCATTAGGAATTATCCCGACCTAATAAAACAGTGGTTTGAGAGGTCGAAATCTGAAAGCGACGTTTTTACTAAATATATTTTTCTCTACATATCTTTTATCGCGTTCTTAACCCAAGAAAATCCGGGAAAGCGTGATCGGGGTATGATTGAGAGCCTTAAGGATGCACAAGATGCAAAATCGTATTATTTATCTCTAGTCCGGAATAATGTTGAGCTAAGGGCTACGACACAAAATTTAGTCTCGGATTTAAGAAAACAACCAATCAGAAACGATACTAGACGTAATGATACTAATTGGAGAGGTAATGAAGACGGAGTAATACAAGACGAAACAGACTGGGAGAATTTAGTTGAATATTGGTACAGGGTTAGAAATAATCTGTTTCACGGGCGTAAAGAGCCGGAATTTACAAGAGACCAGGATTTAGTAACATATGCTTACTGGACGCTTGCTCCCTTAATGGCAAATTTTATTAAACATAATTTGTTCTGGGAATTTGATTAAGTCTAGCGATAAAGGTACCAATAAGAATTGTCCGCAAATATGTCATAAATGTGCGTCTCATCCCCTCCCGCGTCGCCAAAATATTCTTGTGCGACGCGGATGAGCTTATCCTTCCATCTCTGCTTGACAGCAGCCAGGCTGAACGATAAACTCTACCATTATATATATGCCCAAATCCATGCGAGGCTTTGCTTCAATGTCGCAAGAACAACGGCGAACAATCGCAGGCCAGGGCGGGAAAGCTGCTCATGCAAAAGGAAAGGCGCATACGTGGACACGCGAGGAAGCAAAAAGAGCTGGAAGAAAAGGC
>WNGK01011252.1_pt1 | contig 10356 bp, 10 predicted proteins | sample 5400601 | NCBI WGS metagenome assembly WNGK01 (sample SAMN13153376, study PRJNA577476) | soil metagenome | isolation source: 60 cm soil or saprolite under Garry oak tree replicate 1 | place: USA:California | collected 2016-06-15 | reverse complement strand
CTTTGCTATGGCTGCCCAGATCGCCCGTCCGGGCAAAAAAGTATTGATTGTACATGGCGATGGCGCATTCGGCCTGAACGGCATGGAATTTGAAAGCATGGCACGCCAGAAGTTGCCCATTGTCTCGATCATCGGCAATGACGGTGCCTGGGGTCAGATCAAGCATCCCCAAAGGGCCATCATTGGGCACGCGACGGCAGCAGAACTTACCCCTGGCATCCGCTACGATAAGATGGTCGAGGCCCTGGGTGGATACGGCGAACTGGTTGAGCGGCCCGAAGACATTCGTCCCGCTCTCGGAAGGGCTTTTGCTTCGGGCTTACCCGCCTGCGTGAATGTGCTGATCGACCCGGAAAAGCCGTACAGTCGCTCTACGAATGTGGCAGTGTAAATGTCGGGTCGGTGAATATTCCTGAGCGGTGCTCACTCGCAAATGCCGTCATGCCACTCGTCGTCTGCGTGCTCTGGAAACGGGCATGTACCTGGTCGGATGCACCTGTACTTTGGAGCTTATCGGGTAAACCAAAAAGCCCTGGAGAAGAGCAAGATACGAGAAGTTTTTTCTTTTCAGCATGCTATAATGATCAAGTGATAAGCATAAGAACGCTTGTCCGATGGCGCTTAAGCACCTCGATGAACGCATGAAAGGATACAAGGATTTCTAAAATAAACACATGACAAATAAAAAACAATTCACGACCATTGATGAATACATCAAAACATGCCCGGAGAATGTGCAAAGCATTCTTGAAAAAATAAGGCAGACAATACGTAAAGCGGCCCCTGAAGCCGTAGAGACAATTAGCTACGGAATGCCCACATTCAACCTGGACGGCAAACGTTTAGTATATTTCGCCGCCTGGAAAAATCATATTGCACTGTATCCGATACCCTCAGGCACTGAAGCATTCAAAAAAGAATTATCGCAATATAAACGCACAAAAGGTTCGGTACACTTCCCATTTGACAAACCTATTCCATATGATTTAGTGGAAAAAATTGTAAGATTTCGAATGAAGGAAGACTTAGAAGGATACAGATAATCGCCCCCATCCCGAAAATCACCATCAGCGCATCCTGGCTACGACAAAAAACAACCTGAGCAAACATGCCAGTGACCTCATCTATCAGGTGGTAGAAAACACCCATGGGCTGCCCTACATCCAGTGGCTTGGAGAAAGCCAGTTTGCACCCTCGGCCGTCTTTAATCGCACGACAGAACATCCTCAGAGTACTGAGGGAAAGCAATACTTCGCTGGGTCCACAAAAAATTGCAGACCGCACAGGACTCGATTATGCAAAGGTGCGCAAGCTACTCTTCAGCATGAGCAGCGAAAGAAAAATTACATCCGTGAGCCGTGGCCTGTACACCACTCCTCAGCACCCTTGTCTCACAACGAATAGTCAAGCGCATAGTCATGTCGCAACGGAACAAGTGGAACAAGTGAGACAAGTAGAACAAGTGGAACAAACGTCACAAACGTCACAATCCGTCTAAACATCACATCACTGTCAATCGAAAGGGCGACCACAATGGTCGCCCGGGCCGGTAAATCGTGCGATTTACCGGCCCCGTGTCTCACCCCCATTATTTTGTAATTTATATCACTGCCAGCGTCTGTCCATCCGTCATTGCCTGGGGACCAGCATGTAGTACGCCACCACCGCCATCGAAAGGCGTACCAGGGATAGAGGGATTATTCAATACCTGGCGAGCAGCTTTCACACCGTCGAACCACATTCCCACGTGCTCTAACTGGATGCCGGATGCATCACCCGATTGATCCTTCGATGTAACGGTCGAATTGCGTGCATCTGCCGCAAAGACCGCGAATGTAATCAAGTGAAAGATTGATTCGGCGCTCCCATCCCCACGGGTGATCACATCCCCGACGTACTCCGCGTGCCCGAAGGGTTTGGCAGAAAGCTCTGTGAAGAAGACGGTAAACTTCTGATTGGGCGGCATCTTTTGCACATCAACAACGATGGTGTCAAAGTCGTTTGTTTGCGGATTGCCCTGTATGACCGTCACCAGTGCCGTTGCATCTGGAAACAATTTCTTGATACTTACCGGGAAGAGAGGGAATTGGACAATCAAGGTAGGATCGGCGGACGCCACTACCTTGACCGTTGGCGCTTCCTGCCCTGAGTTGCCAAAGCCCGGTGTGCGCAATGCCAACGGTGTTGTCGGAAAGCCAGGATTGCCGCCACCTCCACCTGCAGTCGTATTTCCATTCGTGGTTGGGCTCGATGGAGACTGACCGGTACAGGCGCTTAAAAGGAGACCCAGCAAGACCAGGACTACGAGTGCAATAACGTTTGCTCTATGTTGTAACATATCTTTCCTCCTTCTAGAACACCGGCGCGGTCTGCCCGTCGGTCATTGCCTGCGGTCCGGCGTGTAATGGGGGATTGCCGCCATCGAAAATGGTGCCTGTGAGGGTACCGTCGTTCAAAATCTTCTGGGCATCGGAGAGCGAGGAGAACCACATGCCCATGTGCTCAAGATTGGTGCCCGAAGTTATACCTTCCTGTCCATCCTGCGATGTGCCGGGGTTGCGTGCATCCATGGCCATGGCAACAAACGCGATGTTCTGGAAAATTGTCTCACCGCTGCCGTCTCCACGAGTGGTCAGGTCAGCAACGTACTCCACGTTGCCAAAGGGTTTACCGGCAAACTGGATGTAGAAAATGGTAAATGTAGTGTTCGGCGGCATCTTTTGCACATCCACCGTTATGGTATCGGAGAAAGCGTTGTCGCGGTTTCCTCGCACAATCGTTACCAATCCCGTTGCTTGTGGAAAAGCATTCTTGATTCCACTCGGCAGCAACGGAAATTGAACGATGGTAGTCGGGGCTAAAGACTCCAGCACATGAACAGTTGGGGCCAGGCGACCATCCCGTACCATCTGGCGCAAAAGCTCAACGTTTGGATTGTGATTCTGTGTGCTGGAACTAACGCTTTGAGCCATTCTATAACTGCTGACCTTCAATGGCCTGGCTGCAGCAACGCTCATCTGCACAGCCATACTAAGCAGTAGAGCCAGTATTAAAGGAACGCTTAAGGTAATCCTGCGTAAAAGTTGCATTTGTGTGCCCTCCCTTATGGATACCGGAGCCTAAAACACCGGATCGGTTTGTCCATCGGTCATGGCTTGAGGACCAGCATGCAGTGGCGGATTGCCGCCATCGAAAATGGTGCCCTTAAGCGTCGTACCATTCAGCGCCTTCTGCGCATCCGAGAGCGAGGAGAACCACATTCCCAGGTGTTCTAGCTGAATACCGGAGGCCTGTCCGCTCTGGTCCTGTGATGCGGTTGTGGGCGTACGCGCATCGGCTGCAAAGGCCACCAGTGTAATTGCCTGAAAGGATGCTTCTCCTGAGCCGTTATCTCGTGTGTGCAGATCGGCCACGTATTCGACATGACCAAAGGGTTTATTTGCTAGCTCGATAAAGAAGATGGTGAATGTAGTATCAGGTGGCATAGCGGACACATCGACCGTCACCGAGTCAAAAAGGCTGGCTTCCGGGTTGCCCTGCACAATCGTCACCACCCCGCTAGCTTTAGGAAATGCCTTCTTTACTCCACTGGGGAAAAGTGGAAACTGGATAATGACGCTCGGTGGTTGCGAGGCAAGTACCTGAACCGTCGAGGCCAGCTGGTGCGCTGCAATCATCTGCCGCAAAGCTCTGGGCTGAAAGCTGTTGTTGCGATTCAAACGCCCTGCTTCAGCGCCTGAACTTGCACTGATAGAGTGCGTGAAGAATGTGGCAGAGACGATCACTGCAAGCAGTAGCGCGCCAAACACAGCGGTGCGCCGCGAAATGTTCATCCGTATCATTGTAGCTCCTTTCGATAATCCTGGATGCTATTCATTCTGATTGACCAGGTGCAAACAGAGAACACCCAGTTCCTATCTTGCTGCTACAAGCGTACAGGTAAGTCGTCTGATAAACATGTGCAATCTTACCCATTTTTTATTTCTGGCAGCATTGCTTCCAATTACGGATGTGAGGTGGATGATGCAGTCCGAGGGCGAAGTATAAGACTTGAAGCCTAACTCCTCCCTGTTTCGTGCCTATAACAAGAAGTGGATGTAGTGGCTTCCAGGGGCCGGCGAAGTCCCCACGGGAGGCCACATCCATCTCACAATGTATCATCCAAAAATCTGTTCAAAGCATCGAACAAGGAGGTCAATTTGCAGAACATTACCGGTCGTTCTCGTCCATTGGGCATTACCATCATCGCCATCATCCTGGGAATTCAGGGGGTTCTGAGCATTATCGCTGGAATACTCCTGCTCGCGGGATCAGGTGGCGCTTATGCCGTTCCCGCGATCATCGCGCTGGTCCTGGGAGTTTTGTACCTGATCGTGGCCTGGGGGTTATGGACGCTACAGCCCTGGGCATTTTGGACAACGGTTGTGCTTGAAGTCATAACGTTGATTAACGGCATTATCGCATTGACACAACACAATGTCGCTACTGGTCTCCTCTACATAGTGCTTTCCCTGATCATCCTGGTCTACCTGTTTGCTGATCGCAACGTACGTGCTGCTTTCCGCACGTGATAGTAGTTGCCCCTCACAGCCCAGGATACCCTTGCGGGTATCCTGGGGTGGGGCGGCTTACGGTCACCCTGTTGGCGGCACCCCACTGCGGGCTATGATACCTTCGACTCCGCCTTTTCCTCCTCAACTATCGCCAGTGGTCGTGTTCCCTGCTGTTGGATGTGACGGATCTCGTTTTCGAGGATACGGCGCAGGATAGCTATGGCGCAGGCATAGGTCATATCCATGCCGAAGTACGACAGGCTGCCCGCCCCGAGATTCTTCCCGCGTGTGTACGGTGTATCCGAGGCGTAATGGAGAACGCCCAGCTCATAGGGAAGGCGTGCAAAGTTGATGTTCTCCCCCACGGGATAGCGCGTCAGGTATTGATCTTCGTAAACCGCGTTGAGATAAGGACCACTCTCCATCTCAACCACGGTGTAATTGGCCCGGTAGTAGAAATCCAGGTACTGGCGGTTTTGCAGATAAGTCCCCTTGCCCGAAACAGCCTTCTGGTTATCCAGCACGGAGCCGTAAATCAGGTAGGGCCGCACATCCTGGGCAATGAAGCAGTTATCCAGCCAGTAAGTGTTCTGGCTATGCTCGTCCAGCACCACGTTCGAGATCATTACGTCACCGATGCTGCCATTGAGCGTAGCAGCCTTGCCCAAAATGTAGATACCGCGAATCTGCGACAGATTTTCCATTATCTCGCGCAACATGCGATACGCGGCCATCCCTAGTGGGTAGTCAATATTGATGAGGATGGCCTGGCTTTTCATCAGCGCGTCCATTCCTGGCATGCGACAGCGTGGATCAACCTCCATCTGGCGCAGCCTGGCCAGTTCGAACACCTGAGCATCGATCTCCAGACCATGACGGGCTCCTATGTACCAGATGCCGCGCTCCTGCTCTTCACGTAAGCGATTACGAGCAAATTCTTTACCGGAGGGGGTATGCATCCACTCACGGGCTGTAAAGTACAGGAAGTTTTGCCAGTTGCCGGGTACTATGCCCTGTTGCAACTTACGGCACTCCTCGGCAAGGTAAGGATCTTCGCCGCTCAACGCGAATTTCGTCAACTCCGCTTCACGACTGAGCAGGCTGCCCGACATGAGATTGACCAGGCTATGCGTATTGCTGGAGACGAAGTAAACAGGCCGCTCCTGCAGACCAAGCGTGTCAAGCAGTTTCTCGACAGGAGCCCACCATCCGCGAGTGGCACGCACGTAACCGACATGCGAGCCGCCCAGCATACGCAGCGAGAAACTCTTGCGCTCTTTGCCGATAAAGAGCAGGTTTTCCCAGAGGCGATCACCCCAGATTACTTCTAAGCGCCGCCAATCATCAACTGAGATGTGCAAACGTTCACGCAACACTTTGGTAATTTCGGCGAACACCGGCGAGGTCCGGTCCATTCTCGTCTCGAGCAATTGCATGGTCGTGGGGTCCGCGTTCAGCAGGTAATATATTTTGTTCCATTCGATCTGGAACGCGACCAGTATAGGGACAATATCATCGGTGTCGCTCACACTTGCGACATAGGCGGCAAGGGTCTCTTTCCCATCATAAAACCACTTGCGGCGGCGAGCAGAGGCGGTCACGGCCTGCCATCCATCGACATGAAATCCCTGGCTCAAAAACACCTGCTCCGATTGACCCAGCAGCACCAGGTTACAATGAATGATCGAAGCTGGTAAGCGCAATACGCTGTAAATGAAGGCAGACATATCGGGATAGGGTGAACGTGCATCGGGATGCAGGCTGGAGTCGATGTTGTAGTGGGCCTGTACCAGGGCTTTCAAACTGATTTCACCGGAACTGCGCAGCAGCGTGTTATACATGCGTATGTACAGATCGACATCCCGCTTGCCGGCCTCGTGCCGCCCTTCGCCTTGCTCAAAGTATACATCAGTAACCCTGGGCTTCGATTCGAGGTTCTCACGATTGTCAGGGCCTTCTTCTATAGTCTGCTCAGTATCGCTGCTATCAATATAAAATTCATCGGTTGCTGGCTGCCCCTCAAATGGGTCAGGGGTATGATTTTGACGCATTGGTGGATTATTTTTTCGTGGCATATTATTTTCTTACCTCTTAATATCCTTGTGTTTTTGTTTATATTTCCTATAATTATACTCGCTTAATAGATGTTATGGCTACCCAATCCCTTCCATCTCATCCTTCAGGTCGCGCATCATCAGTTCCGGCACGGCTTTTTTAGGGTCCAGCCCCTCGAAAAGGACAAGGCCGAGCTGGCTGGTAATCGGCATTTCAACGTCGAAGCGTGCTGCCAGTTGCAGAGCTGCCCCGGTTGTAGATACACCTTCGGCCACCGAATGGGTTGAGGCCAGGATATCCTGCAGTTTTTCACCGGCGGCCAGCCGTTGACCAAGCTGGTGGTTGCGGCTCAGAGGGCTGGCGCAGGTGGCAATGAGGTCCCCGATACCTGCGAGACCCGAAAAGGTCAGGGGGTGCGCACCGGCAGCGATACCCAGGCGCGCAATTTCTGCCAGCCCACGCGTCATGAAGGCTGCCTTGGCATTATCCCCATAGCCCATACCATCGCTAAAACCCGCGCCAATGGCGATGATATTCTTGAGCGCGCCCCCCAGCTCGACGCCTACAACATCATTAGCAGTATAGATGCGAAAGCGCAGCGTACTCAACAGTGTGCGTGCGCGTACCGCGATATCCTGCTCATAAGCTGCCACAACGGCAGCAGTCGGCTTTCCCTCCGCTACTTCGCGCGAAATATTGGGACCACTGAGCGCGGCCACTCGATCTGCTGCCTGCGGGATTTCTTCGGCAATAATCTCGGTCATACGTTTGAGGCTGCCGATTTCTATCCCCTTGCTGGCGCTCACCAATATGGTTTCTTTCCCAAGGTAGGGGACCAGTAAGCGCACATTTTCACGCATGCGCTGCGATGGCGTTACCAACACGAGCACATCTTTCCCCCGGACGGCCTCTCTTATATTCGCGGTGACTTGCAACCTCTGCGGGAATCGAAATCCAGGCAGGAAAAGCATGTTTTCACGCCGCGCCTGCATTTCAGCAGCGCGTTCGGGATGATGCTCCCACAAGGTGGTGGCGGTACCTGCGTTTGCCAATAAAAGGGCCAGGGTTGTGCCCCACGCGCCACTGCCTATGACCGCTATGGAGTCCATTGTATCCTCCCGGGCGACCACAAGGGTCTCCCCTACTTCTCAAGCGGACTCTGATGCTGCCCCTGTGGATTTCCTATCTCTTCCTCGTAGATGGAAGGCTTCAGTATTCCGATATAAGGCAGGTTGCGGTAACGCTGGGCGTAGTCAAGGCCATAGCCAACGACAAACCGATTTGGTATCTGAAATCCCGTGTAGTCAAGTTCCACGGCCTTCACACGCTCCCGCCCCTTGTCAAGCAGCGTACAGATGCGCAAGCTTAGTGGCCTCCTCTGCCGGAGTACATCGGTGAGATAATGCAGCGTGAGGCCGCTATCCACGATATCTTCCACGATCAGCACATGCTTTTGGGAAATGGGACCCTCCAGGTCCTTGAGAATACGCACCACACCGCTCGATTCGGTACTATTGCCATAGCTGGAGATAGCCATGTAATCGATCTCCAGCGGCAAATCGATTGTTCGCGACAGATCAGCGATGAATGGCACGGCACCCTTTAATGTTCCTAATAACAACAGGTTTTTGCTGCGGTAGTCGGCAGTAATCTGCTTACCCAACTCAACAATTTTGGCCTGAATCTCTTCACCGGTCAGCAATATTTCGGCAATATCTTCATGTATGTCCATGGCTACCTCTCGTCTACGAATGTTTTATTGATAAACGTACCACGTGTTGCGTCTTACTGCCAAGTTTCACTCTCTCATCAAGGCATACACCTGCTAACCAGATGCAGTGGGACGGAGAAAAGATTAACGGTATAGATTCACGTTCACTGCGAGCAATGTGGTTATCCACCAGAATATCCTGCACCTTTTTATCATGAGCCATCCCCAGTGGTCGCATACGATCACCTGGACGCCTGGCGCGGACGCGCAAATAAGGGCCAGCTGCATCACCGTCTATATACACGGTATGACGATTGGATGGGAGTAAACGCCACACTTCAGGCCAGTCCTCGTCTTGCAAGGCTCGTCTCACTTCCCGCATTACCTGTTCAGGCACAATCTCCGCTGTGACCAACCAGGGTGTTCCTGCTACCTCGACACTGCCAGGAACTGGAAGCGCTACTGCATCCTGCGCCTGGCTCTCGCTGGCCAACGGACGAATTGTTGTATATGTATCTAGACGCTCGAACAGCACATGATCAAAGTCGTATGTCACACGCAGTCCGTGAGGAAGATCTAAGCGACGTTCCTGTCCATCATCCTCATGGTGCAAAAGATGCTCCAGCAGCGCATGATGACGCGCTTCGAGCGGCGATTGCCCGTCATATAGGCGGGCGGCAACGCGACGTAACAGGTGCTGCTGCAAACTCAATGGCAGTTCCAGAAGAGCATGTGCATGTAATTTGATAGACCGATTCTGCTCCTCAATGACCACCGCCGGCCAGCACGCGTCCACCTGAGCCTCGATCCATTCCATATCGACACGGATCACACTGGCATTGCGTAAAAGCGTCTCCTGTATACCTGGATTCAACGACTCGAGTAAAGGTAAGAGTTCGTGACGAATGCGATTGCGCAGGAAGCGCGGATCGGTATTGCTCAAATCCTCTAACGGCACAATCGCGTGCTGCTGACAATAGGCAACCGTCTCCGCATGACGTACCTCTAACAACGGACGCAGAATATCCTGCTGTCTCGGCAACATGCCTACCATACCTGCCGGACCGCTGCCGCGCATCCAGTGCAGCAACAGCGTCTCAACCTGGTCATCCATATGATGAGCCACCGCGATCGGTTGCCCCTGCGCCACCTCGCGCAGGAAACGATAGCGTGCCACGCGTGCGGCATCCTCCAAAGAGCGATGCTCTTTGCACGCCAGCGCGGGAACGTCGATTGCACCGGCGGTGCATGGTACGCCCCAGGCTGCTGCAACACCCGCGACAGCTTCAGCATCCCGTTCGCCGGCCTCTCCGCGCAGCTTATGATTGAGGTGTGCGGCATGCAGCTGCAGCTCAGGATAGCGTTTCCCTGGCCCACAAAGGCGGTTCAAGAGGTGCAGAAGGCACAACGAATCCGCCCCACCCGAAACTGCGACGATGATTTCTCCACGGGTGGGGAGAAGTTGATGTTTTTCAATAAACGCTGTGACGCTCTCTAGCATGTCCGGTCTGTTCATATTGACGAACTATAGCTTGATGAATTACTGCAGGAGCAAGGTGGCCGCCCTGTGAAGAGGGTGAAGAGATATATTTCTCCTTCTGCCAACTCGTCGCAACGTATAGATAATTTCAGTCTGATGTGATACGATATAGGCAATTATACACCACCGACGCCGACTTCACCGGCACGTGGCTGGCGCTTTGTAGGGACCCAATTATGGACATTGACAAAATAATCCGGTCATAAGGCCGATCATTCAGGCGCCTACAGATGTTGCCGGATTAATTTTTTAAACTCCATCATTGCACACGTAGGGAATAGCGATAGTATGGCAATTCAGAAAATAATAACTGCGGAAAATCCTGTCTTACGACAGAAAGGAAAAAAGGTTCATCGCTTCGACTCATCCATCCAGAAGTTGATCGATGATATGTTTGAGACTATGCATGCCGCACATGGTGCGGGCTTGGCGGCTCCCCAGATAGCGCTTTCGCTGCGTGTTTTCGTTGCTGAGTACGAAGAACGCAAGGTGGCGAT
>WNGK01008934.1_pt1 | contig 10356 bp, 7 predicted proteins | sample 5400601 | NCBI WGS metagenome assembly WNGK01 (sample SAMN13153376, study PRJNA577476) | soil metagenome | isolation source: 60 cm soil or saprolite under Garry oak tree replicate 1 | place: USA:California | collected 2016-06-15 | reverse complement strand
GAATATTCGCCGGGGTTGGTTTCGAATTCTTGTCACTTGAGCCGCGGAAGATCGGCAAATACTCGATCAGATTATCGACCGTGGCGTTGATCCTCCCCGAATAGTTGTGCTCGTGCGACATGTCGATCTTGCCCTGCGCGGTGAGGCTGTCGTTCTTATGCTTCAGATCCAATTGTTCGATCTCTAACCCGGTCGCCTTCAAATTCAGCTTCGCGCTCAAGGTGTCGATTGCGGTTTTGAAGAGAGTGAGCGATGCGCCTTCGAGGGTAAGATGTCCACCGATCTTGCGATCCCGCGCGTTCATCGTTCCCTCGATCGCGATTTTTCCGGCAAAGTCACCTGGGTTTGCGCCGAAAAGCGCCGCGAACTGGCCAAGTTGGTTGATCGATGCGGAGATGTCACCGCGAAAATCCGGGCTGAGCCAGTCGGATGATTTCGCAGGAGCTGAGGCTTCGCCGCTCAAGGTGAACTGGTTTGCTTTTTGTTTTATATAAAGCTGCTGGAGTTGGACCTGCCGGTTGTAGAGCGCAGCGCCGAACATGATCGCTTCGGCCGTTCGATTGCGCCAAGTGAGCCTTGTTACTTCGGCCCACAGCGACGCAGTTGCGTTAGCTGGCTCGGTTAAGTTTCCGCGATAAGTGAAATTGCAAGCGTGAAGCAAACCATCCAGGCGATCAGTGAATCCGACGGCCTCCGACGTTTGTGCGAGAGAAATGTCAGCGGCCGAGCCGGCGATCTTCCAGTTGGAACGTTGCGAGCGCCACTGATGCGCAATGTTTCCGCGAATTTTTCCACCGAACGCATCAACATCAAATTCCAATCCCACACGTTGGTTACTGAGGCGGGACAAGTCAGCCGTAATAGATTGAAGATCGAGGCCACGCGTCAACGTGAGTCCGCCGAGCGTCAGTCGATTATCCTGCCAGTTGGTCGCACCGCGTAATTGCGAAAAACTTTGACGAAACCACGGCGACGCAATCATCACCTCGGCAGCGCTAAAGCGCCGGGCCTCTGTTTCGCTTATGGACAGAAAACCATTTCGCAGCAAAATCATCGTCGGCCCGTGTTGAAGGCGTATGTCCGAGCGGGCAACCCTAAGATTCTGAGGAAGCAATCTCTGCAGTGTTGTCCAGCCGCTCTGCGTTATGGGTCGCCCGGTTGGATTGCTGTGGCGCACTTCGCCGCGTAATTCTTGAATCGAAAGATCGCGGATGGCGCGCCCGCGCATGCGCAGCAGGATGCGCTTGAGATTCAAGTCGAGACTCGCTTGCGTTACAGTCAGATCGATGAGGAATGCGTTCTCTGGCATGCTTCTCACTCGAAGACCGCGGATAGCGACCGAACGCAGAAACGGCGCCTCGATCTTGTCGATGTCAACAATGAGGCCTTCGTGCCGGGCTTTCCACCAGACCCACAACCGAATCCCATTGGAAACGGTGAATGGGGTAAACCAAATCGCAAACAGCGCGGCGAGCAGGATCAGCAGACTAGCGAGAAACAATCGATTCTTGAACGGCATCGGTTGGCAAAAGCATGAATGTGATCTGCGAATCGTGATTAATGAAACCGGCTCGGCACTCAACACATTTCACCAATCACCAATCACTATTCACTTTTCTTCTCGTTCTTGAAGACCAAATGCAATGGCTGCGGTGCGTGAATGCGCTCGTCGAGTTGCCGCTGCATTGCGCCTTCGGCTTCAGTAGCCAAACCGCTTTCCGCCGCTTTTTCGCGGGCAAGTTGAGGCAAGATCGATAATTCGCTTTGCACATCCTCTCCAGAGATTCGATTCCAAAAGCCATTCTCGAACGCGAGGACGTCCACCTGAACTTCTTCAATACCGAGAATCTGGGCATGCGGGAGCTGAACGATGATCTCGCTTGGGCGAATATCGATCGAGAGGTTCTGCCGCAAATCGAACCCGGCGTTAACGTTAAATGTGCCATGCAGCTTTACCCGCTTGGAGCTGCCCACCCAGGTATGCAAGAGTTCGTGTTCGACCTCGATCCGGCGTGATAAAACCACCAGCTCGCTTACAGGTGTGGTTTGTTCCATGTAAACTCGGTTGTTGATCGTGATACGGGGCTGCAAGTGCGCGATGTCGACAAAAGCGGAGCGCAGTTTCTTGCCCAGCCTCTCGAGCTCGGCGGTGCCTTGATATGCGGTGCGCGCCGGCCAGCTCTCCAAGCGCAGGAAGATGACGACGATGACGGCTGCGATAATGAGTACCATCAGCGCTACTGCAGTTGGCCAGGAGATTCGTGCCGATCTTGAAATAGAATGGCAAAGCACGAATGACGAATGCCGAATTAATGACGAATGAGCAAACGACTTTCTTCCGTCAAATGGCGCTGGTCATTTCTTCGTCCGTCGTAATTCGGTTTTTTTCGGTTTTTGTCCCCAAAAAAGTACCGCCCCCCACGCCCGATAGGCGTGAAGGGCGGCTGTTCCCCCCAGAACAATCGTAGAAAACCTTGATCCGCTACTAAACGAGCTTGAGGCTGGTGGCAACAAAATTTTACATGAAGTTTTTCGAGGCTTCGCGGAGAGTGCAAAGAAGATAAAAGGCGCGCCTGGAGGCAGACGAGCTCCTTAAAAGAAACGAGGCAGTTGAGATTGTAGCGCAAGCAGAAGAAATCGGGCACGCCAGAAATCCGAAACTCCTGATCCGGCGCGAGTGTGAGGTCAAGTAAGTTCCCATTGCGATCCTAAACGTATTGCACAGGCGGCGCGGCTGTATCGACAAATCGATCTTGGCGGCCTTATGACATCGCTATCGAGCCAGAGCTTGCGCAAGCTCGCTTCGAGGTTTCTAGTTTTACATGCGCAATTTGGATGACGAAACACCCCCACGCAGTCTTGCTGGTTCATTGTTAGTTGCCCATCCCAATATGCTCGATCCGAATTTTCGGCGCACAGTGCTTTTCATTTCCACACATGATCCAAAGGAGGGCGCTTTGGGGGTGATCATTAATCGACCGCTCGATAGACAAGTCGCCGATCTGGTGACGGAGGTACCACCTGCAAGCCTCGGCGAGGTGCCTGTCTTTCTCGGAGGCCCTGTTGGTAAAAACCAACTGATGTTTGCCGCGTTCGAATGGGAGAACGGGGAAGCGCTCAAGCTCAATTGCAATGTTGGGTTGGAGGAAGCGAGCGATGCAGTTGGTCAAAAAAAGTCCGCTACAATCTGCGCGTTTGTGGGCTACGCCGGCTGGGGAGCGGGTCAGCTTGAAGCCGAGATGAACCAGAAAGCATGGCTTGTGCAAAAGCCCAGTCCTTCCGTGCTTAAGCTCGATTGTCTACGAAAACTCTGGTTCGATATCATGCGAGGTCTTGGGCCGTGGTATAAAATGCTGGCCGCGGCGCCGGATGATCCGTCGCTGAATTAAAGCGTTGAAGCATTGAAGCGTTTAATCATTAAATCACCGAATCGCCAAATCGCTCAATCGCTTCATGATAATCGGTGTCCCAAAAGAGATTAAAGAGCAGGAGCAGCGCGTCGCCTTGCTCCCATCGGCCGCAAATCAACTTTCCCGCCGCGGCCATTTGGTAACGGTAGAAAAAAATGCAGGTGTCGGTTCTGGTTATCCAGACGAAGAATACATTAAGGCCGGCGCCGAAATTTTCGATCAAGCGAAAGAGGTTTTCGCGCGCGCCGACATGATTGTGAAAGTGAAGGAACCTCTGGAGGCAGAGTTTCCACTGTTGCGCAAGGGCCAGATCCTTTTCACGTATTTGCATCTCGCTGCCAGCAAACCGCTCACCGAGGCGTTGCTGAAATCGGGCGTGACTGCGGTCGCCTATGAGACGATCCAGATTAACAATCGTTTGCCGCTGCTCGAGCCGATGAGCGAGATCGCGGGCCGCATGTCGGTGGTAATGGGCGCGAATTTTCTCGCCAAATACAATGGCGGGAGCGGGGTACTGCTTGGTGGTGTGCCGGGAGTTTTGCCCGGACGAGTCGTCGTGGTTGGAGGCGGGACTTCAGGTGTAAATGCCGCTCGCATGGCGACCGGTCTCGGCGCCGATGTGACAATACTCGATGTCGATCTCGATCGGTTGCGCTATCTCGATCTTGCAATGGGAAACACGAACACGCTCTATTCCAGCGAAGCAAACTTGCACGAGTTGGTAGCAGATTGCGATTTGCTGATTGGCGCAGTGCTATTGCCCGGAGCAAAGGCTCCAAAGTTGATCACGCGCGCGATGTTAAGAAAAATGAAACGGGGCAGCGTGCTTGTGGATATCTCTATCGATCAAGGCGGTTGTGCCGAAACTTCGCGACCAACCACACACCTCGATCCGGTTTACGTCGAAGAAGACGTTACGCATTATTGCGTGGCCAACATGCCGGCCGCCTACGCGCGCACCGCCACACAGGCGCTTACCAATGTTACCTATCGCTACGTGGAATTACTCGCGGACTTAGGCCTGGACGGTGCATGCAAAAAACAACCAGCCCTGATTGGTGGCATCAATACGCGCGACGGACGGCTGACGTGCCGGGCGGTGGCGGAGGCGCATGGCCTCAAATACGAAGCCCCACTTTAACCCGCGATCATCAGGCGTTTGCTGCTGAAAACGAAATTTCGATAGGGCCAAAAAGTGCCTTGCTCCGATTAATCAATTAAACCAATATGCCCTTTCCAATATGACCATGAAAAAATACATCTGCATCCTGGCCGGTGCCGCGCTTCTCGCGGCGTGCGAGCAAAAGACCGAAACTACGGAGCCTGCGGCAAGTCCAGCAGCCACGACTCCGGCGACGACAACGACAACAACCGAATCAGCCAGTCCGGCTGCAACCAGCCCGGAGTCGACGAGCACGTCACCTACGGGGTACGGCACGTCGCCGGCCGAATCGCCAACTCCTTAAGCTTTTCAGGCAGCTTCCTTTGCAGAGTCTTCCCCCGGGGGTTGGGGGGAAGACTTTTGCTGTACGACAAACGCGCCCGTACGATTGCGCCAAGTCAACAACCGTTATGCCAGGAGCGCTCTCGTTTTCGTTCCCCAAAACGCGGCGCTTAACGCGCACGTCTGAGTTTGATTGTGTAAAAGAACGGGGCCATTTCGAGCGCGGCAAATTCATGATGCTCGGCGCTCTCGCAGTGCAAAATTCTGGCGCGTCGCGCGTCGGCTTTCTTACCAGCCGGCGCCTCGGCGGTGCAGTTGTTCGCAATCGTGTTCGACGCCGTCTGCGGGAAATTGTGCGCAAGCATCAGCATGATTTGCGGGAAGACTTTTGGATTGTGCTCATCGCCAGACGTTATGCCACGAAAGTGAGTTATCTTGCGCTGGAAGATGAATGGTTGCGTCTCGCAAAGCGCGCTTCTATCCTAGCGCTCTGATGTTCAGTTTGGTTCGTTTTTTTATTCGCATTTACCAATGCACGTTCTCGCCGCTCCTCTCCTTGATTTGCGGTCCTGGTTCGGGCTGTCGATTTACGCCAACCTGTTCGGCGTATTTTTTGGAAGCGATTGAGAGGCATGGCGTCACGCGTGGAAGCTGGCTGGGATTAAGACGACTGGCGCGGTGCCAACCCTGGGGCGGAGCAGGCCACGATCCGGTCCCGGCGAGAAAGCAGCGCCCAGTGCATCGCTCAAGCAGGCATTGTGCTTGTGAATAGCCGCTCCGGCATAATTTTCTATGGATCGAACTGCGTGGATTGTCGTTGTTCTTTGCGTGATGGGGCTAGTCCTCTGGGAGCTCTATCTGGCAAAACAGACACCGCCTAGATCTGCGCCGGTCAATGTCTTGCCGGGGCGGGCTTCTCCCACCCCAACGATCGCTTCCCCAACGCCGATCGCCGCTCCTGAAGTTGCGCCAAAGGCCGCTGAATCAGTTCCGAGTTTTCCAGAGAAAATCGAAACCCTGCGCAATTCGGACGTCGAACTGCACCTCACAAATCGCGGTGGTGGAATCAAGGAAGCGGTCTTCCTCAAGCAGGTAGCCGAAAAAGGGCAACGCGTTGTCCTGAATTCAGCAGAGAGCGCACCGATCGGCGCGATCATTGAGCAACCGTCCGCGCCTGCGCTTCCCGAGTTTACGGCATCCACCGAGTCGGATTCCGTGGTGCAATTCGAACGCACAACGTCCGAGCAGGTCACGATCCGCAAGAAGTTCTTTTTTCAACAATCTTCGGAGAAGAAAGACAACTTTGTCGCTGAAATGGATGTGGATCTTGTGAATCGTGGCGCCAAACCCTACCGAAGCGCGGGTTACTTTGTTGCGCTTGGATCCGCTGCTCCGATTCATGCGAAAGATTATCCATCATACACCCGACTCGTCTGGTGCATCGATGGAAAAGCGAAAGGGATCGATGTTGGGTGGTTTGGCGGCGGCGGCGGATTTCTCGGCATGGGCCAGCGCGCCGCGCGACCTTTTTATCAGGAAAATATCGCGGGCGCAGAATGGGTTGCGGTGAGCAATCAATTCTACACGACATTACTGGCTCCTCTCACGGCCAAGGCCGATGCCGTTTGGGGCCGCCGTTTCGATATCCAGCGCTCGCCCGACCAAAAACTGCTCGGCATGGACGGAGCGTTGGGTATGCCGGCCTTTGAGTTGCAGCCCGGGCAAGCTTACAGCGCGCGTTTCGAAATCTATGCCGGCCCGAAACTTTACCATCGTCTCGCACAACTTTCGCACAATGAAGCCGAGGTCATGGACTTCGGGATATTCAAACTGGTGTGCCAGTTTCTTCTTAACTTCATGAACCTGCTGCACAGCTGGCTGGGAGACTACGGCCTCGCCATCCTGGCTCTCACCACCATCATCAAGCTCACGCTCTGGCCGATTCAAAACAGAGCGAATCGTTCCATGCGCCAGATGGCTGCGCTCTCGCCGAAGATGCAGGAGCTGAAGGACAAATACAAAGATGATCCGACCAGGATGAACCAGGAGGTGATGAAGCTTTACAAGCAATACGGAATTAATCCCGTCGGCGGCTGTTTGCCGATGATGATTCAGATTCCGATCTTTTTTGGTCTCTTCAAAATGCTCGGCCAGGCGGTGGAATTGCGAAACGCAAAGTTTCTATGGGTGAAGGATCTTTCGCAGCCAGATACAGTGGCGCACCTGCCCTTGCTCGGCTGGCCGATCAACATCATCCCACTCTGCATGGCCGCGACGCAGATTTGGCTCATGGCCATGACACCAAAGACCGGCGATCCCACGCAGCGGCGGGTGATGATGTTCACGCCGCTGATCTTCTTATTTATCTGCTACAATTTTGCTGCAGCTCTGGCATTGTATTACACCGCTCAAAACCTTTTCAGTATCTTGCAATTTTATCAGAACAGGAATCAACCCATGCCGAAGCTTGAAAAAGTTGTGGCTGCCGGAAAACGGAAACGATGATGACCCCGAAGGAACTGCTCGATACCATGCTCGGTTATCTCGGTTTCGTGGTGCAAATCGAGGAAACCACGAATGAGGGCGGCAACTCCACGCTGCAGATTTATACGGAGGAAAGCCGGCGTCTGATCGGGCGCAACGGCGAGACGCTCGAGGCCATACAGTTTTTGCTTAATCGGCTGCTGCAAGCCAAAGACAAGGATGCTGAAAAGGTGATCGTCGATTGCGAACACTACCGCTCCATGCGCGAAGATCGCATCGTGCAGCGCGTGCGAGAATTAGCGGACCGCGTGCGCATTACGGGCCGTTCGCTTCAGCTCGAACCGATGAACTCCTACGAGCGGCGTCTCGTTCACAACGCCTTCAAGGACGACCCCGACGTGGCGACCTGGAGCCCGTCCGATTCGGCGCGCATCAAACAGATCACATTGCTGAAACGCCACCCGAAAAGAGAAGCCGCTCAAAAAGGATAGGACGCGCTTTAGCCGCGCTGCCCTGTGGGCAGTGCGGCGCTGATGTCTTAAACACCCGCGCGGCGCGTCGATCCCCTGTAGCGGCGCTCTGTGGGCGTCGGACGAATTAATGCGGCGGTCATAGACCCGCCGCTACAGATCCGGCCGAAATCGCGCGGCTTCTTTTTGTTCTCCGGCGCGGACCTCTGGCCGCCAGCGGAACGTTTGCAGAAGCGGATTCGATTTCCCTTCGACCGCGTCCGCGATGATTTCGCCCAGCACCGGCGCGAACTTGAATCCGTGTCCGCTATCGCCCGCGGCGATGGTTAGACCCGGCCGTTGTGGATCAGGCGCAATCCAAAAATGTCCGTCGTTCGTGTCGCAATACATACAAACGCGTGAGTAAACGATCGACGCATTGGCCAGCGCTGGAAATGTCGCTGACAAAAACTCGCGCAAATTCTTTTCTTCCTGAGGCGTCACGCTGCGGTCCGGAGAATCGGGCGACATTTCGCGGCCCGGACCGTGGTTTGCGATTTTCACAACGCCCTCACGATTGAGTGGGAAGCCGTAATAGCCGGTCGTTGAAATGTCCGCCCCGAAAACGGGAAAGCGTTCAGGCGCGAACAGATCGGGGCGCGACGGTTTCAGGTGAAATACTGGCTGACCACTAGCGCGAAAAAACTTTTTTGTGAAAGGCAGGAGGTAAGGTGTCCACGCGCCGACTGACATTACAACGAGATCGCCCAGGATTCGCTGTCGGTCTTCCATTACAATTCCTTTCACACGATCATCGCCTTGATCCAGCTCACAAAATCTGACGCCTTCACGCAGTTCGACGCCCAGTGATTTGGCCCGCTCAATTAATGTTGCGACGACGCGATCGCTTTCAGCGTACCCGGCTTCGAGCTCAAGAACGCCATCCCGATAAAGTCCTGGGTTCCAAGCTGGAAAACGCTTCCACAGTCGCGCCGAGTTCATCCGCTCAACCTTGTGTCCGCGCTGTTTTAATATTTTGAAACTTTCGTATTCGAAATCGCCCGGTTTCATTTCCCGCTGGCGCACGAACATCACCCCAACCTCGTGATACGGCTCGACGCCAAACTCCTTATTCCACTCGCGCCAGAGCTTGATCGAACGTTCGGCCAACGCAGTGTATTCTTCGTTCGCGCCATAAGCTGCGCGGACTGCTTTGCTGACATCAGTCGAGGCAGCCAGGAAGTGCGGAAGCGGCCCCGGATCGGCAAGAATAACTTTGTGGCCGCGTTTTTTTAGTTCGATCGCGGCCGTAACACCGTTAATGCCGGCACCGACAACGATTACTTTTGACATCTTGAAAACAGCGCGTTGTAGCTGCGCTTGGGTCAAGCGCCGATCAATTTGCGATCACAGGTCTCCCCGCGACCTGAATGAGCAGCCAGGCCACGGCAGCGTACGCAATCGCGCCTTTGTAAACGTTGCGTCGCTTCAGCTCGGCGAAGAAGTTGTTGATCTTCACTGTTTCGGCGTAGCGCTCATGGCTCAGTAAATCCGATCTTGCGCATCAACGCGACAAACCGCGGATCGGATTGAAGACTTTCCGATTCCGGGTCTTTGCGAAACCACGCCAGCAAGTCCGAGCGTTCCTGGTAAGCTTTCTCCAGCCACTCAAACGCCTTGTCCTTGTCTCCGAGTCCAGCGTAAACGTAAACACGGGAGATGCGCGAGACGTAATGTTTCTTTTCTATTTCGTCCAAAGTCTGAAGTGACTTCAACGCGTCGGCGCGTCGGCCTGTGACCGCGTAGCCGTAACCGAGGAAAGCCAGCACCATCGGATGGTCGGGCTCGAGACGTTGGGCGGTTTCCATTTCTTCGATACCGCGTTGCCCCATTCCTTTGCTCAGGTACGCGCGCCCTAAGTATAGCCGCACCCAAGCGTTGTTCGGATCAAGTTCCGCCCCCTTGGAAAATTGCTGAATCGCGTCATCGCTGCGACCGGCATGCAGGGATGCCCAGCCCAGCGACCAGCGTGCTGAAATTGAAAGCGGGTCAAGCTCCAGCGCTCGCCGACCCTGACTGTATGCTTCGTCGTATCGTCCCATTCCCGCCAAATACTCCGTATAGAGTAAATGCGCCTGCGCTGATTGAGGATTGAGAGTCAACGCGCGCTTGAACTCTTTTTCCGCTGCGGCCCAGTCCCAGTCGTAATGGAAGTGAACGAACCCAAGTGAAGCATGGGCCTCAGCCAGAGTCTCATCGACTTCGATGGCTTTGAGCGCGGCCTCTTTTGCTTTTGAAAACGCTTCCCGCGGCGGGATGTAAAAATCCGCAGCCAGCACGTAAGTGTCGGCCATTCCGGCGTAAGCGAGCGCGAAGCGAGGATCTTTCTCGATAGCCTGCTGATAGAAACCGAGCGCCTTTTTGAAACCGTCTTGGGAAAATTTGTCGGCGTAGTAGCGTCCTTGCCGGTAGAGATTGTAAGCTTCGATATTCTCCGTCGGCTTCTGGTCCAAGCGCTTCTTCTCCTCGCCGAGCAGACGGATTTTCAAGGTCGCCGCCACCTGCTGCG
>WNGK01038681.1_pt1 | contig 10357 bp, 10 predicted proteins | sample 5400601 | NCBI WGS metagenome assembly WNGK01 (sample SAMN13153376, study PRJNA577476) | soil metagenome | isolation source: 60 cm soil or saprolite under Garry oak tree replicate 1 | place: USA:California | collected 2016-06-15 | reverse complement strand
CAGGGCCGCAAGGTCATCCTGGTGCGGGTCGAGACTTCGCCCGAAGACATCCACGGCATGCATGCCGCCGAGGGCATCCTCACCACGCGCGGCGGCATGACTTCGCATGCCGCGGTGGTGGCGCGCGGCATGGGCAAGCCGTGCGTCTCCGGCGCGGGCACGCTCCGGGTCGACTATGCGGCGCAGACGCTCTCCGCCGCCGGCGTCACGATCAAGAAGGGCGAAATGCTCACCATCGACGGCACTACCGGCCAGGTGCTGGTGGGCCATGTGCCGATGATCGACCCGGAGCTCTCCGGCGAGTTCGCCACGCTCATGAGTTGGGCCGATGCCGCGCGCATCCTCAAGGTGCGGGCCAATGCCGACACGCCGAAGGATGCGCGCGTCGCGATGAAATTCGGCACCGAGGGCATCGGCCTGTGCCGCACCGAACACATGTTCTTCGAGGAGAATCGCATCGTCGCCGTGCGCGAGATGATCCTCGCCGACGACGAAGCCGGCCGGCGCGCGGCGCTTGCCAAGCTGTTGCCGATGCAGCGCGGCGATTTCCGCGAGCTGTTCGAGATCATGCGCGGGCTGCCGGTCACCATCCGCCTGCTCGATCCGCCGCTGCACGAGTTCCTGCCGCACAGCGAGGAGGAGATCGCCGCCGTCGCGACCGCGATGGGTGCCGATCCGAAAAAGCTCGCCGACCGCGCGCGCCAGCTCCACGAGTTCAATCCGATGCTGGGCTTTCGCGGCTGCCGGCTCGCCATTGCCTATCCGGAAATCGCCGAGATGCAGGCCCGCGCCATCTTCGAGGCCGCGGTCGAGGCCGGCCGCAAGACCGGCCAGAAGGTGCGGCCGGAAGTGATGGTGCCGCTGATCGCCAGCAAGGCCGAGTTCGACATCGTCAAGGAGCGCATCGACGCCGCCGCCGCCGCGGTCGCGGCCGAAACCGGCGAGAGCGTCGATTATCAGGTCGGCACCATGATCGAGCTGCCGCGCGCCGCGCTGCTCGCCGGCGACATCGCCCAGACCGCGGAATTCTTTTCGTTCGGCACCAACGACCTGACCCAGACCACGTTCGGGATCAGCCGCGACGATGCCGCGAGCTTCCTCGGGCCCTATACGGCGAAAGGCATTCTGCCTGTCGATCCGTTCATCTCGCTCGACCGCGACGGCGTCGGCGAGCTCGTCAGCATCGCGGTCGAGCGCGGCCGCAAGACCAAGAACAACCTCAAGCTTGGCATCTGCGGCGAGCACGGCGGGGATCCCGCCTCGATCGCCTTCTGCCACGAGGTCGGGCTCGACTACGTCTCGTGCTCGCCGTTCCGCGTGCCGATCGCGCGGCTCGCGGCCGCGCAGGCCGCGCTCGGCAAGACCCCGGCAAGCCAGGCGTAGCCCAGCTGACGAGGGCGGCGCGTCATACTCGGAAACCCTCGCTCCTTGTGGGATGGTGATTATGCTCGGACGTCATGCTGGCTCGCTTTCCCTCTCCCCTTGCGGGAGAGGGTGGCTCGTCGCGAGCGTCAGCGAGCAACGAGCCGGGTGAGGGGTTGCTGCCGTGCTTTGGCGCACCGACCCCTCACCCGGTCGATCCTCGTTTCACTCGGATCGACCACCCTCTCCCGCAAGGGGAGAGGGATTCGCGCGCGATGCGACGAGTTTCTCGTTTCTCAGATGAACTCGCTCCCCACCCTCGCGGAGCTGCGCAGCGGCGGCAAGCGCGCGCTGGCGGGCGCGCTCGCGGCGATCGAGGCGCAGGCCGGGACGGATGCCATCGCCGAGCTGCTCGACGAAGCCTGCGCCGCGCCGCGCGCGCATGTGCTGGGCATCACCGGGCCGCCCGGCGTCGGCAAATCGACGCTCGTCAATGCGCTGATCGCCCGGCTGCGCGGCCGCGGCGAGACGGTCGGCGTGATCGCGGTCGATCCCTCCTCGCGCCGCAGCGGCGGCGCGCTGCTGGCCGATCGCGCCCGGGTCGCGACCGACCCCGCCGACCGCGGCGTCTACATGCGCTCGATGGCGGCGCGCGACCGGCTCGGCGGCCTCTCCGAGCAGACCATCGGCGCCATGGTGCTGATGCGCGCCGTCTACGATCGCGTGCTGGTCGAATCCGTCGGCATCGGCCAGTCGGAATCCGACATCTCGTTCGTCTCGGACACCTTGCTGCTGTGCGTCCAGCCGGGCTCGGGCGACGCCCTGCAATTCATGAAGGCGGGCGTGATGGAATTGCCGGACATCGTCGCCGTCAACAAATCCGATCTCGGCGAAGCGGCGCGCCGCGCCGGCGCCGACGTCGAAGGCGCGCTGCGATTGTTCTCGGGCTCGGCCGAATTTTCCGCGCCGGTGGTTCTCGTCTCGGCCGCGCAGAATTTTGGGCTCGACGAGCTCGAGGCCGCGGTCGCGCGCCACCGCGACTGGCTCGGGCAATCCGGCCGGCTGGGCCGGCGGCGCGAGCTGCAGCAATCAGCGTGGGTCGAGGAGACGATCCGGGCGCGGCTCGGCAGCATGGGGCTTGCCGCCGCCCGCAAGCTCTCGCCTGGCGCGGGGGGTCCGTTCGCGACGGAGCGCTTCATCGCCCGGGAGCTGGCGCGGCGGCTCGGGCTCTAGGCCGCGCGGGCTAAACCATTGTCTGGCTGTGGAAAGCGCCGAGAGAAGCCCGAATCGCGGCGCAAAATTAACACGATCGCAAGGTTAATCCGGCAGAAGGGTTGATGGTCGGCAAACGCCGGCACGCCAATTGTCGGAGCCCGTCATGCGCCGGCCGCTGCCTCGCTCAAGCCTTGCGCGGTGAGTGAATGGTCGCCCTGCAGGCCAGGCCCTATGGCGGCTTTGCTCCTATTGCGCTCGCCATTCTCATATTTCTGCTCACCCCGACTTCGGCCGGATATCAAGACCTCGGCTCGCTCGTCGCGCAGCAGCCGCAGGTCGCGGCGCATTGGCGCCAGCATCTGATCGCCTCCCCGTTCGGCACGATTCACGCCAGCATGTTCAGCATGCCGCGGCCGCTCGGCACCGCAATGCCCGACCCGGCGGAGTTCCGGCTGGCCAAATTCGAAACCCGAAACGGCGAGATCACCGGCGCGATCCGCCCCGTCAGCCTCCGGGAAATGCCCGACCCCGATCCGATCGTTTTCCCGGAGGTCGATCGCTCGCACAAGGGCGATCTGCTGGTGCCGAGCGCGCGTCCGCAGCCGCAGCCGGCCGAGGAGGCGGCCCGGACCGAGCCACTGCCCGATGAGCTCCAGGCGGCGCTCAACGCCCCGCCGCTGCCCCAGGAAGAGGCCTCGCCCGGGCCCGAACCCGACGCCGCATTGGGCCATCCGGGCGCATCGCTCGAGGACCCGGGCGGTCCGGACCTGTCGATCCTCGACGCGGCGGCGGATCCCGACCCGAGCACGCACACCGCGCAGGTGTTCTTCGGCGGTTCGATGGGAACACGGCTCGGCGCGATCGAGCCGTGGGCGCAGGGCGAAGAGCCGATCCTGATGCCGCCGCGGCGTCCGGCGGACAGCGACATCAAACTTTCGGCGCTCACGCCGAGCAACGCCGATCCGAAGGCCGACAGCGGCGTCACCATCGCCGGCAAGGGCGAGGTGACCGGGGAGGGACGGCGGCCCAAGAGCCCGGCCGAGCGGCTCGGGCTCGAAGACAAGACGCGAGCCAAAGCCGAGAAGTGCCTGGCCAACGCCATCTATTTCGAAGCCCGCGGCGAGAGCGTGCGCGGCCAGATCGCGGTCGCGCAGGTGGTCATGAACCGGGTGTTCTCCGGGTATTATCCAAACGATGTCTGCGGCGTCGTCTACCAGAATGCGCACCGCCATCTCGCCTGTCAGTTCACCTTCGCGTGCGACGGCAGGTCGAAGACGATCCACGAGCCCGACGCCATGGAGCGCGCCAAGCGCATCGCCACCGCGACGCTCGACGGCAGGCTGTGGCTGCCGGAGGTCGGCAAGGCGACGCATTACCACGCCTATTGGGTGCGTCCGTGGTGGGTGCGCACCATGCACAAGCTCTACAAGTTGGGCGTGCACACGTTCTACCGGCCGCGCAAGTGGGGCGACGGCGCCGATAAGCCGACCTGGGGCAGCGCGCAGACCACCGCCGAGGCCGCCACGAAATTGTGAGGCGTGTCCCGGCGCAGCGCAGCACGAACTGCATGGACCCCGGATCAGCGGCGCACCGCCGGCGCGCTGCGCCGCGTCCGGGGAAGGGCCTCCGCCATTCACGAAACTCATGGCCCCCATCAGAACCTTTCAGTGTCGAGGCCCGGCGCGGTTTGCTAGGTTCCGCCTCGCAAACCGAGAAGGCCCGACGAGAACCGGCATGACCGCTTTCCCCGCCTCCCGCGGCGCGCAGCTCGCCTGGCGCACGCCGGCCGTGATCCTCATCTGCGGCTGCCTGATCGCGATCCTGACCTTCGGGCCGAGGTCGACCCTCGGCTTCTTTCTCAAACCCTGGTCGGAAGCGAACGGCTGGGGACGCGACGTGTTCGCGCTCGCGCTCGCGATCCAGAACCTGCTGTGGGGCATCGGCCAGCCGTTCGCGGGCGCCGTCGCCGACCGCTTCGGCACGGTGCGGGTCATCAGCGCCGGCGCCATCCTCTATGCGCTCGGGCTTGCCTTGATGGCGAAAGCGAGCACGCCCGGCCTGCTCGATCTTTCCGCCGGCGTGCTGATCGGGTTCGGGCTCTCCGGCTGCTCGTTCAACATCGTGCTCGCCGCCTTCGGCAAGCTGGTGCCGGAATCCTGGCGCTCGCTCTCGCTCGGCGCCGGCACCGCCGCCGGCTCGCTCGGGCAATTCCTGTTCTCGCCGCTCGGCGTGCTGTTGATCGATCTGTACGGCTGGCAGACCACGCTCGTGATCTTCGCGGCGCTCATGCTGCTGATCCTGCCGCTCGCGCTGGTGCTCGCGACGCCGCGCGCCGTTCGGCCACCGCAGCTACGTCCTGCTGGTGCTCGGCTTCTTCACCTGCGGTTTCCAGCTCGCCTTCATCACTGTGCATCTGCCGGCCTATCTGGTCGACCGCGGATTGTCCGCTCAGGTCGGCGGCTGGACCCTCGCCGTGATCGGCATCTTCAACATCCTCGGCTCGCTCGCCGCCGGCTGGCTCGGCAATCGCATGTCGAAGCCGTACCTGCTCTCCGCGATCTATTTGGCCCGCGCGCTGGCGATCGTGGCATTCGTCGTGCTGCCGCCGAGCACGCCGGCGACGCTTGCCTTCGGGCGATGGGCCTGCTGTGGCTCTCGACCGTGCCGCCGACTTCGGCGCTGGTCGCGCTGATGTTCGGCACGCGCTGGCTCGCCATGCTGTTCGGCTTCGCGTTCTTCTCGCACCAGGTCGGCGGTTTCCTGGGCGTGTGGCTCGGCGGAATTCTGTTCGAGCGCACCGGATCCTATGACGTGGTGTGGTGGCTTGCGGTCCTGTTCGGCGTGCTCTCGGCGCTGATCAATCTGCCGATCGTGGAGAAGCCGGTCGCGCGCCCGCTCCCGGCCGCTGCGTAGCACGAGCCGCAATGCCGCGCCGGCCCTTGCGCGCAACGCGCGTCCGGGCCACTTTGGCGTCGCATCGACCCTCGGCGAGGAGCGCATCTTGTCGTTCAAGGCGATCCGCATCGACAAGGCCGAACCGGGCCAGCGCGTCGCGCTCGTCGACTTCGACGAGAAGGACCTGATGGACGGCGACGTCACGGTCCGGATCGAGTGGTCGACCGTAAGGACCTGATGGACGGCGACGTCACGGTCCGGATCGAGTGGTCGACCGTCAACTACAAGGACGGGCTTGCGCTCACCGGCAAGGCGCCGGTGGTGCGGCGCTTTCCCATGATTCCCGGCATCGATTTCGCCGGCGTGGTCGAAAGCTCGACGAGCCCGGCGTGGAAGCTGGGCGATGCCGTCATCCTCAACGGCTGGGGCGTGGGCGAGACGCATCTCGGCGGCCATGCCGCCAAAGCGCGGGTCAGGAGCGACTGGCTGGTGCCGATGCCGCCGGGAATGACCGGGCGCGATGCGATGGCGATCGGCACGGCCGGATATACCGCGATGCTCGCGGTGCTGGCGCTCGAGCGGCACGGCATCGTGCCGGCCCGCGGGCCGGTCGTGGTGACCGGAGCCGCGGGCGGGGTCGGTTCGGTGGCGGTCGCGGTGCTCGGCAAGCTCGGCTATCACGTTGTGGCTTCCACGGGACGCCCGCAGGAAGCCGAATATCTCCAGGGGCTCGGCGCAGCCGAGATCATCGAGCGGGCGGAGCTGACCGGGACGCCGAGACCGCTCGCCAAGGAGCGCTGGGCGGGCGGCATCGACAGCGTCGGCTCGACCACGCTCGCCAATGTGCTGTCCATGACGCGCTACGGCGGCGCGGTGGCGGCATGCGGATTGGCCGGCGGAATGGATTTGCCGTCCTCGGTCGCCCCGTTCATTCTCCGCGCCGTCTCGTTGCTGGGCATCGATTCGGTCATGTGTCCGCAGGTGCTTCGGCGCGAGGCCTGGAAGCGTTTGGCCTCCGATCTCGATCGCGGCAAGCTCGCGGCGCTGACGACCGAAATCGGCCTCGACGGCGTGCCCGACGCGGCGAGCGCTATTCTGGCCGGTCGGGTGCGGGGGCGAATTGTGGTGAAAATCGGGTAAACCCATTCAGGATTTGTCCACGATCGTGGGGCATGATCGGTCCGGCTCCATGGTTAACAGGGGGTTGTTCCCAATGCTTATGCGTGTCGCGATTGTACTGGCCGGCGTGCTGGCGGCGGTGCCGGCATTCGCCGGTTCGATGAATGCCGACGAGGCGCGCCATTTCGTCATCGGCAAGCTGTTCTCGTTCAATTGCTTCGAAGGCACGTCGGGGACGGGCCGGGTGCATCCCGACGGATCGGTATCGGGGATCGTCCGCTTCGGAGGCGCCAGCGGCGCGCGTTATGTGACGCTGCCGCCCGGAACGCTGCGGGTGCGAGGTGAGGCGGTTTGCGGCGCGATGGGCGGGATGGAGACCTGCTTCGATCTCTATCGTACCGACGCCCAGAGCTTTCGCGGCGCCATTTCCGGGCTCGGCTTCGCGTCTTGTCAGTTCACGCGCCGGACCGGGCGCGCCGAATTGGTCAGGAACTCGCTGCCGCGCTCGATCCAGCCGGAACTCGCCGCCTCGAACAGCCGCTAGCAATGCCGGCACCGCGCTGAGCTAGCGGTGCGGACGTCACTCCAGCTCGAGCCGGAAGGGATGGGCCTCGAACGCCTCGATGCCGCGGCCGATCGCCTCGACGGCGCGGATCATGCGGCCGCGCCGGCCGAGCAGGCGGTCGGCCAGCTCCACGATCCGGGTGTTCGGGCTGGCCGTGGGTGAAGCCCTGCGCAATTCCTTGGCGATCGTCGCCTCGTCGCGCTGCGGATTGAGCGCGCACACCGCCACGTAGGCGCCCGCCGTCGACCGGCTGATCCCGGCGTAGCAATGCATGACCAGCGGCGCCCGCCGATCCCATCCGCGCAGGAATTTCACCAGCTCGGTGACATGCTCGTCGGCCGGCGCGGAATAGCCTTCGAGCGGGATGCTGATGTCGTCCATCGCCAGCACGAGATGATTGTCGAGCGCGATCGTGCTCGGCCGGCTGACCAGGTGGATATCCCTGAGCAGGGTAACGACATGGCGGGCTCCGGTGCTCTCCACGGTGGGATGCAGCCGCGCCAGCGAGCAAACGTGAATCATGAATCCTGCCTTGGCGATTCCTGGGCTGCATATATACCGGCTCGCGCGGGATCGCGATGCGTCCAACTGCACTGCAGCGGCGGGGCAGGGGGGCCGCAGTATGGACCTCGCCGGCGCTTCATTCCGCCGCGAGTTCCCGAAATCGCTTCAAGAACCGGGCCTCGACCGTGTTGGCGGGCCATGCGGTCAGGTACTCGCGCTCGACCGAGGGCGCGAGCGCAGGCGGGCGCCCGAAGAAGCGCCGCGCCTCGGCGGCCTCGAACCCGGCAAGGCGCGTCGCCTCGAGATAGGCGGCCGTTCGGTCCGCGGTCTTGATCAGCCGCTGCACCTCTCGTGGCAGTTCAGGAGGAAGCCCGAACCGGATCCGGACCGCCGCATGGAGGCGGGCTTCCACCGCCCGATAGGAATCCCCGATCACCGCCTTGAACGGCGTGATCATGTCGCCGATCACGTATTCGGGCGCGTCGTGCAGCAGCACGGCAAGCCGCAGGCGGCGGTCGAGATTGGGCTCGTGTTGCCGCGCGATGCACTCGACCAGCAGCGCATGCTGGCCGACGGAGAAAATATGCGCGCCGCGCGTCTGCCCGTTCCAGCGGGCGACCCTGGCCAGTCCATGGGCGATGTCCTCGATCTCGACGTCGAGCGGCGACGGGTCCAGCAGATCGAGCCTGCGGCCTGAGAGCATGCGCTGCCAGGCGCGCGGAGCGGCTGCCATCTGCTTGGGAGTGATCTTGCGCGCAGTCATGTTCCGAGCCCGGCTCTCGTCCATTGTTTGATCGAGAGCGCGAGACAAGCGCATCCCTCCCCCCTTGTGGGGGAGGGATGGAGAGGGGGGCAGCGGTTCAGTGAGCCTTCTTGTACCCCCCTCCCGCTTCGCGCGCTCTGCGCGCCAAGCGACTTCCCCCACAAGGGGGGAAGTAACAAGCGAGCCTGCAGCTCAGCCATGGGCCAGCCTGGCGCATTCCACATGGCGGTGGCACGTGACCAGATGGTCGTTGACCATGCCGGTCGCCTGCATGAAGGCGTAGACGATGGTGGGGCCCACGAACTTGAAGCCGCGCCGCACGAGCTCCGCGGACATTTGCTTGGACAACTTGCTCTCCGCGGGCACTTGCGACACCGATCGGAACCGGTTCTGCTTCGGCCGGCCGTCGAGAAAATTCCACAGCAGCGCCGAGAATCCCGGGCCCTTGTCCATGGCCTCGAGATAGGCGCGCGCCGATAGGACCGCGCCCTCGATCTTCGCGCGATTGCGCACGATGCCGGCATCGGCCATCAGCTTCGTGACTTTCGCCTCTCCGTAGCGCGCGATTTTCTCCGGCTCGAAATCATCGAACGCGCGCCGGAAATTCTCGCGCTTGCGCAGGATGGTGATCCAGGACAGGCCGGCCTGAAAGCCGTCGAGCACGAGCTTCTCGTAGAGCGCGCGGTCGTCGAATTCCGGCACGCCCCATTCCTCGTCGTGATAGGCGACGTAGAGGGCATCCTGCTTGGGCCATGGACAGCGCCGTAGGCCGTCCGGATGCGGTGGTGGGCGCACGGCCGTCATGGCTGCGCCGGCGCTTCGCTCGCTTCGCCCGGGAACGCGAAGCGTGCCCAGCTCGGTTTCGCCAGACGAATCGGCACGCCGCCAGCCTGCAGGCTCGCGCCTTCCGCGAGCGCCGCCTCGACGCGGTCGATGCGCAGGCTCGCGAGCGCCCGGCCCGCCGCGGAGGACCCCATCGTGCCGACCATTTTTCCGCCGGCCATCACCGCCGCCCCCGCGTCGGGCGCGGGGCCCTCATAGGTGACCGGGACCACCCGCGTACGCGCGCGGGCGCGATGCTCGATGCGCGAGACCACCTCCTGGCCGACGTAGCAGCCCTTGTCGAAATCGACGCCGGCGAACTGGTCGAGATCGGCCTCGTGCGGAAACGCGTCCTCGTAGGAGAAATCGGCGTCGCCGCGCGGCACGCCGAGCGCGATGCGATGCGCTTCGTATTCGCCGGCGTCGGCGAGCTCGGCGCCGAGCTCGCGCGCAGCTTGCTCGGCCAGATGCGGCGGCAGCATGATGCGCATGCCGAGCGCCGCAAGCCGCGGGTCGGGATAGGCAAGACCGCAGCCGGTGGCGCCGCTGCCGTCCCACGCCGCCATCACGCCGAGAGTTTCCGAAAGGTCCTCAACCAGGAGCTTGGCGCGCAATTTATAGAAATTCAGGCGGTCGACGAGCGCCGTGGCGCGGGCCCGCGCGCAATCGAGAAAAAACCCGCCGCCGTCCTTGGCCGGCGCCTCGACGACGATGCAGTCGACGATGATCTTTCCCTGCGGCGTCAGCAGCGCTGCGTAGCGCGGCGCTCCCGGCGCCACCTTGGTGACGTCCGAGGTCAGCAACCCGTTGAGGAACCCGCGCACGTTCTCGCCGGCGACTTTGACGACGCCGCGGTCGGGAAGCAGTGCAGCCCGCATGTTCATGGCCCGAACCTAAGTCGCTCGACCGCGCGCCTCAAGAGGCGGAGGCCTGACAGGGTGGGTCAAGCGAAGCGCGACCCACCATTTCGCGTCTCGGTGGGTTTCGCTGCGCTCGACCCGCCCTGCAATCCGTCGTCCGTCGTGCGAATTCTCAATCGCCCGCGACGAAGAAATGCCAAGTGCCGTCCGGCGCGATGCCGACCCGGTAGAAGATATAGGCGCCGAACTCCC
>WNGK01020485.1_pt1 | contig 10358 bp, 9 predicted proteins | sample 5400601 | NCBI WGS metagenome assembly WNGK01 (sample SAMN13153376, study PRJNA577476) | soil metagenome | isolation source: 60 cm soil or saprolite under Garry oak tree replicate 1 | place: USA:California | collected 2016-06-15 | reverse complement strand
GACCTCGGCGGCGGCGAGGGTGACGACGAAGATGATCACGATCGCGCAGGCGCGAACGAGCAGGATGCGGCGGCGCCCGACCAGAGGCGGCGTCATCGTCGATCCCGCATGGCACCGCGCGCTCGGCGCTACGGGGTCTCGACCTGCTCGCTCGGGAGGACGTGCGGCGCTTCGGCGAGCGCCGGCTGCTCGGCCTTCCACAGCAGCGGCAGGGCCAGCAGCGGCAGCAGGTTCACGAGGCCGACCACGATCATCAGCTGTCCCAGGTTCGAGTAGTCCTGCTGGGTCACCGCGAAGAGATCGTTCAGGTAGCGCGTGAAGAGCTGGCTCGCCGAGAGCGCCAGGTTCATCAGCGACGCCATGATCGCGAACATGGTGGCCTCGGCGCCGGCGGGCGCCGACTTCGCGATCAGGATGAGCATCGGCACCATCGTGAGCTGGGCGAGCGGCGCCGAGATGGTCGTGTCGATGAAGGCCAGCGTGCGCGCGCTGATCCCCAGCCACTCGTGCAGGCCGTAGAACAGGCCGACGTTGGGCAGGTAGAGCAGCGTCCCGGCGATGACGACCCAGAACAGCGTAAAGCTCACCGGCCGGCGCACGATCGACTTCCTGAAGAGCAACAGGCCGCCCAGGCTCAGGATCGAGGACACCTGGGCGAGCAGGCCCAGGAAGCGCTGGTCGAAGCCGAGGCGATCGATCGCCCAGTAGCTGTAGCCCTGGCCGACATCCGGTGTCGCCCGGAACAGGAAGATCACGATCGAGGCCACGGCGACGCCACGAGAGATGCCGACACGCTGGAGCAGCAGCGCGATCAACGCCACGGAGACGGTGAGCACGATCTCCTGGTTGAACGGAACGTCGAGCATCTCGAGGATGACGCCGAAGGCGGCATAGCCGAGGCCCACCAGCATCACCATGCGGGCCTTGCCGCCTCCGAGCGGCCCGCCGTCACCCGGTGCCGCCGTCGCGGTGACGCGCGCCGCGCCCCTTCCGGGGCGAGCAAACGGAACGCTCAACACGACGAGGACGGGTAACAGCGCGGCCACGCCGAAGGTCGCCCGGGTGCCGATCGTCTCCGCCAACCATCCCGACAGGTAGCCAACGCTGATACCACCGGCGAGCGTGGCCATGCGGCCGAGCGTCTGGATCTGACCGATTTCTTCATCGGTCTTCGCGACTTCCACACTGAGCGCGTCGGCGACGACGTCCTGGACCATGAAGCCGATGGTGATCAAGAGCGACGCGACCAGGTAGCCTGTCCTTGTAGCGACACTTCCGGCCATGGCCAGGAAGCCGGCCGCGCTCGCCGCGCATCCTAGGAACAGGTACGCGATGCGACGACTTCCCAGAATCGGGTAGACGTCGGAGGCGACCCCTGCAACCATCTTCATGGACCACGGAAGTCCCAGCCAGAACGCGATTCCAGCGACTTCGGAGGGTGTCAGTTTGAGCGTGTCTTTCTGGAAAAAGACGTCAGCGACCGCCGTGACGGCGCTCGCGCCGTAACAGAAATACGTCAGGAGGATCGGGCTCCAGGCCTTCCGGTAACCGCCAAAGATGCGACGCCCCACCTTTCCAACATACTCTACCCGCGGCAGAACTTGCCGGTAGCGACGCTCGTTATTGTCATAAGGCCCTGATCATCAGGAGTTGTAACTATGGCAAGGCCTTTGCTACACCTAAAAGTGGACCTATGACGCTCTTTCGACGTGCCTCGATCTTCTGGCAGTCCCGCCGGTTCTGGGGCAAGGCGCGGCCGCGGATTGCCCTCGCCCTGGGCGGTGGGGGTGTCATCGGCGGCATGTACGAGGTCGGAGCGCTGGCCGCCCTCGAAGAGCGGCTGAACGGTGAAGGCCGCGGCTTCGACGTGTATGTCGGCTGCAGCGCTGGATCAGTCGTCGCGTCGCTCCTCGCCAACGGCGTGCGGGCCCGCGACCTGTACCGGATCCTCGACCAGGACCTCGACGACCCGCTGAACTTCCGCCGGGGCGCCGTCTTCGCGCCGGACTCGTTCCGGCGAGCCGCGAGCCGCTTCGGGCGGATGATGTGGGCGTTCGGCAAGAACGCGGTGACCGCGGTCCGGGGCTCCATCCCCGACATGCTGGCCCGCGCCGAGCGCGACCTGCCGCCGGGGTTCTTCTCGCTGGTCGCCCTCGAGCGCTTCATGCGCCAGGGCTTCGAGGCGAAGGGGCTGACCAACTCGTTTCCCAATCTGCCACGCACGCTCCTGATTCCTGCCATCGACCTCGACCGGGCCGAGCGCGCGGTCTTCGGGCGGGGTGCGCTGTGCGACGTGCCGATCAGCCAGGCCGTGGCCGCGTCGTCGGCGATCCCCGGCTTCTTCGAGCATTCAGCGGTCACGCCGACCTCGCGGCCGAAGCGGGCGCCGACGTCGTCTTCCTCGTCCACCCCCTGGTGCCGAACCTTTGCGACGGTGAGGGCGCCACCATGCGGTCGCGTGGGCTGTGGACGATCATGGAGCAGGCGAGCCGGATCTACGGGCAGAACCTGCTCCAGCTCGGCCTGACCACGCTGGCCGTGCGCTTTCCGCGCACGGCCTTCTTCCTCCTCGAGCCGCCGCGTACGAAGAGCCCGCTGTTCGGGCCATCGATGGGCTTCGAGGCCGCGCGCGCCGCGCTCCGCTTCGGCTACAGCTCGACCCTCGCGTGGCTGGCGACCGAGGGCGAGGGCCTGATCCGTCGCCTCGTGGCCGGCGCCCCCGTCCCCGTCCCCTGACCGCTCGCTCTCAGGCCTCGCGGTAGGTCTAACGACGGCCGCTTGCCAGCTTGAGCGCGTCCGGGAGTGCGCGCAGCCGCGCCATCGCGACCACGCCGAGGAACGGTCCGGCGGCCAGCGCCGCGAAGGCCCAGCGCCACCCCACCAGCTCGGCGAGGGGCGGGATCAGCCAGATCGAGACCATCGTGAGCGCGAAGCCGACACTCGTCTGCGTCGTCAGGGCGGTGCCCACGTACGCGGGTGGTGAGAGCTCGGTGACGGCCGTGGAGAACTGCGCCGAGTCGGCGATGACGGTGACGCCCCAGACGACACCGACGAGGAGCGTCAACCACGGTGGCCCGCCGAACGTCAGGCCGATCAGCAGCGCACAGAGACCCGAAAGCGCCATGGCCGCCATCGTCAGCGTCGTGCGACCCCAGCGATCGGAGACGATCCCTCCCGCGTAACAGCCGGCGGCGCCTGCGGCCATCGCGACGAACGTGGCCAGGCTCGCGTTCAGCCCCGCGTACCCGGCGCCGCCTCGGGTGGCCAGGCTCTCGGCGAAGAACACGCCGAGCCACGCCCACATCGCGTAGAGCTCCCACATGTGACCGAAGTAGCCGAAGCAGGCCAGACGCAGCGGGCGCTCCCTGAACACCGTGGCGGCCATGCGCACGTCGAACCGCGCGGGTGGAAATCGGTACGGGCCTTCGCTCACGCCGAGCCAGACGATCAGCGCGGCGATCGTGGCGAGCCCGGATGCGGCCAGGAGCGTCTGACGCCAGGGCAGATCGGTGACGCCGCGAATGAAGTGGGGTGTCGCCGAGCCCACAGTCAGCGCGCCGATCAGCACGCCGATGGCGAGCCCGCGTCGCTCTCGAAACCAGGTCGCGATGATCTTCATCGCCGGCGGATAGGCGCCGGCCATGGCCAGGCCCGTGACGAAGCGCAGCGCCAGCGCCGGGCCCAGGCCGTCGACGGCAAGGGCGAGCGTGGTGTTGGCGACGACGCCGGCCACGATACTGCCGAGCATGAGCAGGCGCGGCGACCAGACGTCGGGCAGGTTGCCGAGCGCGCTCGCCAGCGTGCCGACGATGAAGCCGAGCTGCACGGCGATGGTGAGGCCGGCGCGTCCCGAGGCCCCCAGCGACCACTCGCGCGAGAGTGCGGGAAGCACGGCGGAGGCGCTGAACCACAGGGACAGCGCGAACAGCTCGGCCAGCGACAGGGCGGCGAGCGCACGCCAGCGCCCGGCCACGGCGGGCGATTACTCGATGACGCGCTTGGCGCGGAGCCCGGCGATCTCCTCGCGGCTCAGGCCGAGCGTCGAGAGCACCTGCTCGGTGTGCTCGCCGCTGACGGGCGCCGCGGTCCGCACGGTCCCCGGTGTGTCCGATAGCTTGATGGCCACGCCGAACTGACGGACCTTCCCGAACTTCGGATGCTCGACGTCCACGACCATCTTGCGGTGGTTCACCTGGGGATCGCTGACCATCTCCTGCGGATCGTAGACCTTGCCCACGCAGACGTCGGCCTTGACGAGGAGCTCGTACCACTCGTCGCGGGTGCGCGTCTTGATGATCGCCTCGATCTCGCGGCGGGCGCCGTCCTCTTCCGCGTTGGCCGCGCGCACGAACTGATCGGGCTTGCGCGCGAACTTGAGGAGATCGGGCCGGTTGATGGCCTTGCAGAAGTTCTCCCACAGCCACGGCTCGGTACAGGCGATGGTGAGGAGCTTGTTGTCGCGGGTCTCGTAGATCGCGTAGTACGGATACGAGCCACCCAGGAAGCCCTCGCCGCGCTTCGGGGCCACGCCGTCGGAGAAGAAGAAACGCATGTTGGGCGTCGCCGCCAGTAACGAGATCGTGGTGTCGAGATACGAGACGTCCACGTGCTGGCCCCGGCCGGTCCGCTCGCGCGCGAACAGCGCGAGCACGATGCCGAGGGCGCCGTGCAGGCTGGCCCCGGCATAGTCGGCCACCAGGTTGAGGGGGATGGCGGGCTTGCGGTCGCGCTCACCGATCAAGCCCAGGACGGCGGCCAGCGAGAGATAGTTCAGGTCGTGCGCCGGATACCCGGCGGCCGGCCCGCTCTGGCCGAAACCGGAGAGCGAACAGTACACGATGCGCGCGTTGAGCGCGCGAATCGTCTCGTAATCGGCGCCGAGCCGTTTCATCACGCCCGGGCGAAAGCCTTCGACGATCACGTCGGCGTTGGTGGCCAGGCGCCGGAAGATCTCCTGGCCCTCGGGCGCTTTCATGTTGAGCGCCATCGAGCGCTTGTTGCGGTTCACGAAGGCAAAGGCGGCACGGCGTTGCGCGTCCGGATCGTCGGTGTGATCCAGTCCCGGCGTCTCGATCTTCAGCACGTCGGCGCCCATGTCGGCGAGGAACATGCCCGGCATCTCCGCCGGCGGGACGCGCGCGACTTCGAGAACAGTGATGCCGTCGAGAACGCCCATCGGGATCTCCTTAGTCGCGGTCGGCGACGAGGCGCGAGGTCAGCGCCCGGATGTCGGGGATGGCTTCGAGGTGCTCGAGCTGCTCGGCGATGCCCGCGGCGTCGCCCGGCGAGAGCGTGCCCTCGCAGCAGGCGAGGAACTTGGCGCGCAGTGCCTCGGCGGTGAGCGGCTGATCGTGATGACCCGTGGCCCCGCGCGCGGGCGAGTCCAGCGTGCGGCCGTCACGGAGCCGCACGGTCACGCGGCTCCACGCGTGCTGCTCCATGCGATCGGGCAGCGCGGGATCGACGACCATCGTCACGCGCGCCATCAGCGAACCCACGGGCTCGGGGATCGGGCGCTCGAACGAGGCGAGGTCGACGCGGCCTTCGGCGGCGGCCGCGGCCGCACAGAACTGCATCGAGAACTTCCGCTCGAGCGCGGTCGTCGGCGCGGGGTGGATGAGCACGCTCGGCACGACGTGGTTCACTCCCACCTCGATCCCGGCGACCTGATCGGCCGCGAAGCCATGACGTGTCCTGAGGTCGAGGAGTGCGTCGATGGCGGAGTGGGTCAACGCACACGACGGATACGGCTTGACCGCCACGCCGGTCTCGAGCACGTGCCAGCGCTGGCCGAGTCCGTCGAGCGCCGTCGCGAGCGCAGCCGCGGGGACGGGCGCGGTGCCCGTCGCCACCAGGAATCCCTGCTTGCCGTCGAGGGCCGACTCCGACGCCGTGAGTCCCTCACGCGCGAGCAAGGCGGCGAGCACGCCGTTCCGCGCGGCGTGGCCCGCGTGATAGGGCTTGGTCATCGAGCCAAAGTTCTCCTTCAGCCCCGACGCCAGCGAGACGGCCAGTCCCAGCGCGTGGCGGACCTGACCAAGATCGAGGGCGAGCAGACGCGCCGCCGCGGCGGCGCAGCCGATCGTTCCGATGGTCGCGGTGGAATGCCAGCCGCGCGTGTAGTGATCCGGATTGATCGCGCTGCCGATGGCGGCGTCGATTTCGAACCCGAGCAGGTAGGCGAGCGTCACGGCGGCGCCGTCTGCCGTCTCGGCCTCGGCGGCAGCCAGCGCGGCGGCCAGCAGGGGCACGCTCGGATGGCCCAACAGCGCGAACGACGTGTCGTCGAAGTCGTGGGCGTGTCCGGCGGCGCCGTTGGCGAGCGCGGCCCACGTGGGCGACGTGCGCAGCGAGGCACCGACCACCGTGCAGAGCGGCGTGCCGCCCTCGGCCCGCGCGACCTCGCGGACGATCCTCGCGATCGGCTCGGTGCTGCCGGCGAGCATGACGCCGATCGAGTCGAGCGCCGCGCGACGGACGCTCGCGATGGCATCACGAGGACAGTCATCCAGGCGGGTCTTGACGACGAACTCGGCGATCCGGGCGATGGCGCTCATGGCCGTGGATTATAGTCCGGAACTTTCACCGCTCGCCTCGCCGCCCTCGTGCCTGCGGCACTCCTCGATCATGTCACGGCTGCGGCTCACCGCGCCGAGCGCGGTTCACCTCGCACTGCCACGGGGCGTCTCGGCACCGCTCGCCTCGCCGCCCTCGTGCCTGCGGCACTCCTCGGCCATGTCACGGCTGCGGCTCACCGCGCCGAGCGCGGTTCACCTCGCACTGCCACGGGGCGTCTCGGCTCGCACGATTGGCGATCATTTCACCGCTCGCCTCGCCGCCCTCGTGCCTGCGGCAACTCGGGGGCGTCTCGGCTCGCACGACGTTATTTCGCGTCGTGGAAGATCACGCCCAGCGTGTAGCGGGTACCGGTGGTGAGGCGGCTGACGCCGTGGCGCATGGTGACGCGGTGCCAGCCGCGCTGGCCTCGCGCCGGCCGCTCCCGCGTGGTGAAGATCACCAGTTCTCCCTGCTCGGTGGCGATGGCCTGGCCCCGGGACTGGGCGCGAGGGCGCTGCTCGACCAGCAAGAACTCGCCGCCCTCGTAGTCGACGCCACGGCGGCTGAGGAAGGCGGTGATCTGCAGCGGGAAGGCGACGTCGCCGTAGAGGTCCTGGTGGAGACAGTTGTAGCCGCCGGTCTCGTAGTGGAGCAGGAGCGGTGTGGGTTTCGTCTGGCCGGCGCGTCGGCAGATGGCCAGCAGGCCGGGGAGATCGTCGGGATAGCGGCGGCGCGCTCCGAGCGATTTCTCCCAGCGGTTGGCGATCCGGGCCAGCGGCGGATACGCGTGTGCTCGCAAGTCCGCGACGACGGGTGGCAGCGGGTGGGCGAAGTACTTGTAGTCGCCGATGCCGAAGCGGTAGCGCGCCATGTCCACACGGCTGCGGAAGCGACTCTCCTCGCTGTACAGCGCGATCAGGCTCGCGCACTCGTCGGCCGTGAGCATGGGCGGCGTCCTGGCGTAGCCCCACTCGCCGAGACTCTGCTCGATGGCCTCCCAGTCGAGCTTGGCGAGCCGGTCGGCGATCGTCATCGCAGCCGGAAGACCATCTGGTCCTCGTCGTAGTAGCAATCCCCGACGCGCAGGACACGCGGATGGCTGCCGATCACCTCGAAGCCGCACGAGAGATAGAGCCGCCGGGCGGCGGTCTGGTGGCGCATGACGTGGAGCCAGAGATGATCGAGCTCGGGCCACTCGCGCGTGAGCGTGATGACGACGTCCAGCATGAGGCGCCCGATGCCGCGCCCGCGCGCCTCGGGAGCGATGTACATCCCCCAGATCCGCGCGATGTGGCGCTCCTTGGTGGCTTCCAGACGATAGCAGCCGACGATTCCCACCAGGTGAGGGTCGAAGGCGCCGATCACGATGGATTCGTCGTCTCGCGCGGTGGCGAAGCGCTTCTTCACCTCCGGAAGTGATTCGGTCTCCTCCGGCGTGGCCACGAACGCGTCGGGATGTTCTCGCAGCGCCCGCAGCCGGAGCGCGAGCCAGGCCTCGGCGTCGGCTTCGGTGAGCGCGCGAACCTCCATCCCTCGATCCTACTCCGCTCCTCTGCTAATGTTCGCGCATGTTCGTGGTCGGGATCGACGTGGGCGGCACCTTCACGGACGTCACCGCGGTGGACGGCGCCAGCGGGCGGGTGGTCGTCACCAAGGTGCCGTCACAGCCGAACAACGAGGCCGCCGCCGTCCTGGCGGGTCTCGACGCCCTCGGCATCGACGGCCGCGGCGTGCGCCGGCTCGTCCACGGCACGACGGTGGGAACCAACGCGATCCTCGAGCGGCGCGGGGCTCGCGTGGCCCTGATCACGACCGCGGGCTTCCGCGACCTGATCGAGATCGGCCGAACCAAGCGCAACATCCCCGTGCTGTTCGTGCCGACGTTCGTGAGACCGAAGCCCTTCGTCGAGCGCGCGCTGAGGTTCGAGGTCGACGAGCGCATGCTCCACGACGGCGCGGTGCTCACACCGCTGCGCGGCGGCAGCGTCGATCGCGTGATCGACTCGCTCGGTCGAGCGGCGCCCGAGGCTCTGGCCGTCTGCCTGCTCCACGCCTACGCCAATTCCGCTCACGAGCGCGCCGTCGGCGAGCGCTTCCGCGAGCGCTTTCCCGAGGTGCCGGTGTCGCTCTCGTCCGACGTCGTGCCGGAGTACCGCGAGTTCGAGCGATTCTCGACCACGGTGCTCAACGCCTACCTGCAGCCGCTGATGGACCGCTATCTCGCGGGGCTGGAGAAGAAGCTGTTCGAGGCCGGCTACGCCTACGGGGTGCTGACGATCGCGGCCGGCGGTGTGAGCCAGGGCTGCTTCACCGCCGCGCGGGCGGGTATCACCGACTTCATCACGTACGACATGGGCGGCACGAGCACGGACGTCTGCCTCGTGCGGGACGGCCGGCCACTGACGACGACCGATAACCTCATCGCTGCCTTCCCGGTGAAGGTCGCTCAGATCGACATCCGGACGGTCGGCGCCGGCGGCGGATCCATCGCCTGGCTCGACGTCGACGGCGCGCTCCAGGTCGGCCCGCGCAGTGCCGGCGCTCAGCCCGGCCCCGCCGCCTACGGCCTCGGGGGCGTCGAGCCGACGGTGACCGACGCCAACATCGTGCTCGGCAGGATGTCGACCGAGCGCCCGCTTGGCGGCGCGCTCCGGATTCACGCCGACCTCGCCCGGAACGCCGTCGCGGCGCTCGCCGCTCGCCTCCGGCTGGACCGGACGCGACTGGCCGAAGGCATCATCGACATCGCGGTGGCGCGTATGACCGCCTCGATCCGCGAGATCTCGATCCAGCAGGGCCACGATCCGCGCGACTTCACGCTCATCGCCTTCGGAGGAGCCGGCCCCATGCACGCCATCCCCGTCGCCGAAGAGCTCGGCATCCCGCGTGTTCTGGTGCCGAGACACCCCGGGAACTTCTCGGCGCTGGGCCTGCTCGTCTCCGACGTCAAGCACGACGACGTGCGGACCCGCGTCGGCCGGCTGCACGAGCGGGTGCCCGCGCTCGAAGCCGCGTTCGCCGAGATGAGCGCGGCGGCGGCCCGCCGGCTCGACGCCGAAGGCTTCGACGAGCGGTCGCGGCGCACCGAACGCTCACTCGATCTGCGCTACGCCGGCCAGGCCTTCGAGCTCAGCGTCCCGCTGCCGCCCGGCACGCTCGATGCGCCGGCGATCATCGCGGACTTCAACGCGCGCCATCTCGCCACCTATGGCCACGCGGACCCCGATGGGGACGTCGAGGTGGTGAACGCACGGATGTCCACCTACGGCGTCGTCGACAAGCCCGACCCGTCACAGTGGAGCGCTGGAGGTGGCACGGTCGACGACGCACGGATCGCGACTCGTGACGTCTGGTTCGCGGGCCGCGCCGCGCCGACGCCCGTGTACGAGCGCGACCGCTTACCCGGCCTCGCCCGGGTGGACGGCCCCGCGATCGTCGAGGAGTTCGGCGCTACGACCGTCGTCTTTCCCGCATGGAGGGCACGCCTGGACGGCGCGGGCCATCTCGTCCTGGAGCGCGGCACGTGATCGACCCGATCACGCTCGAGGTCGTCCGTGAGGCGCTCTCCTCGATCGTGCGCGAGATGCGCGTGACGCTCGTGCGCACGGCTTACTCGTCGATCCTGTACGAGGGCGAAGACTTCTCCTGCGTGCTCATGGACCGCCACGCTCAGATCGTGGCGATGTCGCGCGGCCAGGACCATCCGCTCCACATCGTGCCCATCTCGTGGTCGATGAAGGCCGTCCACGAGCGCTTCGGGGACGACATTCATCCAGGCGACATCTTCCTGCACAACGATC
>WNGK01017253.1_pt1 | contig 10361 bp, 8 predicted proteins | sample 5400601 | NCBI WGS metagenome assembly WNGK01 (sample SAMN13153376, study PRJNA577476) | soil metagenome | isolation source: 60 cm soil or saprolite under Garry oak tree replicate 1 | place: USA:California | collected 2016-06-15 | reverse complement strand
TCAGGCGCTTGTGTTGCGCAATTGTCGCAAACTTATGGCCAACCTGCCGCATCATGCGTGCCTGCCCTTGTGTCATTCACCTTGGGGGCTGCATGCTTAGATCATGTGACCGGGACCGAACAGGGGGCTTTGCGTGCGCGTCGGCAGGCTAAGAGTATGCGGAGCCGCAATGGCCGCGCTGCTGTGCGCGGCGTCGCCGGCGCGCGCCGTGACCGAAATCCAGTGGTGGCACGCGATGGGCAACGAGCTCAGCCGCGTGGTCGAGCAGCTCGCCGAGACCTTCAATGCGCAGCAAAAAGACTACCGGGTCGTGCCGGTCTACAAAGGCCAGTACACCGAGACCATGACGGCGGCGCTGTTCGCGATCCGCACCGGAGCGCAGCCCACGATCGTGCAGGTCAACGAGGTCGCCAGCGCCACCATGATGGCGGCGAAGGGCGCGACCTACCCGGTGCATCAGCTCATGCGCGAGCAGAACGCGGCGTTCGATCCGGCGGCCTATCTGCCGGCCGTCTCGGGCTACTACACGGATGCGAGCGGCAACATGCTGTCGTTCCCGTTCAATGCCTCAACGCCGATCCTCTACTACAACAAGGACCAGTTCCGCGTCGCCGGGCTTGACCCGGAGGCGCCGCCGCGCACCTGGCCGGAGGTCGAGGCGCTGGCCAGGAAACTGCTGGCGGCGGGTGTGCCGTGCGGCTTCACCAGCGCGTGGCCGTCCTGGATCCATGTCGAGACACTGTCGGCGCTGCACGATGTGCCGATCGCCACCCGGCAAAACGGCTTTGCGGGCCTCGACACCGAACTCGTTATCGCCAACCCGCTGCTGGTGCGGCACCTGACGGCGCTGGCCGAATGGCAGAAATCCAAGATCTTCGACTATGGCGGCCGCGCCGACCGGGCTGACCTGAAATTCTTCGGCAGCCAATGCGGCATGTACCTCACCTCCTCGGCCACACGGCCCGACATCCTGGCCAATGCCAAATTCGAGGTCGGCTACGGCCTACTCCCGTATTGGCCGGACGCGACGGCCTCGCCGCACAACGCCATCATCGGCGGCGCGACGCTGTGGGTGCTCAAGGGACGCCCCGAGGCCGAATACAAGGGTGCGGCGCGGTTCTTCGCCTACCTGTCCAAGCCCGACGTCCAGACCTGGTGGCATCAGAACACGGGCTATCTGCCGATCACGCGGGCCGCCTATGAGCTGAGCCGCGCCCAAGGCTTCTATGCGCGCAATCCCGGCACCGACATCTCGATCCGCCAGGTCACGCTCAAAGAGCCGACCGAGAATTCCAAGGGGCTGCGGCTCGGCTCGTTCGTGCTGATCCGCGACGTGATCGAGGATGAGCTCGAACAGGCGATCTCCGGCAAGGCGGCACCCAAGGCAGCACTCGATTCCGCAGTGCGGCGCGGCAATGAGGTTCTGCGCAGGTTCGAGAGGGCGAATCCCTGAGGTTTTAGGTAGCGGTCCTCATGGTGAGGAGCGCCGCAGGGCGCGTCTCGAACCATGAGATCGCGGGCACGCGACTTTAGCCCTTTCATCCGATTTCTCGCACGTTCTACAATGTGCTACGGGCGTCACGGGTTCGTCATCGCCGAACGCTAGGCGAGACAGAGCCTGCGGTATGCCCGCGGGGGAACAACAAGGAGAAAAACCATGCAGGTTCGTGGCTTCATGCTGGGGGTAGCGGCCGCAGTCGCACTCACGGCCGCAACGCCCGCCTTCGCCGTCACCGAGCTGCAGTGGTGGCACGCAATGACGGGCAGCAACAATGACGTCATCGTCAGGCTCGCCAACGACTTCAACGCCGCGCAGAGCGACTACAAGGTCGTCCCGACCTACAAGGGCAGCTACGCCGACACCATGAACGCCGGTATCGCGGCGTTCCGCGCCGGCAATGCCCCGCACATCATGCAGGTGTTCGAGGTCGGCACCGCCACCATGATGGCGGCGACCGGTGCCGTGAAGCCCGTCCACATGCTGATGAAGGAAGCCGGCGAGAAATTCGATCCTGGCGCCTATCTCTCGGCGATCACCGGCTACTACTCGACCTCCAAGGGCGAGATGCTGTCGTTCCCCTTCAACTCGTCGTCCACGATCATGTGGATCAACAAGGACGCCTTCAAGAAGGCCGGCCTCGATCCGGCCGCGCCGCCGAAGACCTGGCCGGAGTTGTTCGACGCCGCCAAGAAGCTGCGGGCGTCAGGTTCCGGCACCTGCGGCTTTTCCAATAGCTGGGTCACCTGGGTGAACATTGAGCAGCTCTCGGCCTGGCACAACGTCTCGCTCGCCACCAAGGCGAATGGACTTGATGGCTTCGACACGGCGCTGAATTTCAACGGCCCGCTGCACGTCAAGCATCTGGAGCACCTGGTCGAGCTGCAGAAGGACAAGACTTACGACTATTCCGGCCGCACCAATACCGGCGAGGGCCGCTTCACCTCGGGCGAATGCCCGATCTATCTCACGTCGTCGGCGTTCTTCGGCAACGTGAAGGCGAACGCGAAGTTCGATTTCGGCGCGGCGCCGATGCCGTATTATCCCGACCAGAAGGATGCGCCGCAGAACTCGATCATCGGCGGCGCTTCGCTCTGGGTGATGGGCGGCAAGAAGGCCGAGGAATACAAGGGCGTCGCGAAGTTCTTCACCTTCCTGTCCGACACCGACCGCCAGGTCGAGATACACAAGGCGTCGGGCTACCTGCCGATCACCAAGGCGGCGTACGCCAAGACCAAGGAGTCCGGCTACTACAAGGACGCGCCCTATCTCGAGACGCCGCTGCTCGAGCTGACCAACAAGGAGCCGACCGAGAACTCGCGCGGACTTCGTCTCGGCAACATGGTGCAGTTGCGCGACGTCTGGGCCGAGGAAATCGAGGCCGCGCTCGCCGGCAAGAAGAGCGCCAAGGAAGCGCTCGACACGGCGGTGTCGCGCGGCAACACGATGCTGCGGCAGTTCGAGAAATCGGTGAGCAAGTAGACATCGAACATAGCTCCACTGTCATCCCGCAAGCCGCCGAAAGGCGGCTATCCGGGACCCATCTGGCGCGATAGCCTCGCTGAGAAGACATTGGGATAAATGGATCCCGGCACTCCCCCGGCTCAAGTCCGCAGATCGTCATCACGCTTGTGTTCTTCTATTGGCCGGCGAGCCAGGCGCTGTGGCAATCGTTTCTGCTGCAGGACGCGTTCGGGCTCTCGACCGCTTTCATCTGGTTCGAAAACTACGTCGATCTGTTCAGCCAGCCGGAATACTACCGCACGATCGCCACCACGCTGTTTTTCTCCGGTACCGTCTCGGTGCTGTCGCTCTCGATTGCGCTCTTGCTGGCAACGCAGGCCGACAAGCAGCTCAAGGGCGCCGGCATCTATCGCACGCTGCTGATCTGGCCCTACGCGGTCGCGCCGGCGATTGCCGGTGTGCTGTGGATCTTCATGTTCCAGCCTTCGCTCGGCGTGATCGCGCGCGGCTTGCGTAATATCGGCATCGACTGGAATCCGCTGCTCAACGGCAACCACGCGATGATCATGGTGATTCTCGCCGCGACCTGGAAACAGATCTCGTACAATTTCCTGTTCTTTCTCGCCGGCCTGCAATCGATCCCGAAAAGCGTGATCGAGGCCGCGGCGATCGACGGCGCGCGCCCGCTGCGGCGCTTCTGGACCATCATCTTTCCGCTGATCTCGCCGACGACGTTTTTTCTGCTCGTCGTCAACCTCGTCTACGCATTCTTCGAGACGCTCGGCACCATCGACACCATGACCGGCGGCGGCCCCTCGAAGGCGACCGAAACGATGGTCTACAAGGTCTATGTCGACGGCCTCCTCGGCGGCAATCTCGGCGGCTCGGCCGCGCAATCGGTTATCCTGATGATCATCGTGATCGGACTGACCGCGATCCAGTTCCGCTATGTCGAAAAGAAGGTGACCTACTGATGGCCTCGGTAATGTGGAAAGAGCTGACCGCCGAAGACCTGCGCGCCAAGGCGGCGGAGAACGCGATCGTCGTGCTGCCGATCGCCTCGATGGAGCAGCACGGGCCGCATCTTCCCGTCGGCGTCGATACGTTCCTGTGCGAGGCCGTGTGCCGGGGTGGCGCCGAGCTTGCCGTCAAGGACGTGCCGGTCGTGGTCGCACCGACACTGTGGTGCGGCATGGCCGAGCACCACATGGCGTTCGGCGGCACGTTCACGTTCGATATCCCGACCTACATGGCGGTGCTCGGCGCGTTCCTGAAAAGCATCGCGCGCCACGGCTTCAAGAAGGTCTTCATCGTCAACGGCCACGGCGGCAACATCGCGGCGATGAATGCGTTCCTCCCCGATCTTACGCGCGAGACCGGCCTCACGCTTTACGCCGCCACCTACTTCGACCTGTCACGGTCCGACATGGCGCCGATCCTGGAAGATCAGAAGGGCGTGCACCACGCCTGCGAGGTCGAGACCTCGATGATGATGGTGGTGGCGCCCGACACCGTAAAGCACGCTCGCTTGGGCGAAGCGTTCGGCATGCTCAACGGCGATCCGCGTAAAGCCTTTCCGGCCTCGCGCTATCTGCCGTTCAAGGACAACATCACGACGAGCGGCGTGATCGGCGACGCGCGGCGCGCGAACAAACAGAAGGGCGAGAAGCTGCTTGCCATATGCGCGGAGGGCCTGGCCGCCACGCTGAAGAACCGCGAGATGTGGGCCTGATGGTCGAGAACAGCCGCTTCGGCAACATCATCGCGCATGCGATCCTATGGTTCGGCATCGCGATCGTGGTGTTTCCGGTCTATCTGGCGTTCGTCGGCTCGACGCACGAGCCGACGATCATCGCCAATGGCCAGATGCCGCTGACACCCGGCTCGCATTTTCTGGAAAACTATTATCGGGCGATCTTCGTCGGCACGAGCAGCACCACGCGCGAGCCGGTCTACACCATGCTGATCAACTCGTTCATCATGGCGATGATCATCGCATGCGGCAAGATCGCGATCTCGATCATCTCGGCCTACGCGATCGTGTATTTCAAATTCCCGTTCCGCCAGACCGCGTTCTGGGTGATCTTCATCACGCTGATGCTCCCGGTCGAGGTGCGCATCTATCCGACCTACAAGGTCGCGTCCGATCTGAACCTGCTCGACACCTATGCGGGCCTGACGCTGCCGCTGATCGCGTCCGCAACCGCGACCCTGCTGTTCCGGCAATTCTTCATGACGGTGCCGGACGAACTGGTCGAGGCATCGCGCATCGACGGCGCGGGACCGTTTCGTTTCTTCTGGGATACGCTGCTGCCGCTCTCGCGCACCAACATGGCGGCACTGTTCGTGATCCTGTTCATTCTCGGCTGGAATCAGTACCTCTGGCCGCTGCTGATCACCACGCGCGACGACATGCAGACGATCGTGATCGGCATCAAGAAAATGATCGTGACGTCGGACGCGCTGACCGAATGGCAGCTCGTGATGGCGACCGCGATGCTGGCGATGTTGCCGCCGGTCGCGGTGGTGATCGCAATGCAGCGATTGTTCGTGCGCGGACTTGTCGAGACGGAGAAGTGAAGTGAAGAAGGCGAATAGAGCGAATAGTGAGTAGCGAATAGCGAATAGAAAAACAGAAAATAGTGCGTGGCGAATAGAAGCCTGCTTCCCTATTCGCTATTCGCTACTCACTATTCGCGCCTTGCGAGGACCCTGATGGCTGAAGTCACATTGAAAGACGTCAAAAAAGTCTACGCCGGTAGCGTCGAGGCCGTGAAGGGCGTGACCTTCGACGTCCCGGACGGGCATTTCTGCGTGCTCGTCGGTCCGTCGGGCTGCGGCAAGTCGACGCTGCTGCGCATGGTGGCGGGTGTCGAGACCATCTCGTCCGGCGAGGTCCGCATCGGCGATCGCGTCGTCAACGATATCGAGCCCTCCGAGCGCGACATCGCGATGGTGTTCCAGAATTACGCGCTCTACCCGCACATGCGGGTCTACGACAACATGGCGTATGGTTTGCGCAACCGCAAAACCCCGAAGGACGAGATCGACAAGCTCGTGCGCGAGGCCGCGCGTATCCTTGAGATCGACGCCCTGCTCGATCGCAAGCCGCGCCAGTTGTCCGGTGGCCAACGCCAACGCGTCGCGATGGGACGCGCGATCGTGCGCCGGCCGAAGGCATTTTTGTTCGACGAGCCACTGTCCAATCTCGATGCCAAGCTGCGCGTCTCGACGCGCGTCGAGATCAAGAAGCTGCAGAAGAGTCTCGGCACCACGTCGCTCTACGTGACGCACGATCAGCTCGAGGCCATGACGCTGGCCGACATGCTGGTGGTGATGAACGCCGGCAAGGTCGATCAGATCGGCCCGCCGCTTGAGGTCTACCAGAAGCCCGCCACCACGTTCGTCGCGACCTTCATCGGCGCGCCCGCGATGAACCTGCTGCCGATGAGCGGCGCCGAGCCGGGCCTGCTGCTCGCCGATGCGCGCATTCCCCCCGAAGGCGCCATCATCGGCATCCGCCCGGAGGACCTCGAGCTTGCGCCGGATGGCACCAAGCCCGCGGAAGGCGTCGGCCTGCCGCTCACCGTGAGCGCGGTCGAGCGCGTCGGGCCGGAAAGCTTCGTCTACGGCACGCTCGACCGCGGCGACAACGTGATCGTGCGCGTGGCCGGAACGCATGCGCCGGCGCCCGGTGAGCGCGCGATGGCGGTTGCGTCGCGGGCAAAATTGCATGTCTTCAGCGCCGACGGTCAGCGGCGCCTTTAGCTCAAAATACTGATTTGGCTCACCAAATTCTCGTTCTTGAACCCTTAACCGGCACGCCCCATATTGGTGGATACCGGACCGGGTCTGGCGAAGTGCCAGGGCCGCGCCGGTGGAAGCGCCAGATCGGGCTTCCCAAAGTCGCTTGAAAGAGGGCTTTGAATCTATGTCCCGAGTTCCGTCGCTTTCAAGTCCGTTCCTGCTCGGGTTTGATGAGATCGAGCGCGTCCTCGACCGTGTGACCAAAGCGGCCGACGGTTATCCGCCCTACAATATCGAGCGGGTGCCGAGAGACGAGCACGATCCGGAGTTCTTGCGCATCACGCTGGCGGTCGCCGGCTTCACGCGCGAGCAGCTCGATGTGTCGATCGAGGAAAACCAGCTGGTGATCCGCGGCCGGCAGCAGGATGACAAGACCCGGGAGTATCTCCACCGCGGTATCGCGGCGCGTCAGTTCCAGCGTGTGTTCGTGCTGGCCGACGGGATCGAGGTGAAGGGTGCGGATTTGAGGAATGGTTTGCTGTCGATTGATCTCGCCCGCCCGGAGCCCGAGCGCGTCGTCCGGTCAGTCGCCATCAGGAACCACGAGTGACGGTAATGAGGCATCGACATAAAAGGAGTCGAGGGCCATGAATACGAATACGATGACAAACGACGTTCACGAGATTTCGGCTGAAGCCCTGCAGGGGCTCGGCGGCGGCAAGCTCGCCTACGTCAAGACGATCCGCTCCGAGGATGTCCAGAAGCATTTCCCGCAGGCGCCCGAACTTGCGGCCGGTACGCTGCTCTACGCGCTGCACGCAGCCGACGGCACGCCGATCATGCTGACCGACAGCCGCGAGGCGGCCATCGCGAATGCATGGAGCAACGAGCTCGAGGCAGTCAGCGTCCACTGACGACGGCGCGGCCATCCCGTGTCACCGGCGGCAGAAGGCGCTGATTTCTGTCGACATTTCCGTCAACGCCCCGCGGATGCGGGGCGTTTTGCGTTAGGCCAGACCCTCGGGTGCCGTCCGGGAATTGTGCAACGCACAAAGAATAAGCAGCGCGGCATAGTGGAAGCCGCGGGCGCCAGCCCTGCAGCCCCAAGCAGCGCGGTAACGCCTTTGTTAACTGGACCGACCTGGAGAAATGCGACGCGATGCGGTAACTGCTTTGGTGCGGTGCAACATGCCCGGTTTGGCAAGAGCGTTGCACGGCGGGGGCGGCGCGGCATTAGTCTCGTGACTGGGGGAGCGATCTCCGCATGATCGGCATCGTCCGCATTGCGCTGCGGCGTCCATACACGTTCATCGTGCTGGCCCTGCTGATCATGATCGTGGGCCCGCTCGCCGCGCTCCGCACGCCTGTCGACATTTTCCCCGACATCCGCATTCCGGTCATCGCGATCATCTGGAGCTATACGGGCCTGCAGCCCGAATCGATGGCCGGTCGCATCGTGACCCAGTCGCAACGCGGCCTCACCACGACCGTCAACGACATCGAGCACCTTGAGGCGACGTCCTACAACGGACTTGGCATCATCAAGGTGTTCTTCCAGCCGAACGTCGACATCCGCATCGCGAATGCGCAGGTCACCTCGGTGATGCAGACGCAGTTGAAGCAACTGCCGCCCGGCGCAACGCCGCCGCTGATCCTGAACTACAACGCCTCGACGGTTCCGATCATCCAGCTTGCGCTCTCGGGTTCGGGCCTCTCCGAACAGCAGCTTGCCGATATCGGGCTGAACACCGTCCGCACGCCGCTGGTGACCGTGCCCGGCGCCGCGATTCCCTTCCCGTATGGCGGCAAGACGCGGCAGATCCAGATCGACCTCGACTCGGCGGCGATGCAGGCGCGCGGCCTTTCGGGCCAGGACGTCGCCAACACGCTCGCGGCGCAGAACCTGATCACGCCGGTCGGCACGCAGAAGATCGGCACGTTCGAATATGCGATCCAGCTCAACAATGCGCCGTCGGTGATCGCCGAACTCGGCGACCTGCCGATCAAGCAGGTCAACGGCGCGATGGTCTATGTGCGCGACGTCGCGGCCGTGCGGGACGGCAATCCGCCGCAGCAGAACATCGTGCATGTCGAGGGCAACCGCTCGGTGCTGATGCAGGTGCTCAAGAACGGCTCGGTCTCGACGCTCGCGATCGTCGCCGGCATCAAGGAGAAGGTCGAGCAGCTCAAGGCCGTGATCCCCGCCAACCTCAATATCGCGCTGATCGGCGACCAGTCGCTGTTCATCAGCGCCGCGGTGAGCGGCGTCATCCATGAAGGCGTCATCGCGGCAGCACTGACCAGCCTGATGATCCTGATCTTCCTGGGAAGCTGGCGCTCCACCGTCATCATCGCGATCTCGATCCCGCTCTCCGTGCTCGGATCGATCGCGATCCTTTCGGCGCTGGGCGAGACGCTCAACATCATGACGCTCGGCGGCCTCGCGCTCGCGGTCGGCATCCTGGTCGACGACGCGACCGTGACGATCGAGAACATCAACTGGCATCTCGAACAGGGCAAGGAAGTCGAAACCGCCATCATGGATGGCGCGGCGCAGATCGTGACCCCGGCTTTCGTGTCGCTGCTCTGCATCTGCATCGTGTTCGTGCCGATGTTCTTCCTCACCGGAGTCGCACGCTTCCTGTTCGTGCCGATGGCCGAAGCCGTCATGTCGGCGATGTTCTGCTCGTTCATCCTGTCGCGCACGCTGGTGCCGACGATGGCAAACTATCTGTTGCGCAAGCACGCGCCGCACACCGACATGCACGGGCTTGAGGGCGTGGCTCCGCCCTCGCGCAATCCGCTGGTGCGGTTTCAGCGCGGCTTCGAGGCGCGTTTCGAGCGGCTGCGGCTTGGTTATCGCGAGCTTCTGGAGATGGCGCTCGGCCACCGTCCGGTCTTCGTGATCGGATTTCTCTTCCTGGTCGGCGCCTCGTTCGCGCTCGTTCCCTATCTCGGCCGCGACTTTTTCCCGTCGGTCGACGCCGGCCAAATCCTGATGCATGCGCGCACGCAGGTCGGGACACGCGTGGAGGAAAGCGCCAATCAATTCGCCGAAATACAAAAGGCGATCCGCCGGATCGTCCCGTCCGGCGAGCTCGAGGCCGTGGTCGACAATATCGGCTTCCCGGTCAGCGGCATCAACGTGACCTACAACAACACCGGCACGATCGGCACGCAGGACGGCGACATCCAGATCAAGCTTGCCGAGGGTCACAAGCCGACCGCCGACTACGTGCGCACCTTGCGCGAAGAACTGCCGGCGCGGTTTCCCGGCGTGACGTTCTCATTCCTGCCGGCCGACATCATCAGCCAGATCCTGAACTTCGGCGCACCCGCGCCGATCGATCTCCAGATCCGCGGTCCAAATCAGGCGGCGAACCTTGCCTATGCGCAGGATCTTCTGCGCCGCCTGCGGCACGTTCCGGGCCTTGCCGATGCACGCGTCCAGCAGTCGAACAGCAGCCCAGGCTTCGACGTCAATGTCGACCGCACGCGCGCGCAATATGTCGGCGTCACCGAGCGCGACGTGACCAACAGCATGGTGGTGAACCTTGCCGGTTCGAGCCAGGTCGCGCCGACTTACTTCCTCAACCCGGAAAACGGCGTCTCTTACGCGATCGTCATGCAGACGCCGCAGTACCAGATCGAC
>WNGK01008928.1_pt1 | contig 10361 bp, 9 predicted proteins | sample 5400601 | NCBI WGS metagenome assembly WNGK01 (sample SAMN13153376, study PRJNA577476) | soil metagenome | isolation source: 60 cm soil or saprolite under Garry oak tree replicate 1 | place: USA:California | collected 2016-06-15 | reverse complement strand
GCCTCGGCCGGCGTGACCGGATCGCCGGGCGCCTTCTGCACCGACAGCGCGCCGAGCGATTCCCCCTGGTGCCGAACGACGACCACACATGAGGCGCCGGAAACCTCGGGGGCCTCGGTGTCGGCGAACGGGACCCGGTCCCTCTCGGGAGCGGATGGCCACGATCCCGTGGCATGGAGCTCGGCGCCGACCCGGAGCCACACGTCGGCCCGGACGGCCCCGGTCGCCTCGCCCAGGATGCGGGCCGTGCGCGGCAACACGTCTTCGACCGAGTAGGTCCCCGCCATCCGATCGGCGAACTCCGAGAGAACCTCGTACGGCGTGGCCCTCTGTCCGTAGACGAGCCGGTTGGCGAACCGTCGGCTCCGGTCCCGGATCGGCTGGAACGCCACCGCGACGATCGCCGTGGCCAGGACCGACAGGACGACGTTGCCCTTCGAGCCGATGATCGCGCCGATCCCCACCACGATGCCCACGTAGATCGCCGTGATGACCGCGGCCAGAGAGAAGTACACGATGGTCTTGTTGATGACCACGTCGACCTCGTACAGGCCGTAGCGCAGGATCGCCAGGGCTGCCGCCGCAGGAACCAGGAAGGCGAACCCGAAGCTGAATGCGCCGGTGAACATCGCGTTGGAGAGGGCCGGGCTGAGGATGGTGGCGGGGATGGCCAGGATGAGGAGGCCCACCGAGACGCCGGCCGCGTAGGCGAACCACTTGAGCTGCTGGCGCTCCTCACCCCTCGATCTGCGCAGCCGCAGGAGCAGTGACACCATCGCGACGACGATGAGGACCGCGATGAGGAGGAATGCGGGGCCGTTCGAGAAACCCGCGAGCGCCGGGACCCCGCGGATGGGATTCCCCACCTTCGGCAGGTGTGGCGAGAGTTCTATCGGGGCGGCGTCCAGGGCGACGCCGGCCGTGAACCCTATCGAGGAGACGACCGCGAGCCACGCGACCCATCGCCACCGTCTGCTGAGCAGCTTCCCGTCGGGAAACAGCAGGAAGATCAGGATCAATGCCCCTAGGGGAGGGGGCCCGATCGAGTTCTCCAACCAGGCTGTCCACCGGACCCACCCGTGCGGTGAGACCCCGGCCAGCAAGGCGCGGATCGTGATGAGGGCGGCCAGCCCGGAGGTCCCCACGAGGGCCGCGACCCCCAGCATGAGCCACCCGATGGGGTTCGACGGCCGGCGCGAAGCGATGAGCGCTCCGAGCGCCCCGAGGGTCGCGGCGAAAACGATGTCGCCGACGGGCCCCGCCCCGACGGAACCGATCGTTGCCCTGTCCAGCCAGAGGAGCACGAGGCATGCCGCAATGATCGCGTAGCTGAGGATCGCGGTGCCCCACGCCAAGCGTGCCGCCGTTCGTGATGTCATCGATGAACCTCACGAGACCGATCCGCCAAGAGTCGTCTCAGTTGGATCCCATCCTTCCGGAGCCGTGTTTGCCAGGCTGATTCTCGACCCTCGATGCAGGATGGGGAAGGACATGCGCCGAACGCCGGCGGGTCGCCAGCCTCCCCTCCGAACGCGTGCCAGCACGCGGTAGCCGACCCATGGGGGCGGTGCAGAGGCTCGGGCGGTTGCTTGCCTTCCTCTGCGGTCGATCGCCTTCCGGCGCTCTCGATGGCGATGCGCTCCTGCAGCTGAGCGGCGACGCGCTTGCGATGCTCAGTCCGACGGCTAGCTCGTCTCGTACTCGTCGTGGCGCCGCAGCCAGTGCGGTTCCGTGTCGCTCTCGTCGCGGCCCTTCGGCGTGCGATCGAGCAGCGCGTAGTAGACCATCGCCGGCTCGAGGCCGCGCGCGGTGCCGACGTAGGTTCGGTAGACGGTCCCGTCCGAGAGCGCGTACACGCTCATGCCCGGTCCCTCGGTGACGTACCCCACCACGTCCGTTCCGCACATGCGCGCCATCTGCTCGACGGTGGGCGGGATCTCGCCCTCCACGAACGGCTTCAGCTCCTCCTCGGTGTACAGGAAGCCGAGGTCGCGGTTGAAGTCGCTGCCGCCGCTGGAGACCCAGTCGATGCCCCAGCCCATCCGCTCCCTGTAGGCGATCAGCTTCGCGATCGGCGCGCGGGAAGCGAGCAGCAGGGTGGTGTCCCTAGCCTTCAGGTGGGGCGCCTGGGGGGCGAGCGTGTCCGCGATCGAGGAGCAGACCGGGCAGCCTGCCTCGTAGGGCGGCCCGAACATGAAGTGGTAGACGAGCAGCTGGGAGCGGCCGTCGAAGAGATCGGCGAGGGTCTTCGTGCCGTCCTCCGTCTCGAAGCGGTAGTCCTTCTCGACCGGGACCCAGGGCAGCTCGCGCCTTTTCCTGGCCAGCTCGTCGCCCCGGCGGGTGAGCTCCTTCTCCTCGGTCAGCAGCTCGTCGCGTTCCGCCTGCCACTCCTCTTGCGTGCCGATCCGGTGTTTCGTCATCAACGTGGCACCTCCTGTCTGGGTCCGCGAGGCCGGCCAATATAGTTAGCACGATGGCTAACGATGCGTTCAAGGCCCTTGCGCATCCGCTCCGGCGCGACATCGTGGAATGGCTCAGCGGTGAGGTGGCGACCGTCGGCGAGGTGACCCGGGACTTCGGCGTCTCCAAGCCAACCATCTCGCGGCACCTGAAGATGCTGGAGGAGGCAGGCGTCGTGAGCCGCGTGATCGACGGCAGGATCCACCGCCTCACCCTGCCGGCCGGAGGCACTTGCCGAGGCCTCGGGTTTGGACAGAAAGCCAGCGGGAGCGCTGAGAGCGCCTCTTCGATGTCGTCAGCGAGTACCTGGAGGAACGGAAGGAGCGACGGCGACCGACGAGACCGGCCGCGTGGTGCGTTCGAGCGAACCGGTAGCGTCGATCCGACGATGGATCCGGCTCGTGTGAGTCGGACTGGAGGGAGATGAGATGCCTGAACACGAGATCGGAACCCGCGAGGAATGGCAGGTGGCCCGGGACGAGCTCGCGAAGCTCGAGGCCGAGCAGGCGGAGCGAAACGACGGGCGCTCACAGCTGCTCGCTCACAACATCATGTTCGGCCCCGGTTACACGCTCGGCGCCTGCTCAGGCTGCACCAACTTGGGCGACGGGCTCGACGGCTCGCTCGTCCCTTGAACCGTCGCGACGTGACGCTGCTCTGCTTCTCGCGGGCGCCGATCGAGCGGCTGACCGCCTACAAGCGGAGGATGGGCTGGCGGTTCCCCTACGTCTCCACCTACAACACCGACTTCGCCTTCGATTTCGGTCTAGCGTTGACCGAGGAGCAGGCGCAGCGGATTCCCGAGGTCAAGGAGATGATCGACAACCCGCCCGACTGGCTGCAGGAGTGGTCACGCCAGATCGGGGCCGAGCCCAAGGACGGGCTGCGCGAAGGCCCGAGCTGGATCGCCTTCGCGCGCGAGAACGGGACCGTCTACCACACCTACACGGTGATGGCGCCCGACCCGTTCGTCGCGCCCTACTACAGCTTCCTGCTCGAGCGAACGCCGAAGGCCCAACCCGCCGAGCCCCGCACCTGGCGGAAGGACGAGTACCCAACGCCAGCCTGACCATGAACGGCCCTGGCTTGACTTGCTCCGTTTGCGATCCGTTTGCGGCTTCGGCCAGACCAGGCCCGTCCGTGCCCTCGTGAACGGAGCCGCAAGTCCCTGACCTGCTGCTCCGGCTTCGTTGCGGGCGAAGAAGACGAGGGCCTGAAACGCGCTCGAGTTGTTCCCATGACTCGACGCAACGAGCCCCATCGCTGCGAGTGAGAACCGCCGGTCTTCAAAGACCGGTATGCCGGCGAGAGCCGGCAGACGGATTCCATTCCCGTCCGCCTCCGCTACCAGCGGTTTTGGCGTATCGGTCCTTGGCCTCGGAAGTCTCCAAGGTCGCCAAAACCGGCCACTTGCAAACATGTTGCAAACACCCGCTCGGGCTACGATGCGCAGGGTTCGTAAAAGAGCTCTTGATCAACGACGTGGACGTCAGCTCCTTCGATCCGGAGATCGGCGTGGCTCGCCAGGAAGGAGCCGTCCTCGAGCACCGTCAGTCTTCAGCTCACCGCCTTCTTCACGAGCTTGCTTATCTTTGCCTCTTCGGTGGCGGTCAACTCCTTCAACGCGAAGGCGGTCGGCCACATGGCCCCTTGGTCGAGGTTCGCCGTGTCGTTGAAGCCGAACGTCGCGTACCTCGCCTTGAATTTGCCGGCGCTTTGGAAGAAGCAGACGACCTTGCCCTCCTTGGCATACGCGGGCATCCCGTACCAGGTCTTCGGCGAGAGGTCGGGGGCGCTGGCCATGATGATGGCATGGAGCTTCTCAGCCAAGGTCCGATCTGGTTTCGGCATCGCGGCGATCGCCGCCAGCGCGGCCCTTTCGTCATTCTCGCCGCGCGCCTCCGCCTTCCGTTCTTGAGCGTACGCCTTCGCCGCGGCTCGTTCCTCGGCGGTCCATCCCTTGGACGTCTTTCCGGTCGCGGTGGTTCTCTTGGTGGACTTCTGCGTGGCCTTCTTTGCGTTCATCGTTCCCTCCTGCGCAGGCTCTTCGCCAGCAAGTGATTGTTCGCCGAAGTCATCCTGCTGAGCATCCGCCTACCATCGCATCAGCTGGGTGACCTGGATGAGGTTGCCGCACGCGTCGTTCAGCATGGCGATCTTGGACGCGGTCACGTCGGTTGGCAGCATGATGAACTCGGCCCCGCGCGCCTCGATGCGCTCGTAATCGGCCTGCACGTCGTCCGTGTAGAACATGGCCGCGGGTTGGCCCTGGTGGAACAGCGCCTGCTGGTAGGCTTTGGCCGCCGGATTGTCGTTGAGAGCCAGCTGCAGCTCCGTGCCTTCCGGTTCCTCGGGCGAGGCCACCGTGAGCCAGCGATACGGCCCCTGGCTGACGTCCGTCTTCTTCACGAACCCCAGAACTTCGGTGTAGAAGCGCAGGGCCTTGTCCTGATCGTCGACGTAGACGCTGGTCAGCTTGATCCTCATCAGCTCCCAACCTCCTCGTTCCTAGGCGTCCTGGTCTCCAGACAAGGCGAGACCCTCCCGTGTGACATCCCTCCATCGCCGCCAGTCCCCGAGGAGGGTCCCGCAGGTGCCGGGAACGTCGGACCTCCGAGCTCAGCGATCACCGTGCCAGCGGCGACCGGCCCTCGGGGGCCAAGTGACCAAGCTTCTCGGGATTGCAGACGGCGCGGATCGTCTGGACGAGGCCCTCGGCGATATCGAGGGAAACGACCAGGACGGCCCGTCCATCGTGGCCCAGAAATACCGCCCCCGGCTGTCCGTTGACCTCGGCAAGGCGCATCCGCTCGGCGCCCAGCTGCGCCCTCCATTCCCCGAACAGGAGCAGGACCCGCGCGACCCGTTCGCGCCCGTGCATCGGGTGCGGGAACGCCGAAGCCTTCCCGCCGCCATCGCTGTACGAGACCACATCGGCGGCGAGCAGGCGCGTGAGGCCTTCGAGGGCACCATCGCCGACCGCCTCGAAGAACCGCCGGGCGAGCTCCTCCCGTCGCCTACGCGAGGCCTCGAACCGCGGCTTCTTCGCGTCGACCTGCCGGCGGGCCCGAACCGCGATCTGTCGGCAGTTCTCCTCGCTCTTGCCCACGACGGCGGCGATCTCCTCGTAGCGATAGTCGAAGACCTCCCGGAGCAGGAACACCGCCCGTTCGACCGGGCTCAGGCTCTCCAGCAGGACGAGGAACGCCATCGACAGCGAGTCGGCGGTCTCCGCCTGCACGTTGGCGTCCGTGGCTGGGTCCGTCAGGAGCGGCTCGGGCAGCCAGGTGCCCACATGGGTCTCACGCCGCGCCCGGGCCGACCGCACCTGGTTGATGGCGAGCCTGGTCGTGACGGTGGACAGCCAGGCCCGGGGTGAGTCGATCTCCGCGCCCTCGCTCTGTGCCCGGTGAAGGCGGAGGAAGGCTTCCTGCACGATGTCCTCCGCGTCGCCCACGCTGCTCACGATCCTGTAGGCGATCGAGAACAGCAGCGGCCGGAGGCCGTCGTACACGTCCCCACGCGGTGTCTCGGGCTCGGTCCTCACGTCCATCGCTACTCATACTCCGGAGAACGTTCAGCCGTCCAACCTGTGACACCGCACCCCGAGCCGAGCGCCCTGCGCCTCCTGCCTGACACTCTCGGTGTCCCTTTCGTCGATGGTCGATCGGTCCGTCCAGCAGCCGATTCGCGGTGCGGAGCCACTCCTCGATCCCCTCGGCCGTGAGCGAATCCCCGAGGATCTGCATGATGTCGACGGATCGCCGGTCGCTTCTCCATGGCCATCAAACCAAGGGTATCGACGAAGCGGCCAAGCCGCTTCTTCCACGAGGCGAACCCATCGATCGATCGACGCGGCCAACAAAAGTCAGCCGGCGCGGCTTGAGCTGCTTGCAAACACGTTGCAAACATCCAGGACATGATCAGGGGTCACAGTAAGGCACCAGATAACACGAGGGTGGCCGCTGACCTGTACGGGATGGCATCAGCCGGCACGAGATGACACAGAGCAACACGACCGTCCCCGAACTTCAAACCGGTGTGCCTAGGAGAGCTGGCAGGCGGGTTCCGATTCCCATCCGCCTCCGCAACCTCCGTGACCAGCGGAAACGGCCCAGCGCAGAAACCGAGTACGAACGCGGTCGCGACCATGAGTGGTCGGTAGGCACCGCCGTTCGGCGTTGCTTACGCGTCCCGCCGTTGCAGGAGCACCCCGCCCAACAAGAGCGCCCCGGCGGCCCACGCAGCGAGCACGCCGAGGCCCGCCCACGGGCCTATGGGCAGGCTGCGGAGGTTGGTGGTGGCCTGGATCGCAAGCCCCGCGGTCATCGGCCCGATCTGCTGAAGATGTCGTTGCCAATGCGGGTCAGTGACAACGCCGGCGATGATCGGGAAGAGGTAGAGGAGGCCGAGCACGACCCCGATGGCCGTCGCGGAGTCCCGCACGGCGGTAGCGATGCCCAGGCTGAGCAGCGCGATCAGAGCGAGGTAGAGAACCGAGCCCGCCGCCGCGCGAAGCGTCGGCCCGTCGCCCAGAGACAATGCCGCGTACCCATGCGCCGGGGTGAATCCGTTGCCGGGCAGGATGAGCCTCCCCACGAGCACGCAGCCAAGCACGGCGATGCTCCCGTCCGCCAGCACCAGGCCGCCGACGATCGCTCCTTTGGCGGCCAGGACGATGGGCCGGCGCGGCATCGCCGCCAGGGTGATGCGGATCATCCCGGTGCTGTACTCGGTGCCGATCCCAAGCACCGCCACGATGGCGATGACCGCCTGCCCGAGCTCGATCCCCGTGAGGCTGAGCTTGGTGGTGTCTTGTGTACACCCCGCGGAGGGGCATGCAGCGGCCGCGGCGGCGACCAGCGCGCTGACGGCGACGGTCAGCACGACAGCGGTGACCAGCAGCCAGCCGGTGCTTACCACGGTTCGCAGCTTCGTCCACTCCGCGTGCAGCGCTTGCCTCATGCGTCGCGGCGGCGCAGCCAGAACGCGGCTACGCCCAGGGCGAGCGCGGCGTACGCGCACAGCACCGCGAACCCGGCCCACGGCGGAAGCGGGAAGTAGCCGTTGGCCGGGTTCGCCTCAGCGAAGCTCACCTGCGGGTACTGGGGAACACTCTGCTGGATCGCGAAGGCCGCGGCCGGGGTGACCCGCAGCAGCCAATCCGCGGCACCCGCCGGCAGGACCCAGGCCACCGAGAGGATGTACGGAAGGACGATCGCCACGATGACAGTCGTGACCGCTGCTGCGCTTCGCCGCAGCAAGGTGCCGACAGCCAGAGCGAGGACTGCGGCGACGGCGAGCAGAGCCCCCGTCCCGACCACCACCCGCAGCTGGGTGAACGAGCTGACCGGGTAGATGTAGTTGCCGTTATGGCGAAGGAGCGACTCGCCGACCGGAAGCGCGACAGCGGAGGCAACCAGTCCGATGATGAAGGCCACCGAGCCGACCACGAGGGCCTTCGCGGCCAGGACCCGGCCTCGGCGGGGACTTGCGGCGAACGTGGTGCGGATGAGTCCTCGCCGATACTCGGCCGTGATGAACAGCGCCGCGAGAACGACCATCACGATGAGCCCGGCGAACGCGCCGACGAGCGCGCGCTCGATGGGCTGGCCGAATCCAACGGTCGGCGCGATGTCGCCAGACCCGCTGACGATCAACGAGCCGCCCGACTGGTGGAAACCCCCTGAGGCCGCGGGCGGCAGGTCGCCCCGGCCGACCGCTACCCCGCTCCACCCGCCCTCGGCGTTTCCCCTCTGGAGGCTGATGTGGTCGAACGTTGCTGTGGCGAGGGTGAAGGACTGAGTCCCCGACGACCCGCCGAGGTGCTGGGAGATCCGCTGATAGGGAGGGGAGGCCACGAACAGCCCCACCTGGACAGTCGAGGGCAGCCCCGCAAGATCCGCAGTGCCGACCTCGGTCCAGTTCGTGCCGCCTGCCGACTCGTACCCAGTGAGCGTCGCGCCAGAGCGGATCAGCCGCAGCCAGCGGGGCGACGCCGCGGAGACGGCGCCGGGAAGGCCGGACGTGTCATGGGTGTAGTCGTATTGCATCCGGACCCCGTGGCCGCCGGTGACCATCATCGCCGCGTAGGCCGAGCCCTCGCGCATGCTCGCCTTGACGATGATCCCGGCCTTGGCCCACGGCTGAACCGCGCTCCGCGCGCCCGCTGCCAGGTTCGCGGAGCTGCCGCCATTGCCAGCCGGGGCTCCGCCGCCCGCCAGGATCACCCCGGTCAGCGAGGTGACACGCAACGTGATGCTGCCGTTGCCGTCCAGAGGCTGATACACGAAGTAGAAGCTGTCGACCACCGGCTCGCCGTCGGGGCCGAGCGTTACCGTGGGATGGGCGGTATGGCACTTCGCCGAGGACGGGCTGGTTCCCACACAGACCTCCGCGTGGCTCCCCGAGCCCGTGAGCATCGCCAAGAGCACGATCACCGATGCGGCCACGGCCGTCCCGATCACCCAGCCGCGCACCGTCCTGAACTTGGTCCACTCGGCGTGCAGCAGCTGCACGAAGCCATCGCGGCCGGCCGGCACACTGGAGCGGTATGGCGCGGTCGTGCCGGTCATCGTGCCCCGTCCTCGGCCGGCAAAGCGCGGAACTCGACCGCGTCGCGGGTGAGCTCCATGTAGGCCTCTTCCAGCGTCGCACGGTGCGCCGACACCTCGGAGAACGGCACCGCGCTCTCGCCGAGCACCGCCACGATCCGCTCTGCCCCAAGCCCCGAGATGGTGAGCGTGTCGGGCCCGGTGGAGGCCACGGTGGCCCCTGCGTTGGCAAGGACCGTCATCGCCTCCGATCGCGCCGTGGTCCGCAGCGAGACCCGGCCGCTGGACGCCGCGGCGATCAGGTCCGCCACGCTGGCGTCCGCGACCAGCCGGCCGCGGCCGATCACAACGAGATGGCCGGCGGTGTCCTGGAGCTCGCTCATCAAGTGGCTGGAGACCAGCACGGCGCGGCCTTCAGCGGCGAGGGAGCGGAGGAAGCCGCGCATCCACACGATGCCTTCGGGATCCATGCCGTTGAAGGGTTCGTCCATCATCAGCACCGGAGGATCTCCGAGCATCGCCGCGGCGATCCCGAGCCGCTGCTGCATACCGAGCGAGTAGCCGCCCGCCTTTCGCCGGGCCGCCGTCTGCAGGCCAGCCTGCTCGATCACCTCATCGACCCGCCGAGCGGACAGACCCTGGGAATGGGCCAGCCACAGCAGGTGGTTCCGGCCGGTCCGGCTCGGATGCAGCGCGGCAGCTTCGAGCAGCGACCCGACGTGGTGCAGGGGGTGCCGCAGGCTCTGGTACGGCTGCCCGCCGATCAGGGCGCTGCCCTGGTCGGGCGCGTCCAGGCCGAGGATCACCCGCATCGTGGTGGTCTTCCCCGCGCCATTCGGCCCGACGAAGCCGGTGACGTTGCCCGGCGTCACGGCGAAGGACAGCTCGTCCAGGGCTACGGTCTGCCCGAATCGCTTGTGCAGGCCGGTGACTTCGACGGTCGCTTCCATGTGAGGCAGACTAGGGAGCGAGGCAGGCAGCGTCGTCACGCCGGAGAGCCATCTTTGCCATCGCTCCCACGAGGGACACCGGCTGCCGGGCATCCCTCGTGCGAGGGACGGCGGCGTGCCGACCAACGGCGACAATGATCGACGTGAGCCATACGGGTGACCGGCGTCGCGGGTGGGCCGAGAAGGGACGGAGGCTGGCCTCGGCCCCGCGATTCCCTGCCGTGGCCGGGGCACTCCTGGGGTTGCTCGCGGTAACCGAGGCGATCACGCGGGCCGCAGTCACCGGCGCGACCGCGCAATTCGGCCTCGCGCTGTTCCTGCTCGCCCTGTCCACAACGCTGCCGCTGCCTCTCCTCCGCCCTGCCGGGGCAGCCGTGGCCGTGTCCGCGGCCAGCGT
>WNGK01008927.1_pt1 | contig 10361 bp, 9 predicted proteins | sample 5400601 | NCBI WGS metagenome assembly WNGK01 (sample SAMN13153376, study PRJNA577476) | soil metagenome | isolation source: 60 cm soil or saprolite under Garry oak tree replicate 1 | place: USA:California | collected 2016-06-15 | reverse complement strand
CTCGAAACCTGGACGCTGCTCAATAGCGGAAACTTTAGCCTGTTGGGGAGTGTCACCCTGGGCAATCCGGCGAGTGCGCTCATCACGCGCGGCCGTTTGCTGGCGGCGCAAGAAACGGACAATTCCATCGATTTGTTTGCTGACGCCACACCGGCAGCCCTCTTGCCAATCGGAAGCGGCCAACCGCCTGGCTGTTTGTGGTTCGATTTAAATCAGGCGGATGGCACGGCCACTCGCGGTCTCTGGATTCCTTTTGGTGTTTACGGCGTAGGTGAGGTTTTGCGGCGCTGAGAGTGGCGAGATTCCACGCGCCGTCCCCTCCCGGAACAGATGTTTGGGCAGCCCCCTTTATGCCAACAACAGAACTCAACCTAGATAACCTCACGGGCCCGGTCGAGGACCAGGTCGTGTGGCACACCCCTTTCACAGGGTCTGACCCCGAAAATGGATCCGTCACGGGGCGGATCGATTGGGAGACCGTAACGCCAGAGGAAATGTACGACCTAAGCGTGAAAATGATGGATGCAGCAAAGATTCCTGCCGGCGTCCGAACCGAGCACTTCGATTATTTCTTCAACTATATCTTTTCTCTTTGAGCCTGCCATGAATCCTGAAACACAAGCGACGATCCATTCTGTTTATCAAGAAGGCCTGAGCAACGGTATCGCCAGCCTCCACGGCTGGCGCAGAGTTGTTTACCTCGTGGTTGAACTGGAAACCTATTATGATATGGAAGGACTTGAAGGCTTTTACAGGTCAAAGCTTCGTACTCACGCCTCGGAAGCCGCAAATGCGTTGGAAACAATTGGCGCAGCCAAGTCGGCCCAACTCATTAAGAGAGCCAATACGCTTTTAGCAACCACCGGAAATGTCGAGGACCCATTCGATGTGTTTGATGAAAACCAAATCGCCCAATTTGATGCGAGCGCAGCCGCGTTTGCGAGCGACCCAGACAGAAGGAGCCAACGTCTTGAAGAATTCGTGACGAGAACCTCTGGGTCTAGCGTCTGATGATGAGCAGCCGCCTTCGCCAAGGCTACAGCGGGAAGGGCGGGCCGCCCACATCCAGTGCTGTCCTCGTCAACCTCGGGAATGCATCGCTGATCACCGAAGCTTCGCTGCCAACCGAGTCAGGAGCGCGACCGCTTCGTTGGGGCAATATCCGTTGGGTGAAGAATTAAGCGAACAGGCTCGCGGTGCATCTGGTGAAATGAATTTCTTAATGGAAGCACTGCGCAATTTTGGAAAATGAAAATACACATCATTTATTTTCTCAAGTCAGGCGAGTTTGGCGGGCTGTCTGCAACTACTCTCAGGCTGAAGTCAAGGATATGTTTGGCGCGCCTGACGCGTATTCACGGGAAAGGCGGGGAGTGGTAATTTGGAGGTTTGGTCGGGTTCAATTTGTTTTCCTTCGGAAACGACTTGTGCAGATTTTTGTCTATTACAGTTCCGACGCCGAAGCGGGCAAAGACGGGCCAACATCGTTTTTAGAAGATCAGTTTGCATCCAGTCCAACACTGGCAGAGTTTCGGGCGTTTTTTGATAAGGTCGGCATTTCATGGCGGATAAAACCGGAGTTAACTTTTGAAAATCAAACGTGCTTAAAATTGAGTTCTGGTGTGGAGTTGGTTTTTGAGGGTGAACTTTGCTACAATATCGGAAAGTCCTTTTGAGCGCAGCATAGAAATCAACGTGGCGGGCAGCCATTTGCTGGATTCCTTGGTCGCTTACACCTACACGTTTGCGCCAAACGGTCAACGCACCTCGGTCACCGAGTCGCAGGGGCGGGCGAAAGAAGCATTAGCGAAAGAAGCAAGTTCCGCCGGAAGTTGACGAGGAGGTGAGAGCTACGAATGATTAATACGCATCCCGACTACTTCGGCATGATGTTGTACGGCGGGGAACAAGCTCGCAGCGTGGCTGAGCCGGGGACTTTCCCCCTCCTGGCCGAGACGCTCCATTCCGTGTTCGAATCCCACTCCATTCGAGCCAGGTGCAGGGGTCGCGTCAGCGGTCCGTTAGGCAAGAATGCCTCTCCGAAAAGCGGTCCGTGGAGCGGTCCGATGCTCGAGTCGTGGAAGACGGCTTTGAAACGGCTTGGTGAGGCCAACTTTTGCCGCTTCGAGCTCTTTGGTCCGATTTGGCGGCCAGGGCAGCACCCGCTGGCCTATGCGGCTATTGATAAGATGCAGAGAGTTCGGCCCGATCTCCCGCCAGAGAGGTTTCACGCAGGCGCCGGCAATAGCATAACTCTCGCTCTGCACAAAGACATTTTGAAATTGTCCCTTGGCGAGTTGGAATCGCTCTGCAAGGAGCTTGCGTTGCTCAATTCGACATTCTACGGCTACATCAACCCCTCGGACGCGTGGGACTACGGACGCGGGGCGGGAACCGCGCGTTTCTGGCTCATGGACATACGTTTTAGGGACATTATTCAGCACAAATACCGGCGCGGTCGGCTGAGGATGACGCATTGCATACCCGATCTCTACGTGGGTAATATTCTCTCGGATCGGCACTTCGCCGCTGGCGACCCCAGTTGCATCGTGGGAAGCGAAAATCTGTGCGCCGAGGCCTGGCCCTGCGGGCTCACCTACGTACGATTTTTGAAAGACCCGCAGAAGGACGGGGCCTTGCGAAACTCGGCTCTGAAGTACTTCAATGTGGTTGCCTGAGGGACCAGCCCATGCAGGGGGTGCCTGGTTAGGAATTTGCGAAGGAGAAGCGCGGTAAACCTCAGGAGGAGAGGGGGGCGCGCAGCCACGATTCAACTTGCAGTCGGCGGGATCGCTTCCCATGATTCTTTCAGATCGATGAGGCTGAAGATGATCGCGATCCTTGGCGTTGTGCTGGTGATATTCTCCGCGCCGGTGGCGACCAATTAGGAGAGGCATTAGGCTCACATCTCAACAATTGACATTTGCCGTCGAAATCAAACTTGAGCATACCGGTGGAGCTTTCTATAAAATCCGGTGGCGATGCAGAAAGAGCCCAGGCACGAGGGCTTTGTCAAATGTTGAGATGTGACCTCACATTTCCTTTAACCGCTAATCGCAGTGACATTGATTGAAGCGAAATCTGTAATCCACTCAGAGCGTGATCCCTCGCTGCAACAGTTGTGCATGGTAGCATCTGCTTTGGAAGATGCAGATGATATGGATTTTACCTTTTCTGATCTTTTGGCACTTCTTCGCACCTCAAGGCGGTTCGGCTATGGAAACCCAGCCCAGGAATGCGCAGCGTTATTTCTCCATCACAAGGCCAATCGTCCCAGAGTGCATGATGCCTCTGGCCGGGAAGTCTTGGATTGTGATCCTGCCACGTGGGAGAAGTATTTAGACGAGCACGATCTTCTTTAGCATGACGTGGCAACCTGACGTGAAAAGAAGCATTAGAAGAAGCATTAGGGTCACATCTCAACAATTGACATTTGCCATCGAAATCAAACTTGAGCATACTGGTGGAGCTTTGTATAAAATCCGGTGGCGATGCAGAAAGAGTCCGGGCAGTAGGGCTTTGTCAAATGTTGAGATGTGACCCCCAATTTCCGCACTCCAATTTCCGCACTTACTTTGCTCATAGTCATCCGTCGGCAGAGTGAATGAAAAAATGGTTGCACATTAACGCCGCATGCATATTGGCTCATCTATTGGTTCAGGCAGTCTTTGTGACAGGTTGCAGCGAAACGCATGCGCCCAAGCCCGGTGTGACCAATGAGATGGTCATGTCTCCCGGGATGTCGATTACGGCTTCAACCCGGGAAGGGATAATCACGATCGCGGCAGGCGAGGACTTTAAGAGAAGCTACACTTGGGATGGTGAGACGCGCTCGGTAACTTTATGGCCAAGATGGGAGCGGTGGTATGGAAGCTTGGGCGCTTACTATCCCGGTCCTGGACAGCACTGGCGGAACAATCATGGAATCACCAGAGGAGTTCTCGATGAAGGGCAGCAGCATTTCCAAACTATCGAAGAAGCTCTAAAGTGGATAGGCTTAGCAGAGCAAGCGGGCTGCATATATCGAGATGATGGCTTAATGGTGTGTTGGGGACGTGTTCTCGCGCGTAAGCAATTGAACGTCGAGGTTTGGCAGATCATGATTGCTGGCAAGAAACCTCGCTCCCTACCAGGTAGCAAGAATGATGCGGTGTCGGTATCCAAAACTCCGTAGCGGAGTCTCGCCCAAACGTAAAACGAAAACGTGTCAGGGAGCTGATTGGCGAGGGTGGAGAGCTTCCAGCCCAGAATCACCACATCCGCCGTGGCGAAGGCCAGCATGAGTTTTTCAGGGGGCGCGCCCTTTTCATCGGTTGAGTTTGGCTCCAGGCGGAAGTGAACGGCAACCAATAGCATGGCTCGCGCCGCCTATTTTCAGGATGGTACCGGAGCAGCTTCTTGGAGTTCACGGCCTTGCAGCAAAGGCAGGTGCGCCATCTCATATATCCATCAGGACGCTCCAACACATCCGCCCACGACGAGACAGGCGGGCCACCCACATCCAGTGCTGTCCTCGTCAACCTCGGGAATGCATCGCTGATCACCAAAGCTTCCCTGCCAACCGAGTCAGGAGCGCGACCGCTTCCGGCTATGTCGGATGCAGGATTGGCGCAAGGCAGCCGTCGTGGCAAGGAGCAAGATTGAATTGAGCAGAGCAGGGGCGCAGCTTGTCAGTACGACCGGTCGGAGAAAGGACGGCCCCTCACCCCGGCCCTTCCCATCGGATGGGAGAGGGGGAAGGCCCGATGGCAGCAGGGTCGCGCGCGGCCTCTCACCCCAGCCCTCTCTCCACCTAATGGAGAGAGGGAGAAGAGGGAGTGAGAAACCGAAAATACTCTGCAGCCACGGCCCCAGGCGAGTTTACACGGCAGCGGGTTGCTGTGGTTTATCCAATGCGAAGAACTGCCCTTAAACAGTTGCACCATCTCTTCAATGCACAGTTGCGCAGGCAGGGCCATCAGAACATGGACGTGATCGGGATTCACGAAATTGATCTTGATATAGATAGCTTTTTCAGGGAGTAGCGGGACCTGGGTACACCGCGCCAGTGCGAGCCAACCCCATCGGAATTGTGTCCGAGGGTGTCGAGCGCGGCCACAACCCCGCCTCTTCTACGAAGGGGCGGGGTTGAGACGCGGTTTGCACGATTTCCCAGGGTAGCTCCCCCGCTCTTTCTGGGCAGGGGTATCAATACGGCGGTGGCGCACTGTAAGCATTTGGGTTGTATTAATGGCGAAGGGTTGTCGGAAAGAGCGGGGTCGCAACCCTGGGCTGGAGGACGCAATCTCTTCGGGATTGACTGTCGGCGGGAACCAACCTTTGGTTAAGCGAGCTGTTGGAGACACCAACTTTCCGGAAGAGCCATACCATGCCACTTCGCCAACCCCGCAGTGAGAATGTAGTGACATGAGCAATGGGTAATCGGCTGCGTTGGAGAAGACAATCCCGGAAAACCGCTAAAGCGGTTCGCTTGACTCCAGCGCGTTCCTGCTGCACCCGAGTGAAGTTCGATGAAGCGGGGTGGTAGAGATTGATCGGAGTTTCTTGAAGTCGCCCTGGAGAATTGCTTAGGGCGCGCCCAAGAACGTTCCGAACGGCCTGGCAAACACAAGGAAAACCGTTGAAACGGTTAAAAAGCTCCCCGACCCGGACCCCACCCCGCTGAAGCGGGGTGTTAATGAGATTGAGCCGTCTTTCTCGAGTGCGCCCTGGAGAATTGCCGGGTTCTGGGTGTTTTGGATTTACGCGCCGGATTTTGCCGTTAGGCTTGGCGCAGTATGCGATTAATCGGCGACCTGGCCAACGAATCGGCTGCCCGCACTTTCGCCGACTATCTTTGCGTGGAGGGTATAGACAGCCAGATTGAGCGTCAACGGGACGACGAATGGGGAGTCTGGATCGTTGAGGAGGACAAAATCGAACCGGCAATGAAGCTGCTTGCCGCCTTTCGCCAGAATCCGGCTGACCCGAAATACCGGAGCAAAGCCAAGAGCGCGGCGGAGTTGCGCGCGGCGGCACAGCAAGAGCAGGCGGCCTACCACAAAAGGGTGCGCAACCGACGGCAGCTCTTCCGGCCTCTGACAGCATACGGATTCGGTCCGCTGACGTTCGTGCTCATCGCCGTCAGCGTAACGGTTTTCATTTTGTCCAAATACGGCGCCGACCACGAGCCGATCATGGGTTTGTTTATCACCGACTTCACGGGCGGGACCTGGGATCGAAGCCTGCCCGAAATCCGGCAGGGAGAGGTCTGGCGATTGTTTACACCCATGTTCATTCATTTCGGGCCGCTGCACATTCTGTGCAATATGCTCTGGTTGCGAGATCTGGGCAGCATGATCGAAGCACGCCAAAGCTCCTGGCATCTGGCCGCTCTTGGGCTGGTGATTGCGGCCTGCTCGAACCTGGCACAGTGTCATGTGGCGGGCCCGGATTTTGGCGGCATGTCGGGCGTCGTTTACGGCTTGCTCGGCTACGTGTGGCTCCGCGGCAAATATGACCCCGGCTCCGGCTTGTATCTGCACCCTTCGACGGTCACGATGATGATCATTTGGTTTTTCGCCTGTCTGACGCCGCTGGTTCCGCACGTCGCCAATGCGGCCCATGCAGTGGGTCTGGTCATGGGCATGGGGTGGGGCGCGCTTTCGGGCCTGCGCCATCGTTGAAAACAGGCTCTGGATGCGGCGAAGTCATCGCATTATATTCTTTCTCATCGCGCTGCTGGCGCTGGCCACTTTTGTATTCGCCATTCTGCAATTGATCGGGGCTCATCAATAACAAAGTCCGTCCGAGAAAAACTATGACCGCGATGGAAATCAGCATCCCCCTCAAGGCAGTGGCCTTAAGCGGCGAGTTGAGCCTGCGAGCTAACGCGCTGGGCTTGGTGCTTTTCGCTCATGGCAGCGGCAGCAGCCGGCACAGCCCGCGCAACCAGTACGTCGCGCGCATTCTGCGTGAGTCGGGGCTGGGGACGTTGCTGTTCGATCTGCTGACGGCTGAGGAAGAACAGACCGAAGCCCACACCCGCCATCTGCGGTTCAACATTGCTTTGCTGGCTGAGCGGTTGGTCGGGGCGACGCGCTGGGCTTTGGACCAGGGCGCCACCCGCGGGCTGAATGCGGGTTATTTTGGCGCCAGCACCGGGGCCGCCGCCGCTCTGGTCGCTGCGGCCGAATTGGGCCAGACCATCCGAGCGGTGGTTTCGCGCGGCGGGCGGCCCGATTTGGCCGGCGACAACCTGGAGCGCGTGACCGCCCCCACCTTGCTCATTGTTGGCGGAGCGGACTCGGCGGTGATCCCCCTGAACGAAGAGGCCTGCAGCCGGTTGCGCTGTGAACGGGCGCTGCGGATCGTTGCTGGGGCGTCGCATCTGTTCGAGGAGCCGGGAGCGCTGGAAAAAGCTGCGAAAATGGCTGCGGAATGGTTCGCCGACCATCTTGCAGACGATGGTTCCGGGAAAGGGTTGAGGCCTTAAGCATCAAACCAGGCAACGGATGACCTGAGCTACATGCTGAGCGGGAGGTTTGGAATTTGGAGCTTGGTGTTCCCTGGAGCTTGGAGCTTGGTGTTTGGCGGTTAGGGCGTTGTGTCAGCCTCGAATTTACCGCAGAGAACGCAGAGAGCACAGAGGGAGCTTGGTGTTTGGCGATTAGGGCGTTGTGTCAGCCTTGAGCACCTGAAAACAGGGATGGCCCTAACAGCGTCCACTCCCTACGGCCCTTGAGGGTCTTCGGGTCCGTCCGCTTCGATAGTCCCGTCAAAATCTTTGCCGCTTTCTTCGAGAATTTTTTGAATCTGCGGAGCGATCCACTTTTTCTTCGGTTCTTTCTTCGTCGTCGGCGACAGGCGGTAGTGGCCGCCGGAATCACTCTCGATCAGGCCCTTTTCCACCATGCGCGGCAGGAGGCGATGCGCCCAGAAAGGGTCTTCGCTGGCCCGCCGTTTGCCGGCCGCGCGCCGGGAGATTTCCTTGGCGGAAAGGAATTGGCGCGGCCACGACATCAGGAAGTTGCAAATCTCTTGCTCGTCGGAATCCATAAGTCATCAGGAACTGAACGGCGTCGGACAGGCTGGGCGGTCAGGCCGCGTAGCATTGGGGTCCTTCGTTCACAATCAGCCAGAAAGCGTGCAAGCGTTGAACCAGCCCCAGCAGAGCCTCTGCATCCGGCGGCTTGATCAAATAGGAATCGGCCCCAAGTTCATAGGCTCGCGCGATGTGCGGGTCGTGCTCCGAGGAACTCATGACTGCGACCGGCAAACGGCTCAGGATCGGCTGTTTCCGAAGCCAATCCAGCACCTCGAACCCCGTCACCTTCGGCATTTTCAAGTCCAGCAGGAGCAGCATCGGGAGCGGGTACCGGCTGCGATCGGCGTAGAGGCCGTCGCCCGTGAGGTAGGCAATGGCCTCCTCGCCGTCGCGAACCACCTGCAAAGGATTGGCCAATCGCGCTTTCCGCAGCGCGATCTGCGTCAGCAACACGTCGTTCGGGTCGTCTTCCGCCAGCAGAATTGTCCGGTTGTTCGCCATCTTTTCAGCTACTATCGCCCGGGTTAGTGGCGAGGTCAACTTGCTTAAACTGATAATCCCTCAGTGAAGGCGGGTGAGAAAGGCCGCAACGGGTAGGGCGCGTCACTCCGTGCGCGCCGTCGTGCCCCGAGGTTAGTCGGCGCGCACGGAGTGACGCGCCCTACCCGCCTTCACTGAGAAGCTGTGAAAAAATTGAAAAAACTCGCCGAAACTGGTACAAGCGCGATTGGGAATCAACGACTTGCGAAAGTGGATCCCGGAAATTCTTAATTTTTTCACAGCTTCTGAGGTATTACGGAATGGAGCCTCCACCCCGCGTTGAGTTGGCAAACGCATCCGTTCACCCAAAAGCTATCCCCTGCGCCAACGGCAGCTCTTGAGAGTAGTTGATCGTCACCGTTTGGCGGCGCATATAGTTTTTCCAGGCGTCGCTGCCGCTTTCGCGCCCGCCGCCGGTCTCCTTCTCGCCGCCAAACGCGCCGCCAATCTCAGCGCCGCTGGTGCCGATGTTCACGTTAGCGATGCCGCAATCACTGCCGCGACTGCAGAGAAATTGTTCTGCCTCGCGCAGGTCATTGGTGAAAATTGCCGAGCTGAGTCCTTGCGGCACTTCGTTATGATAAGCGATGGCTTCGGCCAGCGTGCGATAGGGCATGATGTAGAGAATCGGCGCGAAGGTTTCTTCATGGACCAGCTTCATATCGTGCCGGGCGGCAACCAGGCACGGACGAACGTAACAGCCGCCGGGATAATTGGAGCCGTCCAACCGCTCGCCGCCGTAAAGGATTTCACCGCCCTGTTTGCGCACCGTGACGAGCGCCGCTTGCATCTGTTCCACAGCCTTGGTGTTAATCAGCGGCCCCATGAGCGTGGCCGGCTCCAGGGGATTGCCAATGCGCACTTGTTTGTAAGCACTGACCAGCCGGCGGGTCAGTTCCTCCCGCACTGATTCGTGGACGATGAGGCGCCGCGTCGTAGTGCAACGCTGGCCCGCGGTCCCGACGGCGCCGAACAAAATCGCCCGGCTCGCCAGGACGAGGTTCGCAGTCGGCGCGACGATCACGGCGTTGTTGCCGCCTAACTCCAGCAGGGACCGGCCCAGCCGTCGCGTAACAGCTTCGCCGACGTGCCGGCCCATCTTGGTCGAACCAGTTGCCGAAACCAACGCGATGCGCCGGTCATTGATCAAACGTTTGCCGACGGTCGAAGTGTCCCCGATGACCAGACTGAAGATGGCCGGGTCCACCTGATTTGCGCGGCAGATGCGTTCGGCGATCTTGATGGTTGCAATCGCCGTGAGCGGCGTCTGGGTTGATGGTTTCCATACCGTGGCATCGCCGCAGACGACCGCCAGGGCGGCGTTCCATGACCAGACCGCGACTGGAAAGTTGAAGGCGGTGACGATGCCGACCAGTCCGAGCGGATGCCATTGCTCGAGCATCCGATGTTCCGGGCGCTCAGAAGCAATGGTCAAGCCGTAAAGCTGCCGCGACAGGCCGACCGCGAAATCGCAAATATCAATCATCTCCTGCACTTCGCCTTCGCCTTCAGCGACGATTTTTCCGGCCTCCAGCGTTACCAGGCGTCCGAGGTCCGATTTGGCCTGGCGCAAGGCGTTGCCTAGTTGGCGGACGATGTCCCCGCGCTTGGGAGCGGGGATGTTCTGCCATTGTCGAAACGCTTCCTGCGCGCGTTTGACGGTGCGTTGGTATTGCGCCGGCGTGGCGGTGCGGACGGTGGCGAGGGTCTGGCCATCAATTGGCGATACACTCTTGAGCAGTTTGCCGCTGCCCAGCCATTGGCCGCAAAATGCGCCGGGGTTGGTTTGGTTCAA
>WNGK01013872.1_pt1 | contig 10362 bp, 16 predicted proteins | sample 5400601 | NCBI WGS metagenome assembly WNGK01 (sample SAMN13153376, study PRJNA577476) | soil metagenome | isolation source: 60 cm soil or saprolite under Garry oak tree replicate 1 | place: USA:California | collected 2016-06-15 | reverse complement strand
CAGACCCACCTAACGGAATACCCGAAGAGGTTACAGCCGCGGCAAAGTGCGTGGCGGTGGTGCCACGTTTGCTGAAAGGCCGCTTCCGATTGACCGCCCCGCGTGGCAAGGGTGTAGTCACTTGCCGCAATTTGGAGGGGTGGAGTGCGCCCGCGTTTTTTACTTTTAGCGATGGCCTCTGGCTTCCACCGGTTTGGGGTCACGGATATGAGCCTCATCGTGGTGGTCATGGGTCAAAACGCCCGACAACTGCTCTCAACCAAAAAGATCGAGATCCGGAACTGATGTGTCGGCAATCGGCGGGCCGATTGGCCGGCATGTAGCACCAGAAAACTACTACAGATTGAATCGAGAGATGCTGACGTATTCAATCTCGAAGGGAGCCTTTTGCTCCAGTGTCGCTGGAAGGTGCGACGATTCGAGAGGACAGAAGATCGTTAGTAGCCATTTATGGCCGTGCGGCAGTCATGCAAGCCGCTCTGAGTGGTCGATTGCCAGTGCCGCCAGCAGCTCGGTCCTTTTTGGCTGTCGTAGATGGAATCGTGCAAAGAAAGTCGATCCCTTGAGCGCACTCGGACGCTTGAGGACCTATGTCCCGCATGGTGAGATCGGAGCACTTCGGGCGACGTTTCTAGGTGAACGCCGCATTGTTAGCGCGGATCCCAGGCCAGACAAGGCGCAATTCCAGGACCGCCAAAGTGCAGAACCTTGCGCGACCCCCGTTGCCGGTCTAATCTGCGACTCTCAATTTCCCATGTCTTACAAGCAGTCGCAGTTGGCAGCAAAACTGCTACTTATGTACTCCCGGGCACGAAAGCGGTGACCCGTGCCGAGTTACCTCCCCCGCCAATTCAGTGCTTCTTCCGCGCGGCCAAGAAGTAAGCCTGCGCAACGGAGATGGAGTGTGTCAGTGCTTCGGCTATTGATCGCTGATGATCACGAAATCGTGCGCCGCGGTCTCTGCGCACTGCTGAAATCCCATGCCGAGTGGGAGGTTTGTGCCGAAGCGGGCGATGGGCGGGAAGCTGTCGAGAAGGCACAACAGCTCAAGCCCGACATCGTCATCCTGGACATCGGAATGCCGAACTTGAATGGGTTGATCGCCGCACGCCAAATTCTGCGGATCCGGCCCGATCAGAAGATCCTAATTCTTACCATCACAGACGAAGAACAAGTTGTGCGGGAAGTACTCGAAGCCGGTGCGCGTGGGTTCGTGCTGAAGTCGGATGCCGCGAGAGATTTGGTGGCCGCGGTTGAAGCGCTGCAAGCAGGCACGACGTTCTTCACTTCGCGCATTGGGGAAATGGTTTTGCGAGCATACCTCGATAAGGGGAGAGGTGGTTCCGAGCGTGTCCCCGATCTATCGAGTCTTACCTCGCGGGAGCGCGGGATGGTGCAACTTCTCGCCGAGGGAAAGAGCACGAAAGAGGTCGCCTTCCTCTTAAACTTGGGCGTAAAAACGGCAGAGCGGCAGCGATCGAACATCATGCGCAAACTCGGCTTCCACTCCACGAGGTTCGGAATCACATCATCGAGGTTCACATTGGCCCACAATGACGAGCATTTCGCTCTTGTGGAGAATCGGGTCTATATTGTCTGACGAGATCAAGGAAATCTTTGCTCGGCGCGTTAAGCAGTGACGTTGCCTTAGCTCCGCCTCTTAATCTTTGCCCATCTCGCCCTCTGTGCGGCTCTGATCCGCGCCAGACCTGCGGCTGAGATGTGCCGCTTGGGAGCGATTGAAACAACCTTTTGGTCCCGTGCCCGTGCCCAACGTGCTTTTTGAGATGCCGAAATTCTTGCTCGTGCAGCGGCGCTCATTTTGCGCGGTCCATGTGACACGCGAGTGCTGTTTAATCCGCTCAATGCCCTAATCGCGGTATGCAAAGCGTTCACCTGCTGTGCTGCCTTGTCGCGTTCAGCCTTCAACTGCGCGATTATGTCCATGTGTTCCCTCTCCGGGCGAGGATTGTAGCAGATACAGCAAACTACGCGGCTCTCTGCATTAACGTGAACAGCACTCGCAAAGCATCATCAAGCTCCTTGTGTTCCTCCGCCGCGCTGCAACCCGAACTCCCCATCCCACTGATTGCGGGCGAGACCGACATCTCAGCTACGGAGGAACTGAATGATGGAAACTGAGCCGAACCACATCGCCGATTCGTCGCCAGTCAAGCGTGCTGCGGCTCTGCGCTTGTTGCTCGCAGATCGTCTGGCTGGCGATCTGGCCAGTTTTGCGAAGAAGGGCTGGGCGATCCTCAATCCCACCCGGCGGCTCATTTGGTCATGGCATTACGATTACCTCTGCGAGATGCTGACGCTGGTCAAGTAGAGACGGCTGCTCAGGCTGATCATCAACATCCCGCCGCGCACGCCCAAGTCCACGTCGGTGACAATCATCTACCGCAATTGGATGTGGATCACCGAGCCGGAGCACAACTTTCTGACCGCCAGCTAATCGCTCGACTTGAGCACCGAGCATTCGGTGACGCCCACTCACTACTGCAGTCGCCATGGTTCCAACGGCTTTTCGGCGATCGCCGATATCCTGGGAGGCTTCTTTCAAAGTGTTCAGAAACTCTGCCCTCCAGTTTGGCCGTTTTCGTCCTCGCGGCAAGTCGCGATACAAGTCGACGCGCTGCAGCCTTGTTTCAAGCGTCTCACGCAGTTGCTTGAAAGAAAGCCGCACTTCCACAGGTCTGTTTGAGTACTTGGAGGATGATCGGAACACTAGCACGTCTGGAATCTGAGCCTCGCCCTTTTTCAAAAATTCGGCAAATGCAGCGACAAACTCCGCTAGCTTGTTGGCGGGGGTTCCGAGAGTGAGCTTGAGATGACCAGCAACTTGGGCTTGGTACAGGCACGAGGTATAAAAAAATAGAGCCCCCTCCGGCGCCGTGGCTTCACGACACCGAATTGCACCAAATTCTGCAGTTCCTTGGTGGGCATGCCCAGAACTGCGCTCGCCTGCTTCAATTTGGACGGAGTCACGGCGCATCTGCCTGAAAACCATGATTTTGGTTTCAAGGGATCGATTCTTAAGTATTTACATCGAAGAGTCATCGCCTGGAACGCGGTCGACAACGACTGTACACGGCATCCTTGCCACCATGGCCCACTTTATGGATGTTGGCTTTTGCTTTTCGGCGTATCTCCCGCAGCTCATCGAAACACGGGGCGCACTGTCTGATGTGAGCGAGCACGGAACGGAACTGGTCATGTTTGAGGTCCGTGGTTAGCTTCAAACGTAAGAGCGCTTCAATGGCCGCGTAAATCTCTGTCCGGCCGAGCGAATCCAGATCAGCCGTATATAAGTTGGCCGACATTCTTCTTCACACCACCCGGGCAATAGTGTGCCATGGCGGAATCATTTCGGTCCAAAGATCCTACTGCGCGAATCCGGTGTGGTAGCATTGGCTCGAAAAGGCGGGATATTGCGTAGCCTTCCGGCGCAAGTCCGCTCTGATTGCGGTCGTTCGGTGGCCACCAGTCCAGATAGCACATTCTGGGTAAGGCCATGGACCAGGTTCACCAGTTTCAGCGCGACCTCTTTTCCGAAAGCAATGCCTCCTCGAGCTCGGCGCATTGCTTCGATCGTTCTCGCCGTAGCTTCGGTCGCTCTGCTCGTCGCGGTTCTGATCGTCAACCTGCAAAGCCCCCGGGTGACATTACTGTTGGGACAAGGACTCGCCTGTTCACGACAGGCACGTTCTGAGTGATATGGCGATATTTCGCCAATTGGCTCAAACCTGTTAGCTTTGCGGTGTCCAATCGCCTCAAGGTTCGATGGGACGAAAGAGCCAATGAACGACTTGAAAGATTTCTCAAGCACTAGCCCTCTCGTAGCTGAGACACTGTATACTTTGCCGCTGAAGCGTTGGCTGGAACCGCTCACCCATGGCATGGTCGCCTGAAGATCGCCGCAAGTTCCTTAGCGCACTCGATACCACGGAGAGTAGGCTCCTCGTTTTTTACAAATATCTCCTCTATTTTCTGATCGTGTCCGTCACCTTGCTAGCGGTTGCTTTTCATCATTCAGTCGCGAAAGATGCTTTCCGCGACTTCCTTCGACTCTACGGTGGCATTCTGTACCTGATTTTCCTTGCCTGGGCGGTGGGCCAACTATTCGCAGTACGCAGCAGGCAATCGCGAGGACCCTCCGGTTGGAACGCTCCCTCACCGGGAGATCCGAAGATCGCGATAAAATTTGCCAAAGAGCCTGAGACGGAAGCGCGGCGATTTTCCTTTCAGTTTGGCTCAGGGACACCACCTTCGAACTATTCTGCGAAAACCGTGGACATCGGGTTTGCGGCCAGTTCGTTGGCTGACGAAGACAAACTCGATGAAGCATCGTTAGCTCAGGCCGATGCGTATATCACCACCGGCGCCGGCTTGGATACCATTAGTCGACTGCTTAATCCACGTTACAAAGACTGGAGTTCTCCCCAACAGCAGGTGTACCGCGCCTATCTTCAGGGCCAAATCGAGTTGCGAAAAACCCCAACGTCTCAGGGAAACGAGACTTTCACTTCCGCGCTCGCAGGCGAAAGTCAAGCTCAGAAAATCCCTCCTGAGGCTATACCTTTCCCTTCGTCGGAAGCAGAAACGCCCAAGTCTCGCCAACCGTTGTTCACTCTCGCCCAGGTTATGACCTTCTTCATCTTCTTTACGATCCTGGCCGCAGCTTTGCTGATGGGACTATTCTTCGCACGCGGCGTGAAGTAGGGAGGCTCACGAAAGAATGAACGTCGGGGATGGCCCACCAGTCTCGCTGCCTTTGCCAAATCCGGGCAACTTGAGGCTGGTCAGTTATATGTTCGTTGTTCTCGGGGGTACACCTTGCCAGATCAGGTGATTCAGGGTCCGCCGGTACTGCCTTGAGATGATTAACTCGGACTTGATTGTTGTTGTAATCAGGCGTGGCTGTTGAAAAACTCTTTTTCAGGGAATTTCGAAACGAAATTCGTTCGTAAGTTATTGCATGTTGGTTCGCCGCAGACGCTGGAATTTCGCTGAAATTACTACTTCGGCTCCTTTTCAACACCCACAGGCAATTTCACTCATTGACGGGTTCTGAGTGTAACGGCGATTTTGCAACAGGTACGTTCTTAACGGAGTAATCCAAGGCGTTCAAGAACGAACACGAGGATGAACAGAAGCACAATCACCACCAACAGCGGTTTAGTGGGCCGTCCGACGCCTGGCATTAACAAATCATAGTCGAACCCGGTGAGGTGGTGATGAGGCGATGTTTCTTGGGTATTTGCTAGAGTACCAACATGTGGATCGAGGTAAGAGGCGCCGCAAAGCCATTCTGGCTCGATACAAATCAATGTCGCTTGCCAAATGGCGAACTTGCTTTCGCTTATGAGAATCTTCAAAAGCCAGCCATTCCGAGCTGGTTCGCTGCCCCGCCTGCTAGCAAACTCAGGGAGACGTCAGAGAATCTCTGGGCCTGGTACAACATGCACGAACACCGCAGTTTGCGCTGCAGTGTGCAGGAGTCCTTGCATTCTACGAGGATTCGATAGGACCCGGTGGACTTGCGAAAGAGGAGTACACGCGCCCTCGGGCTGGTCCTGGGTTTTCTGCTGACAACCGCAAGAGAACGCCTTTCTAAACTTGGATCTTTACGAGCATGGGAATGTGGTGTTTTGGACTGCAGAATTCGGGGTGCAGGTTTGTGAGCCAAAACAGCAGCAGCCACTCTTGCTTCTGTTCAAGAACGCAGACGAACAGCGGGTTGTAGTGAAGCATCCCGAAACCTCCGAGGAATACTGGATTCCTGCCACGAAACTGCAGGATTCTCGTCCGCGGCAGATCTCTTCTTTCAGATTTTGAGGCAATCCGGAGACAAATGAACGGCTGATTCGTTTCCAAAGACGTCATCCGACGTTTCTGTTCTGCTGGTGTGTGCGAATGCCATGCGGGGGACGGCGTTCGGCATTGCGGAGAGCACGGATGTCAATGTGCAACTCTCGAAGTTTGCGAACGAGAGTGCTGCGGTGCATTCCCAATAGTCGGGCGGCTTTGCTCTTATTCCAATTGACCTCGCGAAGAACGACAAGAATAAACTGTTTTCTAAATTCTTCCAGCGCTTCGTAATACAGGATGCCTGTTTTGTGCATTCGCCGCACCAACGTCTCAAGCTGGGACTTTGTGGCATACGTTTGTTTTCGACCCATGTTCAACCTGTAGAGGCTCTTGCATTCCTTGGTAACGAAATCTGCTGGAGTTTGTGCGGCGCAGGCTGAATGCGACGCGAACCGATGCGTCTATAGATTTCCTACGCTTGCTTGGAGGGATGGTCAATTGCGTAAGAAAGGTGCATTCGGGTGTGAACCTTTACCGCGATATCGGCTTTGCCTCCGACGAACCGGGCTGGGGAGAGCACCGGCTGGAGTGAATCGACAATTACTGGGTAGGCTTTTGTCGCGGGACTAGATCTTTTAGACAGACGCAGGCAGCCAGAGGCATGACTCTCAATCATGGAGGACATGAGAGGCGTCGGGGATTTTCTGAAACTGACTGCCTGCCAGCCCGGCCAAGTTCTTGGTGCAGGCAATGTCTGAGCTGATTCCGCCGTTCGGAGTCAAAATAATGAGCCGGTAGACCGTTACGCCAATTTCTTTCTCATGCACCCCAGCGACAGAGAAATGAACCCATCCCTCTACCGGTACTCCTTGTTGTTCTAGTTCGTGCGCAAGCTTCGTTAGCCGGACAACTGTGTAGTGAAACGTCGTTCCTACTCCTATCGCTTTTTTCTCGGTGACTAGACCCCAGTCCTGGATGTCGTCCACAAAATCCGCGCGACTGGAATTGCCATGCAAAACGCTGCTGAGTTCGTATGCCAGCACCCCAATCGGGCGTGTGTCGCGGAGCGTCAGTTTCACTCTCAGAAAAATGTTGCAAGCGACTGGTAAGTCAAGAGCGTGCGTTGAAAGCGTCGTGTCTGCGGCTTGAACGTGAATCTCCAATATTTCTACGTCGATGGCTGGCGGAGAGGCTCGTATGGCAACCAATTCTAACCTGGTATCAGCAAGCTTCTGGGTCAATCCGTCGATGAATCGCTGCCTCTCGCGATCTAGTTCCCAAGGCGTGGCAATCAGCCTCCACGTCAGGAATAAGGCGAACAATCCGCCGTAGGTCAGGAGAGTTGCATACGTCGCTGCGCGCCACTTGTGGTCGCTAATGGCAGCGCTAATGATGGCGGCAATCAGGCCCGGAGCAAGGGAGCACACACAGGCTACAAGCACGTTGTCTTTGGCCCATTTGAGTTTTTCTGCCGCGCAGAACGCGACAACGTAACGAATCCAATAGGGGCGAGACTGTGCGGATCTTGCGCCTTTCATTGCCCGCACCCTCCTCCCTGGTCAAGCGGTAACGTTGACTCGACCGGGAGCAGGCAACGCCGCAGGCACGTACAGGCGTATGCTGCTTAATAAGTAAGATGCCGGGCAAGGCAGTTTTGTTCCCGGGTCGGCCATCCCGGAATTGCGCAGCAGCTCTGCTTTTTAGGCAAAGCTCCAAGAGCACTATTTTCAGGATCTTAGATAAACGCCACAGCGCCGAGCGTGGCGGAGGTGTTCTGTTAATTGAGTATGTGCTTTCAAGCGACCCCTGGGGAATTGGCGGGTTTCTATTATCGGTTCTCAGGCAAATGATCGGTGGGAGACGAAGATTTTCGGAGCAAATGCATTTGAGGCGATCCTACACGGCGGCTGAGCATGGGGCCGGAGGTGATGGTGATTCGGAGTATTGTTGGCCGGCTGGTCGCGAAAATCGTGAAACGAGGCGAGCCGAGAGGCTCGCCTTTCCTCGATCGGCGCTTTAGGCGGCTTTGCCTGCTGCGATTTTGTGGCGTGTTGAGGTATAGACATCAAAGGTACGGATGACGGGTTCGGCGTCGATCAGGTGCTCTGCAGGTTCTCGCGCACGGTATTGTATTGCTCCCGCTAATATCGCTTGGCGTCTTCCCGTGCGGATCCGCTCGATGCCGCTCATGCTCCAGGAATCATTCACCGCGATCCGAAGCCTGCGAACGTTTCTCCGGGCCAAGCGTCTTCCGGAATCGCCCCCTTCTCGAACTATGATAGCCTTTCGCGTGGCCTCAGCCCGAGGACTGCAGAAAAGCATGGTGGATCATTCCGGCACAGTGAGTCGGATTGCACTGCGCTACGCTTTTGAAGCGCGCATTTGCATCTGCGTGCAAAGGGGCGGCGCGAATGTTGTAATCGGCGGTTGGACACGGGACATCGGCGAAAGCGGGATATGTGCCTTTGTGGCCGAGGAATTGCGAGTAGGCGAGCTGGTAACACTGGAGGTTCCTCTGTCCGACTCGACGACTCTGAATATTCCTGCCAAAGTAGCGCGGAGTTTAGGAACCCAGTACGGCTTCCAGTTCACGGCCCTCAGCGCCGAACAGCGAGCGTATGTGCAATCAGCCACACGTGGAAAAACTGCCATTCCTGCTCCCAACCTCAAGTAATAAAGCATTCCGTGGCGCAAGCGCTAACAAGCGCGGGTCATAAGCGGATCATAAACGGCGAGAAGCTAATGGTGTGATCCGCCGTTTGAAGCGCGGACCGACGCCACACCACTTGGGCCTCACCGGAAATGCGCTCATCTGTACTGGTAAAACAGAAGATGTACGCAGCCGAGTTGGGTTAAGCGGCTGAGCAGTCGAGGCACAGGAAGTTTCGGGAGATGACCGAGAAAATCTGCGCTACAGCAAATGCTGTATCTCTCAGACGAGCTGAAGGGTACTCACCTGAAGAGAGAAGGCAAGAACCGATGCGACCCTCAAGTAATCTATCCACCGCGACACGACAAAACCGCTCACATGCGCGAGAGGGGTCTCACCCGGCAACTCAATGAACGAGTAGTGCCATTGGTGCTGGCAGAGTTGCACGCGGGCGTCGTTTACGCAATGTGTGCTGGCACCGACCAGTTCCGGGCAGGCTAGTCGGCAAAGCGTCAAATTTTCTGGTAGGCGACGTGCATGGTACCTGAACGGGCGACTTAGCTAAGTGAGAGGCAAGATTATGACATGCGTAATGACCAAACCTTGCCCAATCTGCAAGCGGCAATTGACCAAGCAAGCACCAACCGATACAGTGTACTGCGCCTGCGGTAAACATGTTTGGCAGGGATAGCACCGTGGGCACAAAAAACGTCGCGCGGGTTCTTTGATTTGGGCCGAGTTGCCAGCAAGGCGTGTGCAGGAACTCTTCCTTTTACGACGCTCCTGCCACCTTTCTCCCCGCTAATCCCGGTGACGTTTTCAACACCCACGGCTGATTACACCAACAATCCTGTTTTGGTGGCCGTTAACGGAACGATCTTCTCCTACTTCCCGCTCCACACCTCCCTCCCGCCCAGCATCGTCCACATCACCTTCGCGTCCATGATTCTCTCTGCCGGAATCTTGAACAGATCATCCGATACCATCACCAGGTCTGCGTATTTTCCCGGTGTGATAGAGCATGCAGCACCCGATCAAGGTCAGAGCCATCCTGGCCTATGGCGAAGGGTTTACGTATCGCATCGAAGATGCGAAAGGTGCATGCTTCAATATCAGTGAAGCGTGCCTGTGTAGTAGTTCCTCGGGCCACAGTTCCAGACCGTGCGTATTCTGCGGACAGCCAATCGCGTAGTCGGAAGACCGATTTGGCATTTGCCGGATCAGCCTAACTTGGGCGTATTTTCGTCGCGTGGCACGGGAAAGGTTCAGGCAGCAGCGGTCTGCCTAACGCCTCTCTGAAGACTTGTCCGGTTTTCAGAACAATTCTGCGAAAGTTCGAACATGCTCCCGGCCAGGGGAGAAAAATGATTCCAAGTCCGATGACCTGCACTGAAGAGCACGAGGCCCTGATAAACCGGCGGCGATATCAGCGATACGAGATCGACACACAACTGCAAGTGACGCTGCTGGGCTTAGAGCAACGCGGGACGTTGCGAGGCCGTTCTCTCAACATCAGCGAGGCCGGGATTGCCGGCGTATTCGTTACCGTGTGGGATGTTGGCGCACCGGTCCGTCTAGAATTCTCAGTTCCGGTCACGAGCAACCCGGTCCGGGTCGGAGCGGTTGCGCGCAGTCGCTCAGGCTACCGTTACGGTTTTGAATTCGGGGATTTGAGTCCTGAGCAGCGCGAGATCATAAGCAAGACATGTAGAACGTTGGCCCTGCTTCAGTAGTGCGAAGGGTGATGAACGACACCGAGTGATTCGCTTAGAAGCTTCACGAAGCAACTCAAACTTGACGCTCGCTCGTTTCTGTTTCCTACTGCGAAGACGGTTCACGCAGCCCTCGCGAAGCGTTTCACCGTCTGCTCCCACTGGCCGCGAGAGGCCTCTTCGAGA
>WNGK01023829.1_pt1 | contig 10363 bp, 6 predicted proteins | sample 5400601 | NCBI WGS metagenome assembly WNGK01 (sample SAMN13153376, study PRJNA577476) | soil metagenome | isolation source: 60 cm soil or saprolite under Garry oak tree replicate 1 | place: USA:California | collected 2016-06-15 | reverse complement strand
TGATACGCGCCTCGCAACAGCCCATAGGCTTTTGTGCCACGCCAGTTGGCCTGAAAATAGGCATCCTGATAATTCTTGCCCTCGGTCGCTTTGATGAACACAAACGAGTACTCACCTGTTCGGGCCACGCTTTTCCAATCAATCCGTTGCTGATGATTCGACACGTCGAGGCCCCGCACGCGATAATTCGACACAAACAGATCGTTGGGCCAGATAATGCCTGTATACAGCAGCATGCTCACTGCCAGCAGGCAAAGCAGTGCAAGCAGAACTGGCAAGAATCTTCTGTCGAGCAATTTCCGCGTATTGCCCAATGTAGTCAACCTCCGATAGGATGTGTCTATGAAGATCATAACACACCCAATCGACAGGCCAGGGACACCACACGCTTCAATCAGTGATTGCCTGATAGGTCAGCGTCAAAAAATCTTCGCCGATCTTGCTGCGCCAATCTGCGGCCACTATGGCATTCTGGAACTGAAGCATGATGGTTGCCATCAGATCCTCTTGCGGGTCCGCGTACCACGCCGTCCCCAATCCGCCCGGCCAGGAAAAGGTGCCGACGCTCGGCCCTAATCCAATCTGCCTGGTCTTCACCTCGACACCATAGCCAAATCCCCGATTGGCCCACATCTCGGTTTGATCAAAAATGGCATGGGTGTGCTGCTCAGGCGTGAGATAGTCGGTCGTCATCGCTTCTACCGTCTTGCGCGAGAGGGCGTGGACCCCATCCAGTTCCCCCTTATTGAGCAACATGCGCCCAAAACGCTGGTAATCGTCAGCGGTGGAAACCAGGCCAGCTCCCCCAGATGCGAAGAGTGGCGGATCAGCCCAGCCCGTCGCCTGAGGATGATCCAGCACGGCAAGCCCTCCTTTGGGCGCAGGCCCATAGAGAACGGACAGCCTGCTACGTTTTTCTGGTGGCACCGAGAAGCTCGTATCCACCATCCCCAGAGGCTCGAAGAGGCGCTCACACAAAAACGCTTCCAGCGACTTCCCCGTGATACGGGCAATCAGCACCCCCAGAATATCAGAGGCCACGTGATAGAGCCAACGCGCTCCTGGCTCATAGACCAAAGGGAGTTCACCTAGACGAGCCATCCAGGTATCAGGAGCTAAGCGCTCAGCGTTCGGGATCTGTAGCGCATCTGCTATCGGTGCAGCAACCAGGGCAAAGATGCGGGACCTGAGACTGGATTTCCCCCAACCGATGCCGAGACGATACGTCAGCAGATCGTGCAAGGTGATCGAGCGCGGAGCAGGATACACGTCGTCGGGCGAGCCATCCGGGTCGCACATCACCATCCGATTTGCCAGCTCTGGGAGCCAGGCGTCCACCGGATCGTAGAGTCGAATCCTGCCCTCTTCGACCAGCGTCAGGGCAGCGACGGTGGTAATAGGCTTGGTCATCGAGGCAATACGAAAGATCGTATCCCGCTTGATGGGGATCTGCGCCTCCTTGTCCTGCCAGCCAATGGTATCGACGTGAGCAAGCTCGCCGTGTCGGTGAATGAGGGTGACGATCCCTGCGAACTCGCCGCGCTCGACATAACCTTGTAAGACCCTGCTTAGACGACCCAGGCGTTCTTGCGATAGCCCACTACGATGGATACTGCTTGTTTCACGCATAAAAAATCTCTTATCTCATTTCAATATTTATTGGTATGACAAAAGAATACACCAAATTTTCTTGAAATGTCAAGAGAATTTCTGCTATCTATTACAAAGTACAGCGCTCAATCAGGACGATTGACCTGATGGGCCGCGAGGAAAAACGTGACACAGGCGTCAATATGTCGCTCAATCTCTTCATCCGTGGGAACGGTGTCGGCTCCCAACCGTGCTTGCTCGATGAACTGTCCCTGGAGTAAGTCTAAAAAAGCCTGCGCCGAAAAGTGAGGATCGGGCACCCGTAAGATCCCGTTCTGATCCAGTTCCTGGAGATAGGCGGCCAATGGGTCAAGTGCCTTTTCAAAGTGAAGCTGATAATACATCCGTCCCACTTCGGGAAAGTGTTCTATCGCGCCCATGATCACCCGATACAGCGCGACCTCTTCAGGATTGAGGAAGAAGGCGAACCGCACCTGTCCCAATTTATGTAGCACCTCAGAAGGACTCCCCTGCCAAAACGTCTCACGATCATGCTTCACTTTGTGAGCACAGAGATGCAGGATCACAGCTTGAAAGAGCACGTCTTTCCCACGAAAGTGGCGATAGAGCGTCATAATGGACACGCCAGCCTGCTTGGCGACCATCTCCATCGTTGTATCAGCGTATCCATGCAGCAAAAACAGCTCTTTGGCCGCCACTTTAATCGCTTCCTGTTTGCGCTCAAGCAGGCGAGCTTTGGGATGATCTTCAGACCATGTTCGCATAGCACTCACTTATCAAGAAACTGGGCCTGTTCTGCAATTGCAGAACAGAAGATACGAGAGATTCTATTCTAGCACATCCCCCTTCACTGTGTCGGCCTTTACAGGCGGGAATATATCGTTGCAGTCAATGCCATCTTTCAACCAAACTCCTTGACATCATTCTGCCAAAACGATACTATAGATTATCATATCGTTTGATGACGGATCAGGAAGTCACCCTTCCTGAAGGGAAAGAAAAGAGGTATCTATTCATGTCCATGAAATTTAGCCTGTTTCTGCCGCAAGGCTCGATTAAGGAGCTGGCGGGCCTCAAAGATCCGGTTGAAGCCTACGAGACCATGACGGGTGTGGCTCAGACCGCCGAGGAGGTGGGCTTTGATGCTGTCTGGCTCGCCGATGTCTTCTGTGGAGGCGATCCCACTGGAGCCTCCCTGGCGTTGCAAGACTTCCTCTTCGAGTGCTGGACCTCGACGGCGGCGGTCGCGCGTGATACCACACGCGTGCGCGTTGGTCAAATGGTCACGAGCAACGCGTTCCGCCATCCGGCTCTGCTAGCAAAAATGGCAAGCACCGTCGATGTGTTGAGTCATGGCAGACTTACCCTGGGGATCGGGTCTGGCTCCCCCCTTCTTGCAGATCAGGCTCGCGCCTATGGCTACGATTATCCTGATATTTCTGTTCGCTCACGACAACTACGAGAAGCGCTCCAGGTCATCCTGGCGATGTGGACACAGGAAGAGGCTACGTTTGAAGGGAAGTATTATCAGGTGCGTGGCGCGATCAATCAGCCCAAAGGGGTCCAGCAGCCCCACATTCCCGTGCTGATTGCGGGCAACGGCGAGCAGGTCACGCTCAAACTGGTGGCGCAGTACGCCGATGCCTGTAACATTCACGGCGATCCGACGACGATTAAAAACAAGCTGGCGGTCCTCAAACAGCATTGCGAGGTGGCTGGACGCGACTATGAGAGTATCCATCGCACGTCAGGATCGTACTGCATCATTGGGGATACTGATGAGCAAGCCCAGGCAAAACTTCCTGACGCAATGAAAGCCGTCTTCGGCAAAACAGCGCTGGTTGGTAGCCCCGCCACGATTCGCGAACGTATCGCGGCATATGAAGAGGCGGGCGTACAGGAACTGGTGCTCAGGTTCAATGATGCACTGAACCTGGATACGATTCGGCGCTTCGCACAGGAGTTCATCGCCTAAGCCCAACCTCTCCTTCTGAATGTGAGAAATATTCCCCTGCATGATAATACCAGTATACGAGCGGCGTCAACCGAGAAATCGGAACGTCGCTCTTTGTATTACGTTTCTAGTATATATCATTGTATCCGTATTTTCATATCACACGCCTTTGCCTGGATGCTTGCATTCACAATTTCTCCTGAACTAAGGACAAAGTACTAGCCAGAAGCAAAAAAAAATATACCGCTGAGTCAGGAAAGTGCTATAATACAAACAAATTTTTTCAGGCTCTTTTTCATCAGAACCTTGCCTTTCTCGAAGTTATAGACCGTCAGGAGTCTACATGAGCACTCATACATCCCCCCTCACCAGATACCGAGTTGCAGCTATCCAGTATGAGCCAACACTCGGCGAGAAAGAAAAGAATATTCGCGACCTGCTACGGTTGGTTGAGGAGGCCGCTCAGCACGAAGCACGTATTATCGTGCTGCCAGAAATGGCAACGACGGGGTATTGTTGGGCGTCACGCGCTGAAATCGCTCCGTATGTGGAACCCATTCCTGGTCCCACGACGGATCGTTTCCAATCGCTGGCAACACGCTACGACTGCTATATCGCTGTTGCGCTGCCAGAAATAGACCCGACCACTCAGGTGTATTACAACAGCATGGCCCTGCTGGGTCCCGATGGGCTGGTGGGCACATATCGCAAAATACACTCCTGGATATCAGAACCTCGCTGGGCACGTGATGGCGACCTCGGCTTTCCCGTCTGGGATACACCGCTGGGACGCTTGAGCGGATTGATCTGCATGGATGCCAGCTATTGCGAGGCAGCGCGTCTCTCCACTCTTCAAGGGGCCGATGTCCTGCTCTTCCCAACCAACTGGTACGAGGCGAAGTGCCCCGATAGCTGGTGGATGGCGCGTGCCTTTGAAAATGGGGTCTACTTCATCGCAGCCAATCGCTATGGCCTGGAACGCGGCACCCAATTCAGCGGGGGAAGCTGCATTCTAAATCCAGACGGCTCTATTCAATCCTATCTGGATAATGGTGAGGGCATTGTCTATGGCGAGGTTGACCTGGAAAGGGCCAGAAATAAGTCCTGGGGTAGCGCTGGCACCAGCGCGGGAGATCGTCTGGCTGACCGCCGTCCCGCAGAGTATGTGACGATGGTACAAAATACCTACCTGTGGGAACCACTACGCTATCATAGTCTCTATGATCTGGGCGAGCTGCCCGAAGGACAGCTCTCGTGTGTGGGCTTCGTTCAGACCCACCTGGACACCTTACCAACCCATTCGCCCAAAGCTACTATTGAGGCACTGGCTGATTTCCTACGCACCTTGATGCGCGATAGCGCCCCGGCCAGCCCCGATGTATTGGTCCTGCCCGAACTCCTGCTTCCTGGTCCCATCCCACCTCCCCACTATGAGCTGCGCAAGGATGCCAGCGGATACTCTCACGAAGAGATTGCAGCACATATTCGCAAGGCTGCAATCCGCGTGCCAGGTCCCGAAACAGAGGCGCTGGTGGCCCTCGCCGATGAGTTGCAGATCAGTATGGTACTGGGAGTGGCTGAGCGTACCGACGATGCTTTTTATAACACCGTACTGCTGATCGATCCCGAAGGCATCTATGGTACCTATCGCAAATTGCACCTCACGCGACTCGACTGGCTCTGGGCCACTCCTGGCAATCTGGGACTGCCGACTTTTGATACCCCCACCGGGCGTATCGGGCTGGCAACCGGCTACGATCTACTCTTTCCCGAAACGTTACGCGTGCTTGCTGGCGGTGGATCAGATCTCATCTGTGCGCCCGCCTTACTAGATTTTCCCGCACCTTTCGGCCTGCCCCCCACCAGAGTGCCGCATCTCACCAGTGTCGATCCCGAAGAGTACGACCCCGAACACTATGTTCTCTGGCGCGTCCGTGCCGCCGAACATAATGTGTACCTGGCCGTAGCGAATTGGAGTGGTCAGGCCGCTGGCTTACAGGCCAATGGGATGAGTGGTGTCTTTTCGCCTACCTACTCGACCTACCCCTGGCCGGAGGTGATTGCCGACGAAGATGAGCCAGGGCTGATGATGATGACTATCGATACGCGCGAGCAGCGCACAGGACGCCGTACAACACGCTCTCTAGAGTACGCTCCTGGCAATATGCTCGGTTCCCTCACAGGCGAACTGGCTTACGATATTCGCGATAGCATTCCCGGTAACACTGTCCGTAGTAAACCTATGCTGCGGAAACGTCAGCCGTTCTGGTATCTTGACCTGGTAAGAGCTAGATCCTGATAGAACGTTTCTCACCTGGAGCCTGATTGATCGGGATTGATGGCAGGAACGGGGTTCAACCCGGCCATTGCCATCAATCCCGAAATCAGAGAAGCATTCAGCAATGCTCATCACAGAGCTTGCGCTTCCGCGCATCCACGCCAGTATGTATCTGAATGCATTGAAATATAAGTATTGACGCAATGGCTGCATGTTAGGTATACTGCTCGCAAGATCGTTCCTGGCATTTCGGCGGCTAAGTTGGGAGTCCGCATGAAGACATTAACGACCAACCGGCTAACCCCTGCCTACCTCCAGAGGCTGGATCACTTTAACGTTATTGCAACGTTTTCCGCCATTGCTCTTGTTGTATTCAGCTTCTTCTGGATGCTGTTTCATATTGGTGGTGATGAAGGCACCAATATGATGAGCAATGTGGTCTATATGATCGCGACTCTCTTCGGCGCTACGTTCTCGCTGATAACAGCCTATCGTACGCGCTTTGGCGTGGTCCAACTGGAGGCTGCATATTGGCGGGCCTGGCTTTATACCGGTCTGGGTATGGCTGCACTGATTATAGGTGGAGCCTATTATACCTACCTGCAACTGAACGGCCAATCTCCCTCCCCTTCGCTTTCCGATCTTTTTTTTAATATCTCTTACCCGCTGATGTTTATCGGTCTCCTTTCGCTGCCCACCACGACGCCTTTCAGATTCCGCACTGTGATCGACGTGCTAATTACCACCCTCTGTTTCCTGGGCATCATCTGGTTCTTTGTCATTGGTCCGATTTATTTTTTTCAGCTCAATCACAACAATTCTTTTTCTGACATACTGAAGCTGATCGTCAGCCTTTCCTATCCTTGCTGGGATATCGTCCTGCTGCTGGCCGCCCTCTCATTGATCCAGCGACATATGGAACCAACGTTGCATCTTTCGATCTTACTCATTGGAGTCGGCATTGTTGCTAGCACCTGGGCCGATACAACGTTTGCCTATACTACGATTATTACCAATACCTACCAGAATGGTACTCCCTGGATCGATCCTTTCTGGTTAATCAGTATAGTGCTGATTGGGCTGGCATCCCTCTACCAGTATACGGCTCTCGCTCGCAAAGCGCTGAACGAGCAGGAACTGGCTGGCCGTACAGTTCAGCTTCCGCTACCTCTGTTGCGTACACTTTCCTTACCAGTACGCGGCTGGCATTATCTTCAGAGTTCTCTGATCTACGTTCCACTGGTGCTACTGCTAGCAGTAGCTACTTTTGGAGATTTTACACAAGAAAGCCCGGTAGAACATGGCCTTATATTCATTAGTACCCTGGCTGGCATCCTGATAGCAACACGCTATTTCGTCACCACACACGAGAATGTGACACTTTTACGTGAACGTGAGCAACAACAACAGGAGGCTGAACGCTTGCGTTCAATGGTCACACAACTCACCGGTATTTTTGAAATGAATCATTTGCGCCAGCAGGCCGTTCTCCTGGCGAAAAAGGAACTGGGCTTCGATGCCGCCATCTTACTCTTTATGGAAGGGCAGAACCTTCCTCTCGATCCACAACCTCTGATCTCTGTGGTCGCCACATCAAAAGAGACCGATGTATCACCCTGGCACTTTCATGGCGATAACATTCTCTATCGTACTTTCCTGAAAAAGAAAGCTATCACGCTACGCTGGAGCGATCATGCAAGCGAGACGCCGGAGGATATTCGCGCATGGTTACGGCAGCAACGTATTACCACGACACACTTTTTCCCTCTGAGCTACCAGGGTAGGACGTTAGGGTATCTGGGAGTTGCTCAGCGCTCTGATCAGCCATTGCACCAGAGCGACCAGTCCATCCTGGAAACCTATACCGGTCAGGTTGCTACTCTCATCGATCATGCTCGCCTCTATCAAGAGGCACGGGAACACGAAGAGTTTGCGAAAGCGCTGGCAAATATCGCCACACGTTTGAACGAGGCAGTTGCGGAACCGGTCGAGATCGGACAATTGATCTGCGAGGAGGGGGCCAGAGCCTTACGCGCCGATTATACCCTGCTCTACATTAAAGATCCCAAGAACGATCTACAACTGATGCCTCTCTGTGCCCATATTCAACCCGACGCAGGACCGATCACTTCACATGACAGCGGCTCTTTGATCACTCCTGTTACAGATCCACGCCAGTGGCCTCCCATCTCTATGCTAGAGTATGAAGGCCAGGCGTTACATACTCCCCAGCCCACATTACTCTATATTTCACAGCCCCTGGCGACCCCTCAGATGCGCCCAATGCTGGCAAATGGGGCTGAACCAGGGTACAACTCTGGCATCCTGCCGACGCGGGATGTGTACAACACACGTATCAGTTTTTTACGTCAGATGCTCACGATGCATTTTGCACGTACAGCCATCCTGGCTCCCTTAACCACTCGCGGCGAACCGGTCGGTATCCTGATTTTCGCCCGTTCACAGATGCCTGGCAGCGGCGAAAAACGTGCGCTCGACATGTTCGATCTCCCACATGCACAGGATTTCAGCGAGCAGGCCGGGGTAGCCTTCACCAACGCTCAACTGTACCAATCTCTAAGCCAGGCTCATGAACGTCTCAAAGAGCTTGATCAGATGAAGGATCAGTTTATGGTGACCGCCTCCCACGAGTTGCGCACTCCACTCACCGCTGTGCAGGGGTATATTGAATTGATGGCCGAGTACGACCATGAGCTGCCACCTGAGCAGAGGCGTGAGTTTCTGCACAAAGCTCGCCGGGGCTGTGATGAGCTGGCTGTACTGCTCGGCAATGTCATGGATGCCAGCCGTTTAGAAGGGGAAATGAGTATCAAGCCTGCTTTACTCAAACGCGTTTTGGTTGAGGAGATGATCGAGAGTGTCATCATTTTGATCGAACCACACCTGACCAAAGAACAGCGCGCTCTGCATAAGCTCATTCCACCCCATCTTTCTGTCCTGGCCGACCCGGTTCGTTTGCGTCAGGTTCTGATGAATATCAGCACCAATGCCTTGAAGTATTCTCCTCATGGCACGCCCATCAGCTTCTCCGCGCGTATTGCTGGCCCTTGCGTCATTATCAGTATTGCCGATAAAGGCAAGGGCGTCCCCCCAGAACTTCAAACACATATCTTCCAGCGCTTCTATCGTATAGAAAGTGATGTCAACAGCCCTGTACGTGGTTCCGGCCTGGGCCTCTATATCGCGCACCGCCTGCTCGCTGCTATGGGAGGCAAGATCTGGATCGAGAGCCAAGGTATCCCCGGTGAAGGATCAACCTTTCATATACAACTTCCAATGGTGCTCTAGCGATTCGACTTAGCAAGGAATACAAGGCAGAAGGTGAAAACATATTATAGTGGAGAGCATGCAAGGCGTTACAATCAAATATGGGCAACATTTTCACAGAAGACGCATGCCGCAACCCTCTCTCTCATTGATCTCACACAACTCCAGCAGGCAGCCAGTACAGCAGAACATCCACCGCGTTTTTTGGATGTAGCGTGTGGGACTGGATTGCTCTTAAAGCAGTTTACCCATCTTATCCCACAAGCCGAAGTATATGGAATTGATGGGAGCGAGGAAATGCTCTCACAGGCACGGCGCCTTCTTGAGAATCATCCTCATGCTCACCTCCTCCAGGGGACGCTCAGCGTCGAAGCAATCGCAAGTTTACCATATGCACCGGCAAGCTTCGATGTGATCACCTGTACCAATGCCTTCCACTACTTGAAAGATCCTGTGGGAGTGCTCCGAGGGCTCAAGCAGTTACTCGCACCACGAGGACAATTAGTGATTGAAGATTATGCTCGTCGCGGATTTCCCTTTCCCTGGCGGCTGTTTGAATGGAAGATCAAACGTAGTGATCCACAGCACATCAGAGCCTACACACTTACTGAAGCACAGAATCTTTGTCGGCATATTGTGTGGCACGGGTGGGCACTTGGCGCAAGGGCAAGCATTTGAACCTGCTCTCCCGCTACTTTCTCGCTCCACGCTTCTCCGCTTCTTCCGCCGTTCGCTTGATCACTTTAGAAGCATGTTCCTCACAGAAGAGAAATTGGCGGCTCCCCGCCAGAATCTGTTTATATGCCGCTGGTTTACCACACGGCTTGCCCTCTACTGTAACTTCACAGCGTCCGGCATTCACTTTCACTGCATTCATAATCGAAGAAAGACCTCCTTATGGCATCTATCGCACGGACACTCCTGTCCGGGAATTTCCTGTGCCATAATCATATCACAAAAGGGCCTTTTCAGCTTATGAGGGGCCTATCAGGAGCGCGCCCCCACCTCTTTATTGCTGTATGAGCTCTGCTCATAGAAGGCGACTGTACGCCGGGCCTGATCGATGATTTGTTCCCGCAATTCCTGTGGCTCCAATACCTCGACATAGGGACCATATCCAGAAAGACATTCGCGGGCTTCAAACTCAGCATCGAAGCGCATAAAGACTTTTGTCCAGCCTTCTGCATCCTGCTCCCCTATGCGCTCTAGCCGCGAGTAGTGACCCGCATAGC
>WNGK01008923.1_pt1 | contig 10363 bp, 6 predicted proteins | sample 5400601 | NCBI WGS metagenome assembly WNGK01 (sample SAMN13153376, study PRJNA577476) | soil metagenome | isolation source: 60 cm soil or saprolite under Garry oak tree replicate 1 | place: USA:California | collected 2016-06-15 | reverse complement strand
CATGCTGCGCAAGACGCCGGGGTTCACCGCAGCCGCGCTGCTGACGCTGGCACTCGGCATCGGCGCCAACACCGCGGTCTTCAGCGTGGTGAATGCGCTGCTGCTGTCGCCGCTGCCTTACCCGAATCCCGATCGCCTTGGACTGCTGGAGCGTCACATCAAGAGTCCCCGCGGGGAGAGCCGCGAAGTTGGCTCGGACGGACAGATGTGGCTGACGGTGCGGGACAACGCGACCACAATCGATGCGGCGGCCGTTGGCGGCACCTCGGGTGTCAATCTGATCGCGAACGACCAGGCAATGTACATACAACAGCAGCGCGTCAGCGCCGGCTACTTTCACGTCGTCGGCGTCCCGCCGATGATCGGCCGCGAATTCACGCGTGACGAAGATCGCGCGGGCAGTGAGCCGGTCGTCGTGCTGAGCGGCGGGCTGTGGCGGCGCGTCTTCAACTCGGATCCTTCGGTTGTGGGCCGGACCGTCAAGCTCCGAGGACAGCCCTACACCGTCATCGGCGTTCTTCCCGACAGTTTTCCGATAACGGAGTCCGCTCGATTCGAGGCGGGCCACGGTGTGGATCTGTGGACCCCGCTGAAGGCGTCGACCAGCGGCGAGGGGGGCGGCGTCAACTACGAGGTCATCATGCGCCTGCGCGATGGCGTCGGCTGGAGCGCGGTGCAGAGCGAACTCGTGAGCCTGTCGCGCCAGGCGTTCAGCCTGTGGCGGCTGCGGCCGGATACGCTCGCGGAGCTCAGCGCGGTTCCGATGCAGGAAGGGATGATCCGCAGCATTCGGCGTCCACTCCTGATGCTCTGGGGTGCGGTCGGGATGGTGCTGCTGATCGCCTGCGTCAACATCGCAGGACTGCTTCTCGCGCGCGGCAGCACCCGCACCCGCGAGATTGCCACCCGGATGGCGCTCGGTAGCGGCAGAGGCGCCGTTATCCGGCAGCTCTTCATCGAGAGCGTCCTGCTGGCGGTCGGCGGCGGAGCGCTCGGTCTGCTGTTCGGTTGGGTCGTGCTGCGCGGCCTGGTGGGTTTGGGCGAACAGGTCTTCGATTTATGGCAGCCGATCGGTCTCGACGTGCGCGTGCTCGCCGTGACGCTCGCGATCGCCCTGGGCACCAGCATCCTGTTCGGGCTCATCCCCGCCCTGCAGGCCTCGCGTCTGGACGTGCAGACCGGCCTCGCTGAAACCGGCACACGGGCGGTCGCGGGCGCGTCGGCCCGGTGGCCGCGCCGTGTGCTGGTCATCGGCGAAGTCGCCCTCGGGGTCGTCCTGCTCGTCAGCGCCGGCCTGCTCGTGCGGACGTTCATTCACCTGCGCGATTTGAATCCTGGCTTTGACGAGCGAAACCTTGTGATGGTCAGCGTGTCGATGCAGGACGCCCGGTATCACGAGCCGGCGCAGGTCACGCATCTCTTCGACGAAACCATCCGCCGCCTCCGCGCGTTGCCGGGCGTCGCCGGTGCCGGCGCCGCGCTCGGCATGCCGTACTCGCGGCTGCTGAACAATGGCTTCCGCCGGCTGGACGGCCCGCACGTCGACACCGAAGGCCAGATCACGAACATGAACTACGTCACGCCTGGCTACTTCGAAACGCTCGGTGTGCCCCTCAGACGCGGACGGACGATTGGCGATGCGGATATCCCGGCCGGTCCTCCCGTCGCCGTCGTCAACGATGCCTTCTTAAAGATGTACTACAAGGACGACGACGCCCTGGGCCGGCACATCGGAAGCGGCGGCACCAGCCGCGAGATTGTGGGTATCGTCGGCGACACGCAGCAGGGAGCTGCCGGATGGGGCAACTTCGAGCCGATCGCGCCACTGCCGTGCATCTATATTCCTCTTTCTCAAACGACCGGCGGCTTCCTGACGCTTGTCCACACATGGTTCGAGCCGTCGTGGGTCGTACGGTCATCCGTTCCGGTTGGGACCATCGTGCCGGAGCTGCGGCGGACCGTCGCAAGCGTCGACCCGCAGTTGCCGATCGCCACCGTCACCACGATTGACGACCTTCGCGACGAGCGGCTGGAGGCGCAGCGGTTCATGATGTCGCTCGTCGCCGGCTTGAGCGCGATTGCGCTCGTCCTGGCGGCGATCGGGATCCACGGCTTAATCGCGAGCTCGGTGACGGAACGAACGCGTGAGCTCGGCATCCGCCTGGCACTCGGCGCGACGAGCGGCCGGGTTCTGAAGGACGTGGTGATGCAAGGCGTGCTGCTCTCGGCAATCGGCGTGGCGATCGGGATCGCCGGAGCGTTTGCTGCCAGCCGGCTGCTTCGATCGTTCCTATGGGGCGTGCAGCCGACCGATCCGTCGACCTTCGTGATGGTCGTCCTGACTTTGCTGGCCGTGGCGTTGATCGCCAGCATCGTCCCTGCCTTGCGCGTGCTGCGGCTCGATCCCGCGCAGACGCTGCGAGCGGAGTAGCAAGACGGGAGGCGGGAGACGGGAGACGGGGGACGGGAGGCGGGAGACGGGAGACGGGAGACGGGAGACGGGAGGAGAAGCGAACGTTCAGGACTACGATCTCAATTGCCTGTCCCCCGTCCCCCGTCACCTGTCCCCCGTCACCTGTCCCCCGACCGGCGGAAACCCGGCAAGAATCGGTTGCCTCGACTCCCAATTCCGCAACTCCCAACTCCCAAGTTGATGAACTCGATCTCCTTGAGTAATTGGGAGTTGGTAGTTGGGCGTTGGCTGGCGACGCGCCGCACGGATATGTCGGCATGCGGCTTGGAGCGTTCACTCGTCAGGAGCCGGTGATTGCCGCACTTCCGACGGCACGATGCCGGGTTATATCCGTGACTATTTCATCCTCCGTCCGTGTGCTGCTGACGTGTGCGTGCGTATCGCTGTTCGGCGCCTGGGGCATGGTCGCCGCACAGGCTCCGAAGGAACCCGAGACCGTCGTCCTGACCGGATCGCCGCTCGGCGGGGTGAAGTTCGCGCACAAGGCGCACGCCAGGGACTACGCGGCGAACAAGTGCGAGACCTGTCACCACGCATCGAAGCCCGAGAAGCCGCTCAAGGCCCAGCAAGAGAAGTGCACCGACTGCCACACGAAGGTCGCCGCCGCGCCGATGAAGACGAAGACGCAGGCCGCCTTCCACGATCCGATGGCCAAGAAAGGCCTGTGCGTGGACTGTCACCAGCAGGCGATCGCGAAAGGCAAGAAGGCGCCGGCGAAGTGCGCGGACTGCCACAAGAAAGAGAACGTCTAAACTCAGCCGTGGCGCTCCGGGCCTGCACCTTGCAATTGACCGGTTCGTTTGGCTGAGTTGCGGCGCACCACGTTCGACATTCCGCCCGCGGCGATCGCAAAGGTGATCGCCGCGATCGTCTTCATCTGGCTCTGGCTGCAGCTCTGGCAGCTGCTGATGCTGGTCCTGGTCGCGGTGGTCGTCGCGATCGGGCTCGAGCCGATCGTGGAATGGCTGCAGCGCCGCGGGCTGCCTCGATGGGCCGCCGCGTCGGGAACGGTCCTCGCCCTTGCCATCATCGTCGGGGGTTTCTTCTGGATCACGAGCGCGTCGCTCGCGGGCCAGGCGAGGGAGCTGGGCTCGCGCGTCGACGAGTTTCAGCATCGGGTCGTCTCGTCCACGCCAGCCTGGATCCTGCGCGGGATCAAGAAGAACGGTTCCGCCGTGCCCGACGCGTCCGCGGTCGCCGTCTATGTGGTCATCGCCGGCCGTTTCATCGTCAGCGGGGCCGTCATTGCCGTGCTCGCGCTGATTCTCACCATCTACCTGCTCATCGAAGGGCGCCAGACGTACGCATGGCTCGTCGCGTATGCGCCCCCCGCGTATCGACAACGCGTTCATCTGACGGCGTGCGAAGCGCAGAAAGCGATGTACGGCTACGTGGTCGGCAACGTCGCCACATCGGTCTTCGCGGCGGTGTTCGTGTTCACGGTGCTGAAGCTGCTGCACGTGCCGGCGGCCCTGCTGCTCGCGCTGCTCGCTGGCGTGTTCGACTTCGTGCCGGTGCTCGGCTTCATCTGCTCGGCCGCGCCCGCGGTATTACTCGCGCTGAGCCGCTCGCCCTGGGTCGCCGTGTCGGTGGCGGGCCTCTATGCCCTGTACCACCTGATCGAGAACTACTACATCGGGCCCAAGGTGTACGGGGATCGCCTGCGGCTCTCGAATCTCGCCGTCATCCTGGCGTTCGCGGTGGGCGCCGAGATCGGAGGCGTCGTCGGCGCGTTGCTCGCGCTGCCGTTCGCCGCACTCTATCCGGTCATCGAGCGGGTGTGGCTTCGCGAGTATCTGGCGCGCGACGCCGTTGAAACGCACCGCCGCCTCGAACACCGCGGCGCGCCTCAATAAAGTCCATTGACCAACTCACCAAGTCGCAGACTCACCAATTTCTACGGCGACTTCTCGCGGACGACGCTAAACGCGACGACGACGATTACGTCGCCGAACCGCTCCCGTGGGACATTCTGGTGGGCGGCAACCTCCGGGCGCAGTCGGGTCAGCCCTTCACGCGGACGATCATCACCGGCCTGCCGGAGGCGGACCCCGCATCATCCGCGTGAACGTCAGCTACAAGTTCGGGCGGCAGTAGGACCTTGCAAGGGGCCGGAGCGTACGAGGCGCTTCGGCCCTTACAATGGACGTGCATGACGGTGCGACAACAGATTGCGGACATGCTCCGCCAGCCCCGGACCATCTCGTCGATCGCGCACGAGCTGAAGCTGACCCGCGAAGACGTCGAGGATCACGTCAAACACCTGGTGCGATCGGCGCGCTCGGGCGACAAGGACATCCGTGTCGAGCCTGCGCGGTGCCGCAGCTGCGGCTTCAGCTTCGGCCAGGACAAGATCACCAAGCCGGGCAAGTGCCCGGAGTGCAAGGGGACCCACCTTTATGAGCCGCTGATTCAGATCAAGGCCTAGCCGCGTCTCGAAGTCTTTGCGACCGCTGTTTGGATCAATCCGCCGGCGAAATCGACCGACCAGGGTCATCCCCGTCCCCCGCAGAACTGATGTGTGCAATACGGTACAGACCGCTCACGAGGAATTCCGTAGTTTCTAGCTTCGTTCCAACCGGTCATCGCGGTTCTTCCCAGGGTCTCGCGCCGCAGGGTCAATGATGGATGACCGGGTCGGCCCCAGAACAGCGGCAGGCGGTGGACGATGGCATACGGGCGCAGGTGAAGCGGGGCGATGGATCAGAAGACCGGACTCGTTCAGAAGTTGAAGCCCTGGAGCATTCTCCAGCGTCGCGTTCTCCTCATTGCGGCAGGGCTGCCGATTGGGTTCGCGGTAGCCCGTCGCGAACACGGTTAACTCGATCGTTCGCAAGAACCGAGTCGTCCTGCGCTCGCCCACGAGACCGACCGCCAACTTGTCAGCAATGGCAACGTGCGCCACGGGCTGCTAGGCGCCACGCTCATGCATCCCATTCTGTTTCAGTGGCGAGGCGTCAAGGTCTGGAGCTACCCTGCCTTCCTTTATTTTGGTTTGTGCGCCGGGATAGTCGCGGGAAATGCGGCCGCGCACGCAGCCGGCACCGATGCCTTCGGTGTGTTTGTGGCGACGTTGTTGCTAATCCCAGCCGCGCTGGCCGGTAGCAGGATCCTCTATGTGACAGCGCATTGGAGCTACTACGGCGGAACCTTGCGAGGATTTGGAATCGACAAGAGGGGGGGACGTCCCTCTACGGAGGAATCCTCCTCGCGTTAGCGGCGTCGGCGCCATTGCTAGGGTTCCTTCACGTTGGGATGGGCGCTTTTTGGGACGCATCCGTGTTCACAATCCTGGTGGGAATGATCCCCACCCGGGTCGGGTGCTTGATGAATGGCTGCTGCTCCGGCCGCAAGACTGGAACCTGGTTGGGTATCTACCTGCCCAATCATCAAGGTGTTTGGGCTCGGCGGATTCCAACGCAGTGCCTGGAAGCCTTTTGGGCGGCGATTCTACTGGCCATCACAATCGCGGTCCGAAGCCGGATGCGATGGCCGGGCGCATTGTTCTTGCTCGCCGCGGGCGGCTACGCCTTTGGACGAATCGGGCTGGAATTGACGCGCGAGCCAGAGTCAGCCGCGTCACCATTCACTGTTGAACATGCGATATCGATAGCCGCGCTGGCGGCATCGTCCATGATTCTCGCATTGCGCTGGGCACGATAGGAGTCTGAAGTGTCTAACGATTTTACGGGTGACTACGACGTCGTGTTGGGTTTCTCCGCGCCCGCCGTAAACCGGGTGCTGGCGGCGATGCACCGGGGCAACCGGTTCCCGCATTCGCTCTCGCTGCGCGTGGACGATTCTCCCCAGTCAAAACGAAGCGCGGTTTCGGTTGTCGACGTTTCGGGCAATGCGGTGACCGAACCGGGATTGGTCGCAAGGACGGTCGATCTTGCTGCGACCGCGCCAATCGGTATTCATGCCACGGACATCAATTTCCAGAACGTGGATCCCATAGTGAATTTCCTCGGCAGCGTCGCTCCCGATTTCAGCCATCTGAAGGGGATCGCGCAACTGCAATTGGGTCCTCCAACCATCGAATTGCCCGGCGACTCGAGCGCCAAGGCTGTCTTTCATACTCGGGTTCTGGCGCGGTATTTTCCCGATCCGGACGCCACGATTCTGCCGGACTTCCTACGCGGCGAATTCGTGATCACGATGGGCGCAACCGAAGTGTCTTCGGCAGGGGCAACTCTCATTGATATCAATTTGGTGGGAACTGACGGGAACATCCATTTCAACCAGTTCTCGCCGGCAGCGCGCTTAACCACGCATCAGTTGACGGCCGTCAATCTGGCATTGCGGAATGCGTTGATCACCAGTTTCGAGCCCTCGAATTCTCCGTTGCCCTCGGGCGTGCTCAACATGCAGTTCCGTCCACTGGCGGACCAGGACGCGGTGGCGGTGCTGATGAACGTGCCGGGCGGCGACTTTGCCAATGGCATCGTAGGGACTCCGGATCCGGAAAGCGTCCAGCAGGGCTTCCTGGCAGAGGGCGACCATTTTGCCCTGACGGTGGCCGGCAACTTGATTGTCCAGCCCTTTACTGACGCAGTTGCGGCCGCGATCGGCGGCATTCCGAGGCCAGCGATCTTCCCGGTTAACCTTTCGGTCGGGACATATACGATTAGCGCCCTGATCGGTGACGCGGAGATTACGATCCTCGATGGTCCGATCGACGATCCCTTCAATTTGTTCGGTCCGGTTTCCGGTACTGGGGCAATCCTGCTCCGGATCCCGGTGAAGGTGACGTCCTCCCGGCATACATCGGTTCCATTGCCGGACCTCCCCGACTTTACTTTTACCGTGAGCCAGGCGTTTACACTGACATTGGCCGGAGGACAAGTCGGCCTCATGCGGCTGGGTGTCGCAGTCATTACCGGCGTGCCTACCGTCGTCTTCAACGTCAATCTGCTTTTCAGCAGTTTTTCCGTCGATCTGCACTTGCCGGATCTTGTCGACAAGCACGTACGTCCGATCTTCACCCAGGCATTGGATAGCGCGGATCCCCAAATCCAACAAACGGTCGGGGCCGCGTTGGGCGCAGGCAATCTTCAGGAGTTCTTTCGAAAGATGATGAACCCGCCTGCTCGTCCGAAGCAGGCCCCTGTTGAAGAGGTGGATCCCCTGCTGACGTACACAACGTTCGAGATTCACTCGTCGGGAGTGACCCTGCATGGAGAGTTGGCAGTGACGCCCGACTGGCCCGCTCCCGTGGTCGAGTTCGCTCTCAATCCACAGACTGCGACCACCGCCAACCCGGAGTACAGCGCGCTGAACAGCTGGATTCCCGGCGGCTTTGTCCAGGACTACGTGTGGAGTTTTAACTCGCGAGCCGCTCCGCCAGATTCGGACACCTTCGTGTCCACAAACGCGCCAGGCCTGAGTCTGATTCCGGGGCAGAGCGTGTGTTTGACGATGAACGGCTTGCGCATTTCCTCATCGGGTCCCGTGGTGGATGAGCGTGTTTCTGCGGCGACGCTCTGCAAGTCCACTTCGCTGCCGAATTCGGCGGTGGGAAAATTCTTCGACGGGAACGAACAGATCTTGCCCGACTTTGCGATGACGGCGATGACGCGCGAAGGCACGCTCCAGGTCACTGGCCACACGTCGCCATGGCTCGCACGGAACAGCCCATCGGCCGGGGCGGCCAATCTCCTTGTCCATTTCCCGACCGACAAGACTGTCGCCAAGCTTGATTTCTTGGCGCGGGCTCTCGTGGAGAGCGGGCGCACCGACACGGCCTCCGCGATTGTTTGCGTGCTGGCTCGTGGACAGATTGCCAGGGCGACCGCCACGGGCGGACTCATCTTTGCGGACGACCTTGCCGGATGGGAGAGACTGCTCGGTGTCAAGGGTAGGCCATCTACCTACCTAATCGGCACATCCGGTGAAGTTGTGTGGCATCACGACGGCGAACTCACAGCCGCGGATCTTGCTCGCGCCCTCAGACAGTATCTGACCGCCGGCGGGATCTTCCGGCCGCGATTTCTGGAGACCCAGGTGCGAGTTGGACAGCGTGCGCCCAACTTCATTTTTGAATACTCTCCCGGCCATGAGACCACGCTACGAAAGGTCTCCGGCCGTCAGTGTGTCCTGGTGTTCTGGAAGGCCTCTTCGCATCCAAGTCTGGAAACCCTGGCAAACCTCAGGGAAGTGTATCGTCCCCTGGGAGCGCGAGCGCCGCTCCTTCTGGCGATCGACGGAGGAGCGGATTCCGAGGCAGCGGCAGTCATGGCTTCTGGAGAAGGATCTTCGGTGATCGTGGTGGGCGACCCGGATTACCAGATCTCACGCGCCTACGGCGTGGACATATGGCCAACGACTGTCGCCCTTGATGCACAAGGGATAGTTACAGATCTCCGGTATGGTCTCATCTCGAAAGAGCAGACGAAGCTGCCGTACGCGCCGGCGACAAGGAGCATTCGATGATCGATCCGTTCCTGCTTCTGACGCCCATCCTTCTGTTGCCAATAATTTGGCTCTTGAGATTCACCGGCTGCGCCGCGATCCTGGGCATTGATGACGTCACATATGCGTCACTCTTTGCCGTCAAGACGACATCGCCATTGCCTGGCGGCAATGTCGGGATCCCTTACCCACCGCTCCAGTTAGAGGCGACGGGCGGGATCGGAAACCTCACGTGGGTGGGAACGCCTCCCGCGGGATTGACGCTGTCTCCAACAGGTCTGCTTCAAGGAATCCCGTTGAAAGAGTTCAATGCGCAATTCACCGTGAACGTGACGGATTCCGGTCCGCATCCACAGAAGGCGGAGGCATCGTTCCGTCTGACGATCGCACCTCCTCCACCTGGAACGATCGTCAAGCGAATCAACTGCGGCGGACAGGCGGTGCCTCCGGACACCTCGAAAGGCGAAACGTTGAGGTGGGAACCAGATTCCGCGACCGCGGGCACCCCCGGCTTCGGCCAGGTGGACCGTCCGAAAGTCACCGACGACACCGGCGCCCTCGCGGGCGATATCTATGAAACATGGCGAATCGGCCCCTCGGGAACCGGAGGTCTCCCGTATGCGCTGACGATGCTTGCCGAGGGCGATTACAAAGTCACGTTGAAGTTCGCCCGATTGGACAGCAATCCGAATTTCGGCGGCAAATTCCTGGTTCAGTTCAACAACGATGCGCCATTTGCGATCGATGCCACCGCGAGCGTGCATCCGCTGGCGCGCAAGTTCGATCACCCGGACCAGGCGGTGCACGTGGACAGCTCGGGGACCTTGACCATCACGTTCCAGGAAGACCCGCAGGTAGGCACGTTTCCGATCATCAATGCGATCGAGGTCAAGAAATAGTTCGGTCACCACGGGCTGCTAGATAATCTGGTAATTGCGTAATCGGGGAATCGGGGAATTGATTCTCCGATCACGCAATTACCGGATTTCCAATTTCCAGATTTCACCGTGGCTTCTCGGGGGCCGGCAGCAGGAACCAGTGATAGATGAGCGCCGCGGTACAGCCGCCGGCAATCGGCGCGACCCAGTACAGCCAGTGCCACTGCCAGTGCCCCATCACGAGCGCGGGACCGAATGAGCGCGCCGGATTCATCGACGCGCCGGTTATCGGTCCGCCGGCCAGGATGTCGAACGCGACGGTCAGACCGATGCCGAAGCCGCCGATCTTGACGGTCTTGCCGCGTTCGTCGACCGCTGTGCCGAACACCGAGGTGATGAGCAGGAACGTCATCACGAATTCCAGACAGAACACCGTCCCCGCGCCTGCCCACGCGGCGGGCAGGGGAATCCCGAGCATCGCGGCGTTCACCGCCTCCACCGGAAAGACCGCGCGGCAGACAAGCGCGGCGATGGACGCGCCGGTGCACTGGGCGACGATGTAGAGCAGCGCGAGTGATGGCGCGATCCGCCGCGTCACGAG
>WNGK01011447.1_pt1 | contig 10364 bp, 9 predicted proteins | sample 5400601 | NCBI WGS metagenome assembly WNGK01 (sample SAMN13153376, study PRJNA577476) | soil metagenome | isolation source: 60 cm soil or saprolite under Garry oak tree replicate 1 | place: USA:California | collected 2016-06-15 | reverse complement strand
CCACCGGCGCGCCATCCAGGTCCACGCGCTTGATCGCCGCCGCGTACTCCGGCTTGAGCGTCTCCATCAGCGACACGACGCAGCGCACACCTCATCGCGCAGCTCCTCGTCGGCCCCCGGCGCCGCTTCGTCGGCGGTGCCGGCCGCGTATGCCAGGGCGCGGTCCTCTGCGCCGCGGCGGCGGTGATGATCGATCACCGCGTTCCGGAGGAGCCGATAGAACCAGGGGATGACGGCTCCCGGGTCGCGCACCGTGTCGGTGCGATCGAGGCTGCGCACAACGGTGCTGACTTGGTGGGTTGACCACGGCACTAAGGTGCCGCCCGAGGAGGTCGACGGCATCTTTCGGCGTCTGGTGATGCCGGGGCTTGCGGCGGAGTTGGAGTTGCGACCGAAGGCCAAAGAACGAGCCCCACATCTGAGAACGATGTGAGGCGTGATCTTCACACAATCGGGACAGCGGGATTTGAACCCGCGACCCCCTGAACCCCATGCGGACCAGGGGAATCACCTTAAACGACAACTTGTCGGTTTTTCAATGGCTTCCGAGCGTCGGCGCCGGGTGCCGTTGATCGAAATGTCGGGGTTTGCCGTGAGAAACGGCACCAAAAACAGCACCACGAATTGATTTTCCCTTTACGGCTGCTTTCGGCGCGAGCATAGCCGAATCACGGCACCAGTGGTGCGGTCGTTGAGATTCCATCCGCCTGAATCGGGCACTGCTCGATACGGTTGCGGGCATTTGCAGGTGTGCGCCATCCCGCAATTGGAGACGATGAGCCGTTCCCCTGGATCGAGGACGGCAATGCTGTCAATGTCTGTTCGCATCGTCGATAACACGGCGTTGAGCTTGGAGGGGTTGAGGCGCCTATCACCTTTGGCATCCAGAAAGGTTACTTGATCAATGTCGGATCCAAAACGCACGACATTATCAGGTGTGGGAAGCGCGAGAACAGGCACGAGCGCGCTGAAGAGCACGAGGCCAAGCGCAGCTGCCGTAAGGACACCATACGTCTTTCGCGCGGACACCTTGTCCGGCCGGTTCATTTCTTCCGGGGAGTCATATCTTTCACCGAAGGCGCGCTTAGGCTCGGCCACGACGGTAAGGACTACCGCGAGTAGTGCTAGGCTGGCAGCGATATAGGACCAGGGCCACGATTCCAACAAAAGGCGTAGTGCAAAAGAGACGACAAGGATCCCGACTACTATGACTGCGCGCCGCTGTCCGTCCGTCATTCCACCACCGTCCCTCCTAGGGGAGGCTGTGCCTGTGGTTGAGGTGCTCATCAGTGGCTCGGTTGTTAGGGTGTGCGACCTGTGGTTGGAACGTTATGATTACAAACTGACCCCGTGTCAATCCCGTTTGCGGACGGCGGTCGGCCCAGTGTAGGAAGTGTTCGTGAGCGGGTCGCACGCATGGTGCCCGACCTCTTGGCGCCCTACCTTTGACCGGTACAATTTGCATCTCGTGAACAGACTGTTGAGGTCCCCTCCATGACCAAGGGAGCATCACACCCGAGGACGGGTCTTCAGCCAATCGGCGAGCGTGTTCGGCGCATCCGAACTGAGCGGAACCTCTCCCAGGATCGAGTGGCGCTGAGCGCTAACATCGACCAGAGCGGGTTCTCAAAGTTTGAACGAGGAGTGCGATCGCTCGGTGAGGATGCGCTTCGGCGTGTCGCGGCTGTCCTTGGAGTGGAGTTCGAACTAATGGTCAGGGATACTGACTTCGGCCTTCAGCCTGGACAGGAGGGACGACCCCCGCAATAGCTCGAAAGAAGGAGGGCATCGATTAGGCAAGCTCAGCGCAAATCACTCGCGCAGGAATCCCGCCAGTCGAGACATTAGTCGCGTCGGCTTCTTTGTCTGACATTCCCAGACTACGAGGACTTTCCATCCGAGACGCCGCAGGGTACGGAGATTCCGAGCATCCCTTTCCTTGTTACCGAGAAGTTTGTCCCGCCAAAACGTGGCTCGAGTTTCGGGGAATACCTTTCCTAGATTGCACGAGTGCCTATGCCAGAAACAGCCGTGAACGAGGATGGTTTTGCGTCGGGATCGGAGAACGATGTCCGGCCTTCCCGGGAGCTCGGACGCATGTGTTCTAAAGGTGAATCCTAGGGCCCGAACCATTTTGCGAACCAGGACCTCGGGAGCCGTATCCTTCCCGCGGATACTGGCCATGCATCGACGGCGCTGCTCCCGCGTTAGCACGTCTGCCACAACCCGGAGACTACACCAACAAATCGCGAACTGCAAAGTACTGCGGCTGCTCGACAGCGGTACCAACGAACGCTACCGTTGTCTTTCAGCCGGGCGACCTTCCCCGAGAGGGCACTGGGAGAACTGCGTCGCAGGTCGATCCGATTCACAAGGAGCGACACACGCAAAATGGCTAGCGTCTCCACACCACCGATAGCGGCCGCTTCAGCTTCGTCCGGGCACGCGAAGATGAGACCGCGGTCTCGTCTTATCTCCCTCATTGGTGACGAGCTCATCAGCGACGAACCCGTCGCAATTGTGGAACTCGTGAAGAACGCCTATGACGCCGACGCGACGAGCGTAGAAGTCCGCTTTACAGGCGAAAACCCAGCCGTGCCGGACAGCTTGGTAATCACCGACGACGGGATTGGCATGACACTGAACACTGTTCTCACCGGGTGGTTCGAGCCTGGCACTCTTATGAAGAGGAGTGCGACCCGGTCACCTAATGGACGCCTCTATCAGGGGGCGAAGGGGATCGGGAGGTTTGCGGCGGCTCGGCTTGCTCAGTCGCTGTACCTGGAGACAAAAGCCATCGGCGCGGCGGAGGGGGTGACGGTCCTCATCGATTGGGGTCGCTTCGACGACACGAGCTACTTGGACGAGGTGGTAATTGACTACGAGGTCCGACCATTACCGGACCTGAAGCACGGGACGAAGCTGTCACTGATGGGCCTTCGGAAAAAGAAGGAATGGACCGCTGATGACTTCGAAACGGTACATGAGCGACTCTCGCGACTGTTGTCGCCGTTTGGGGATGTCAGGGATTTCAAGATCAACCTGATCATCCCAGCCCACCCGGAACTGACCGGCGAGGTCGAACCGCACAAACTGACGCAGAGACCCAAATACAGCCTGGAGGGAGTGCTCAGAGACGACGGCACGTTCACAGGTTCAATTCAAGTGGACGGGCGAAAGGTGAAGGCCTTCGACAAACACAGTCTGGGCAAGAGAGGCGAGGCAGTAACCTGCGGAGGCTTCGGGATCGAGATCAGGGCATGGGACCGCGATCGGCCAGGCCTGACGCCGTACATGATGGAGTTCCAACTCGGCCTTCGCGAGGTCCGCCGGATTCTCGACGCTTACAGCGGGGTGAGCATCTACCGTGACGGATTCCGTGTTCATCCATATGGAGAAGCCGGCGATGATTGGCTGCAGCTCGACAACCGTAGCCGCCAAACGCCGACGACCCGCCTAGCCAACAACCAAGTGATTGCCGCAATCCGGACCTCGCGCGAAGCGAACCCAGAATTGAAAGACCGCACGACGCGGGAGGGCCTTGTTCACAATCTAGCTTACTGGGCCTTGCAGGACTGGGTAATCAGGATTCTTGGATTACTTGAAGAAGAGCGATACCGCCGGAGACCCCGAGAGGAGTCCGGAGAGGATGAGGCGAAGACGCTGTTTGAAGTATTCGATCTCGCGCCCGTTGTCGAGGAAACCGATCGGCAGCTTGGAAAGAAACACCCGATCGCGCAGCTCGTCCGGCAATCCGACTCGGAGATCCGAGAAGGTGTCAAACGGCTTCAAGAGCACTACTCACGGCTACTCATGACCGCAGGGCTGGGACAGATAATCGACCTCGTAATCCACGAGATGGGAGCGCCCCTTGGCCGAGCGAACCGGGAGTTGGCGCATCTTGAGGATTTGCTGTCCGGTATCGGCGACAAGGAACGTTCCGCTGATATCTCTCGGGCGGTTGTGAGCGTGAAAGGATCGCTGGAACAGCTAGTGGGGCTTCGGAACCGGCTCGATCCGAGATCCGCCGGGAAACGAGGGCGCAGTACAACGTTCCCTGTTGAGGAAGAGGTCCAAGGGAACTTGCTTCTCTTCGAGAACTTGCTTGCGAAGCAAGGCATCAAGGTTTCCGTCCGCGCGCCGCGTAAAGACCCGCTGGTCGTTCACATGCCGCGGGCCGCGCTCGGACAGATACTAGCAAACCTGTTGGACAACAGTGTGTACTGGCTAACGCGCCATCACGGTGACGGACGAGGCGGGAAAATTGACATCCGAGTGACTAGGCTTAAGCACGGCTTCGCCCTGGTGTTCTGTGACGACGGACCTGGCGTGGATGAGGCGGACCGCGAACGCATTTTCGACCCTTACTTCACCACAAAGCCCAATGGAATGGGCTTGGGTCTGTACATAGCTCGTCAAGTAGTCGAGCGCTTTGGGAAGCTCGTCTATCGCGATGACTGCGACCTCCAGGGCGCATGCTTCGAAGCGACGTTCGAACGCAATGCGGGTCTGTGAGGGCGGGATAGGAGATCCGAATGAACCTTCAAGTGCTTCTGGTTGAGGACGAACCTAGCGACCTTGAGGCCTACAAACGGGATCTCCCGGCTGCCTTCGCAGCGTCTGCCGTTCAAGTTACCATCCACCCGGCTGCTTCTTTCGAAGAAGCGATGAGGCTGATCTCCGATCCCAGTCGTCGCTTCGACCTGATCCTGTCTGACACATTTCGCGGAGCGCACGCACGCGGCGATGCGGCGGTGATCGAAATGGTCGAGCAGTATCGACGTGGCCGCTTTTGTCCTCTCGTTGTTTTCAGTGCGAGTCCGCAGCCAGCAGCCTTGGAACTGGGCGCATTCGTTCTTTGGGCCGACAAGGCCCCCCGAGGGGGAATTGAAGACGCGATAGGCCGAATGCTTCGAACTGGAATACCACAGCAGGCCCGTTTACTGCATGACCAGCTTGACAGTTTGGCAGGCAGCTACCTGTGGGAGTTCTTGGAAGAAAAATGGGATGCCCTTCAGGCCGGTGGGCATGCCGCCCCAGAATCCCTGGGTCGACTGATTCGTCGGCGAGCGGCTCTTCAGCTCGCGGAGATCGCCGTGAGCGAGGACGGAGCCCAACATGTTTCCGAGGTCCACGGTCTCGAGTTCTATGTGTACCCGCCAATCACCGACACACATTTTAGCCTTGGTGAGGTGGTTCGCCACCGACACCGCGCGAACGATGTGCGCGTTATCCTCACGCCGCACTGCTACCTTGTCATTCAACCAAACCAAGCTGAGCCGCGGGCACAGTATGTTCGAGTGGTTAAGACAGTGCCGGTCCAGGACGTGCTTGGGGACGAGAAACTACGGAGTGCGCGCGAAGGTTCGGAACAGCGACGCAACAACAAGTTGCGAGGCTGGACGACCCCACCGAGCAGTCAGGACGTCGGCAAGCCGGACGGAAGGTACTGGTACCTGCCCGCCTTTCTGGAGATTCCGCACCTCTTCTGCGACTTCCTTCAAGTTGATAGTCTGCCTCACGAGCAACTTCGGACTGAATTCACCTCCTTGGCCGTCCTGGCCCCCCCATTCGCCGAGTCCTTGCAGGCTTGTTGGACAGCGTTCGATAGTGCCGTTGGGATTCCGAACCTTGTGCCATCGAGCATTGCGTCAATGCTGAATGCGCCGCCGCCGCCGGCACCCGTTCAGCCCGGATGAGCGGGACCCGTCGATGTATGTCTGATTGCGGAGAACTCCCTCTCGAGCCAAGCCGTCACCGCGTCGATGCTGCCGAGTCCATTCATCCGTAGCAGTTCCACGAGGTCTAACCCAGAAATGACGATGATTGGATGAGCATCCTCCTTGATCTCTTGATATGCCTGCAGGTCTACGTAGCTGGTCGTCACTAGGATGCCGAACTGCCGGTGTCGCAGGCGTGAGATCAAACGGGACATCTCCCTGACGCCTACGGAATTGGAAGGGCTGTAACACTTCGCTTCCAGCGCGAAATCGACGGGAATGGAAGTTGCCCCACGGCCGATCCTTAGCTGACCGACAGCATCGCGCCCTCCGTCGCGAGACGGGCGCGTCAAATCAAGAGACGTAATGTCCGGAAGCAGCAGTCTTGTGAGAGCTGCAGCGCAAGCCTCGAAGTCGTGGGGGCGCTCCGCAAAGAAGTCGTGGACTGTATTGAGTACCCTCATGTCTTCGGCGTCGTGAGGAAGTTGTTGAGCCTTCGTCCTGTACTCCACAGAGCGGCTTGCCATCAAAGCACGAGCGTGGCCACCATCCGCCCACGCCAGCCACGGTGCGGGCGTGTTCGATGTGCGAGGGTTTCCGGCGAGGATGTCTTCTATCCAGGATCGCGACACAACAGGGACATCAAGGATCGTGAATCTCGCGCGGTAGTTCTGAAAGCGCCTTCCGTCGACACTCTTCCAGACGGCAACAAGGTCTTCTGAAGGGCGGAGGTCGGCAGTTCCCGGAACTGCGAGGCCGAGGAAAACGACATCACGCCACTGACCTGTGTTGGCGAACACAAAAATCGGGGGGACCTCTCGTCCCGCTGCTGGCCTGGCGTGCGCTAGCTCGAATATCCGTCTGAGGAGTTCGTTGCCGTTTCGAGGGGTCTCGTGTAGTGCTTGGCCAGGCCTCTTGTTGTCGCCATAGTACGTGAAGACACCCGTGTCTTGATCAAGGGCATCGGGCCAGTCGGAATCGCTTAGGGAGGATGTCAGGACGACCATGTCGAGTTCCGCCAGCGTCCCTCGATACCGAAACCCGCCCATGTTGCTGACACCCAGGAGGCGAGGAAAGGGGTCGTCACCGGCATTCCCGGCGCGCCCTCCTTCGTAGGTAGCATCCACGCGGAGGTCAGCGTCAGCGAGGGAACCAAACGGGAAAACCTGCACCGTCTCTTCCTTTTCGTGTTCTCGTGCTCTCCGGGTTTCCACTCACAGCCGCTTCCGAGCATTGGATTGAAATGCTCGTGCCCAGTGGTCCGGTCCTAGGTCTTGGTCAGAGTCCGAATCACGGCGCGCATCACGGGTGGGCAGACAGCATTACCAATCCGGAAGATCTGGTCCCTGCGAGTCCCATTCCCCAAGGAGAAGATGGCCGGCATCCCCATGGCTGCCTTCAGTTCGGGGACCTGCAGCATCCGCATGACGTGACCCTTCTTCCTTGGCTTCACCAGTGCGAATCGATCAAGGGTCGTGATGGTTCGCAATGACGAGGTTAGGCGCTGCCATCCTCCGGCATAGTCGGAGCCGTAGTATACAAGCAAGAACGAGCGATTCTCCCCGAGCGCTGCTATGGCCCGCTCAGCCCTCTTCAGCGTTGCTTTCGCCCGGCGCGGTGTACGGAGAGGTGAAAGCACGTAAGTCCCGTTCATGTCGATCACGCCGGACACTGAAATGTGTTTGGTATGCGTCGGGCGTACCTTAGCTGGCTCCCTCTCCTTGTCGCAAATAAGGAAGAGGCGCCGCCGACGCTGGGGCACGCCGAAATCCGCGGCGTTCAACAGCTGCTCCGACAAATTGTACCCCAACTCCTGCAGACTCTCGAGCAGGCCGCGATATCTCGTCCAACTTCTCATGCCGCCGACATTCTCCACCACTATCCACCGAGGTGCCAGCGAATCCGCGAAGCGCAAGACTTGCAGCGCAGTCTCCCTGCTCTTTTCGGACTTCCGATTGGCGCCCTTGGCTAAGCTGTGGTTTGTGCACTCAGGCGAGGCGAGCAGCAGATCGACCGGGCCAACAGCACGCCTCACCGCGTTGGGATCGACGAGTTCGAGAGGGCCGAGGAAGAACTTCGCGTGAGGGAAATTCTCAACGAACGCGTAACCCGCAGATTCTGACGCGTCGAAGCCCGCGACGACCTCAGCGCCACCGAGCCGGGCACCCCAGCTGCTACCGCCGGCGCCACAGAAGAGGTCGATCGCAGTGAGTCGACGCACGTGCTCTAAGATAAGATATCGCAACAAGATGTAAAGGCTCCCACGCAGGCTCCAGTCCGCAAGACAGCCTGTCGGCAGGTTTCGACGCTCCATACCTTTTGCTTGGCCCCGTTGGCTCTGCACTCGCGACGACTAGGGTGGACCCGATCCATGCCCCTATTTCCACGTGACGACGGATTCTGGCAAGCGGCGACGCCGCGAGAAGGGCGAGCACGTCTCGTGACAGCGTTACGGTACGAATTGCTTGGTCCCGAGACTCCCGAGGAAGAGCTACGCGAATCGCCATTAACCCGGTACGCGACCGGAATGCTCGCGCCATTTGGGACTGGTACTCCTGACGAGGAACATGATGAAGAACCGGCAAGTGGCGCCGACGATGAAGAGGCCGGCGCGGTGGAGTTAGGGCCCCCGATGTCTCAGGCCATTACGCCCTCGTCGATCGGACTGTCGTTTCTCATCCCTCTTGAAGTCACAAAGCTGACTGTTCTAGTGGCGTGGGGTGACTATCGCCTTGAGGAGGTTCAGGAAAAGGACGTTCAGCACCCCGAGTCTGAGGGTGAGCCAGAGGGTGTCTCGGACGCTGAGGTAGGGGATCACGAACAGAGACGTCATCGACCGCGCCATCGCTGGGTCCGCATGCCACATGAGCCCGAGCCCTTGATCGTAGAGCTCAAGCCGAATGCTGGTCTGAAGCGAATCGACGTTCGCGACGACAATGGGGTGACGGTCGAACACCTCTCCCGTTCGCTTGGCAATCGTCTTGCGGTGAGCGTCTTTCTCGTCAATCGAAGGACACGTGGCGAGAGAGCACGTCCACCTGTTGACAGCTGGATCTTTCAGCCAACACTCACCGTGCGGTCCCCGTTCCTAACTGCCGTATTCATGCCCCGCGAGCTCGAACCGGCGCTCGCGCACTCCGACCGCGACCGTGAGTCCAACAGATTGCTGTTTCGAGCCCGACGCGAGTTCGCCATTGGCCATGGATGTGCCGCCGAGTGGACAGCGGCGAACAGCGGCGAACGTGCCGGAGAGGTCTGGACAGGAGTTGCGTCAACTCTTGACGCCGTTGTTAGAGGAGTACGCAACCTGGATCGGCAGGAAGAGAGAAGCGGTAGGCGATCTAGAGTCTGATCTGCGGCCGATTGGAGAGTCACACCTCAGCGACTGCGTGACTGCTCTCGAGCGGATGCGTAACGGCGTCCAGCTGCTAGTCAACGACGAGGAAGCTTTTAAGGCTTTCCGATTCGCTAACCAAGCCATGCTGCTGCAGCGCTCTCATTCCCTCTGGGCCCTCCAACGAAGACGAGATCCCAAGGCCGCCCCATCGAAACCTGCCATGGAGGGGCGCTGGCGGCCCTTCCAGCTGGCCTTCCTACTGCTCAATCTGCCCGGACTGATCGACGCTGGTAGCGACGAACGCAGCATTGGCGACCTTCTTTGGTTTCCAACCGGCGGTGGCAAGACCGAGGCATATCTTGGACTAGCTGCCTTCACCATGGCGCTGAGGCGGCGGCGAAGTCTTGCGGGGATGAGAACCGACGCTGGCTTGGCGGTTCTGATGCGTTACACACTCCGCCTCCTTACGATCCAGCAGTTTCAGCGGGCCGCCACACTCCTTTGCGCCTGCGAAGTCTTGAGATTCGCGAACCGAGAGACTTGGGGGGATTACCGCTTCTCCATCGGCCTATGGCTGGGGATGCAGGGCACGCCAAACACTCATGATGACTCCCGGCGCTCTCTCGCCCGTATTCAGCAAGACCCGTCAGAAGAGGGAGCTAACCCGTGCCAACTCGAGTCGTGCCCCTGGTGCGGCGAACCCCTGAAGCCGGACAACTACTGGACAGATGGAGAAGCATTACGAACACGTGTTGCGTGCTCGCGTGAGGCGTGCGCGTTTTCCAGGTCGAAGAGCAAGATTGGGCTTCCGGTCCTGGTCGTCGACGAGGAGATCTACCACGAGTGCCCGTCGATGCTGATCGCGACCGTCGACAAGTTTGCCCAGATGCCCTGGAATGGTCAGGTGCAGTCACTGTTCGGCTTCGTGAACCGCGAGTGCGACCGGTGCGGCTTCCTCACTGCCGCAACGCCACACGTGCGGGCCCACCGAGTCTCGGGGACGACCAGCGGTAACTCCGCGGTTCGGGAGACGGAGCGCCTAGCGCCGCCTGATCTCATTATCCAGGATGAACTCCACCTGATCTCCGGTCCACTTGGGACTCTCGTTGGCCTCTACGAAACGGCGGTTGACTTCCTCTGCGCTCGCCGGCAGAAGGGTCGGGTCGTCGGGCCGAAGATTATCGCGTCAACCGCGACGGCGCGGCGCGCATTCGAACAAGTGCAGGCGCTCTTCCAGCGTAGCCTGCGGATATTCCCCCCTCCGGGCCTGGAGCCTGAAGACTCATTTTTCGCCCTCGAGCAACCAG
>WNGK01008922.1_pt1 | contig 10364 bp, 11 predicted proteins | sample 5400601 | NCBI WGS metagenome assembly WNGK01 (sample SAMN13153376, study PRJNA577476) | soil metagenome | isolation source: 60 cm soil or saprolite under Garry oak tree replicate 1 | place: USA:California | collected 2016-06-15 | reverse complement strand
AAGGTGCTCGTCACCAACACGCCCGGCGTGCTCACCGAGGCGACGGCCGACCTCACCTGGGCGCTGATCCTCGCGACCACGCGCCGGTTGATCGAGGGCGTGGAGCTCGTGCGCAGCGGGCAGTGGACCGGCTGGCATCCCGAACAGCTGCTGGGCCTCGAGCTGCGCGGCCGGATCCTCGGCCTGTTCGGCGCCGGCAGGATCGGTCAGGCGGTCGGACGGCGCGCGCTGCCGTTCGGGCTCCGCGTCCTCTATACCGCGCGAACCCCCAAGCCCGACTTCGAGCGCGAGACCGGCGCCACGCGAGTCGACACGACCCGGTTACTCGCCGAGAGCGACATCGTGAGCCTGCACGTGCCGTCCACCCCGGAGACCAAAGGGATCATCAACGGGGAGACGCTCGCGCGCATGAAGCCCGGCGCGATTCTCATCAACACCTCGCGCGGCGATCTGGTCCGCGAAGAAGCGCTCGCGATGGCGCTGGAGCTAGGACACCTCGGCGCCGCCGGCCTCGACGTCTACACCGACGAGCCCACGATCCACCCGCGGTTGCTCGCCGCGCCGCGCACGGTGTTGTTGCCGCACATCGGCAGCGCGACAGAGGAGACGCGGCATAAGATGGCCGCCATTGCCGTCGCGAACGTGCAAGCGGTGCTGAGCGGCAAGCCTCCCCTCACGCCGGTGTACTCCTAGCGGCGCTTCAGCAGGTCCACAATCGCGTCGCGATGGAAAAACTCGGCCCAGCCCACTGCGTCGCTGTCGTGCTTGCTGTCGCGAATGGTCGGATCGGCGCCGGCGTCCAGCAACGCGCGAGCGACCTCCGTGTGGTTGTTCAGAATCGCAAGGTGCAGGGGAGTGACGTAGGCATCGACATGGTTCCACCGCGCATCGGGGCTCGCGTCATGCGCGAGCAGCCAGCGCACCGCCTGCAGGTCGCCCCGTTTGGCGGCCAGATGGAGTGCGCCCGTGTTGAGCAGCTCGGGGTTGTCGCGCGCGAGGCGCACAGCCGCGTCCCAGTCGCCCAGCGCGACGCTCGCGAGGAGATCCATCGTGCCGGCGCGAGTCGGACGGTGCCCGCGGTCGGCGCTCACGAGCTCGCCCGCCGTCATTTTCCGGATCGCTTCCATTACCGGGCGGTCGATCTCGGGCGCCGTCGCATACATCGCAGGCGGAAAACCGAACCCATCCGCGATCAGGGGGTCGGCGCCGAGCTCCAGGAGCAGGGGAATCATTTGCGGCCGATTGTGGCGGACGGCGAAATGGAGCGGCGTCTGATGATTCTCGTTGCGGCTCATGCGGCTGGCGAGCGCCGCCGGATTGCTCGCCACGATCCGCCGCACCTCGTCGCCCAGATTACACGCGATGGCGGAGAACATGTGGTGGCGCGCACCGCGACTGAGCAGAAACGCGACGACCGCGCGATGGTCGGCGTCGTCGGTTCCATCCCAGCACGTTGCCCAGCCGATGATCTCCAGCTCGTGATCGTCGCCATGCCCGACCACGTCACCACCCGCGTCGGCCAGGCGGCGCACCACGTCCAACTCGCCGGCCGCCGCCGCCCAGTGCATCGGGTAGGTGTTGTCGCCTTTTTCTCGTGAGTTCGGATCGAGTCCCCGGCGTAACAAGAGGTCCACGGTCGCGAGCTGCCCCTCACTCGCCGCCTTATGCAGCAGGGTCCATTCGTACGGTTCGTCGCGCGCCTGCAGCTTCTCGGGATGCTGATCGAGCAGCGCGGTCAACGTCTCCACGTCGCCGCGGCGGGCGGCGTCAAACAGCTGCCACTCGAGGTTGGGCTTCATGACGCAAACCTTCCTTCCTAGAACCGCCCGTTGTCCGCGTCGTGGGGCGAGGAAGTCAGGTCATGTCTGGCAAGCTCAGGGGGGGCTAGAAACCCTTTACGCGGACCGTGGGCCGCCCTGGCGGCGCTCCTGGAATCTAAAGAAATCGGCGGCCTTTGCCGCCCCTCGCCGCCGTAGTACTTTTCAGCTTCGAGATGCCTCGGCCCCCCAAAGCAGAAGAACGCACCACGCTCCTTGACGCCCGCGCGATGTCGCGGGCGTTGCAGCGTATGGCAGTCGAAATTCTCGAGTTAGCACACGGCACGGATGATCTCGTCCTCATCGGGATCCAGCGCCGCGGCGTCGAGCTCGCCGCTCGCATCGCCAGACTCATCGAACAATCCGAAGGCGCTGCCGTGCCGCGCGGCGCGCTCGACATCACCCTGTACCGCGACGATCTGGGGACGGTGGGGCCGAAGCCGGTCATCGGGGAAACCCACATTCCCGGCGATCTCACGGACAAGCACGCGGTGATCGTGGACGACGTCCTGTACACCGGCCGCACCGTGCGCGCGGCGCTCGATGAGCTGACAGATTTCGGCCGTCCCAAGCGCATCTCGCTCTGCGTGCTGGTGGACCGCGGCGGGCGGGAGCTCCCGATTCAGGCCGATATCGTGGGCAAATCGGTCAAGACGGGGCGGGATGAGCGGGTAGACGTCCAGGTGGAGGAGCTCGACGGCCGCGATCAGGTGGACGTGATCCGATGAACGCCTCCTCGACCCTCGGCAAAGATCTGACCGGGCTCGAGCACATGACGCCGGACCAGATCCGGCTCATCCTCGACACCGCCGAGCCCTTCAAAGAAGTCTCCGAGCGGCCGATCAAGAAGGTGCCCGCGCTGCGCGGCAAGACGATCGTCAACCTCTTCTTTGAGGCCTCCACTCGCACGCGCATATCGTTCGAATTCGCCGAGAAACGGCTGTCGGCGGACACGGTGAACGTCGCCGCGACCGGCTCGTCCGTTTCCAAAGGCGAGACCCTGGTCGACACGGCGCGGAACCTCGAGGCGATGCGGATCGACATGGTCGTGATCCGCCACCCGTCGTCGGGCGCCGCCGAATTCCTCGGCAATCGCATCGACTCCAACGTCATCAATGCCGGCGACGGCAAGCATGAGCATCCGACCCAGGCGCTGCTCGACCTGCTGACGATCCGCGACAAGCATGGAAAGATCGAAGGTCTGAAGGTCTGCCTGGTGGGCGATGTGCTGCACTCACGCGTCGCCCGGTCGAATCTGTGGGGCCTGACGAAGCTTGGCGCCGAGGTCGCCGTGTGCGGACCGTGGACGCTGCTGCCGCGGGGCATCGAAGAGCTGGGCGTGAAGGTCTTCGGCCGCATCGAAGAAGCGATCGAGTGGGCCGACGTGCTGAACGTACTGCGGCTCCAGCTCGAGCGGATGGAAAAGGGGTTCATCCCGAGCCTGCGCGAATACTATCGTGTCTTCGGCGTGACCACGGAGCGGCTCGAGCGCGCGCCCAAAGCGATCACGATCATGCATCCCGGCCCCATGAACCGCGGCGTCGAGATCGACTCGCGTGTCGCCGATGGGCCGCACAGCGTGATACTCGATCAGGTGACGAACGGCGTGGCGGTGCGAATGGCCGTGCTGTATCTGCTCGCCGGCGGCCGAGCCGAGCTCGCCGACGCCGCGAAACGAGGCAGCGAATGATCCCGCCCATCCTGCTGCAGGGCGGGCGCGTCATCGACCCGAGCCGCGACATGGATCAGGCTGCCGACGTACTGATCCAGGATGGCACGATCGCCAGCGTCGGCCGCGGGCTTGCGGCCCCCGATGGCGCCATCGTGCGCAACGTGAAGGGCAAGGTCGTCACCCCGGGCCTCGTGGACCTGCACGTGCATCTGCGTGAGCCGGGCAACGAAGATGAAGAGACGGTGGCGAGCGGCGCGCGGGCCGCGGCGGCGGGCGGATTTACCGCGATCTGCGCGATGCCGAACACCGATCCGGTCACCGATAACCAGGCGGCGGTGGGATTCATCGTGCGCCAGTCCGGCCGTGCGGGACTGGCGCGCGTGCATCCGATCGGGGCCGTGTCGATCGGTCAGAAAGGCGAGCGCCTCGCCGAGTTCGGGGAGATGGTGAGCGCAGGCGCGGTCGCGGTCTCGGACGACGGCAAGCCCGTCGTTTCCAGTCACCTGATGCGCACCGCGCTCGAGTACGCGCGCACGTTCAACATTCCCGTCGCCGATCATTGCGAGGATCCGACCCTGGCCGGCGGCGGCGTGATGCACGAAGGTCTCGTCGCGACGCGACTCGGTTTGAAGGGGATTCCCGCGGCGGCCGAAGAGATCATTGTCGCGCGCGACGTGCTGCTCGCCGAGCTGACCGGTGGCCATGTCCATCTCTGTCACATGTCGGCGCGCGGCTCGGTCGCCATTATCCGCGAGGCGAAGGAGCGCGGCATTCGCGTGACCGCCGAGGTGACACCGCATCATCTCACCTTGACCGACTACGCGTGCGAAGAGTACGACACGCACGCGAAGATGAATCCACCGCTCCGCGAGGCGGCCGACGTCGCCGCGCTCCGCGGCGCACTGAAAGACGGCGTCATCGACTGCATCGCCTCCGATCACGCGCCACACGCCTACGACGAGAAGGAAGCGGCGTTCGATGACGCCCCGTTCGGCGTCGTCGGGTTGGAGACCGCATTCGCCGTCGCACACACCGAGCTCGTCGAAAACGGCGTGTTCACCCTGCCGGAGCTCATCCGCCGCATGAGCACCGAGCCGGCGCGCGTATTCCATCTGGCGGGCGGCTCACTCGCGCCGGGCGCCGTGGCGGATGTGACCGTATTCGACCCCGCGGCGAAGTGGTCGGTGGATCCGACGACCTTCCATTCCAAGAGTCACAACACCCCGTTCGCCGGCCGGGCGCTCACGGGCCGCGCCGTGCTGACGATCGTCGCGGGCGCCATCGTCCACGACCTGGATAGCGCCGGCACGCGATGAACCGGAGCGCGGTGGCCCGGCGCATGGCGCTGTGCTGCCGGCAGCTCGCAGCGAGCGGGTTGATCGCCGGGCGGGACGGCAATCTCTCGGTGCGTCTCGGGCGGGAACGCCTGCTCGTGACACCAAGCGGATTCATCAAATCGCTCGTGACTGCCGCCGACATGGTGGAAGTCGATTTCGCGGGGAAGCCGCGCGGCCCCGGCTCGCGCAAGCCTACCAGCGAGTTGGAGTTACACTTGCGCATCCTGCGGCACCGGCCGGATGTGGAGGCCGTCGTGCACGCGCATCCCCCTGCCGCTACAGGTTTTGCCGTTGCGGGAGAGACGATTCCCGGCAATTTGTTGCCGGAGCTTATTTTCGTGGTGGGACCGGTGGCGCTCGTGCCCTTTGGCATGTCGGGGACGAGGGAGCTGGGCGATCAGGTCGTCCCCTATCTCGACAGGCACGACGCGCTACTGCTCGCCAACCACGGTGCCGTGACCATGGGCCGCACGCTCGATGAGGCCTGGATTCGTATGGAAAGTCTGGAACACAGCGCGCGCATTATCCTGGCCGCGCGCCAGGTCGGTCAACCGCAGCCGCTGAGCGCCGAAGCAGTCCGCGCGTTGGTGCAGCAACGGGAGAAGGATGCCTAAGGGACCATCGAAGAGCGCTGCCGCGATTCAACAGCTGCTCGAAGAGCGTCGCCAGTACGAGGCGTGGCTCGCGCGCATCACCGCGACCGCCGACTCGGCGCCCGAGCACGTCCGGACGCGGGTGCGTGCCGACTACGAGGCGCGGCTCAAGGCGGTCACGGAAGAGTTGAAGGCGCATGCCGAAGCGGCGCGCCAACTCATCGCGCAGCGGAAAGAAGACCTCATCGAGCTCCAGAAGAAGGAAAAGGCGGCTGCCGAGCGTTTGGCCGAAACCGAGCTGCGCCACGAAGTGGGCGAATACGACGAAGGGCAGTGGGCCCAGGTGCACAAGGACGCGCTGGCGGATCTCGGCGCCGTCCGCGACGAGCTCATGGATGTCGAGCGCGACATCACCCGGCTCGAGGAGCTCGACACGCTCGTCAAGGCGAAACCCACCGCGGCCGCGCCGCGCGGGGGAGCTTCGCCGAGACCACCGGAGAAAGCTCCGGAACGCCGGAAAACACCGATCGACGAGCTGGCCTTCCTGAAATCAGTTACGGAAGATGATCGGACACCGTCGCCGGGGCGGGCGAGTGGGGCGCAGTATCAGCCCGACGAGGTACTAGATGGAACGCCGCTCGCGCCGATCGACGAAAACGCGCCGGTCGAGAAGACGCTCAAGTGCAAAGAATGCGGCACGATGAACGTGGCGACGGAGTGGTACTGCGAGAAATGCGGGGGGGAATTGGCGGCGATGTGATACCATGATGTAGGGGCGCAGCATGCTGCGCCCCTACATACTTCGGGTTACGCCGTTGCCTTTTGGCGCAACCGTTTGACCAATGCCGCGAGGCGCGACTTCTGCCGAGCGGCGTTGTTTTTGTGGATCAGTCCTTTGCGCGCAGCGCGGTCGAGGACGCGCGCGGCGAGCGCGTAGGCGACCGCGGCGGCGTCGGCGGTCGCGGCGGCGCGCACGTGCTTCAGCGCGGTGCGCAGCGAGGAGCGTTGGGCTTTGTTACGGATGGTGCGCGAGCGCGCCTGGCGCATCGCTTTCTTCGCGGATTTGATCTTCGGCATGGAGCGGAAAGTAGACGGTAAGTTGCGTGGGGTCAAGCGTATACATATCTTTGGCCGTCACCTACCCGGGTACGCCCTATCTGGTTCGAATTCCTTCTCTCGGCACCGGTGTTGCTGTTTTCGATGGTGGCCCACGAGTACGCCCACGCCGAGGCCGCGTATCGGCAGGGCGACTCCACTGCGTATATGCTCGGGCGGCTGACGTTCAATCCCCTGAAGCACATCGATCCCTTCATGACGGTGCTCCTTCCGATCCTGCTCTGGTACAGTACAGGAGGGAGATACACTTTCGGCGGCGCGAAACCGGTTCCCGTCAACCCACGGAATTATCGGCATTATGTGCGGGGAGACATCATCGTGTCCCTCGCCGGCATCGCGGTAAACCTGGTGTTGTTCGTCATTTTTACGGCGCTGTTTGCGACGGTGGGAACGATCGCGGAGGCGTTGCCCGCGCTTAGTTCGACGTTGGGGGTCCTCCAGCGGATGACCTTCTACGGGATGCAATGGAATCTGGTACTCGCATTCTTCAACCTGATTCCGATTCCTCCGCTCGATGGCAGCCACGTGTTCTATCATCTCTTGCCGCCCGGGGCAGGGATGCAATACCGCCAGTTCCAGCGATTCGGCTTTCTCCCGATCCTCCTGGTGAGCTACATGCTGCCAGGGGTTATTCAGTTCTTTCTGTGGCCCGCATTCCAGCTCCTGCGGCTCGCCCTAGGACTCGTCGTCCCCGTCGCGCTTCCGGGCGGTCTCCCCACGTGACCAGTCCCATCCTGCGCGACCCCGGTAACAGTGGCTTCGTCGTCGAGCTGGAGAAGTTTTCCGGACCGCTCGACCTGCTGCTGCATCTGATCAAGGAAGACGAAGTCGACATCACCGATCTGCCGATTGCGAAGATCGCGGTTCAGTTCCTCTCAGTGATCAATGACCTGGGGCTCAATCAGGCGGCGGACTACCTCGAAATGGCGGCGCGGCTGTTGCGCATCAAGGCGCAAATGCTGCTGCCGCGCCGGCTCGGCGACGACGAATGGGAGGACCCGCGCGCGGAGCTGGTGCGCCGGCTGCTCGAGTACCAGCAGATTCGCGAGCTCGTGGAGTGGCTCGGCCACGCCGCCGACGCGCGCGCGGAGCGGTTCGGCCGCGGCTACGAAGCGCCGCCGCCCGAGGCGCCGCCCGCGCCGCTGCAGATCGACCTGAACGACCTGCTCGCGGCCGCGGAGCGCGTCATCGCGCTCATCCCCGATCCGAACTTGCACCACCGCGTCGTGCCGCGCCCGCTCGACGTCGAGGGCGCGACGGCGCGCATCCAGGCGTTGCTGGCCGAGCGCGAGACGTTCGGCTGGCGCGACGCCGTCGGGGGGGGCCCCCAGGCCACGCTGGTGGACGTGCTGTCCACGTTCATCGCGCTCCTCGAGCTCGCCAAGCGCAGCGTGCTCACGTTGTCGCAGCCCGAACCGTTCGGCCCGATGGTGATCACGCGTGGAATCTCTCGCGAAGCTGCTTGAAGCCGCGCTGTTTGCGGCGTCGCGACCCCTGACGCTGGAGGAGCTCGAGTCCCTCGCGCCGTCGGAGGGGAATGTCAGAGCCGCGCTCGACGAGATACGCCAGAACTATCAAGAGGACCACGGCGTCGAACTGGTTGAGATCGCGGAGGGATGGCAGTTCCTCACGCGGCGCGAGTATGCCGAGACGATCGAGCGCGCGCAGTTCGCGCTGCGGCCGCGCCGGTTGTCGCCCGCCGCGCTGGAGACGCTGGCGATCATCGCGTACCGACAACCCGTCGGACGCCTGGAAGTGGACGAGATCCGCGGTGTCGATTCGGGCGCCGTGATGGACAAGCTGGTGGAGCGCGGCCTCATCGAAGTCGTCACGCGCGGCGAAGGCCTCGGCCGCCCACTGCTCTACGGCACCACGCCGTCGTTTCTGGAGATTCTCGGCTTGAAAGACCTGGAGGATCTGCCGCGGCTCGACGAGCTGTCGGTGGCGCTCCGGCGTCCACCCCCGTCGACGAACCCGAATGACCCTCATGCGCCTGCAGCGCGCAATGGCGCGCGCGGGCGTCGCCTCACGCCGCAAGGCGGAAGATTTGATTCGCGCCGGCCGCGTGCGTGTGGACGGCGAGACCGCGACGATCGGGATGAGCGTCGATCCCGATTCGCAGAAGGTCACCGTTGACGGCCGTCCGGTCCGCGCCGCGACCCGCACGACCTGGCTCGCCCTCAACAAACCGCTCGGCTACGTCGTGAGCCGCGCTGATCCGGAGGGACGCCGCACGGTCTTCGGGCTTCTCCCCAAGGTGCCCGGTCTCACGTACGTTGGGCGGCTGGACGTGATGACGTCGGGGCTGCTGCTCCTGACCACGGATGGCGGCGCGGCCCACCGGCTGATGCATCCGCGCTATGAGGTGCCCCGCACCTACTGGCTGGGCGTGCACGGCGCCGACGCCGGCGCGATCCGGACCGCGCTCGCGCAACGGATCGTGATCGATGGTCGCGCGGTCCGCATCGTCGAGTCGCGCGTGCGGCCGCAGGGGAAGTCGGTGGAGATCGAGCTGACGCTCGCCGAAGGGCGGCAGCGGATCGTGCGCCGTATCGCGGAAGCGCTGGGGCTCAAAGTCGAATGGTTGCACCGCGTGTCCTATGGCCCGGTCCGGCTCGGCAAGCTGGCCGAAGGCCATTGGCGGGAGCTCACCCGGCAGGAGATCGGAGCGATCGAGCGACTACATGGAGCTCGCTGATCGGACGGTAATGCTGCTCGGCGGGAGCGGTCTCGTCGGGCACGCGGTGGCGCGGCGAGTCCTGGCGACGCCGCCGCCGCCGCGCCGCCTCGTGCTCGTGGCGTTGTTCGAGGACGAAGTGCGAGCCGCCGCGCGCGCGCTCGAGCCCTACCGCGGCGGCGTGACGATCGACGTCGAATGGGGCAACGTCTTCATGCCGGCGCCCGTCGCCCGACTCGACATGGCGACCGTTATGGCCAAGGCCGAGCACCGCGCTCTGGTGCTCGGCGACTTGCTCGGTGATCTCACCGATGCGGTCCTGGAACGCAACCTCCTGTTTCAACTGCTGGTTCGCTACAAGCCCGACGCGGTCGTGGACAGCATCAATACCGCGACCGCGTTCGCGTATCAGGACGTCTTTCAAAGCGCGCGGGACTTGCTCGACCGAGCCAAAAATGGCGGCGCGCCGCTCGATCGCGCGGCGATCGAGCAACATCTGCTGCGGCTACCGATGCCGCCGCTGATTCGCCACGCGCAGATCATCACCGAGGCGCTGCGGCGCGCCGGCACGCAGGCCTACGTGAAGATCGGGACCAGCGGCACGGGCGGGATGGGGTTCAACATTCCGTACACGCACTCGGAGGAGCGGCCGAGCGCCACCTTGCTGACGAAGTCGGCGATCGCCGGCGCGCATACGATGCTGCTGTTCCTGTTGGGACGCACGCCCGACGCACCGGTCACCGTCGAAATCAAGCCGACCGCGACGATCGCATGGCGCGAAGTGGCGCACGGTCCGGTGCGCCGCAAAGGCAAGCCGATCCCGCTCGTAGACTGCGACACGCCGGTGCGGTTGCAGGAGGCGTTCGCCCCGGGCGCGACACCGTGGCGTGACCTCGGCCGGCCGCTCGACGGCGTGTACATCGACGTCGGAGAAAACGGCTTGTTCGCGCGTGACGAGTTCGAAACCGTTACCGCGCTGGGACAGATGGAGTTCATCACGCCCGAAGAGGTCGCCGACTACGTGATCCTGGAGCTGCAGGGCCGGCCCACCGGCAAGGACATCGTTGCGGCCCTCGACGCGTCGACCGCGGGGCCGACCTATCGCGCCGGGGTGCTGCGCCGCAACGCAGTCGGCCGTCTGCGGGCGCTCGA
>WNGK01008919.1_pt1 | contig 10364 bp, 6 predicted proteins | sample 5400601 | NCBI WGS metagenome assembly WNGK01 (sample SAMN13153376, study PRJNA577476) | soil metagenome | isolation source: 60 cm soil or saprolite under Garry oak tree replicate 1 | place: USA:California | collected 2016-06-15 | reverse complement strand
CCCTATCGGCCGGACACGCTCGCCCAGGGCGTCCTCGAAATCATCGAGCTGCTGCAACGCTGCCTGATCGAGATCACGGGCATGGACACCATCACCCTGCAGCCGGCCGCCGGTGCACATGGCGAATTCACCGGCATTCTACTGGTGCGCGCGTGGCACGAGTCGCAAGGGAACCCGCGCCGCAAGGTGCTCATTCCCGACTCCGCCCACGGCACCAACCCCGCCACCGCCGCCATCTGTGGCTACCAGGTCGAAAACCTCAAGTCCAACTCTGACGGCGGCATCGATCTCGAAGCACTTGCACGCCAGGTAGACGAAGACACAGCCGCGTTGATGCTCACCAACCCATCGACCATCGGAGTTTTCGAAAACCAGATTCACAAGATCGCGGACATTCTGCACGCCAAGGGCGCGCTGCTCTACATGGACGGCGCCAACATGAACGCGCTTGTCGGCAAGGTGCGCCCTGGCGACTTTGGCGTGGACGTGATGCACCTGAACCTGCACAAGACCTTCTCCACGCCTCACGGTGGCGGCGGTCCGGGGTCGGGACCGGTGGCCTGCAAGGCTTTCCTTGAGCCGTTTCTGCCCACGCCGGTCCTGGTGAAAAATGAGAAGGGTGAAAAGTCGTGGGACTACAACCGGCCCAAGTCTGTGGGCCGCGTGCGCGCCTTCTATGGCAACACCGGAATGTTTATCCGGGCGCTGGCTTACATCATGGCCAACGGCCCCGACGGGCTGCGGCAGACCACCGAAGACGCCGTGCTCAACGCCAACTACATCCGCAAGAAGCTCGAAGACCTCTACGAACTGCCGTACAAGACGCCGTCGATGCACGAAGTGGTCTTCAGCGACAAGCGGCAGGTGGCGAAGGGCATCAAGACCGGCGACATCGCTAAGCGGCTGATTGATTACGGCTTCCACCCCTACACGGTGAGCTTCCCGCTCATCGTTCCGGGCGCGCTGATGATCGAGCCAACGGAGAGCGAATCGGTGGAAGAACTGGACCTGTTCATCGCGGCTATGCGGTCCATCGCCAAGGAAGTGGAAGAGACGCCCGAGTTGGTCAAGTCCGCTCCGCACTCGACGCGGGTTTCGCGGATGGATGAAGTGCAGGCGGCAAGAAAGCCGATCCTGCGCTGGAGACCCTGAGTCTCTTGCACGGCTTCTGTAGGTCAGGCCGCCGGACACCCGGCGGCCTCGCTGTTTTTTGGTGAACTGTAAACGATCCTCTCGCCAATCCCTGCCCGCCCTGTAAACAGTTGTGTACACCTGTACGGGTGCCGTTGAAGAAAGTAGCTGATATCGCGGTGTTTACGATACGGCACGATCATTGCATGCCTGGTTATGGAGATTGTGGCAATGGCCAGGCTGAAAGACATTCTGAGGGATCAAAACGGCCAGGTGCTGGTGCTTACGGCGCTGGTGATGACGGCCCTATTGGGCTTTGTGGCGCTGTCTATCGATGTGGGCCTGCTGTTCCGCGCCAAGCGAAACCTGCAGATTGTCGCTGATGCAGCCGCCACGGCCGGGGCGCTGGATTATTTCAACACCGCTTCGTCGGAATCGGCAATAGCGGCCGCCAAGAACGCCGCCACAGCCAATGGGGTTACGAACGACTTCGGCGGAGCCGTAGTTACGGTAACTAATCCCGTACTTCGGGGGCCCACACCGGCGTTGGCACTGTAATGGTCGTCATCAAGCAGCCGAACCCGACATTTTTCATGAGAACCTTCGGTCGCAATTCGATGACGGTCGCCGCCAAGGCGGTCGCCGGCTCGGTTGCGGGTCAGGCCTGCATGTATCTCATGGGGCCGGGTACTGGTTTAAGCATCACGGGAAACTCCACGATCCAGGGCATCGATGCTACTACTGGAAATGTCGACACCGCCTGCGGCATCTATGTGAACTCGAATGTCGACGTAAAGGGTGGCAGCAACAACATCAACACGGCATACGTCGCAGCCGGGGGGATTCTAACGGGAAATCAGAACACAAATCCTGCTCCAGTGATCACTGGAGCGCCGAAGGAGACCCCGCCCAAGAACCTCCTGATCACTGCGCCGAGTCCGTCGGGCACTTGCGGCCCACCGGCGGGGTACACGACAAGCCAGGCAGGAACTGGGCAAAATAAGTACACAGTTTACACCGTCTCGTTAACCGGAACAGTACCGAGCGGCGCCTGCTATGGAGTTGGCACAGCCACTAATACCGTACTGAACCTCACCATACACGATGCCACTCTGGCCAATGGGATCACTGTTTTTAATTTGGGAACGGCGGGCTCAGGCGGAACGCTCACTATTGGCAGCAACGTATCGGGAGGCAGTGCCGCGCAAGGTTCGTCAGGTGTCACTCTGGACATTTACACGGGCAACTTTTCAGTAAACTCCACGAATAACGATAACCTCTACGCTCCCAGCGATGGTGCATCGGATCCCTATAACGGAGTTCTCCTTCTTGAGCCCTCGTCCAACACGGGTTCGATCAATATTCAGTGGGGTTCAGCTAGCGGGAAGTTTGTTGGAATCATTGATGCACCTGGCGCGAACGTGAGCCTGCAAGACAATGGCGGAAGCGCATTGGTTACCGGATTGGTTGTGGGTAGTCTTACGATGGGGACAGGGGTCTTGAACCTACAAAACTACAACGACGTTTATTCGAACTCACCGATGCGGACCATTGCGCTCGTGGAGTGAGGGAGAATCAGTATGACTGATCGAAGACTCAAGCTTTACAGGTTTACGAGGTGCCGCGGGGGCGGTGACGCGGGGCAGGCTCTTCTAGAGCTTGCGCTCTCCATGCCGCTGCTGTTCCTGCTCTTGCTCGGAGCGGTCGAATTCGGGCGGTTTGCGTACCTCGCCATCGAAATATCGAGCGCCGCGAAGGCCGCAGCTCAATATGGTGCGCAGAATAGCATTACGGCCGCTGATATTAGTGGAATGCAGTTGGTAGCCTCAAAAGACGCGCCCGAAGTTGGAAGCTCGTGCACGAACTTCACCACGACGATAGCGCAACCGGCTAGTTGTGTGTGCGTGACGAGCGGCAGCTCTGCAGCAGCCACCTGCGGAACTACCTGCGCCGCAGGTTCGTATTTAGTGCAAAATCTCACCGTCACCACTTCCGCACAGTGCAAACCGCTGACCCATGTTCCGGGTTTTGCCACACTCACGCTGTCGGGCCATGCGGTACAGGAGGTTCTGAGGTGACCACCCTGCAGAGTGCCAGCGTCAACGAAGTCGAGCAGTCCACGAGGATACAAACTCTCAGCCGCCTCCCCTCCTTGCAGGCTACCGAGAAGGGAGAAGCCGAGCAGCGAGCTGTCTATCGAGTCTCCGACGAGCAAGGCGCAACCATCGCCGAGATGGCGCTGGCCTGCACCATCCTGCTGGCGGTCGTGATCGGTATTTTTCAGATGTCCCTGGCGCTCTATGCGTTTCATTTCGTCTCCGATGCCGCGCGGGAAGCCACCCGGTACGCCATTGTTCGTGGGGCGGACTGCGTCAACCTGTCGGGCTGCGGTGCAACCAACGCCCAGATTCAACAATATGTGCGGAATCTCGGTTATCCGGGTATCACTTCAACTAACCTCACCGTGAGCACTACCTGGTACACCATAACCATGGACACGACTAAGACCCCCGCGAGCGCGGTCTTGTCGACCTGCGGCACCGCTCCCGCCGGCTGCAACAATCCGGGGAATCAGGTGCAGGTTCACGTCATTTACAAATTTCCTCTGAACATTCCATTTTGGCGCTCTATGACGCTGAACTTGAGCAGCACATCGGCTATGGTGATTTCGCAGTAGGAATCGGCACATCTTCGGCCCTCCTCAGGCAAGTGCTTTCTTTGTTTTCACAGGCGCCTTCATGCCACCTGAGTTCGAGGCAATCGCGGTTTTCTCGCCAAATCCGAAGCTCGTGTTAGTTTCATCCGCACGCTGCTAGTGCATTTCTTGACGCCTTTTCCTAGTTTTCCCCAGCCGCCCCGATTCTGCACAGCCGCACTCCGGCCTAAACTTCATGGATATGGCCACTATCTCCAACTTCGCTCTCGACGCCGGCCTGCCCGCCAATGTGGATGCAGAGAAGACCATCCTTGGCGCGATCCTGCTGGACAATGCAGCCCACTCCGAGGCCGCCGAGAAGCTGGAAGCCGACGACTTTTCGCTCGACTCGCACCGGCGCATCTACCTGCGCATGACGGAGTTGATGAATGAGCAGCGTGCCGTCGATATCGTGACCCTGGCGCACGAGCTGGCGCGCTACAAAGAGGTTGAAGCGGTCGGCGGCGTGGCCTACCTGGCTTCGCTGACCGAGGGTTTACCGCGCCGCCCGGTCATCGACGAGTACATCAAGATCGTCAAGGACAAGAGTCTGCTGCGGCGGCTGATGGGCATCTGCTCAGCCGCCATTGCGCGCGCCGCCGATCAGAGCGAGACGGCGCTGGAGGTGCTTGGCGCCGCCGAGATGCAGCTGATGGAAGTCAGCGAGAAAGGCATCACGCGCGGCTTCCAGAGCCTCGACCAGATCGTCGCCAACTCCTTTGGGTCGATCGACAACCTCTACAAGAACAGCCGCGAGATCACCGGCCTGGCCACGGATTTTTATGAGCTCGACACGATGACCAGCGGCCTGCAAAAAGGCGAGCTGATTATCATTGCCGCGCGGCCCTCCATGGGTAAAACCGCATTCGCCATCAACGTCTGCCAGAACGCAGCCGTGAATCACGGCGCCGTGGTGGCCGTCTTCAGCTTGGAAATGAGCAAGGAGTCGCTGCTGCGGCGCATGCTGGCGTCACAGGCCTGGGTCGACCAGCGCGCCCTGCAAACCGGTTTCATCAAGGGTGAGGACCACGCCAAATTACAGAAGGCCTTGGGAGACCTGGTGGAGTCGCGGCTGTTTATCGATGACAGCGCCGGCATTTCTCTCTCGGAGATGCGAGCCAAAGCGCGGCGGCTCAAGCAGAACTCCGGCGGCCTGGACCTGATCATGGTGGACTATCTGCAGCTGATGTCGGCCACCCTGCCCTCCGCGGGAGGCAAGCGTTATGAAAACCGCACGCAGGAGGTGTCGGCGATCTCGCGCGGCCTCAAGGCGCTGGCCAAGGAACTGGACGTGCCAGTAGTAGCGCTGTCGCAGCTGTCGCGTGCCAGCGAACGCCGCGGCGACGACAAGCGGCCCTTGCTGAGCGATCTGCGCGAGTCCGGCTCGATCGAACAGGATGCCGACGTGGTGGCTTTCATCCATCGCGAGGCATACTACAACCGCGATGAGGAGATGTCGGACTCAGACAAAGCCAAGTCGGAGATCATCATCGCCAAGCAGCGCAACGGCCCCACCGGAACGGTACACTTGCACTTCATTTCGCGGTTCACGCGATTTGATAATCCCGCCAACCCGCACGAAGATTAGCTATGAGGCGCAGTTCAATTTGTCCCCTTCGATCATCGCGCGATCGCTTCGCAGTGTAAGTGGATGGTGTGTTCGCCGTTCACGGAGGAGAGCTCGGAAGAATCGCGCTTCACAGTCTTAGCATTTGGCTCGCGATCTGCGAGTTCAGTTCCATGCGATCGATCACGCCTTCCATGGCTCCATCTCGCATCACCACAACGTAAGGAGCATGGCGTCGCATTAAATCCTGATTAGACCAGCTCTCAGCGCCGACGAGATCGAGTACTTCGCCTTGCGATCTGATTCCCAACTCACGCAGGAATGTCGGCGAGATCACCCGCTTGATTTGATCTTCCTGCTGCCCGGGAAACATCGCGTACACCGCGCCCGGATAGCAGGCGATGATCATGTCCACTTCATTGCCGCCCATGGCCCTGGCTTGAGTGCGGCTTGCGTAATAGAGCGGCTCGAGGTAGAGAGCCGAGTTCGCGAGTGCACGGCGGATCTCGGACGGTGAAGCCATCGCCATATATCGACCCTCAGCGTCGACGAATACAAATTGCCGGATCTCGGTAAAATCTGAGGTCAACGCCGCGGCCAGATGAAGTCTCGTGTCCCACCATGGCACGGGACCAAGCCGCAACGCCACAAACTGCGAATTTGGCTGATTGATCTGCGCCTGGATGTTCGGCAGGTAGGACGGACCGAATTCCTTGGCGTCATTTATATTTTGGAATTCCGACAAGATGTCGACTTTTTTCATCGAACGATGCTGGATCACAGAAGTCATGACCTTACTTGAGAGATCGTCGGGCGTCTTGAAGGTCGAGGCCCATCTTTCTTCCTTGAGTCGACTGCGCAAGTCACGAATCTTTGCTCCTCCCCCGTCCTGCTGTGCGTCGAGCAAGGTAGGAGGCCACGGGACGTTCTCATCCAACAAGAAAACAAACCTCGGTTTACCAGCTTTGCCGGCTGCAAGGTACTCCAGTTCTGTGATCGATTTTGCATCCGGATTATCTTCAGTCGGAATAAAACCGTATCGCCACGCAAAGATGCCGACATAGATGTCGCATTTGGCTGCGTCTGCCTCACATGCTGCCTTGGGCCGATCGTCGCGCGCTGCGTACTTCTCCATCGCATCCACTTCGCAGCCGCATTTGCGCAGAACATCAGCAACTGCGAGACGGTAGTCGGCAAGATCTTGAACCGTGGAAGAAATGTAGACACGTTCCATGACTTTCTCCTTCCAACGTGAGCACCTCTTGGTTGGCGAGAATTTCCACTGTGTTCATCGCGCCATGGGATGGGGTTGTATTGGGCAAGATGAACGCGGGGAACTGACCGCCGTATAGTTGCACGGAAGCTTGATCGAGTCAAGGGTCTGGTTCGATGATGGCTAAGTGTTTCTCTGACTTGCCCTAGATCGTTCGAGTGGCGATTGGGCCGGGCCGAATCGAAATCTTCCAGTCTGTTGATCGCGTTCCCTCAGCGTCGGTGAAGACTAATTTTTCAATCGGCAGTTCGCCCTCAATGAGACGAATGCTGACTGTGCGGTCGTGCAGCGCAATCGTTCCAAAACCAAAAGCCGTCGAGAAAAAGCTGCTGAAGGGTCTCACGCTCAGCCGGGGCGCAAACCAAAGGGTCTGTCCAACGGCAGAGTATCTGAACCCTGCAAGCGCTCCGATCAAGGCATAGCTGGCCATGGCACGCGCATAATAGTTGCCGCACTCGTATTCGTTCCACGGATTTCGCGTGCGGCCGTCATACCTGCTGCGCAGCGCTTTGACGATCGTCAATCCTTCATCGACGAAGCCTTCTTCGATGAGGTGCGATGCTATCTGGTACTCAATGCCCGTCCAAACCTCGTCGGAATATACAAAGGGCAGGGTTGGCTTATTGCCGTGCGGCCAGCTGCACAAGAGCAGCCCCGGCTCACGCCCCATCGCATAACCGGGGCGCTGCGCATTGGCGTGTTCACTCAGGTCGGTCTTGAAGTTGTGCTTGAAGATGGCCTGCAAGGTCGAGCGAACATTATCGCGCGCCAGCGGCGTTTCAATGCCGTAAATCCTCGCCATCCATGCACCGATCACCCCGTCGGAAAGGCACCCGCTGCCATACTGGTACTTGGGCCCTTCACGCTTGAGAAGCTTCTGCATCTCGCTGCTTTTTTCATCAACGTGGGCGACTGACTTGGCGAACGAAGTATCGCGTAAGTCAAGATACTCCACCTTCTGCTGGTAATACTCGCCATTGAAGAGATGTTCGTCAATGAAGCGCGCGCTCTTCTGCGCGAGGTCGCCGTAGTATGCGGAATCGGATTGCTGACCGGCGGCCGCTGCAATCCACTTCATTGCCGAGAGCGCGCCGAGGTAGATGCTGGTGCACATGCCGTCAGCGCCCCAGAATTCAATGTCATAGGTGTTGTGGTGAGGCTCAAACAGGCCGCCGCGATGGTCAGGATCCCAGGTGCTGATGCAGTAATCAATGCTGCGCTTGGCCAGCGGGTACATTCGCTTAAGCCAATCGGCATCTGCTGATATCTGCCACTCGCGGAACACCTTCATGATGCCGCCCAATTGGCCGTCGGCTGCTGCGTGCCAGCTGTGATCAACGGGGCCATCTGGAATGGCTGCGCGAAAGTTGACGTGACCGCGCTCGTCCATTGAACGCACAAGTTCCATCTCGCGAAGCGTTCTCTCCATGCGCGGATAGAGATGCGGAAACGTTTGGGCATAGTTCCACACGTGGTTGCAGGAACCATGGCAACAACCGTTATCGGGAAAACAGCCCTCCCATCCCCACAGGTTTCCATTCTCCTGTTGAAGCACCGTCGGAGACTTGAGAATGGCGAGGTTCGCCGACACTGCATCGAGCACATACGACGGAAGAGTGGAGGAGAACAATGCTTCTTTGAACTGCACGGTACGCGCGCGCAGTGAAGCATAATTCTGGTCCACGTAGTGCGCGACTTCTCGAGCATCTTTCCAACTGGCCGCGTAGTAGGGCCGCCACGGCGGAGGCTCCGATCCCGCGACAGTACGGCATCCCGCCGGGCCCTGCACCTCTGCGCCCGCAGGCTTGTCTCCTTCCCTCAAGTAGCAATTGGGAAAATGCCACGTGATCAGAATTTTGTGGGTTCGCGATTGGCCCGGCGCGAGTTCGCCCGCAAGCAAAATGGACGCGCCATTTCTGCCGGCGTCGTCTACATTGTTGGAGCCATCGTTGGTGGTGAAGTTGCCGGTCGAAACCTCGCGCCACAATGCTGACAGAGAATCGAACTCCCAGCCCGGACTGCGCAGCCACATAGCCTTGATGCGGGGAGTATCTGCAATAACGGTGAGGCTCGCGCTGCCGAATGCCTCGGCATTTGGCTCTTCGAGATTATGGAGGAACACGCCCTTCTCAGGAATCACCGAATTGACGGTCGCCGACTGATCGGGCTTGCAGCCCGGAGCTAGGTGCGAAAGATGGTACGAAAACTCGTACTCGCCTGGTTGCGACGAAGTGTTGCGCAGCGTGTATTCAAGGATCACGCAAGGTATTCCGGAGTTCTTCTCGTCGAGAGGGATGAAGGGATTCCAGCCAGTGACCGTCACCTCGAACGGAATAGAGGTGTCGGTGAGTTTCGCCTCCCCGAATGGATATTCGCCCTTGAAGACGCATTTTGCAAAGCGAGGAAAGCCTTCAAATCCGCCACGCCGCAGCCCTTGTCCCTGCAGGCCCTGGTCAAAGATTTTGAATGCGGGAAACGGTCCCTCGACAAGCTTCGTAACGCCTTGCGATCCCTTGACACGCAGTATGGCGAATGCGGCTTCGGGAGAGTTGGCGCTGAATCCCGCCGGCATCGCCGTGGTCTCAGGACGGGTGCGAATGGAGAAGTCCTGCAGTCCGCCATAGCCGTTCAAACAGATCGAGCCGGCGCCGATTCCGCCGATGGGCATTGCGACCTGCGTAGTACTCTCGCCGGTAAACGTGCGCTGAGGTCCGTTGTGATGCAGTTCAGCGGTCGGGTGCTGAACTGCTGCCTTCTCGGGAACAGCACCATCCGCCGCGCCAGCAGGAACCGCCGCGGCCAACGCAGCAGAAGAACCGGCAACAAGGAACTCACGACGCGTCGGTTTTTTGAACAAGGACATTTTGTCTCCACTTGAAATCGCACGGCGATCAAGGCTCTGCGCTGCCACTGAAATGACAGGAAAACAGGCAGGCCAATCTTATCGGATCGTCGCGTTGTCTAGAAAAGGAAACGCCGACGAAACGCGAGACTTGGTTCGACGTCCTGCGAGTTTGGTCACTTGAGAAGAGAAGGTCGCCAAGAAACAACTACCAGGCGTAGATCGCGACTGCCTGGGGCGGGCCTGCCACCGCGTCGGTGACGGTTGTCTGCAAAAGGATCTGCAGATTTTTGCGGCTCCAGTCGGGCGGCGCCATGCGCATGGCTTTCTCGAGATATTCGGGATTGGTGATGAGTTCTCCGGCGGCAGCCGTGCCATAGGATTGAATGCCGGCGACGGCAACCACGAATTTGCCGGTCTTGGAATCGAGCAGGCGGGTAACCACTGCGAAGTCTTCCTTGCCCTGGCCCTTCGCACCAGTTTTGGCAAGCCACCGGCGTCCCGATGGACCTTGCTCACGGATGCTCGATTTTCCATCCTCTTCTATAAACGCAAAGTGCAAATTCGACGTCACCTGCATTGTCCATCGATTGTTGAAAGCTCCAATGACGACCGAAGGAAAGTTGCGCAGATCTTCGAACGAATAGCCATCTCCGATGCGCAACTGATTCTTCTTTCCGATCTGCCCCAACAGAGTCGACAGCTGAATCGCCGCATGGACGTCGCCCGTCGCAAGGCCGTAGTCGGGATACTCATCCAGATCTCCCCAAACCAGCTTGTCGCCGGGCTGCAACTCGGGGGTTTGGGTGAGCCTTTCAAACAGGTTATTGAACTTTTCGGGTTCCTTTGAATGCCT
>WNGK01008916.1_pt1 | contig 10365 bp, 9 predicted proteins | sample 5400601 | NCBI WGS metagenome assembly WNGK01 (sample SAMN13153376, study PRJNA577476) | soil metagenome | isolation source: 60 cm soil or saprolite under Garry oak tree replicate 1 | place: USA:California | collected 2016-06-15 | reverse complement strand
CGATCAGGGGCTCGGTGATTTATTTATTGTTCGAGTGGCGGGAAACGTGATCAACGATGAAGGGCTGGGCAGCATCGAGTACTCCGTCGATCATTTGGGAACCCGCCTGATTCTTGTGCTTGGGCATCAGAGTTGCGGCGCTGTGAAAGCAGCCAGAGAAACAATTGCTGCCAAAGGCAAAGCACCCGGGCATATCGAATCGTTAGTTACGGCCATCAAGCCTGCGGTTGAAGCCACGGCGAAAGACGATCTCGACACGACCGTAAAAGCGAACGTTAAAAACGTCGTGAAGGCGCTGCGTTCCTCGACCCCGATTCTCAAGGCTAAAGTGGATTCCGGCGATATTCGAGTGATCGGCGGCTATTACAGCCTCGATACGGGCGCTGTCACTTTTCTGGACGAGAAATAAGAGTCTGCGCTCGCAGACTTTCGTTTCGGAACTCCACGATTACGCTTTTGTTTCGCTCGTAAGACTCATATTCTGTCGCCGCGCTTGATCAGAAACTGAGACGGAGGAGACCATGGCCGAGCACGTGCAGACCGACGCGAACACGAAGCTTACTCCTGCCCAGGAAGCTTTGCGCAAATTGTGGGAAGACCATGTGCGGTACGAGTTCTCCACGCGTAGCACCGACGACACGCTCGCAACGATGGTCGACGACGCTTACGTGAATCACATACCCGTGCTCACCGGCGGTTCGGGTCGCGATGAACTGCACGAATTTTACTCGAAACATTTCATTCCGCAGATGCCGCCGGATACGGAGATGACACCGGTTTCACGGACGATCGGCGAGGACCAAATAGTGGACGAAATGGTATTCAAGTTCACACACACGATCCCGATGGACTGGATATTACCGGGTATTTCTCCCACGGGAAAACGCGTGGAGATTCCGCTAGTCGCAATCGTTCGAGTCAGAGACGGCAAACTGGCTCACGAGCACATCTATTGGGACCAGGCAAGCGTGCTTGTGCAGATCGGATTGCTCGATCCCGCCAAGCTGCCTGTTGTGGGAATTGAAAGCGCAAGGAAAGTTCTCGATCCAAGTTTGCCTGCAAACGAGCTGATGCAACGCGCTGCAGCCAGCGCGGAATCCGCCGGGAAAAATATATGAGCATCGTCGGAAAAGTGGAAAGCCTCTGGCGCTATCCCGTCAAGAGCATGCGCGGCGAGGAATTGGAGGAAACGTTTGCAGGTTACCCTGGAGTTTACGGCGACCGCGTTTTCGCATTCAAAAGTTCGGCAAGTCCCACGGGATTTCCGTACTTCACGGCGCGCGAGCAGCGAAGACTTCTGCAGTATCGACCCCGGTTTCGTTATCCTGACAAAGCTGCGCGCCCCGTAAATCTGAGCGAAGCGGACAGCATGGGCGCGGGTCCTCTCTCGGCCGACATTTCAGAGCTAATGGTCGATATTGAAACACCGGATGGAAAAACGCTCGCGATCGATGATCCGGCTCTGATCGAGATGCTGCGCAACGACATCGATCAGAAGCATCAACTAACATTGATGCGGTCGCACCGGGCGATGACCGATTGCCGTCCCGTGTCTATCTTTAGCTTGCAATCAGCGCGGCAACTGTCTGAAGAAACAGGAACTCCGATCGACAAGCGGCGTTTCAGGGCAAACGTGTATCTGGATTTGGCTTCTGAGAATGGCTTCGGTGAAAACGAACTTGTCGGCCGCTCATTAAAGATTGGGCCGAAAGTAATCGTCAGAGTTTTGGAACGTGATCCGCGCTGCGCCATAATCACGCTCGATCCCGACACGTCAGAGAGAACACCGGCGGTACTGAAGAAAGTAGCGCAAGCGCATGAGGGCACCGCCGGAGTGTATGGTGCAGTCATTGTCGAAGGCATGCTGCACAAAGGCGATTCAGTCGAACTGCTGGAACCTAACTGACAAGTCCTGTAGCCAGCGCCCTGCCTACCCGCCATAGCTGGAGCGACGGCGGGTGGGGCATCAGAGTTGAATCCGCAAAGATTGTAGCCGCCTCACTATGCGCGGCGCGCGCGTCGCTCGCAGAGCGACGGCCACAGGGCTGGCAAATCGCGCTTTGCATCGCCCGTTTCTTTGCGCGAAAAGACTCGCGGATGCGAAACGGCCAAACGATTGAATCCTATGTTCCGGCGCGGTTAGATGCCTTGCCGTGGAGCTCGTGGCATTGGCTCATCGTGGTTTCGCTCGGCGCGACGTGGATCCTAGATGGTCTGGAAGTTACATTGGCTGGAGCGCTGGGCGGAGTTTTGACACGTCACGAGACGCTCGGCTTGAGCGACGCACAAGTCGGTGCAAGCGCGACGTGCTATTTGGCCGGCGCAGTGATCGGTGCGCTGCTTTTCGGCTACGGGACCGATCGGTTTGGCCGCAAGAAATTATTTTTCATCACGGTTGCGGTTTATCTGATCGGAACGGCCCTATCGGGTTTCTCCTGGAATTTCTGGAGCTACGCACTGTTTCGCGCAATCACCGGAGCTGGCATTGGCGGCGAATACGCGGCGATCAATTCGGCGATTGACGAATTGATTCCAGCGCGTGTGCGTGGCCGCGTGGATTTGATCATCAACGGCTCATACTGGGTCGGCGCTGCGATGGGCGCCGCTGCCACGCTCGTGCTGCTCGATCCGCGCTACATTCCAATCTGGCTTGGATGGCGATGCGCATTCGGAATTGGCGCGACGCTGGGATTAATCGTGATTTTCTTTCGCCGCTGGATTCCGGAGAGTCCACGCTGGTTGATGATTCACGGGCGGAATCCCGAGGCGGAACGGATTGTTGGCGAGGTCGAACGAAAGATCATGCGAGCGGATGCGGCCGGGATCAGCGATCCCGGCTACAGCGGAGCGCCGCCCACGCGCATTCGCACTCGCACGCATACTCCCTGGCGCGAGATCTGGAACGCGATTGTGCGCGAACATCGGCGACGTTCGTTTCTTGGTTTCGTGCTCATGTCAACACAGGCATTTTTCTATAACGCAATCTTTTTCACGTATGCGCTTGTGTTGATGCGATTCTACGGCGTGCTGGGAAAAGACGTCGGCGGTTATCTTTTGCCGTTCGCGCTTGGAAATGTGCTCGGGCCACTGCTGCTTGGGCATCTGTTCGATACGATCGGGCGCAAACAAATGATTACCGTAACGTATGCGCTCGCAGGAGTATTGCTCGCGGTGACTGGCTGGCTTTTTCACGCCGGATTACTGACCGCGCAATCGCAAACACTTGCGTGGACAATTATCTTTTTCGTCGCTTCTGCGGCCGCCAGTTCCGCCTACCTGACCGTGAGCGAAATATTCCCCTTGGAAATTCGCGGAATGGCAATTGCAATTTTCTTTGGAGTCGGAACTCTGGTCGGCGGCGTCGGCGCGCCGTTGCTGTTCGGTTGGATCATCGGCACGGGATCCAGCACAGCATTATTCATTGGATATTTGATCGCTGCGGCGGCGATGATTTTTGCAGCGGCGACGGAAGCATGGATTGGCGTCGCCGCCGAGCGACGCTCGCTCGAGCACATCGCCGTACCCTTGTCGAGCAAGGGGCTGTAATCTGTAGCCGCGTCTCTGTGACACGCGTTACACTGGTCAGGCAAACACATCTCGTTCCGCGCTTCGCACAGCGAAGCGGCTACAGTAGCGCTCGGCGGTCAGAGACCACCGCTACAGTGAACGGTAAGTTCGCGAGTATGAATTGGCCCCGCAGGCGTCAGATTGCTGGAATAAAGATGGAAAGCCTCGACGCGGATCATTCCAGCTTCGAACTCAGCATTCGATTGTGAGAATTTTCGGAGCGCTTGAGCGGAGACACCGTGGCAACGCGCGATCGTGATGTGCGGATGCCAGGGTCGAAGCTCCGGTTCGATACCGACGGCCAGCGCGGCTTCCTGCACGCGCTTGTGAATTTGGAACAGATGCGGGTGGGCTTTGCCGACGCCGATCCAGATAATTTTCGGCGCGCCTTTTGAGGAGAACACACCGACGCCATTCACAGGTAGAAAAAACGCGCCGAACCCGATCGCGCTGAGTTTTTCCCGAAGCTTGAGTTCAATATCTTCCGGTACGCCTCCGAAAAAACCGAGCGTCAAGTGCATCTGAGCCGGGTCAGTCCAGCGCACGCCGCGAACGTGTGGGTCAAGATCTGCAAGCGATTGGCGCGTTGAATCCGGCAGATCGATTGCAACGAAGAGACGCTTGGGCATCAGGAAGGAAAACGTCCAAGGCTCAACGTTCAACCCTCAATTCAATCCGGCTGCGAACGGCTGGTCCCAGCTACAACGATTAACGTTTGGATTCGTTGTTGCGCGCCGTCGCTTCGTCAGCCGTGCGCGTCAGCCAATCGGGAATCAAACGGCGAACTTCGGAGCCGGCTCTCGATTTATTGCCTTCCTCACCGCCAGCTTCGGGAAGAAACCGATTTACGAATTTCATCAGGTAACCGGTAAGATTGGGGCACAGCGCGTTACCAACAATAGCTCCGCGCGCAGCAAAGGTGAGCGTGATCGATGGCTGGCCGCGGCGACACGCCGCGAGAATTTTTCTCGCAGCGCGATCAGCGCTCATGGAAATAAGTGGCGCTCCGGCGGAAGCAGCGAACCAGGCAAATTCGTTGTCATGTCTGCCTTTGAATTTTGCATTCACATGCGAGCCAGTGCGCATCGTTCCTGGCGCGACCGTCGTCACATGGATGTTATTGCGCGCCAGCTCTGCCCGGACGGCATCGGAGAATCCGGTCAGCGCAAATTTGCTTGCGCTGTAGGAAGCCATATGCGGCACAGCAACTTTGCCGCCAATGGAAGAAATATTGACAATGCGGCCCCCACCCCAGATGCGCATCTCTGGAACGACTTGTGAAATTAATTCGAAAGGCGCCCAAAAATGTAATCGCATGGCGCGCTCGAAATCCTCCGGTGTCAGATGCTCCATGGGACCGACTTCGATGATACCGGCGTTGTTGATCAAGATATCAATCTTGCCAAAGCGATCGATTGTTTGCCGGACAGCCGCGTGAATCTGTTCGGCATCGAGCAGATCGCATTGAATCGTCAGGACCTTGCCACCGCGCGGAGAAAGATCGGCCTTTGCATGCGCCAATTCATCAGCATCGCGCGCAATCAGCGCCACATTGCCGCCTCGCGCGCAAATCTGTCGTGCGATCACGAGTCCGAGTCCGCGCGATCCACCGGTGATCAAAACAACTTTTTCGCGGAGCGGATAGCGCGCCGTGCGAATAAGGCGAGCGATTATCCAAGCGACCAGTATGAGGGCGACTGCTAACAGCAAAACACGAAGATTCATTTGGGGAGTTACAATCAGATACGAACGATTCGCAGCAAACGGCCGTGAAGACGCCGCCTCAGCGATCGAAGGGACTGAAAGACCATCGCACTCACAGGCGAGGACACCTATGTCAGCCGTGTTTTCGATTGAACCGCGCTACTTCGCGCGCTGTCTCGCGATCAACAGCGCGCTTCTTCAAATCGGCGCGTTTATCCCCAGCAACCTTGCCCTGCCCCACCCCTAGCTCAGCTTTTAGTTTTCCATTTTTCCAATACAGCTTGAGGACGACAAGCGCGCGGCCTTTGATCTGCGTTTCGCCATAGAGCTTGTCAATCTCCTGCCGATGCAATAGCAACTTTCGAACGCGTTTTGCAGCCGGGATTTCGTGACTGGCCCGTTCGTAGGGCTGAATGTCGGCGTTGTAGAGGAAAGCTTCGCCCTGCTCGATTCGCGCGAACGCATCGCCGATATTTGCCTTGCCTGCACGGATCGATTTGACCTCGCTGCCTTTGAGTTCGATGCCTGCTTCGTAGCGCTCAAGAATACGATAATCGCGAAGCGCTTTGCGATTAGTGATCGATTCGCCCGCCATATTGTGCACACGTCCCGGCCCGCAAAAATCGAGCCGCCGTGCCGAACTTGTGCCAGGGACTAGGCGCCGTCCGCGGAACCCTCGAGCGACTCGAACGCCAGCTTGCCAGCAATAATTTCCTTCAGTGCAATGTCGGTCAACGACATCCGCGGCGTTGTCTCCACCAGGGGGCGATGTCCCAAGCCAAGCTGACGCACGCGTTTGGAAACAACGTTGATCAGAAGTTGCTGATTGGGGATCACCTGGGCTGCTTCTTGAAGAAGTTGTGTCGTCATATGGCGCAAGGAACGAACGGAGTCCCGCGGCTGCGGGATCGGGAATTGAAGAATGACCGGGACGCTGTTGGTAAAGGCGGACGGGACAAGTTGCGGGGCGAGCATAGTAAAAACGAGTGCTGACTGTCCGAGGGAAGCGCCTCGTTGTCAACGAATTTTGTCCACACCAACACAAATTAGTTTCGATCCGGGTGAGATTGTGGATGCCAGCGGCAGATTGTTTTCCGGCGCGGCGCTCCACGACGAGAAATCATTGACGGTGCCATTGGCCGACCCAAGTGCCCCACCCGTAATACCCAAATGGGAGAAGTCGGCCTTCAGACACCAGCGCATCAACCTGCGCGCGGATGGGCGCTGCCTTTGCCGGCCCGAAGTAATCACGCGCGCCAAACACCGCAGCGGCGCGCCCGACTTTTTCCAACCAATGGCGCACCTGGTCGCTGCGGTACTCCATCAGTTTGCGCAAGAGCTCGAGCACCTGATTGAGATGGGCTGCCGTGCCCACGGCAGAATTCGACTGAGAAACCACGGCGGATTCTACTGGCGCGATACGATGAGGCAAGCGAGGAGGCAGATCAGAAATTGCAGCGCAGGCTTGTCAGGAATGTGGCGGCAAGGTACGATAACAGGCTGATGCCAGCCAGTGATGAAGGGGCGACCCAGCCGCCGCCAGAGCCCACGCTGTTAGAGCTGGCCCGAAAGAAATTCGCGACATTCTCGCCCGCCGAAGAAGAACTCTTTCGGGCCGCGCAAGAGGGCAGAGGGGTGTCTAGGCTAACGGGCGACGAAAAAGAAGACAACCCAGGCAACGCCGCGAATTGGGATGCTGATCGCATCGTGCGGGGCGAATGCATTGCGTGGTTGTGCACCGATACTCAGGCATCGGCGCTAGTGACATACCGTGGCTTGGAGCTTTATGGCATGCGAATCGATGCCGATGTCAATTTAAACGACGCAGAGATCAAGTTTCCTCTAAAGGCATGGATGTGTGCGTTCTCAGGGGACGTCCTTTTGCAAAATGCGCAGCTTAAGGGGCTTTATCTTTTGGGTTGCCTCTTAAAGAGTCTGAACGCGGGTGGAGCAAACATTCGCGGTGCAGTTCTTTTATGTGATGAATTCGAGGCCGAGGGCGAAGTCAATTTGATGAGGGCGACAATCGACGGAAATCTGGAATGCGACGGGCAACTCTCAAACCCGAAAGGCAGGGCCCTTAGCGCTGACGGGACGAAAATCGGAGGCAGCGTTTTTCTCAAGAACGGTTTCAAGGCCGAGGGCGAAGTCAATTTGCTGGGGACGACAATCGGCGGAGACTTGGATTGCAAGGGCGCTCAACTCTCAAACCCAAAAGGTAGAGCTCTTAACGCTAACAGGACGAAAATTGGGGGTAGCGTTTTCCTCAACGACGGTTTCCAAGCCGAGGGTGAAGTCAATTTGTGGGGCGCAACAATCGAAGGAGAATTGGATTGCGCCGGCGGTGCTCGACTCTCTAACGCGGAAGGCAACGCTCTTAGCGCTGATGGGATCAATATTGGGGGCAGCGTTTTTCTCAGGGATGGTTTCCACGCCGAGGGCGAAGTCAGTTTGTCGGGCGCAACAATTGACGGGGACATGGATTGCACCGGCGGCGCTCAACTCTCTAACGCGGAGGGTTACGCTCTTCGTGCTGACGGGATGAAAGTCAGGGGCAGCGTTGTTCTCAAGAACGGTTTCGGAGCCGAGGGCGAAGTCAATTTGGCGGGCACTACAATCGACGGAAATTTGGAATGCGACGGGCAACTCTCAAACGCGAAAGGCTGGGCGCTTCGCGCTGATGGGATCAAGATTGGGAGCAGCGTTTTTCTCAGGGATGGTTTCCAAGCCGAGGGCGAAGTCAACTTGACGGGCGCAGCAATCGACGGAGACTTGGATTGCGCCGGTGCGCAACTCTCAAACGCGAAAGGCTGGGCGCTTAGCGCTGGGAGGATGAAAGTCGGGGGTAGCGTTTTTCTTAGGAACGGTTTCAGGGCCGAGGGCGAAGTCAGATTGGCGGGCGCAACAATCAACGTAACCTTGGATTGCGCCAAGGCTCAGTTTTCGAACTCTAGCGGCCGCGCTCTTGCTGTAGAAGCATCGAAAGCTCTTACTGTCGAAGCATCGAAAATCGGGGGCGGCGTTTTATTTCGCGACGGCTTCCAAGCTCAGGGGGAAATCAGTCTGTTTGGAGCAACAATCCGCGAGCTTCAGATTGTTGATGTGCTCGAAGCTGAACAAACAATTCTCGACCTTCGGTTCGCAGAAGTCGGAACATTTTGGGATGATGAAAAGAGCTGGCCAAAAGCGGGAAACCTCCTTCTCGACGGTTTTCGCTACGAACGGCTCTATGAAGAGTCGCCTTTGCAAGCCGGCAGCCGTATAAAATGGCTTCATCGTCAACCGCCAGGCAAATTTCTGGCACAGCCCTACGAACAACTTGCGGCCGTGTTGCGCCAAATGGGGCACGACCGCGATGCACGGCTGGTGATGATCGAAAAAAATCGGGAGCGAGCTCGGTTCACGCGTTTTCCTCTGGAGGCCTGGTGGTGGTATAACGTATTCGGCCGACTTATTGGTTATGGTTATGCACCGTTGCGTGCATTTGCGATGAGCGTCGCGATGATCTTGCTCGGGACATTTCTGTTCCACTTGGGCGACGTTGGCGGCCTTGTTACGCCGGCAACGGAGAACGCCTACGCAAAAGCACCCAACGGACAATTGGAGCTCGACAAGAGCGGACGACCCAAGGTTGTGGAGGACTACCCGGTGTTCCATGCGTTCGTTTATTCGATAGAGTCCTTCATTCCGCTGATCAAGTTCGACCAGACCGCGAACTGGAGGCCGAATGCGAATCGGAGCTCGGAAATTTCGATCTTTCATCGGCAGGTTCCTACGGGGCGTTTGCTGCGCTATTACCTTTACTGCCACATTGCTGCCGGGTGGTTACTTACGTCGCTCTGGGTCGGCGCAGTGACCGGCTTGGTCAAAAGCTGAGGGGGAAGCGGGCTTGAGAGGCCCTTGCGCTCGATGCCAGCCGTTGAGAGGACGGACGGCTGCCGAGACCGTTACTCTTTGCAGTTATCCCACGGGTTGGAACTTCTTGCCATTTCCGACAAAATACGCGAAGTAGACGGCGCGTTGCCGCGGCATCTTTCCTCATTTTCGGGCTGTGGCTCAGCTTGGTAGAGCGCCTGGTTCGGGACCAGGAGGCCGTGGGTTCAAATCCCACCAGCCCGATGTGAAATAAAGCTCGTCGTGAACGTCGCCCGCGTCATTGCGACCCTTCCACATCCTTTTAACGTAAACCGGCGTAAAACATGTCGTCTGGCCCCCGGACAAACAGGACGCGAGTGCGAGCAGTATGGTGCTCGTGCGTTTCGATCACGTTGCCAGCGTCATCGTAAACACGAATCACAGCATCATGTGAGCGGCTGAAAAACTTTGCGTAGCCGATTGCGTTCGCCAGTGCATTTGGGCGGCCATGACATAGCCGATCGAATGGCAGCGCGTCGCAAATCAGAGTGACACCGCGTTATCTTTGCGCGGGCGAAGTTCGTAAGGGTGCATTTCTGGCTCCAGAGACCAATTCAACAAATTGTCTTTCGTCTTACGATAATTCCAATTAATCCTTCCCGCGATGACCGACGCCCCTCGGAGCCGTGCGATTTGTTTTGTTCTGTTCGTCTTTTGTTTCGCGTCAGTCGCTTCCGCCGACGACTTCAAAACAATTAAAGGCAAAGAATACAAAAACGCGACGGTCACCCGCGTCGAACCTGACGGAATTGTAATCAGGTACAAGTCAGGAATTTCAAAGATTTTTTTTGCCGAACTACCTAGAGAGGTCGCCGATAAGTGGCTGGCACCAGTAATCGCTGCTGGAAAGGCGGCTGAAGCAAAACGCATCGAAGCGCAAAAGGCTGCGGACCGCGAACGCGTGGAAAAGGAACGCGACCGCAAAGAGAAGGAGAAGAACGCCAACGCCGAATTGGGGGGGGCGGCGGAGCAATTCCAAGCGGCTGAACAACGTGCAGCAGACGCCTATCGGACGGCCCCCAAAGGCACGCTATTGGGCCAAGTGTTCGTCTCTAGTACAGGAGGCGAGAATTTTAAACTCGGTGCGGTTGAAGTAGGATTGTTCGCTCGTGATGCGATCGACCCTCTGCTTGCGGCAGCAAAAAAGCAGGCAGACATCAAGATTCAACAGCTTAGCCC
>WNGK01008914.1_pt1 | contig 10366 bp, 13 predicted proteins | sample 5400601 | NCBI WGS metagenome assembly WNGK01 (sample SAMN13153376, study PRJNA577476) | soil metagenome | isolation source: 60 cm soil or saprolite under Garry oak tree replicate 1 | place: USA:California | collected 2016-06-15 | reverse complement strand
AAAGATCTTGGAAGAGGCCAACATCAAATTGGGATCGGTGGCCAGTGACGTGTTGGGAAAGAGTGGTCAAGCGATGCTCACGGCCATGGTCGAAGGCCAGGAGAATCCTCAGCCACTGGCGGACTTGGCCCTGGGGCAACTCCGCCTGAAGATTCCTCAACTCGTGGAGGCTCTCCGGGGGCGAGTCCGTGGTGTACATCGCTTCCGTTTGAAGCAACACCTGGAGCGGGTGGACTTCATCGACGCCCAGATTGCTCAACTGGAGGCCGAGATCGAAAAGCAGAATGCACCTTTCGACGAGGCGGTCTCACTGTTAGCCGAGATCCCTGGTTTCGACCGGACCACGGCTTGGAGCGTAATTGCCGAAATTGGAATCGACATGAACCAGTTCCCCTCGGCTGACCACTTGGCCTCCTGGGGGTGCAAAAACAGTTACTTCACTGCCTTCTTCCAGCGAATCGCCGCTCACAGGGGCGCAAGCGAGCGATCGTGGCCGTCAGTCATTCCTTACTCGTCGTCTGCTATTACCTGCTCCAGCGCAGATGTCGTTTCCAGGACTTGGGGGTCAATTACTTCGACCACCTCAATCAGGAAAAACTTACGCTATTTCGTCAAACGGCTAACCCGACTTGGCCACAGAGTCACCCTCGAACCCTGTTCGGCCGCAGCTTAAATCCGTTTCAGGAAAGCTAGGGTGTTGCTCAGGCGATTTCAAGCCGAGCTAAATCAAGGAAAAGGCTAGTGCATGCCGGCACATGGAATGTGACCGCAGTCACCTGCGATCTCTACTTCGTCGGCACCAGCGTCCTTGCACAATTGACTGCTTATCGTTAGGCCTTGCCTCACCATTTACAAGAAAGATGTGCGCACTTCTTTGTTTCCGCTTTCGCCATGACTTTCCCTTTCTATTCTGTTTGATGTGACTCCAGTCCAACGTTGGATGCAAGGCCCAGCAAAGTGTTTGGATGGAAAGTGGCCTCAGACTCGCATACGCCGTCGGTCGTATAGGGGGGTACTGCTGCGGCCGATACCTCGACGAACGGGGGCGTGTATTTCGCGTTTAGCCAGGCCGCGTAAGTCCTCGAGATACCCTAGCTGATTTCGCAGACGAACTGAAGAGGCTGAAGGGTTTGGGAATCCAAGTCGAAACCGCCGAGCACGCATGGGTGCATTGGCGCTCGCTTTATGTGAGCGACCCCGAAGGCAATCAAGTGGAGTTAGTCTGCTTCGATGCCAGCGTGTAAGGAGCGAGCGGCTAGCACCTCCGGAGGGTCGCGCCTGAGGAAGCGGGGGAAAATAGGACCGGGCTCAACCCATTTCGAATTGAAGGACTTTTACAGAGTCAACCTCAGTGTGACCAGCCATCTCTTTAATTTGTTGTTGCTTGCTGTTCCACATGAACGCGGCGGACGCCAAACGCGATGAGCCGAGCCGGAATGTCCCGCAAAACAGGTATGCTAAACAGCACTCGAACCGAGCCGGGGATCGTCATTGTATTCTGAGACCTAAGTACGGTGGCAATGAGCCGCTTTTGAACAAAGGACTGAACCGCCTGAATGATGCGCGTCGGCCACTCGCGCTGACGCTGTACCCTAGCCAGATCGCTGACCTGTAATCTCCCAGCCTTCAGTGGGGATGCGAGTAGATTTGCGGCAACCACTGCATCCTGAACGGCATAGTTGATTCCGACGCCACCCACTGGCGACATCACGTGTGCGGCATCGCCAATGAGTAGCACACCGGGCTTGTACCAGAGCGGGCAGCGGCTTGATTCTACCGACAACAACGAACACTGGTGCCAGTCTGTCAACGAAGCTACATGGTGAGCAAAATGTGGCTCAATTGCGACAATCGAATTGCGCAGAGCTTCCAAGCCCGCAGCCCGTACTTGCTGGTACGTGCCTTTTGGAAAAACATAGCCCACCTGCCAGTAATCAAATCGATCAAACACCACCAAGACTCGTCCGTTGCCGAAGCCGCCCATGACGCGCCCAGAATCTTCCTGTGGGTCCTCGGGCAAATGGGGCAGCCGAAACCATAATATGTCCATCGGCGACGAGGTCTTGATCGGCTCGAAGCCAGCGAGATGCCGTACTTTCGAGAATCGCCCATCCGCACCAACGGTAAGCGTGGCACGCACCTCGTGCCATCCATCAGTGCTGAGATAACGCACACCTCGAACACAACCGTTCTCTTCGATCAACGACTCCACATTTGCAGTCATCTTCAGTTGGAATTCTGGGTATTTGCTGGCTTCGCCAGCGACGAATTCCAGAAACTTTGTTTGCGGGATAAGCATTATGTACGGGAACTTCGTCTTCGGTCTTCGGAAATCAATCGGATTGAAGCTCGTGTTTGCGGCTCTCAATGTCGGACCAAAGACCTTGACATGGCGCAGTTTGTGGAGTGGCTCTGCGAGACCTATTTCGTCGAGGATTTCCAGAACGGAGGGATGGATTGTGTCGCCGCGAAAGTCACGGTCGAAGTCCTTGTGCGCCTCCAGCAGGGTCACAGGAACACCTTTCCGCGCCAGCAGCAGGGCGAGCATCATGCCGCCCGGTCCGCCTCCGACAACACAACAGGTGGTTTGCTCTGAATCAATAATGGATTCTGTGATTTCGGACTTCGGGAGCGGGATCACTTCCGTAGCCATAATGACCCTCCGAGCCGTCAGTTGCAGACGCCGCAACTGTACACCTTCCGTTTTCGCGATGGGTTCGACTCTCGGATGCTGCCCGAAGTCGAATGCCACAGCCTTGATGACCATGTCACCGCCAGTTTCGCACCTCCAACCACGAGAGCAAAACGCGCAGAAAACCAGCTTTCGGCAGGCGTACAATTTCGATTGCTGCGATCCCGCTGCTTCCTGCGAAGCTTACTGTAGACGCCCGTTGACAGCGTGTGATGCAGCCAACGTTGCCGAAACGAAGGAGCCGAGAATGAATATCGCTTTCCTGATCGGACGGATCATTTTTGGCGGTTATTGGTTGATGGCAAGTTTCAACCACTTCAAGAATCTCAATTACATGAGCGAGTACGCGAAAGCGAGAGGAACACCCTCTCCCAAGCTGGCGGTGGCAGGGACCGGAGTCATCCTGCTGCTGGGCGGTCTCAGCATGTTGCTGGGAGTCTATCCGGTGATCGGGATCGTTTTGCTGATCATTTTCCTTGTGGGCGTGTCATTCCAGATGCATAGCTTCTGGAAGATGGACGATGCACAAATGAAGCAAATCGACATGATTAACTTCACAAAGAACATGGCGCTCATCGGGGCGCTCTTGATGTTCTTGCTGTTGCCGCATCCGTGGCCGACGAGTCTGGGGATCGGTTAGCGGTGTAGGCGAGAGGTGCGGAACTGCATGGGGCAGAACTGCGGATAAGTAGTGTTCGCGGAGATGCAGGTGCCTCGCTCAAAGGAAACCCTCAAAGAACGCCTCGCCCGCTACCGCCAGATCAAGATCAGCATCATCGGCGGGAAGTCTGGGCACACGATGAGGCTCGCACTCGCAGAGCCGACAGGGGAAAACGAAAATAGAGTCTAAACTTTACGGTGTCGGGGGAGGGGAAACATTTTCCCGGCATACCCCACGTCCGAAAACATCGCCCCCAAAATCGCAATAGGCCTGTTTTCATTCCCGGTCCGACCCACCCCCAGACCGAGACGCACCGTTTCACGCACCGCGATTCGTGTGCGGCCAGTCGATCCGCCAGCGCCCGCTCGGCATCGCCACCCAGAACAGTTTCTTTGGCGGTGTTCCCCGTGCGGAGTGGTAAAGCGAGGCTCGGTCGTAGAAACCGCGAGTATGCCACGAGTCGTGAAAACCAAACTTCTCGAAGTCGAGATGATGGCAAAACTCGTGGGTCAGTGTGCTTAAGAAAGTGCCGAACGAAGTCACATCCTTGCGCACGGCAGTTCGCATCCACACTCGAATCAAGACTCCGGCAATGACCCAACAGAATGTTGCCCCGGCAAGCCAAGCTGCAATAGAAGACAGCAGACACACAGCTGCCAACGTCACCTGCATGATGGTTCCCCGGTGATAGCTCGGGGGAAATTGAGCCGCAGCTATTTCGACGCCGCACTCAATTCTGGCTGGATGTTCAACGAGGCTGACGTAAACGGCGGCTCCCGCAAATAGGCTGGACGAAAGCACCGCGATGAATTCAGCAATCTGGCGCATCAGTCACCACCTTATCTACACGGGGCTCTGCTGCACACTAGACCCGCCGCTTGGTCAGCGCATGGAGCAAGTACCCAATAGGAAACAGCGTCAAGCCAAAAACAGCACTCCAGAGGTCGAAGTAGTGACCGACGCTATGCTTCGAGCCCCACTGCATCCAAGGAAACAGATCAAGTGCTTCGCAGAGATGGGTGAGAACGACCATCACCAGACTTCCTGCGCCGAGCAACTGTAAGCAAGAGGATAAGGTCTTGCGTCGGAAGAACAATATCGACGATCCAGAAAAGAGCATGGATGCTGGAACCAACGCGACCAGCGCTTTAAGCAGTGTGGGATTCATAACGCACTTCCGCGAAATTCGGAATTTCCACTTTAATCAAAGTCAGCCGTTTCGGTACCTGCCGAGGGACATCAGTACTCATTGTCATCGACAAACACCTTTCAGGTTCTCTTCAGACAGGAACAGCTAGTATAGTTTCAGCCAATGAGTTCTCGTTCTATGCGAGAGCACGGGAAAGTGGCATCAAACCGAAAGTGCGGCGAAGGCTTATTCAATTCGGTACGACGTTCATCCTGACGCTTTGCATTTGGGGACATGTGTCAGAGATATTCGATCATTGGGACAACACGTTTCAGACGGGTAACGATATTGAATACAGCACGGTGATCGTGGCGCTTATCGCCGGAGCAGTTATCGGGTTCGCCCACGTTGCTGCTATCGTGCTCCGCACGGTATCGTCAACGTCTCGTCCGTTGCCTTTCTTCGCCACTTATTCCTCCATCACGCCCAGTCCCGCTGCCTTCATCGGGCAATCCCCACCTCCACCTCTCCGAATCTGACCCCGCCTGCTTCATACAGGGCAAGCACTGGCAGTCCACTCACCCTGTTTGACCGAGGGCACGTATGTTTTTATCGGAAAGAGCACGACGGCTGACGCTATGGTCTGCAAGCTTTGTCATCGTTGCACTTGCTGTCTTGTGCGCGGCACAGACATCCCGCGTGGCTGGAGCAGTTCAGGGGACTGTAGTTGACCAGACTGGCAGCGCCGTTGCTCGTGCGACGATTACGCTACGGAACCAAGGCACGAACCAGACGCGCACCCTTTCAACGAACCCAGAGGGCTCCTTCCATGCTGGCGAGCTTCCCGTAGGTCAGTACGAGCTTAGCGTAGAATCGCCCGGCTTTTCGCCCTACGTTAACAACGCGATTGTGATCTCTATCGGGAGGGTGGTTCAACTTACAGTACGCCTTGCTCCCGCCAGAGTGCAGCAACAGATCACGGTTTCGGAACAGCCGCCGCCGATTGACTCCACCCAGACCACCGAAGCAACAACAATCGACCACGAGCGAATTGAAGAGTCGCCCGTGGTCAGCCGTAACTACCTTGACTTCGTGCTTTTGGCTCCCCAATTGACGCAGTCGAATATTCAGGGAGCCACAGGCGGCAAGAGCGCCCTTGCCGACAGCGGGTTCACCTTCGCAGGTCTGCGTTCCCGCAGCAACAGTCTCTACATTGATGGTGTTGAGAACAACGATGAATTCACAGGCTCCGCACGCACGGAACTGTCGCCTGAGACCGTGCAGGAGTTTCAAGTGGTCAATAACGGCTTGTCCGCAGAGTCCGGTGGAGGTGCGAGCGGTCCGATCAATGTCATCACAAAGAGTGGCGTGAACACTCTCCACGGGGACGCCTTCCTATTTGTTCAAAACGGGGCGTTGAATGCCAGAGACCCCCTTACTAATGAGACCGAGTCTCCTGACCTGAATCGGTTTCGGGCGGGACTGTCGGCTGGAGGACCGATTGTTCGCAATCGCACTTTCTACTACGTGGCGGGAGAACAGGAGGGGGCACACGGCGATGATAGCTCGCTGATCTCGCCCTCGGTCGCCACTGCCATCAATGAGATGCTTGGTTCTGGTGCGTTTCCGAGAATCACCACTCGCGCCATCAACCCTGAATTGTTTCGCACGTCACGCGGCGAGACGGAGGTCTCTGGGAGATTGGATCATCACATCGCGGACAAGCACTCGTTGTTGCTGAAGTACGCATTGACCAACAATCGCGAGGCGGGAGACGCTTTCAATACCGGAGGTCTGGTCGATCCCAGTGGGCGAGGGAGCAGCTTCATTGAGGATCAGGGAGTGACAGGCTCCCTTACTTCAATTCTTAGCAACAGCGCCCTGAACAGCGTCCGATTTCAGGTGAGCACCCGCAGAGCCGTACTGAGGACTGCCGACCAGACGGGACCGGGAATCAGCATTGCTGGTCTCGTCGATTTTGGTCGCCCCTACGACGGAAATGACAGGAGACGTGAAAACCACTACGAGTTGAGCGATGTGGCATCTACTGCGAAAGGTCGTCACCTCGTCAGTTTCGGAGGAGACTTGGATTGGATTCGGGAGAAAGTTTCAGCTTATGACGGTTTTGGAGCGATCTACATCTTTCCGACTCTCGATTCGTTTCTGAACGGCGAGCCCGATGAGTACCGACAAGCTTTTGGAAATCCCAACACGAATTTCGCAACGCCGAAGTATTCTGGATTCATCCAAGACCACTGGACGGTTACCAACCGTTTTACGATTGACGCTGGTATTCGCTACGACTTTGAGCATCTGCCCACGCAGTTCAGGGAGGATACGAACGATTTCGCGCCGCGAATTGGACTAGCCTATAGCCCTTCACTAAGATGGGCGCTGAGGGCGGGGTTCGGCATCTTCTTTGACCGATACCTGCTGGCTGCGGTAAACCGTGCGCTTGAGAAGAATGGTGTCCAAGCGTTTGAGCAAGTCGCGTTTGGGCAAGCAGCGACCCAAATCTTCCAGTCAGAACTGGGCGGAACCTCCGTGGTTCCCATCCCCTCGTTTCGTCCGTCGATCTTCACCGCCGACCCGAACTTGCAGACCTCGCGCAGTGCAATCGCAAGTGCTGGGGTTGAGCGGCTGCTCACCAATAACCTGACCGCGAGCGCAACGTTCTTGTTTGCACGCGGCGTAAGACTTTCCCGCACTCGCAATGTAAATCTTCCTCCTCCTATCCTGCTCACATCGGACAACGCTGCCAGCTTCGGGATTCCCAATCCCTTTCCGCAGCAGCTTGGGAGGCTGGTGTTTCCTCCCGCACGGCTCTCGTCCCAATTCGACAACATTTATCAGTGGGAGAATCACGCCAGTTCGGTTTACGACGGCCTGTCGTTGTCACTGAACCGAAGGCTCTCGAATGAAATCGAGTTTTCTGGCAGCTACACGCTGTCGAAAGCGATTGACGATGCTTCGGACTTCGACGAGCCGCCGCAGAACCCCTACTTGCTTCCGGCTGAGCGGGCGTTGTCCGCCAATGACCAAAGGCATCGGTTCGTGTTTAGCGGGACTTTCGATCTCCCGTTCGGAGACGAGGACGAGGGCAAAAAGCCTACCAGGACAATCGCCAAGCTGTTCGGAAACATTGAAATGGCTCCTATTTTGACAATTGGAAGCGGGAGACCAATTGATCCTCTGACTGGCTTCGATGCAAACCGGAGTGGGGCAATTCCGTTGTCGTCGCGCCCCCTTGGGTTTGGACGAAATTCGCTGCGGACTGGCACGCAGGCGCAACTGGACTTGCGCGTGCTGAAATTCTTCAAAGTCGGCGAGCATGGGAAGCTGGACTTTGTCGTAGAGTCATTCAACCTCCTCAACCACACTAACGTCGTTGCTCGCAATCAGTTCTACGGCGTGGAGAGTTCATCCCTCCCACCGTTCGCAATGCCCGATAAAGCAGGCATTCCGAGGCAATTGCAGTTCTCAATAGACTTTGAATTCTAGAGGCTCATCGACGCCGCACGAGATCAGGCACCCAGTTGGTTTTCCTGCGGGCATGCGAGCACGGTGCCATAATGCTGTTAATGGCTTCCGCGCTCCAAATAGCCACTCCAGACGCTATCCGGCGAATCCAACAGGTGCAGACCGTCACAATAGCTTGGATGAGCGTCGAAGCGGCGGTATCTCTCTTCGCAGCGTGGCGGGCGCGTAGTCCTGCGCTGCTCGCCTTCGGTGGAGACAGCGCCATCGAGCTTTTCTCGGCGGCAGTAGTGCTGCGGAGATTTCGGGCGAGTGCAGAACACGAGCACGCGGAGAGGCGGGCGGGCTACTGATTTGAAACCCTACGCAATTGTCCACGCCACGGCAACGATACATCTTGTGTCCGAGGGTGGCTCGCTTTCCAACTAGAAACATCGGTCTGAGATTGGGCGGGAGCGAGATTCGGCGGTGGCGAAGCCCTACGATGCCCGGCTGATGCGCAGCTATCCCGTAAGCACTCGGATCAATTCCTTCGCTAATGACGACGCAGCCTGTGCTGCACCCGTGGAACTCGCTCAGATTCAGGATCGGCTCTTCGAATAGTGGGGCGGTGATGCGACACGCGCCCCGCGCCACGTTGCGGAAACCGGAATCTGTACCGTTTGAGAGACCGCGATCGCCTGCTGCTGATGCTTATGCTGCGCTCTGTGCGGGCGCGGATTCGATGACAATATCCGCTCGCGTGCTATTGACAATCGCTTTCAGTTCCGTCTGCTCGGCGGTGGGGACGGCGAATTTGTCCAGCGTCTTCTGAAAATCGTCCAAGAATGCCTCCCACTCTTTGTTGGTAATCTTCAAATGGGAGTGCGACTCAGCCATCGACTTGCCCGTGTACTTTTGCGGCCCGCCCGTGGCCCAGCAGACCATCTCCGTAACCAAATACTTAAAACCCGCAGGCGGCACCCGATGGTGCGCTTCTTCCACCAGAGGATTGGCGTTTAGTCTCGGGTCTGTCATCACTCGGTCGATGAAGTCGTCTACCACGGTGGCGATGCTGTAGACGCCGCCAAGTCTGTCGTAAAGAGAGGACTTTTCTGCTGACTGCATGATGAATCTCCTTTAGGGTGACAGCGTATCAGAACAGCAATAGGAGTAGGACAGTTCATGCGTGGTCGTTTTAGGCCAGATCGGTCTTGAATCCGTGTCCCACGGGGCGCAGAATGTTGGTCTGCCATCTGCGTCAATTACTCGTCTGGAGGAGGGCAATCATGAGCGAATATATCGCAGGGTCAGTCCTGTCTGTGCTTCGCTATCCTGTGAAGTCAATGATGGGAGAAGAATTGACTACCGCTGACGTGAGGGAAGGCGGACTGCTTGGTGACCGGGCCTACGCGCTGATCGACAACTCCACCGGAAAGATTGCCAGTGCCAAGAACCCGCGTAAGTGGGCTCGGCTGTTTGATTGCCATGCTAGCTTCGTCGAACCCCCGCGCAAAGGCTACCCCCTGTCTCCAGTCTGGATCATGCTGCCAGATGGCAGCGACATTACGAGCGATCACCCCGACGCGAATGCGGTTCTTTCACGCTTCTTCGAGCGAGAGGTCACTCTGGCCAAAACGGCTCCTGATTCCCCGGCGCTTGAGGAATACTGGCCAGACATCGAGGGTCTTGCTCACCGGGAAACAGTGACCGACGAATCCATTGCGCTCTCTGCCCCGAAGGGCAGTTTCTTCGACTACGCCGTGGCTCACGTAATCACGACCAACACGCTCAATCGTCTGCGCGAGCTTTACCCCCAAGGTCGCTTCGAAGCGCGAAGATTCCGCCCCAACATCATCGTCGCGGTCGGGAAGGGCGAACCGGATTTTGTGGAGAACGCATGGGTGGGCTTGAGTGTTGAAATCGGTGAGACATTGCTGTTGGTCACCAACCCGTGTCCCCGGTGTGTGATGACAACCCTGCCGCAAGCCGACCTGCCACAGGATCACGGCATATTGCGGACGGCAGCGCAGCACAACCAGCCCTTCGTCCCGGCTCTGGGACAGGCGATGCCCAGCGTTGGAGTATACGCGAATGTTTTACGTGCGGGCACCGTTCGTCGGGGCGATCCTGTACGAGTGCAATAAGCGGTTGCCGCAGCGTGATGTCTTAGCAGGGTCGCAGCCGTCAAAACATCCGCAGACGCTTGAGCGAGGCGCGAGCCCTACAGGTAAATCCTGCTTGATTCATCACTGATTTCGCCTTATGATTCGCGCCGCAGATGGACGAAAAAAAGAGCTTCGATCCCGAACGCAGGCGCTACCCTCGCGTGAAGGCCAAGGTTCCGGTTGAATTGCTTTGCTCCGGAAAATCACAGATGCGCACAGCAACAGACGAGATTAGCCTTTGCGGTTGTTACATCGAAACG